>JRYK01007985.1_pt1 | contig 14680 bp, 14 predicted proteins | sample 235381 | NCBI WGS metagenome assembly JRYK01 (sample SAMN03074220, study PRJNA261476) | activated sludge metagenome | biome: Wastewater Treatment Plant; feature: Wastewater; material: Activated sludge; isolation source: activated biomass of a wastewaster treatment plant treating hydrocarbon... ... | reverse complement strand
TCGGCCGCCGCCAGGTCGCGCGCCTGGGCCGACCCGGCCGGGGCCGGGGACGAGGGCGGGTCCGGGGGGTCGTAGGCCGGCGCAGGCTCGGGCATGGCCGTCGGGGCGGGGCTGCTCGCCGGCGCAGGCGACGAGACGGCGACCGAAGTCGAAGTCCCGCGCGACGCACGCCGGCGCGGTGCCGGGGAGGAGCTCGACTCCAGCGAATCCCGCACCGCGGCCGGGATGCTCGCCAGAAGCAGCGCGGCGTCCCCGCCGCCTGATCCCTGCTTGACCGCTGGCGCAGGCGATCGGGTCCGAGCGGGTCTGCGGACGGACGCCTGAGCGGCCACCGTCACTGTCGGCCGGGCGCCGGACGGCGGCGATGCCTGGGCGTCGGCGGCAAAGGACCGAGTTGGCGGAGCGGTGTCGCCCCGGTGGCCGGCGACCTGGCCGATGCCGGCGAGGGCCAGCACGGCCAGCATCCCGGCCCCCATCAGGCGCGCGAGGGTGCCCATCTCCTGCCAGCCGTCGACCACCCGCACCCAGAGGCCACTCGCCAGGCGAAGGATCCCGTCGTGGCCGACCTCGGCCAGCTGACGCCCGGCGTGGGCCTGGGCCTCCTCGCCCGCGCTCGCCGCCAGGGCGGGAAGCAGCAGCACCGGGGGGAGCGTGCCGGCCACGCGGGCCCGCTCGCGGCGCAGGCGCACCAGCTGCGCCCGGCAGCCGCCGCAGTGGGCCAGATGACGCTCGAGCGACCGGCTCCGGCCGGATGCCGGCACCCCGTCGGCCAGGTCCGAGAGCGCCTCCTCGTGGCTTGCACAGCGCGCGCCCGAGCGAAGCTCCTCGGCGAAGTGGCCGAGCGCGCGCCGACCCTCCAGCAGCCGCCGCTTGGCGGTCGCCTCGGTGGCCCCGAGGAGCTCCGCCATGTCGCGCCGGGGGTACCCGCGCGCGTTCAGGACCAGCGCCCTGCGGGTGTCCGGGGGCAGGCCGCCCAGGGCCTCGAGCGCGGCCAGGCGCTCCTCGTGACGCACCGCGATGACCGCCGGGTCGTCGCCCTCGTCTGATCCGATCGCGGCGGCCAACAGCTCCGGGTCGGTCGGCCAGGCCCGCACGGCGGCCTGGCTCTGGCGCACCGCGTCGCGGCGCACCGTGACCTCGAGCCAGTTGGCCAGCTTGCGGACGTCACCGTGGACGAAGGCCTCGGGTCGCTCCCAGGCCTTGGCCGCGGCGCTGTTGACCGCGTCGTCGGCGAACTGGCGGCCGCAGATCGCGATGGCCACCGAGAACAGCCGCGGCCCGAACCTCACCAGCGCCTCGGTGATCAGGTCGGCCAGCCACTCGCGCTCCTCGCCACCCCGGGACCCCTGGGGGGTCAGCCGCTCGGGTGGCGCGTCGCCCTCGAGGCTCACGGGAGCCTCATCCGGCCCCCCTGGTTCCGCGTCGATTGCCCGTTCCGACACGCGTGCCTCGTCCTCGGCCGTCGCTTGGCGGCTCTTACGTTTTCCACTCCTACGATTAGTGCTTTTCGGCGGTTGACGCAAGGTGTCGAGGATCCCTGGGGACGGGGGGTGGCCCGGAAGGGGCGAGACACACGGGTGGCCGCCCACCCACAAGAAGCGCCGACGAGCCAAAGTGGCTCACCCCGGCTTCTTGCGGGCATGGGAGGACGCCACGCGCCACACCGGCCGGGCCCGGGGATGGCCGTCGCCCTCGCACTGCTCGGGCTCGTCGGCCTGGGTGCGCTGGTGGTGGGTGTGCCGTTCCTCGCCCTGGTTGGGGCCACCGCCCCCGGGGGCGACAGCACCGGCGCGCCCGCCTCGGCGCGCGCCGCACGGGACATCCCCCAGCCGATGCTCGACCTCTACCGACGCGCCGCGGAAACCTGTCCGGGGCTCGGCTGGAGCGTGCTCGCGGCCGTGGGCAAGGTGGAGAGCGACCACGGCCGGAGCACGCTCCCCGGCGTGCACTCGGGGGCCAACGCGGCCGGCGCCATGGGCCCGATGCAGTTCCTGGCCGCGACCTGGGCGGCCTACGGCCTCGACGCCGACCAGGACGGCGACGCCGACGTCTACGACCCGGCCGACGCGGTGTTCGGCGCCGCCGCCTACCTGTGCGCCAACGGCGCCGGGCACGCCGAGCGCCTTCGGGGCGCGCTCTACCGCTACAACCACTCGACCGCCTACGTCGAGCAGGTGCTCCGGATCGCGGCCGGCTATGCGGGGACGGGGGCGGGCGGGCCGCCCGCCGGCGCGGGTCCCGCGCCCGAGGACGGGGGCGACGGCGTGCAGGCGGTGGCCCTGGAGAGCTTCAGGTTCCCGCTGGTCGGCCCCGCGGCCGGCTCGGCCAGCTTCTCGGACGACTACCGGTCCCCACGCGCGAGCGGGGGGCAGTGCCCGGACCATCCGGCCTGGCACTGCGCCACCGACGTCTTCGCCGCGCGCGGGACGCCGGTCATGGCGCCCATCGACGGCGTGCTGACCCGCGTGGGCTACCAGCGCCTGGGCGGCAACCGGGTCTGGGTGGAGGGCCCCGCCGACCGCTTCTACCTGGCCCACATGGACGCGCTCGTCCCGAGGCTGGCCGAGGGCAGGCCGGTGCACGCGGGGGACCGGCTCGGGACCCTCGGCAGCACCGGCTCGGCGGCCGGCACGCCGCCGCACCTGCACCTGGCCTGGGAGCACCGCGGGCCGCGGGGCTGGGTGAACACCAATCCCTACCGCCTGCTCGTGGCGGCCCGCGCCGCGGCCCCGGCGGCGCCCTCGCCGTAGCCGACCCGACGGGTGGCTGGGGCCTGTGGAGAACCTGGCCGACCACGTGACGGCGCGGACGGCGACCTCGGGCCAGCGCGGACAGGACCTCGTGACGGCGCGGACGCAACCTCGTGACAGGGCGGACGCATGCGGGAACGAAATGCCTGCACAGCGCACGATCCGCGCCTGGTAGTCGCAGTAGAGTCACATGAAGTCGCCCGGCCGCCGGCCGGCCGCAAGGGGCCGGCGGCCGGTCCACGGTCAGCGGGCGCGGCGCTCGGCGACCAGGAGCGGGCCGCCGGCCCCGGCGACGAGGCGCACCCGGTAGCGCGGGACCACGCTGGTCAGCTCCTCGGCCGCGGCCTCCAGGCGCCGTCGGGCCGCGCGCGGGTTGCCGAGCGAGAGCCCGAGGCCGAGCAGGAACGGCGCCTCGGCCGGCCAGGCGCGCTCGGGCCCGTCGAAGCGCTCGGCGTCCAGGAAGACCAGGAGCCTCCTGGCCGCGGGCCGGGTGAGCGCGCGAAGCTCGCCCCAGCGCAGGTAGGTGCGGTGCCCGCCGCGAAGCTGGCCGGCCAGCCAGTCGCCGAGCACGGCCCAGCCGTGCTCACGCAGGAGCCCCGGGGCGTCGGGCCGGCCGGCCTGCCAGTCGGAGACCAGACCGAAGCGCCGCCGCGAGCGGGGCACCGACTCGCCCGGCGCCCAGGTCTCGGCGGTGATCGCGGTGTCGCGGAGCCGGTCCAGGGCGAGCGCCACGCGGTGCAGGCTCCGTCCACCGGTCCCCCAGCCGAGGTCGGCCGCCACCGACGAGAGCGCGAGCGGCACGACGCGGGCCTTGGGGTCGGCGAGCTCGCGCCAGCGCGAGCAGAGCCACACGCAGACCTCGAGCTCGGTGACGGTCAGCGGACCGCTCGGGCCGGCCTCGACGCGCAGCTCCCCCAGACGGTCGCGCAGCGTGAGCGGGACCTCGGCGCTGGTCGCGGTCAGCCGCCAGAGGCCCCGGCGGGCGAGGTTGGTCTCAAGGCAGGCGCGGCCGGGGTGACGTAGCCGCGCGGGGCGAGGTGGGGGCGGCGCGGGCACGGCGAGCCGCATGGGTCCGGGCTCGGGTGCCTCGTCGGCGCCGTGCTCGAGCGCACGCGAGGCGAGATGGGCGAGGAGGCGGTGCAGCTCGCCGCCGGGATCCCGGGCCACCTCGGGGGCGGAGTCGACGGCGTCGCACATCGCACACAGAAGCGGGGCCGACTGGTCGTGGCTCAGGCAGCGGGCGGACTGCCGTCCACGCGGCGGGTCGTGAGCCAACTCGGCCGCGTGCCGCTTCTTGAGGCGGTCGTCGGGATCGAGAGAGGGCTGATGGGCCGAGGCTGGAGTCGGGGCGAACGGGCGGCCGGAGGCGGCGAGCGAGCGGCGGCCGGGGCAGGGACCCGCCGGGGCCGGACGCTCCGTGGCCGGGTGGATCAGTCCGCTCCTCGGCGCACTTGCACCCGATGCACGCCCTTCTCACAAGGATGGCTCCGTCCATGGTGAGGGAGGACATCGGCACGCCGTCGGCCCTCGCCCAGGCGTTCGTCGACCAGGTGGCGCGCGACGCCCATGCGCTGCTCACCCTGGCCCGGGCACTCGCGGCCAACCCCGCGACGCGCCAGCTCCTCGCCCTCGCGGTGCACGAGGCGTCGCCGGCCGGGCCGGACCTCATGACGGTGCCCGAGGTCGCGACGATGCTTCGCTGTCGCCGCCAGCGGGTGGACGACCTGCTGTCCGACGGTCGCCTGCCTCGCGTCAAGGAGGGACGCCGGACGCTCGTCCCCCGGAGCGCCGTGGAGGCGCATCTGGCCGGCGTGCGCTGGAGGCCCGACGTCGGCCGGATCACGACGGTTGCCCGCCCGCGCTGACCGTGCACCCTCACCGTGCTGGGGAGATGAGCGGAGCGGCCACGCCCGTCAGGGCCGCCGAGGCGGTCTCGCAGTCGCGGATATCGCTCGGCGCGTCCGCGACTCGCGCGTCGGAGTCTGGCGAGGATCGCCGGCCCTCCCCTCCCGGAGGTGGCCAGGATCTCGAGCTTCGGCCGATGTGTGGGCTTCATCAGGATGAGAACAGACGCTTCTTGTGTGCCCACTGTGTGCCCACCCGCTCTGAAAGCCGCACAGCAACGCGATTTCAGACGTGACCGTTGGACGTCACATCCAAAGGTCGCCTATCGTTGCCCTCTGACGAAGGAGCTTCCCCCGCCGCACAGCGCTCGGGGGCCACGCGTGTGGAGGCGACCGGTGAGCACCAAGACGTCGGCGGAGTCGGGCGCGGACCATCGGGCACGAGTGCCCGTCCCCGGGAATCCCGGCATCTACCGGCGGGGGCGCCGCTACTCGGTGCGCGTCCGCGACGCGCGCGGAAAGCTCGTGAGCCGCACCGCCGCGACGCTCGCCGAGGCGAAGCGGATCAAAGCTCAGATCACCGCGGACGCCACACGCGGCGTCTCTGCTCCGGACGCCCGCGTGACGGTCGCCGCCTACGTCGAGGAGTGGGGGGCTACCTACCGCGGCCGCTCGAGCCGAGGCATCCGCCCCGAAACGATCGCTGAGTACCGCCGCGACCTCGACCGCTACGCGATCCCCTTCTTCGGGCGGGCCCGGCTCGGGGCGATCGGCCCCCAGGACGTGCGCGCGTTCGTTCAACACCTCGACGCCGCCGGCCTCGCGCCGGCGACAGTGCGGCGCATCCTCGGATCCGTGCGCGTCGTGTTCGCGACCGCACGGGAGGATGGACGCCTGCTCGCCAACCCGGCGCAGGGCGTACGCGTAGCCGGCCGCGTGCAGAACGCGGAGGTGGAGGAGGAGCGGGTGCGGGCGCTCTCCCCGGAGCAAGTGGCGCGCCTTGTCGCCTGTGCGCCACCTGGGCAGGGACAACTCCTCGTCCGGACGGCCGCCGGCACAGGCCTCCGCATCGGAGAGCTTCTCGCCCTGAGGTGGGCCGACGTGGACTTCGAGCGTGACGTCATCCGCGTACGCTCGGCTCTACGACACGGAAATCGCAAGCCACCGAAGTCACGCCATGGGATCAGGGATGTCGGCCTTCCGGGTGAGCTCGCAGCCGACCTTCGCCGCTACCGACTCGCCGCGCGGCACTCACTCGACGAGCATCCAGTCTTTGCTACACGGGAAGGCACGCCCCACGACCAGCGCAACCTCTCGCGTCGGCTGCTCGCACCTGCCGCTCGGAGGGCGGGCCTTGAGGGAGTGGGTTGGCACCTACTCCGCCACACCTACGCGTCGGCGCTGCTCGCCCGCGGGGCGACGATCGTCCAAGTACAGCGGGCCCTCGGCCACCACTCGCCAGCCTTCACCCTTACCGTCTACGCGCACCTCATGCCCGGCGACGCCCACGACCCCGAACTCGTCAGCGACCTAGCAGCAGCGCCCCAACCCCGCGAGCAGACCTAAGCTTGCCGGGGCGTGCTCACCGACCCACGGATATGCCCGAAGAGGGGGATTTCCAGGGCGGCACAGCGGCGCTTCATCGCCGATGGGGTGGGGGCTGCTGGATGAGCCCCGCCCGGGCACCCCGCACGCACCGGCGCATCCACGCCCGCCACTCCACCGTACCGACGCGCGATCGACAGGTCGCCGATCAGGTCGCAGTCGCGGGCCAGCTCAGCGCATGCCGCCCCGGGGGAGCCACGGGGGTGCGCCCGCGACCTCCCCGGCCATGGCCCCCGTCAGGACCTCGAGGGCCCGCCGCTTCTCTGTGAGCCGTCGTTGCGCCCCCGCATTGGCGTAGACCCACCGCACCGCCCAGCCGGCCCACAGGCGGCGATGCCGCGTCGCCTTCACAGCATGTCCTCGTCCCGCAACTCGGCGATGGCCCCGTCCTCGTCCTCCTCGGGCTCGGGCGAGAGGTGATCGAAGCCAATCATCGGACAGTCGATCGCGTCACGCACCGAGAACCGGGCCAGGTCGGTTGGAATGAGCGGTCGCAGCTCATAGCTCCGAACCTCACCGCCCGTACGTTCGCGGACCTTGCGCTCGTGTCGTTCGAGGTGGATGCGCAGCTGCGCATCCACCTCCGCGACGTATTTGGAGAAGCCCTCCTCGTCGTCCAGTGCGGTCTCGTCTCGCAGGGCATACACCTCGGCCACGGGCCTCCCGTCCTCCGATGCCCCGAGGAACTCCACTCGCCAGCAGGCGGTCGCCTGCCGTCCCGGGACCATGCCGACCCGCTTGATCGCGTCCCCAAGCGCACGCTGGACGGTCTCTGCGAAGACATCGGGGAGGGGGATGCGCCGCCAGCGCCGGGCGCACCAGGCGGCGAAGGCCTCCGGGCGCAGATCGGGGGCCGGCGGGTTGGGACGCTCGGGCAGCAGCTCCTTCGGAAAGGTGATGAGACGGGCTTGGGAGGCAACCAGCCGCCGGTTGCCATCAATCACCAGGTGCCGGCTCGAGTTGCGAAGCGGCAGCTGCTCCGCGGGATCGGGATCCCACACCCCGGCCGGAATCGCCACCGCGAAAGGCTCGGCCGCGAAGGAGGCCAGCAGGTCGCACAGCTGGGAGACAAGCACGAAGGCGCCGTCCGCCTCGTCGGGCCCAGCCGCGGGCCCTCCTCCGTCACGCCGCAGGTCGACCGCCCGAAGGCCCTCACCGGCGATCGCTGAGACCAGCTCGCCCCGCCAGGGGATCAGCGAGCCCTGCCCCCATCCGGCTGCGAGCAACCGCTGCCTGAACACGTTGAGGTCAGCTGGCACCGAGTGGAGCCCATCTCTGTGGGCGGGCCCGCGGGCACGCGGTCATCAGCGGGCCTCACCGCCGCGGATCGTCGCGCCCCTGCGGCTGGGGCGGAAGAGCCCCGGGAGCGAGCATGTCGCGCGGCCTGACCCGCCGGGGGTCCGGCGGACGTGCGGGATGCTGGCCTCGCGCCCCTCGGCGCGGTGGGGGGCTCGCGGCGCGCAGCGCGACCTGTTCGGCCAAGTGGGCGCGGATAAGGGAGGCTGGCGCCCCCATGCCGGCAATATCGATGATGGGTCGCTCGCCGGACCGCCTCCGGAGGGCGCTGGCTGCGAGGGTCGGGTCGGAAGGCAAGTCGTCCACGATCGCCGCGATCTCCCGCAGGCGATGCTCCCGTCCGGAGGACATGCGCCCGCCGTCGGCCCAGTTGTGGACACTGCGGCGGGAGACCCCCAAGAGCCGAGCGAGCTCTCCCCAGGTCAGGCCGCTTCGCTCGCGAAGCTCGCGCACCAGCACAGCAGTCTCCGCCGGCACCGCCCATGCGGTGATGATGGCGTAGGCAAGGTGCGCTGCGGTCAGGTCCGCCGGGACCAGCGGCGGGGCCTCTTGGCCGATCGTCGCGGTGAGGCTGGGAAGGCCCCAGGCCAGAACCTCGTAGCGCATGCGAGCAGCGGGCGGGGGCGGCACCGACCCCCCGGCGCTCGTGCCTGGCGCGTCGGGGATCACCTCCGGCAATACGAGAATGGGGCTCATCCGGCCTTCAGAGCGGCGACCTCATGGGGGTTGGCGCCGAAGCGCAGCAGGAAGGCCGGCTCGACGGACCATCGAAAGAAACGGTACTGGAGCCGGGAGTAGTCGAAGGCCGCGCTCATCAGCCCCTGCGCGTCGAATGGCCGTCGCTCCTCGTCGAAGACGTCGATGTCTAGGACCCAGCTCCGCCGCCCGGTAGCCGGAAGCGTCGGGTCGGTGACGGCGTTCGCCGGCAGCAGACCCCAGCGCGCGGTGAGCCTGGCCTGGCCGAGCGAGAACGAGGACTGGGTGATCGAGACCTCGGGGTGGATACCGGCGTCGTCCAAGGCCGCCGCCCCCAGCACCTCTTGGCGGACCAGTCGCGGCAGCGCCGCCAGATCTGCCTCGTCCTCCAAGCGGCACGCATACCTGACGCCGAGGCGCTCGACCCGGGGCGGCCGCACCCGCAGCTGCACCGCGCGCAGCACCTGCTCCAGTCGGCGGAAGAACTCTCCGTGGCCAGGGTAGCTGCGGGCTTCCAGGGCGACGAAGGACGTAGCCAGTGTCACCCGCCACCGCTCGTCCTCATCGGTCAGCCGCCACAGGGCGGCCGCCTGGGGGACGGGTTGCGGCCCCGGGCCCAGGATCAGCTCCTGCTCGCGGCCGACGAGTGGGTAATCACCCATCAGCTCCTGCTGAAAGGGCGCGAAGAACTCATCCCGGGCGACCGAGGCGACCGAGGCGAAGCGAACCTGGACCAGGACCAGAACCAGCGGCGGAGGGTCGAGGGCGATCGTCGCCGGGATCTCGCCCGAGAAGGGGGACGGTGTGGTTCCGGGCATTGTCTTGCACACTTTACTTCACACGCCCGATGGTCGACTACCTGGGCGACGAACGCGCCCGCGAGCAGCTCATCCTGCTGTATGCCGCGGTGGTCACGTGAGGGCCGGGCCGCCGGCCCGGGGATCACGCCGGGGCGAGCCGTAGAGTTCCCGGGCGGTGGACTGGGGGGAGCTGCTCAACGCCGTCTCGCTGCTGCTAAGCGTAATCGGCATCGCCCTGGCCGGATGGTCGATTTCCCTGGCCTTGCGCGCCGAGCGCGAGGGTCGCGCCTTGGCCCGTGAGCTCGGCATCTTACGCAGTGGCGAGGAGACCGCGCGCGCGGCGGCGCTGTTGCTTGAGGTGCGCACCGTGTGGACGCTCACCCTGCCCACCCACCTGCAGCTTTCCACCGACAAGACTCACGAGCTGGCCATGCGCGCCTATCGCGCCTTCCTGCGCAAGCCCTCGGCCGAGATCCCGGCCACCCGGGCGTTGGTGCACGCGCTGTTCGCCCTGCCCATCGAACAGTGGGAGGAGGCCAGCGAGGTCGGAACCGGGCAGCCCATCCAGTGCCTGACCCTGAAGGCCATGCGCGACCTGAACGCGCGGGCGGAGCGGGCCATGCAGGAGCTGGCGCTCCTTGTGCCCGCCCACCTGGACCCGGCCCGGCTGACCGAGGACGAGACCGGGGTGGCCACCACCCCGTAGGCGGGCGCCCTTCGGACCGTCCGGGCGAGCATGGGGACGCAACCTGCAGGCGCTGTGCCTCGAAGTGCGGCTTTCGCCCGGGAAACATGATCAGCTCACGATGCTGTTGCCCGACCGACGCGGTGACGTTCGAGCGCCTGGTCGAGCAGGTGATGGCCGCCCCGCCCTACTGTGGTGCAAGCAGGCCCTGCGCGGTGAGGGGCTCGCCTTGCTGCAGCGGATCCGGGAGCTGGCCGCCGGCACGCCCGTCGTGGTCCTCCACGAGGGGCCGTCGGACGGAGTGCCCGCCCTGCGGCTGGGCGCGGACGCCGTGTGTCCGGGCGGCGCGCAGCCCGAGGAGGTGCAGGCGCGCATACTCGCCCTGCTGCGCCTCCGCGCGACCGGCCACGAGGCACGACGGCCCCCGCGTGCTCGAGGTTGTGGGCCTGCGCATCGACCCCATCGCCCACCAGGTCAGCCGGGGCGGGATCCCCATCGGGCTGAGCCGCCTCGAGTATCAGCTGTGGGGTGCGCAAATAGCGCAATACTGGCCATTCTCCGAACCACTCGACTCCAAGCCTCGCCCGGCCGACTTGGCAGGCCCTCACCCGCGGCCAGGCGCATGCCTGCCGCAAGCCCGTCGACCAGGGCCAGCCGACGCCCCTGACGGTGCCAAGCGGTCCCGTGCCGCCTCGGCTAAGCCGAGGGGGTCTCTTCTGACTCGCCCCCTGCTGGCTGAGCGTCTGCCTGAACCCCGAAGAGGACCGCCCTCACATCGATCGGCTGCGCCGCGCCTTCCCGGAGTTCCGCCTCCCAGGCAAGGAGGTATTCGTCCCCTGGCTTCTCCTCCACCGCAAAGCTCGCCGTCGCCAAGGCCTCATCCTTGTTGCCCGCATTATGCATCCGACCGGCGACCAGCATCTGGAGCACCGCGTCGAATCCCGACGGGAGCTCCAGGTGGCGCCGCCTTGAGCGCTCCAGCCGGCGGGCGGCGCCGAGCTCCCTCCACTGCTGATCTGACCAGTCCGGCAACGCGCCCTCGAGAACGCGGACACAGAAGGCCGGCATCTCGGGCCGACCAAGCAAGTAGTCGTGCTTCCCTAGGAATGCTTCTGCGCCATCCAGATGATGCTCGGGCCTGAGACCGAGGTGCCAGAGCGCATACAGCGCGACCATCAGCACCTTCTCAGGGCCGTCGGCCAGGCCTGGCACCGTCTCCTCTACTCGCATCAGGACGTCACGCATGTCCGGGAGGCCTTTCTTCCGGCCTGCTCCCGCGTCGACGAATGTCTCAACCAGGCCGCTGAAGTATCTTCCGGCAGCGCCCCGGTCGAAACCCTCGCTACTCCAGATCCAGTATTCCGGTGCCAGTCGGGCCAGAATCTGCCCTGGAAGGCTGGCTCGCCAGTTGAACGACGCGTCGACCCCCGCAGGTGCGCGGTCGACGTAGTTCCTGACGACGTGATGCGCCAGGCGCCGGAGGCCCTCGTGGCTCAGCATGATGCCCAGCTGCACGGGTTCGGCTGTCTCTGCAGCGCCCTCGCCGAAGATCCAGGCTTCCGGGGGCAGCTCCTCCAGCGCATGGACGCTGCGTGACCGGATTCCGTAGGCGAGCTTCAGCGCTCGCTCAAGATCCGGGCCTCGAATCGGTTTGACCGTCCCCACAGCCTCGTTGCGATAGAAGTTAGGTGTGATGTTGTCTGTGACGAGCTTCAAGTACCTGCTACTGGCACCGACCTTCTCCGCCTCCATGATCGCCTGCCGCACACGCTCAGCGGTGTCCGTCTCTAGCCCCTCGAGGGCGGGGTCGATCAACTTCCGTTTCGCTCCGTCCACCTGCTCCCACGACGGTGCCGGCGCTCCTTCTGTCCCCAACGACTCCAGAGCAGCCACGAGGTCCACGTAGGCGATCGTGGGATCGTCGACCGCCCGCTGGGTGGCCCCGACGATCCGCCTTATCGCCTTCAGCGCCGCCTCGAAGTGTTTGCGTTCAAGCATCAGCAGCTTCCCAAGGAACCGCTCTACCTCGACAAGCTCACCGGCCTCGACGTGGCGCGCGGGCTCAAACGTTCGGCGGAACAACCTTGCGGCCCCAGACGCCCGGCTGTTGGGGTCGAAGGAGTCCGGCACCAGTCGCTTCACCAGGTCCCCATCGCGGCTGAAGACCGCGTCGAGGCTGAATGAGAGCACGTCAGCCAGCTGGTCGATCAGCTCCTCGCCGGTGGTCGCGATCAGGATCGACGACTCGCCGTCCGGACCTTCGGCTTCTAGATGCTCGGTTATGGACACTGTCACCGTCGACACGGGCCGGAGCATCGTCGACGGCGCGAGCTCCCCAACCGGGAGGTCGATCACGCCTCCCCGGAGGAACGACCGGTTGGTGTGCAGAACCGCCCGCTGCACCGTGGAATGCAGGGGCACGCCCGGGCGGAAGTACATCTTTGTCACGATCTGCAGCACACCGCATCACCTTCGCAGACTGCACCCCTCCTTCACCTTACCGTCCAGGCACCGGGCGACTCACATGCCCCCTGCTCGACGCCCTGCCCTTTGGATGAGCCGCCCTGGGTCTGGTGGAGGCTCGGTTAGGTGGTTCCCTCGCTTGTCCCGAGGCCGGCCGGCGCGCCCCTCACAAGCGCTGGGCGGCCGGCCTCGGCGGGCCCGAAGGGCCCGTGGTGGTCGTGTCGTTTGGCGCCGGTCCGAAGGGCCAGGTCCTCGAACTCGGCCGGCGGCAGGTGGCCCAGGTGCTCGTGCAGCCGCTCGCGGTTGTAGAAGCCGATCCATCTCATGGTCTCCTGCTCGGCGGCCGTGAAGCTCGCGAAGCGGCGGCCGGCGACCAGCTCGGCCTTGAAGGTGCCCACCCAGGCCTCGGCCATGGCGTTGTCGTAGGCGTCGCCGCGGGAGCCCACCGAGGGGGCGATCCCCAGCTCATCCAGCCGCTCGGTGTAGCGGATGGAGGTGTACTGGGAGCCGCGGTCGGTGTGGACGATGAGCCCGGCATCCAGGTCGCGCAGCGCCGCGGCCATCTCCAGGGCGTCCAGCACCAGTTCGGTCCGCATGTGGGTGGCGATCTGCCAGCCCGTGATGCGCCGGCTGAACACGTCCAGGATGAAGGCCAGGTAGCAGAAGCCCGAGAGCGTGCGGATGTGGGTGATGTCGGCCACCCACAGCTGGTTGGGCCCGGCGGCGGCAAAGCGGCGCCCCACCAGGTCCCGCGCGCGATCGGCGGCCGTCTCGGCCGGGGTGGTGGTGCGCACCCCTCGCCCGCGCCGGAGCCCGGCCAGGCCCTCGGCGCGCATCAGGCGCCCGACCCGGTCGCGGCCCACCTCCACGCCGCGCCGCCTGAGCTCATGCCAGGTCTTCCGGACCCCGTACACCCGTCGGTAGCCGGCGCGGGCGGCGTGGATCTGGTGGATGAGCTCGCGGTCGCGCACATCGCGCGCCGACGGCGGCCGCACGCGGGCGGCGGAGTAGCTGGAGGGGGCAACCTGCAGCGCGCGGCAGATCGGACCAGGCCCCGAACCGCTCGCGGTGGGCCTCGATGAACGCGCTCACCTGGGCGGGCGCGGGTCGAGCTCCCGCGCGAAGAAAGCCGAGGCGGCCTTGAGGATCTCGTTGGAGCGCCGAAGCTCCGCGTTCTCCTTTCGCAGGGCCGTGAGCTCCGCCTGCACCTCGGTGGGCAGCACGCGCGATCCGGGGCCGCCACGGTCGGCCTCGGCCTGGCGCACGCGCTTGCGCAGCGCCTCGGGGTGGATGCCCAGGTCGCGGGCCACGTGGGCGATGGGACGCCCGGAGCCCAGCACCTCGCGCACGGCGCGGTCCATCAGCTCGTCGGGGTACTTCTTGGGGGCTGCCATGGAGTCGGATTCTCCTTCCCCCAGGCGCCTCGCGCCTGGCTTGGGAGCCTCCAGGATTCCCAGGGCGGCTCATTCTTCCGCTGTCGGCGCCTCCTGCAGACCTGGACGCCGACATCGGCAAGACCTTCGAGCCCGTGGCCGCGGCGCTCCGCTCGCAGAGCTCCACCATGGATCCCCGTCCTCCCTGCGCCTTCTCGCGCGTCCTCACCGGACGCCCTATGCGGCCCACGCCAGCCCCCCGGAAGAGCCCCGCCTGTCGCCCGCCGGGGTGTCCGGACCAGCCGGCCCGAGGGTCGATCGGTGAGTCCAGGCTGAGATTGAGGTTCGGTCCGATCCAGAGGGCACGCGAGCCGGTGGGCACAAGGTGGGCACATGTCCAACCGAGATGGCCCTTCACAGTCAGCCCGGCGCCCTGCCCACTCCTCGCTTCATAGGTCAGTTCCGGCCAGGCCCACCGAGATGACGGACCGGCCTGGGCGCGATCATAATCCGCGTGTCGGGGGTTCGAGTCCCTCCTCCGCTATCAGAGAGCCCCGCCCGTGCGGGGCTTTTCTGTTCTCCATGCGACCCCGACGGAAGGGTCCGGCCGACCGCTTGAGAACGCGGACGAGAACGGGAGCACCGGGGGTGGCGATGCCTCGGGTGGCCTGCTTCCGCGTCCCGGTGAGCGGCGGGCGCCATGACCCGGAGCGCAGTGCTGGCGCCGGTGTGTGCCGTTCGGGTGCGAGCGTCCGGCGTGCGCTCAGGCGGGGACGAGGCGGGCGACGGCATCCTCCTGATCTCGGGGGACGAGCTGATCGAGATGCGCGAGCGGCCCGACGACTCGGAGGACGTGCTGCAGGAACTGCTGGCCCGCTCCCCCGGGCCTCCTGGCCGGTGAGCGCCCCTCCGGGGAGCCCAGCCGGTGGCTCCTGGTCGCACGCGAGATCGGGGTGCCGTCCCAGGAGGGCGGGGGCAGCCAGTGGTCGCTCGAGCACCTGTTCATCGACCAGGACGCCGTGCCCACGCTGGTCGAGGTCAAGCGCAGCTCCGACACCCGGATCCGCCGGGAGGTGATGGGGCAGATGCTCGACCATGCCGCCAACGGCGTCGTGGACTGGCCCGGCGAGCGCCTGCGCGGTGAGTTCGAGACCCGCTGCGCCCGCGC
>JRYK01001372.1_pt1 | contig 14687 bp, 12 predicted proteins | sample 235381 | NCBI WGS metagenome assembly JRYK01 (sample SAMN03074220, study PRJNA261476) | activated sludge metagenome | biome: Wastewater Treatment Plant; feature: Wastewater; material: Activated sludge; isolation source: activated biomass of a wastewaster treatment plant treating hydrocarbon... ... | reverse complement strand
CTGGCCGTGGCGCTGCTGCTGGGCTTGCTGGCGCTGGGCCTCGGCGGCCAGGTCTACCGCTACCGGCGCGTCTCCAGCCCGGCCGAGCGCCGCCAGACGCGCTGGGTCGTGGCGGCGCTGGTCGTTGTCCTCTTCTGGGCCGGGCTGGTGGGCAGCGTTACCGCGCCCCGCGGCTTCGATCGCTGGTCGGCGGCGTGGGGGCTAGTGACGATCTTTGGCACGGTCATCGTCGCCGCCCTGCCGCCGCTGGCCATCGCCCGGGCCATCGTCAGCCACCACCTGTGGGACATCGACGTCATCATTCGCAAGACGCTGGTCTACACGCTGCTGACCGGCTTTCTGGCGCTGGTCTATCTGGGCAGCATCCTCGGCCTGCAAGGGGTGTTCCGCCGCCTTACGGGGCAGGATTCGACGCTGGCGACGATCCTCTCGACGCTGCTCATCGCCGCGCTGTTCTTGCCGGTGCGCCGCCGGATTCAGGCGCTGATCGACCGCCGCTTCTATCGCCGCAAGTACAACGCGCAGAAGACGCTGGAGCAGTTCGCCCTGACCGCCCGCGACGAGACCGACCTCGACCGCCTGACGGCCGAACTGCTGCGCGTGATCCAGGAAACGATGCAGCCGGAAACCGTCAGCGTGTGGCTGCGACGGACGGACGACGAGAACAAGTGACGAGTGGCGGGTAGAGACGACAGAAGCCGGTGGTGGCCGCGCCCCCCAACAAAAAACAGGCCCTTCGGCCTGCTCGCTCCCCTGTCCGCCGGCTGGCGCTCAGGCGGCCACGCCCAGCGATGCCTCGCGGCGCACTTCGCGCTTTAGCTCTTCCAGGTGGTCGGCCAGCGTGCCCAGCACGCCGTTGATGAAGCGCGGCGCGCTGTCGCTGCCGTAGACCTTGGCCAGTTCCACCGCCTCGTTGATGGCCACCTTGACCGGCGTCTCGTCCGTGACCAGGAATTCGTACATGGCGATGCGCAACACGTTGCGGTCGATGACGGCCATCTGATCCAGCGGCCACTCCGGGGCAAAGCGGGCGATGAGCCGGTCCATGTGCGTCTGGTACTCGATGACGCCGTGAACTAACTTGGCGGCGAAGTCGACCCCGGCGCGCTCCATGGGGCTGGCCTCCAAGCGCTGTTCCAGCACCTCGTCCGGGTCGTGGTTGGCGATGTCATATTCGTACAGCGTTTCTAAGGTGACGCGACGAGCCCGGCGCCTGGTCTTCATGTCTTAACCTTCCGAGAACCCGGTCCCGGCCGCCGACCGGATTCTAGCGCGGGAGACTATACGATTTCTCCCTTGTTGTAGTGGACATCCTCGACAAATACATTCACGGCATCCACCGGAATGCCCACGATGGTGTCGATCGCCTCGGAGACCGCATGTTGGATGGCGCGGCTGGTCTCCAACAGGTTCACGTGCGGAGCCATTATAACATAGATATTGAAGCGTAACTTATTTTCTGACAAATCTAACAGAACACCGTCCTGTCGTAGGCCACGCTGGAAGAGGCGAGCGATGTCGGCCGGCACCTGGGCCAATTGCTGCACGCCTTCGATGTCCTGCACCACGTAGCGGGCGATGGTCACCAGCACTTCCGGCGTCACCTCGATGCGGCCGATGCTCTCTTCTCTTTCGGTCATGTCCCGATTCCTCCATCCACGCGCAACACCTCGCCGGTGATGTAGGCCGCCCGGTCGGAGGCCAGAAAGGCCACGGCGTGGGCCACCTCCTGCGCCTCGCCCCAACGGCCGAGGGGGATGTAGGCCAGCGTCTGCTTCACCAGGTCTGCGGGCATCGTCGCCGTCAGGTCGGTGGGCACGAAGCCGGGGGCGACGACGTCGACGGACACACCGTAGGGGGCCAGGTACTTGGCCAGTGACTGGCTCATGGCGTTCAGCGCCGCCTTGCTGGCGCCATAGGCCGGCCCCACCGGTTCGCCGCGGAAGGCGCCGCGCGAGGAGACGTTGACGATGCGGCCGCCGCCCTGGCGGATCATGTGCCGGGCGGCGCAGTAGCTGGCGTTGGCCGCGCCGAGGACGTTGGTGTCGATGACGCGCTGCCAGCTGGCCTGCCACGTCTCGTAATCGACCTCGGCCAGGGGGTGGTCTTCGTAGATGGCGGCGTTGTTGACCAGGATGTCGATGCGCCCGGCCTCGGCCACGACGGCCTCGACCATGGCCGCCACGGCCGCCGCGTCGGCCACGTCGCCGGCGACCAGCAGATGCGGCCCGCCGGGCAGCCCGGCCAGCGTGGCCTCGGCCGCGGCGCGGTTGCTGCGGTAGTGGACAGCCACCCGCGCCCCGGCGGCGGCGAACTCCTGGGCGATTGCCCGGGCGGTTGCCCCGCGACGAGCCGGTGACCAGTACAACCTTGTCGGTGAAATCGAACATGGGCGATGCTCCTCCAGCGATTTTCGGGCGATTATGGGCCTTTTGCCAAGAAGGGGCCAGGTTCCAGGGAAGAGGGCTTGTGGGGGGGCTACCATCCCGCCCAGGTTCAAGAGGAAGGACTCCGCCCCTGGCCCCTGGCCGGGCTTGCATGGCCGCGGCCCGTGTGCTATTCTCCCCCTTTCCGCGACGAGAGGGCGGTATGCGAGGCAAAATCCTGTATCGACCGGCGGGATTGGCGGCGGCCAAGCCCAGATGAACACGGTGGGGCATGTCACCCAGGCTGACATGCCCCACCCTCGTTATAGGGAGTAGCGATGACTAAGTTTATCTTCTTCACCGGTGGCGTTGTCAGTTCTGTGGGCAAGGGAGTCACAGCGGCGGCCCTCGGCCGGCTGCTGAAGGCGCGCGGCTTCTCGGTCACGGCCCAGAAGCTCGATCCGTACATCAACGTCGACCCCGGCACCATGACGCCCTACCAGCACGGCGAGGTCTTCGTCACCGACGACGGCGCCGAGACGGACCTCGACCTGGGCCACTACGAGCGCTTCATCGACGTCAACCTCAATCAGGCGTCGAACGTCACGACCGGCCGCATCTACGCCGAGGTCATCGCCCGCGAGCGGCGCGGCGACTATCTGGGCGGCACCATTCAGGTCATCCCCCACATCACCAACGAGATCAAGCGCTACATCTTCGCCGTGGCCGAACGCAGCGAGGCGGAGATCGTCCTGGTCGAGGTCGGCGGCACGGTCGGCGACATCGAGAGCCGGCCCTTCCTGGAGGCGTTGCGGCAGATGCGCTCCGACGTCGGCCGCGAGAACACGCTCTACGTTCACGTCACCTTCCTGCCCCATATCGGCGCCAGCAACGAACTGAAGACCAAGCCCACGCAGCACAGCGTGGCCGAATTGCGCAGCATCGGCATCCAACCCGACGTCATCATCGCCCGCGCCGACCACCCCATCCCCGACGAGCATCTGAACAAGATCTCCCTCTTCTGCGACGTGCCGCGCGAGGCGGTCATCCCCGCCGAGACCAGCGACATCCTCTATAACATCCCCCTGCTGCTGGAGGAGACGCACCTGGCCGAGTTCGTCCTACAACGGCTGAACCTGACGCAGAAGACGGCCCCCGACCTGAGTGAATGGCAGGCGCTGACGCGCGAAATCCGCCGCGCCAAGCCGTCTATCCGCATTGCCCTGGTGGGCAAGTACGTCGAGCTGCACGACGCCTACATGAGCGTGCGCGAGGCGCTCTATCATGCCGGCATCGCCAATGACCGCCAGGTGGACATCGAGTGGCTCCACTCCGGCGATCTGGAGAAGGGCCGCGGCTGGGAGCGGCTGGAGGGCGTCAGCGGCGTTGTGGTGCCCGGCGGCTTCGGCGAGCGGGGCATCGAGGGCAAGATCATGACGGCCCGTTGGGCGCGGCAGAACGGCGTTCCCTACCTGGGCCTGTGCCTAGGGATGCAGGTCATGTGCATCGAGCTGGCGCGCAGCGTGTTGGGCACGGACGAGGCCAACAGCACCGAATTCGACCGCAACTGCGAGCATCCGGTCATCAGCCTGATGCCCGACCAGCACGAACTGACCGACATGGGCGGCACAATGCGCCTGGGGGCCTACCCGGCGCGGCTGCTGCCCGGCTCGCGGGCCCACGCCGCCTATGGCACGGACGCGATCTCCGAGCGCCACCGCCACCGCTGGGAGTTCAACAACGCCTACCGCGACATGCTGGGCGAGGCCGGGCTGGTCTATAGCGGCCTGTCGCCCAACGGCCGCCTGGTGGAGATCGCCGAGTTGCGCGACCATCCCTTCATGCTCGGTAGCCAGTTCCACCCCGAGTTCAAAAGCCGGCCCAACCGCCCCCATCCGCTCTTTGCCGCCTTCATGGCCGCGGCCGTAGAGCGGCAGGAAGCAGTTGGGGAACGGCCGGAAGCCACTGAGGGCCAACAAGCAGTAGTCGGCGGCAACGGCCGGATGCGCGAAACGGTGGCGGCGGCGCGGGCCGAGTCGGTGGAGTAAGCGCGGCTACTCGCGCTTGGTCAGCGTGGCCGGGGCGTCGGGCGGGCGGTCGCGGCGCTGCGGCTCGGCGGCCTCCAGCCGCTCCCAGGCATCGCGAATCTGCTGCAGCTCCGCGGCTGTCTCCGGCACTTCGCCGTAGCGCACGCGGACGTAGCTCTCGGTGATCAGCCGCGCCTCCGGCGCCAGGTCGGGCCAGACGCGGCCCAGGGTGGGCAGGTATTCGTAGGGCGTCTCCGCCTCCAGACGCGGGTAGCCGGCGGCGGCCGCGGCGCTGCACATCAGGCGGTAGATGCGCCGGATGGAGGCCGCCGCCCGCCAGCCGCGCAGCAGCCCCAGCCGCTCCAGCAGCCGCTGGCCCAGGCTGGGCTGTTCCTCGGTCTTGGCTGCCGTGCGGCTGGGCGCGCTGGCCCGCGCGGCGGCGGTGGAGCGTAGATAGACGCGGGCCAGGGCCAGACCGACCAGGACGATCAGCCCCAGCATGATCAGCCCCGTGACCGAGCGGCCGGCCAGCACGCCCAGGGGGCCGGTGGGTTCGGGCGTCACCGTCACGGCGGGCGACGTTCCCAGATCGAAGCCGAGTTGCGCCAGCCCGGCGGCCAGCTGGTTGAACAGACCGAGCAGCGCCTCGCCGAGCGCGGCCACGACGACCGCCAGGACACTCAGTAGCGGATAGGACAACTCAAAAAGGATGGCCCCCACCACCGTCGCGCCGAACTGCAAGGAGGCCCACAGCGGCGAAAGCCAGGACAACACGGTCGGCAGCGAGTCGCCGCTCAGGACGGCCGCGCCGATGCCGGCCAGCAGGGCCACGGCCAGCGCCGCGGTGGCCACGACGCCGAACCAGCGCGCATTGAGCGTGGCCGCCGTGCCGCGCTGCTCCTGCTCGATCTCCTCGGCCCGCACCAGGGCCACCGCCAGCAGCGCGGCCACGAAGAACAGCAGCAGGAAGGGGACGACGCTGGTAGCCAGGAAGCGGTTGCTGAACCAGACGACGAACGGCGCGGCGATGAGGCCGCCCAGGCGCAGCCGCAAACCGACGTTGAGGATGTCCGGCCGGCGAATGGCCAGGCGCACGCCCCGCCACCAGACAAAGACGGTGATGACGAACAGCGACAGGTCGCGCGCCCAGACGAGACTACCGGTGTCGGCCACGTTGGCCGCGAACTGGCGCAGCCAACTGAAGTCGAAGGGGCCGGACGGCGCGTAGAGCAGTTGCCGCCAACTGAGCACCACGGCCAGCAGCAGGGCAACCATCAGCGCCCAGCGCTGGCGGCGCAGTCCGACGTGCAGCAGGCTCATGAGCCGCACGAGGTTGAGCGGCAGCAGCATGAGCAGCAGCAGCCACAGCAGCACCAGCCCGGCCGGCCAATAGCGCGCCCAGCCCAGGATGACCAGTACCACCGGTGTCAGCAGCCCGATCTCCATGAGGGCGAAGCTGAGAAAGAGCAATTCGTGGCGGAGGTAGCCCCATAGCGTGGTGGCCGGGGCCAGCAGGGCGCGGCGCGTGGCCGCCAGGGCGCTCATTCGACGCTCTCCAGGGCCAGTTGTACCGGCTCCGGCGTGGGGATGCGGCTCAGCGCCGCCTCGGTGGCCGTGGCGCTGCGGTGGCCGGCGCGGAAGGCGGGCGCGGACGAGGGGATGTGATAGACCACAATGGCCTCGCCCAAGGCGCCGGCCAGGCGCGGCGGCGGGTTCTCGCCCAGGGAGATGAGCACGACGCGCCGTCCGGCCTCGTGCAGGCGCAGCAGCGCCAGCAGCATCTCGTCGGTGACGACGGCCGTCACCAGCACCAGCGTCGCCGCCCAGGGCAACTGCGGGCTGGCCCGCAGCAGCATCAGGTCGATGGCCCCGGTGGCGAACTCGGTGACCGCGGCCAGCGCCTCCAGTACGCTACCCAATTGATCGGGCGCGCGGCTGGGCAGCACGCGGATGGGCTGGTCGGAGTTGGGCACGGCCCCGTTGGCGTAGAGGCCCACGCCCCAGCCCTGCTGCACGCCGTAGTTGCAGATCGACGCGGCCACGCTGACCGCCCGCTCTAACAGAGCGGGGTCGAAGCCCATCCAGTGGCGGGCGTAGGTGGCCACGTTGAGGAAGACGACCATGGTCATGCCCGTCGAGGGATCGTAGACCTTGGTCTGCAACTGGCCGCGCCGCGCGGTGGCCTTCCAATGCACGTCGCGGAAGCGATCCTGCGGCTGGTAGTCGCGGATGCCGCGGGTGCGCACCGGGTCGGTGAAGAGGCTCTGGCGCACGCGCAGCTCGCCGAACGGCTCCTTGGGCGGCAGGCCCAGTTCTTCCAGCGGCCAGATCTGCGGGTAGACGACCAGCGTGTCGATGTGGCGGTGCTCGCGTTCCAGGGTGAACAGGGTGAAGATGTCGCCCGATTCGTAGCTAACCGGGCCGATCTTGTAGTAGCCGCGCGTGGGGAAGCGCAGCGTCACCGTCCGCTCGACGCGCTCGTGGCTCTGCATGGAGTAGACGCTTTGCAGCGTGTAGTTGCCCACCAGGTCGCCGGCCAGCGAGGGTGTGTCGCCCAGGGGCGCCACCGGCAGGCTGTCGCGGAAGCGCAGCCAGGTCAGCGGCAGCAGCTTGTCGTTCTGGATGGTCACGGTCATGGCGATCGGCTCGCCAGGGAAGACCCGCGTGCGGTCGAAGTGGCGCTCATAGCTGACGCCCAGCAGGGACAGGTTCTTCCACAGGGTGCTGATGCCGACGATGAGCAGCAGCACCAGGCCCAGGGCGATGAGGCCGGCGTCGCGCCCGGCCAGCAGGCCGATGATGATGAAGACCAGGGCCAGCGGCACCCAGGCGTCGCTGAAGATGCTGTTCTCGCGCTCGCGGACGACCATGCCACGGGCGCGGGCCACGTCGCCCACACCGATGAGCTTGCTCCCGGATGCGGCCAGCATCAGGTCTTGTCGCGCCTGGCGCATGGCCTCGCGCCGCGTCTCACGCGAGACGAGGTGCAGGTCGTCGAGACTTTCGGGCATGGCGGCTTAGGGGCCGGCGGCTAGAGGGCCTCGACCGGCACGGGCACCGTGGCCACGACTTCGCGGACGACGTCTTCGGGCGTGCGGCCGCGCAGCCGGGTCTGCGGGTTGACGACCAGGCGGTGGGTCAGGACGTGGGCCGACATGGCCTTCACGTCGTCGGGGATGACGAACTCGCGGCCGGCGATGGCCGCCCGCGCCTGGCAGACGCGATAGAGGGCCATCGTGGCCCGCGGGCTGGCCCCCAGCAGGATGTCGTCGTGCTGCCGCGTGGCCCGGCAGACGCCAACGATGTAGTGGCGCACCGACTCCTCGACGCGCACCTGGCGTACGTCGGACTGCATGGCCAGGATGTCGTCTGGCCCGACGACGCTGGTCAGCGTGTCCAGCGGGTCCTCGCGCTCGAAGCGCAGCAGCATGGCGCTCTCGTCGTCGGCGTCGGGGTAGCCCAGGGCAACCTTCATCAAGAAGCGGTCGAGCTGGGCTTCGGGCAGGGGAAACGTGCCCTCCAACTCGATGGGGTTCTGCGTGGCCATGACCAGGAACGGCCGCGGCAGGGCGTGGGTGGCGATGTCCACCGTCACCTGCCGTTCCTGCATCGCTTCCAGCAGCGCCGACTGGGTGCGCGGCGTGGCCCGGTTGATCTCGTCGGCCAGCACGATCTGGGCCATGACCGGCCCCGGCCGGAACTCGAACTCAGAGGTGCGCTGGTTGAAGTAGTAGATGCCGGTCACGTCGGAGGGCAGCAGGTCGGGCGTAAACTGGACGCGGCGAAAGGAACAGCCCAGCGAGGCGGCGATCGTCTTGGCCAGCGTCGTCTTGCCCGTGCCGGGCACGTCTTCCAACAGCAGATGCCCCTCGCAGAGCATGGCGATGAGCGTCAGGTCGATAACCTCGTCCTTGCCGATAATGACCTTCTGGATGTTCTCGCGCAGCCGGGCAGCCGTCGCGGCTATGGGCGGGTGAAGTGCTTCCATCGCTATCTCATCTGGGACGACAGGAAATCGAGGATGTCGATCTTGGTCAGAATGCCCACGACGCGGTCATCGGCGACGATGACCACCGCCGGGCGGTTGCTGATCAGGCTCATGAGCGTCTCCAGCCGGGCGTTTGGCCCCACGACGGGCACGTCGGTGGCGATCATGTCGGCGATGGTCTCGTCGGCCTCGTGGACGTGATCGGCCTGGAGCATGTGGTTGAGCAGGTCGATCTCGCTGACCAGGCCGCGCAGCCGGCCGTCGTCGTCGACCACCGGCAGTTGGGAGACGTTGTGCTCCTTCATGCGCGTCACCACGTCGCGGATGCGATCGCTGCTGCGGGCGGTGAAGATCTGGCCGCTGCCCTTGCGGGCCTGCACGTCGCCGGCGCGGAAGTCGCTCCAACTCTGGTCCAGGAAGCCATTCTCGCGCATCCAGTCGTCGTCGAAGACCTTGCTCAGGTAGCGCGAGCCGGAGTCGGGCAGGATGACCACCACGACCGCGTCGGGGCCAAGGCGGTGCTGCTGGGCATAGCGCAGCGCGCCGGCGACGGCCGCGCCGCACGAGCCGCCGCCGAAGATGCCTTCCTCGCGCACCAGCCGCCGCGTCATCAGCAGGCTCTCGCGGTCGTTGACCTGGACGATCTCGTCGATGACGCTCAGGTCGGTCGTGCCGGGCAGGAAGTCCTCGCCGATGCCCTCGACCTTGTAGCCCTCGGCCTGGGTATAGCGGCCGGAGCGATGCAATTCGTAGAGGATGGAGCCGATGGGATCGACGCCGACGACTTGAATGGCCGGGTTGCGCTCCTTCAGGTAGCGGCCGACGCCGGTGATCGTGCCGCCTGTGCCCATGCCCACGACCAGGTGGGTGATGCGGCCGCCGGTCTGTTCCCAAATCTCGGGGCCGGTGGTGTCGTAGTGGGCCTGGGGGTTGACCGGGTTGTGGTACTGGTTGGCCAGGATGGCGTTGGGCGTCTCTTCGACCAGGCGGCGGGCCACGGAGTAGTAGCTGCGCGGGTCGTCGGGTTCGACGGCCGTGGGCGTGACGACGACGCGCGCGCCGAAGGCCCGCAATAGCAGGATTTTCTCCAGCGACATCTTGTCGGGCATGACGAAGATGCAGCGGTAGCCCTTCAGGGCCGCGGCGATGGCCAGGCCCACGCCGGTGTTGCCGGAGGTGGCCTCGACGATGGTGCCGCCGGGCCGCAGACGGCCGTCGCGCTCGGCGTCCTCGATGATCGGCCAGCCGATGCGGTCTTTCACCGAGCCGCCGGGGTTGAAGAACTCCAGCTTGGCCAAGACCAGAGCCTCGCTGCCGGCCGTGACCGCGTTCAGCCGCACCAGCGGCGTGTTGCCGATGGTTGACAGCACGCTGTCGTGGAATTGCAGACCGTCAAGGTTGGCACGGTCGCCCGCCACCGGATAGCCAATCGTCATTGCACCTCACCTATCGCCAGAATTCACGCCGCTTCATCGCAATCCTATCAACAAATGTGGCATGATGCACCTGTGCAGTTATGTAAAAAGGGCTTGCGGTTGCCTCACGTTATGTCTATAATGCTACCAGAGGCCATTAAGTGTTGCTGAAGGAGTGAAGCCATGAAGAAGTCGCGGCCCACCGTCGTCGTGGCGGTCGTCGTCTTGTTACTCGTTACCGTAGCCGTGGTCTCGGCGGCGACCTACATCGTCCAACCGGGCGACACCCTGTGGCGCATCTCGCGTCAGTTTGGCACGACGGTCGATGCCATCGTCCAGGCCAACCACATTCCCAACCCCAACCTGATCTACGTCGGCCAGGTGCTGGACATTCCCGTGGGGCCGACGACCGTGCCCCCGACCGTGCCGCCCGGCGTCACGGTCACGCCCCAGCCGCCGCCGCCGACGCCCCCGCCGCCCACCGGCACCTACGTCGTGCAGCCTGGCGATACCCTGACGGCCATCGCCGCCCGCTTCGGCACGACGGTGCAGGCGCTGGTGGTGGCCAACAACATCGTCAACCCCAACCTGATCTTCGTCGGTCAGGTGCTGATCATTCCCGGCGCGCCGCCGCCCATCGTGCCCACGGCCGCGCCGACCGTGCCCGGAGCCACGCCGCAGCCGCCGCCCACCGGCTTCGCCTTTGGCGGCCAGACGCAAACCTTCGCCAACAAGCAGGCCATGAAAGACGCGCGCATGACCTGGGTGAAGTTCCAGTACAAGTGGTCGGCCGGCGACTCGGCCTCGGCCCTGGCCGGCTCCATCGCCGACGCCAAGGCCAACGGCTTCAAGGTGCTCATCTCCGTGACGGGCGAGACGCCCTACCCGGCGGCCAATAGCCTCGACTTTGGCGCGCTGACGCAGTTCATGCGCGAGCTGGCCGGGCTTGGCCCGGACGCCATCGAGGTCTGGAACGAGCAGAACATCGACTTCGAGTGGCCGGCGGGCCAGATCGACCCGACATCGTACGTCAACAACATGCTGGCCCCGGCCTACCAGGCCATTAAGGCCGTCAACCCCAACATCCTGGTCATCTCCGGCGCGCCGGCCCCCACCGGCTTCGACAACGGCACGAATGCCTGGGCCGACAACCGCTACATCGCCGGGATGCGCGCCGCCGGCGCGGCCAACGTGGCCGACTGCATCGGCATCCACCACAACTCCGGCGCGACCTCGCCGACGGTCTCCACCGGCCACCCCGGCGGCTCGCACTACAGCTGGTACTACCAGCCGATGGTCGACCTGTACTACAACACCTTCGGCGGGGCGCGGCAGTTGTGCTTCACCGAACTGGGCTACCTGTCCGGCGAGGGCTTCAGCGCGCTACCGCCGAACTTCGCCTGGGCGTCGGGCACCTCGGTTCAGGAGCATGCCCAGTGGCTGCGCGAGGCGTATGACCTGTCGGTCAGCGGCGGCAAGGTGCGGATGATGATCGTCTTCAACGTCGATTTCACCTTCTTTGACCCGGCCGGCGACCCGCAGGCGGGCTACGCCATGATCCGGCCGGACGGCAGTTGCCCGGCCTGCCAGACGCTCAAGTAGAGACGCGAAGAAGATCTCGCGCAAAGACGCGAAGCTCAGAAAGGTTCCAGGTTCCAGGTTCNNCTGGAACCTGGAACCTTTCTTAGCGTCCTGGGCCTTTTTGTGTTACACCTTGAGCACGCCAAGCACGCTGACACCACTTCGGGAGAGGTATCTCTTATGAAAGTTCGCAACATCCTGGCAACCAAGGGCGGCAGGGTCATCACCATCGCGCCGGACGACACGGTGCGCCGGGCGGTGGCCTTGCTGGTCCAGCATCGCATCGGGGCCGTCGTCGTGGCCGACGAGGCCGGCCACCTGGTGGGCATCCTCAGCGAGCGCGACGTGATGCGCGCCGCCGCCGGCGACGAGGACGTGTTCGGCCGCGCCGTCGCCGAGGTGATGACGCGCGAGGTCATCGTCGGGATGCCCCAGGACGACGTGCTGGCCGTGGCCCATACCATGCTGGAGAAGCGTTTCCGGCACCTGCCCATCGTCGATGATGGCCGCCTGATCGGCATCATCTCGATCGGCGACGTGCTGAAGACGCAGCGCGACGCCTACCAGGGCGAGATCGAGACGCTGGAAACGCGCATCATCGCCGAAGGAGAGTAAGTTCCCATGTCCCCACTTGGATCGGCCGCGCAACCCCTGCGCGTGGCCATCGTGGGCGCCGGGCCGGCCGGGTTCTACGCCGCCGAGCGCCTGTTCAAGGAAACCGAACTGGTCATCGAGGTCGATCTCTTCGACCGGCTGCCGACGCCGTTCGGTCTGGTGCGCAACGGCGTGGCCCCCGACCACCAGAAGATCAAGTCCGTCACCGCCGCCTTCGACCGCATCGCCGCCAACCCGCGCTTCCGCTTCTTCGGCAACGTGGAGTTGGGGCGCGACGTGACCGTCGATGACCTGAAGCAGTATTACCACCAGATCCTCTACTCCACCGGGGCGCAGACCGACCGGCCGCTGGGTATCCCCGGCGACGATCTGATCGGCAGCCACCCGGCGACGGAGTTCGTGGCCTGGTACAACGGTCATCCCGACTACCGCGACTGCGAATTCGACCTGAGCCAGGAGCGCGTGGCCGTCGTCGGCGTGGGCAACGTGGCCGTCGATGTGGCCCGCATCCTGTGCCGCACGCCGGAGGAGCTTGTCAAGACCGACATTGCCGACTACGCCCTGGAGCAGCTGCGCCAGAGCCGCGTGCGCGAGGTGTTCATCCTCGGCCGGCGCGGCCCGGCCCAGGCCGCCTTCACCGCGCCGGAGGCCAAGGAGCTGGGCGAGCTGGCCGACTGCGACACGATTGTGTTGCCGGAGGAGGCCGAGCTGGACCCGCTCAGCCAGGCGTCGCTGGCCACGGCCGACCGGGCCGAGTTGCGCAAGGTGGAGATCATCCAGGAGCTTTCGCGCCGCCAGCCGACGGGCAAATCGAAGCGGCTGACGCTGCGCTTCCTCGTCTCGCCCACGGAACTAATCGGTGACGAGAACGGCCACGTCAAACAGATGCGCCTGGTGCGCAACGTCCTTTACGCCACCGATGCCGGCTCGCTGCGGCCCAAGGCGACCGACCACTTCGAGACGCTGGACGTGGGCCTGGTCTTTCGTTCCATCGGCTACCGCGGCGTGCCGCTGCCGGGCGTGCCCTTCCACGACAGCTGGGGCGTCATTCCCAACGCCGGCGGCCGCGTCCTGGACCCGGCCACGCACGAGCCGCTCGTCGGCCAATACACCGCCGGCTGGATCAAGCGCGGCCCGACGGGCGTCATCGGCACCAACAAGCCCGACGCGGCCGAGACGGTGGAGAACATGCTGGCCGACGCCCGCGCCGGCCACGTCCTCTCGCCCACGCAGCCGACGGCCGCCGCGGCCCAGGCGCTGGTTTGCGAACGCCAGCCGCAGGTGGTCACCTATGCCGACTGGCAGCGGCTGGACGCGCTGGAATTGAGCCGCGGCAAGGAGCAAGGCCGCCCGCGCATCAAGTTCACGCGCGTGGAGGATATGCTGGCAGCACTCAGGGACTAGGTTCCAGGGGCCAGGGAAGNNCTGGCCCCTGGAACCTGGCCCCTTTCCCCTATGCCCGACGAAGTGACCATCTACAGTGACGGCGGGGCGGACCCCAACCCGGGCATCGGCGGTTGGGCGGCGCTGCTGCGCTCCGGCGAGCACGAGCGGGTGCTGACCGGCAACGACCCCAAGACGACCAACAACCGCATGGAGCTACAGGCGGCCATCGCCGCGCTGCGGGCGCTGAAGCGGCCGTGCCGGGTGTCGTTCCACACCGATTCGCAATACCTGCGCCGCGGCATCACCGAGGGCGTGGCCAAGTGGCGCGCCGCCGGCTGGGTGAAGAAGAACGGCCAGGCCATCCCCAACGCCGACCTGTGGCGCGAGCTACAAAGCCTGACCGCCCAGCACGACATCACCTGGCACTGGGTGCAGGGCCACAGCGGCGACGAGGGCAATGAGACCGTCGATCGGCTGGCCCGCGAGGCGCGACTGGCCATCACCCCCCACGTCGATCTGGCCAGCGACGCGCCGCACCTTTACCTGCGCGCCTCGTGCCACGGCAACCCCGGCCCCGGCGCGTGGGCGGTGGCCGTGGAGAGCGGCGGTGAGTGGGAGACGGCCGCCGGCCAGGAGCCGAAGACGACCAACAACCGCATGGAGCTGCGCGCGGCCATCGAAGGGCTGCTGCTCCTGCCGCCGGGCAGCGCGGCCCAAATGTTCACCACGTCCGACTACCTCTTCCAGGGGGCGACGCGCTGGCTGGAGGGCTGGCAGCGCGGCGGCTGGCTGAAGAAGGACGGCCAACCGGTGGCCAATGGCGACCTGTGGCAACTGCTCGCCGACCTGCTGCGGCGCTACCGCGTGCGCTGGGTCAACGCCAAGGGGCAGCGGCTCGAGGGGTTGGAACGGGCCGGGCAGGCCTTGGCGACAGGAGCGTAAGGATGCAATTCAGCGATTTCGCCTTTCCCTCGCGCCGGGCGTGCGTCGTGGCCGGCAACGGCCTGGTGGCCACCAGCCAGCCGCTGGCGGCGCAGGCCGGCTTGGCCGTGTTGCAGGGCGGCGGCAACGCCATCGACGCGGCCATCGCCGCCGTGGCCACACTGTGCGTCGTCGAGCCGTGCTCCACCGGCCTCGGCGGCGACGCCTTCGCCCTCATCTGGTCGGCGGCCGAGGGGCGGCTGGTGGGTCTGAATGCCAGCGGCCCGGCCCCGGCCGGCCTGACGGCCGACCTGGTGCGCGGCCAAGGCCACGTGTCCTTCCCGGCCCGCGGCGGGCTGCCCGTCACCGTGCCCGGCGCGTTGCGCGG
>JRYK01008684.1_pt1 | contig 14693 bp, 13 predicted proteins | sample 235381 | NCBI WGS metagenome assembly JRYK01 (sample SAMN03074220, study PRJNA261476) | activated sludge metagenome | biome: Wastewater Treatment Plant; feature: Wastewater; material: Activated sludge; isolation source: activated biomass of a wastewaster treatment plant treating hydrocarbon... ... | reverse complement strand
GGGACGACGTGAGACAGAAGCTTAACTCCGGGATCGCCGTCCTCGGCACGAAGGACGACGGCAAGGCGTACCTGCTCGTGGGGGTTACGAGCGACCTCCATAAAAAATACCACTCGGGCAATATCGTGAAGGAGCTTGCGCCCGTGATAGGCGGGAAGGGCGGGGGCAGGCCGGACATGGCCCAAGCGGGCGGCAACAACCCTGAAAAACTGCACGAGGCGCTTGAGAAGGTTTTCGAGATTCTGGCTGCGGCGTGAGCCGTGAACGTGGTTACTTACTAATTCCCTTTTCTTCGAGTACGTCTTTTATCTTCTTGAGAGCTGCGCTCTCTATCTGTCTTACTCTCTCTCTCGAGATATTGAATTTGCTGCCGAGCTCTTCGAGCGTGAGGGGTTTGTCGGCGAGCACGCGCTTCTCTATGATGTATCTCTCTCTGTCCTTGAGCGTCTTTAGTGCGACGGCCATCCCGCTCCTCACCCTCTCTTCTTCCTCGGCCTTGGTCAGTATCTCTTCCTGTGACGCTTCGCCGCCGCTCAGGAAATCGAGGTGTGACGCGTCCTTCTCGTCCGTAAGCTCGGCGTCGAGCGACAGATCTTTGGTGCCCATCCTCTGCTCCATCTCGACTACCGCTTCGTCCGGGACGTCGAGCCTCTCGGCTATCTCTCTGTAGTCTTCGGAACTTAACGCCTCGCCGCCCATCTCCAGCTCTTTTTTCGTCGAGCGGAGCTTGTAGAAGAGTTTTCGCTGGGCCTGCGTCGTGCCCACCTTTACGAGGCTCCATGTCCTGATAATGTAGTTCTGTATGTACGCCCGTATCCACCAGACGGCGTAGGATATGAGGCGGTAGCCCTTGGTCGGGTCGAACCCCTTTACCGCGTGCATGAGGCCTACGTTCCCCTCCTGTATGAGGTCCATCGTGTTGAATCCGTAGTTCTTGTATTCGTTCGCGACGCGGACGACGAACTTCAGATTGGAGGTGACGAGCTTGCGGGCGGCGTCGAGGTCGCCCTCGTCTCTGTATTTTTTGGCGAGCTTGAATTCTTCCTCCCGGCTAAGCACCGGGTAATTGCTTATTTCGGCCAGGTACCTGTGAAGGGAAGTTGTGTGAGCCGGTAGGAGTGTGCCTTGCTGCTTCTTTTTTTTAGTCTTTTCCGTATCCTGAGACATGTGACCGCACGATTGCTTGAGTAGTACTAACTAGTATACGTTTCGGGGGTGTTGTATTCAATAAACGATTTATGCCGCTTTGTAACGCGCCGTGATCGTTGCAGATATGAAATTGAGTGGAAACCCTTGACTCGCATACTCCGAATAGATAAATTATTCTGCTTCAGCCAAGCACTATTCAGAATCGGTTCCGGCGTAGCTCAGCTGGCAGAGCGGGTGGCTGTTAACCACCATGTCGGGAGTTCGAATCTCTCCGCCGGAGCCAATTATTTCAGTGGGTTATGCTTCCCTTTCATACTTTATAATTCTTGTTGGTACAGTACTGTAATAGCGTTAGGCTGCATGTAAGTACTTTGCCAAATCAGTTAATATACAAATGGCTTGTAGATTCTGGTTTTAAGTACATACTTATCTGTTTAGAAAGGAATTTTGTCGAACATGTAACCTACTATTGCTGCAATAATTATTAATATAATAGACGTTGCATTCTTTTTTAACCAGCCTTTTATAGTAAAAATTGTTTTATTCTTTAGCTCGTCAAAATAAATTTCCATTTCAAATAAAACTTCTTGTAGTTCTGATTGATACTTTTGGTCGGTTATTTGGGTGTAACCTTCAACGGATCCTTTATTTATTCTGGTTATGATTTCACTACCAGCTTTTAGACATTCATCTTTTGCAGTTTTGCTTAATTCGATAACGAGTTCTTTTGCTTTAGAATGCAATCCGTGATCGTAAGAAATATTTTTTGCCTCTATAATTTTTTTCAGATTCTCGTAGATGAAATGGATACGTTCTGATAAATCGCTATTGCAAAGATTGGTGATAGTCGTTACTGCTACACCAGAGGAAGCCAACCCATTAGCTGCCAGTATCGACAGAGCTTTTTCACAATCCGTATTTAAGATTGAGTTCCTTTTATTAAATTCATTGTCTACTATACTTCTCAGCAAGGTTGTTATATTTTGATACGACATATTGTGATCGTCTAAATTTGTTTTAATTTACCGGATGAAAATGCTTGATACTTGTCTTTATATGTGCATGACCGCATATTCTTTCTAGATGATTACCGTCTTGTCAAAGACCAATGAACCAGCTCTGGAAACTGTTCTCTTGTTAGATCAGGATTTTCTTCAATCATTTTCAAACTGGCTTCTTCGAAAGCTTGTTGCATTAAACCTTTCTCTATCTGTGGGTTATCTAAACCAAGCCTAGCAGGACGATCTATTATCATCGATGGAACTATAGGTATATCAGTCCTAGGCGTATCTAAGTCTACTACTTTTGAAACACTCTCTATCCCTTGGTTCTTACGCTCATTTACTGACTCGTTATAACCCGATTCTGTGGGGGCAAAACGTTCCGCAATAAACTGTAAAATTGATGTGTGGTCCATATTTCCTTTAAACACACTTTTCGAGGATGTGAATGGTGAAATGACGATTGAAGGAACTCTAACACCCGTACTTGTGAATGGAGAGTATTTATAGCCGGGGGGTGGAGAATAGCCAATTGGAAGCGGTGGGACATGGTCAAAGAATCCTCCATGCTCATCATATGTAAGGATAGTAACGGTTTTTTGCCATCTCTCAGGATTGATTGTCAGAGCTCTATAAACTTGTCTGAGGAATTCCTCACCAAAACCAACAGCTAATGGTGCATGGTTATCATTGGGCTGGTCAGTTCCGAAATGGGGAGCATCGTAGTAGGATGGTTCAATCAGTATTACCTGAGGAAATTCGTTATCAGCTTCTTCCTTGAGATCTCTGGCTAAATGCTTGACGGACTTAAAATTGGGTCCAAGTACGCTCGCGTACCGACCTAGTAATGTAAAGAACGAGATGCCTGCGTGGTAGACCCTCCATCTTATGTCGTGCCTCTCCAACCAGTCGAGTATTATATCTCCTTCAGGCGGAAAAAGACCTGTTTCGTCAACTCTGCNNTCGCAGACTGCATAGTTGTTTGCTAGAAAATTTGTGATAGGAACTTGATCTGGCGGGAAGTACCCCATTGGTTCAGTTTTTTGTTTTCGATTTGTTTGTGTAAGTGTATAATATGCTTCTACAAATCCATTCATGCCAAATTTGCCGGTTACATCCGATTTTGCGATTTGAGTAGTTACATCGTCCCGATTATGTGGTAAATCGCTAGGTAACATCCTATCTTTCATAGCGTGTGGATAATATGTTTCACCTTCAAAAAGATTTTCATATTCTTCTCTCTTTAAAGGGGGTGTGAGGCCGTCGACTTCGTTTCGATTGTCATACCAAGGACAACTTAAGTGTCCTAGCATATTGTCGAAGGATCTGTTTTCCATCATTATGACCACGATTGTTTCTATTAAATTAAGATCAAGCATAATGTTACTCCTCGGAATTTACGCATGACAAGGTAATCAACATGCGCAGGCGGTCAGGTGGGGGATGAGATGGGTCACCAATAACTTCTCCCGATAGTAAGTTTGCACGGAGTCCCCACGTGCCACTAATTTTTTGGTCTTTCAATTCTGCTGAAGGTGTGCCGTCACCGGAAAGTGTAATCGATTTGCCCTCATGTGTTACTTGGATTGGTCGTCCGGATAAATTTGAAATGGATTTTATTCTTATCATCTCATCCCAAACTTCGGGTTTTAAAGTCTCAATTGCTAAGAGCCCACCATGTCCATCGGGCTTAGTTCTTATGACAATTTCTTTTTCTTTTTCGTTTGAGAAAACTAAAACGTCTTGTTCAGCATATGCATTCTTACCGCCTCTTGTAGCAGTCAATTTAAATGTTGTGTCTTTAATTGGCTTGAATCCTGCTGAGGCTATGCTGTGTACTGCTCCAGTACCAACGATTGATGGGCTGGCATCCAATATAGTATCACCTTTACTTTCCCAAGAGAGAGTAGTTGATTGACCTTCACATATGCGACTAGGATTGGCTTTGAATGTTTCAATTTCAGGTTTGCAAGCCGCTATAGATACTAAGAAAATGATAATCCATAAAATATTAAATTTCGTATTCATCTAATCGATGCTATGTATAATAACACAATGGTGTTCCAACTCGCAACTGACTAATATTCTTCTATAACGATTCCCTCAAAAACCCCGCATGTATTCCTCCCTTTCCGCATGTAATATATTGGTACGTTTTTCCATCTCTTCAATCGGATTCAGGTGAATATATGAAACGGATCATGTTGGTGGCATTGGCTTTATTGTTCTCTGGTTGTTACGGAATATCCAAGCAGGATAGGGACGTCGAGTATCAGATCCGCTACGAGAAGAGGGTGGACTGTACACAGACCAAATACACGGACGAAAGCGCCAATATCACTTCCTGTCCGAAGGTAAGGCCGGATACGACCGACACTTCCAAATTAAGTAATTCCCAGAATCCGTCCGACTGATACTATCTCGCCAGAATATCGAGGAGCCTCATCGCATCCCTGGGCGCATAGCCCGCCTCGTCGTTGTCGAAATAGCAGAATATTTTCTTGCCCTGCTTCGCCCATGCCGATATTGAGTCGGCCCATTCTTCGAGCGAGGAGGTCTTGTATTCTCCCCTGTAAGGCCCGTCGGGTCCGTGGAGCCTCACGTAAACTATGTCCCCTGTGACGATTCTCGGGGACCTGATTCCTCCAATTTCGTATATGCAAAATGCCGTGTTGTGTTTTTCGAGTATCTCGTAAATATTGTCATTGAACCAGCTCGTATCGCGGAACTCAAAGGCATAGCTGTAACCATGTGGGAGTGATTCTATAAACGATTCCAGTCTTTCGGGATTGACGTGCCATTTAGGCGGGAGCTGGAATAATATCGGCCCGAGCTTGTTCCTGAGCAGCGAGACGGTCGATATGAGGTAGGATACCGCCGCTTCGGGGTCTTTTAATTTCTTCATGTGCGTGATATATCGGCTCGCTTTGACGGAGAATATGAATCTCTCTGGTGTTGTGTCACGCCACTCCCTGACGGTTTCCTTATCGGGCATCCTGTAAAAAGAGCTGTTGATCTCTACCGTATTGAAGAACTTCGAGTAGTATTCAAGATACTTTTCGCTCGGGGTTTTGTCGGGATAAAACGGGCCTTCCCAATGTCCGTAATGCCAGCCCGACGTCCCGATGTGGATGTGTTTTTCTTTTTCCATTCACGTCCGAGGCCGGTTTAGATTCATATACATGCTACTTTTCCTTTTTATACACCTCCGCGCCGCCACGGGGGACTTCAAGGATGAGGTCGCTCGTGATGTGGCCGTACATCTGAATGAGCTTGGCTACGAGCCCAGTCCAGCCGGTCTGGTGGCTCGCCCCTATGCCAGCGCCGTTGTCCCCGTGGAAGTATTCGTAGAATAATATGTAGTCCCTGAAATTCGGGTCCGACTGAAATTTCTCGGCGGCTCCGTAAACGGGCCTCCTTCCCCGCTCGTCTCTCCTGAATATCCTAACAAGGCGGCGTGAAATCTCTTCCGCCGCTTCGTAGAGCGTAATGAACTTTCCCGACCCCGTGGGGCACTCGACCTTGAAATCGTCGCCGTAATATTTATAAAGGTGTAGCAGCGCCCTGATAATCAGCGCGTTGATAGGGAACCATATAGGGCCGCGCCAGTTTGAATTCCCTCCGAATAGCCCCGAATTGGATTCGGCCGGCATATATTCGACCTTGTAATCCTCGCCGTGTACCTTAAGCGCATAGGGGTGTTCCCTGTGGTAGCGCGAAATCGAGCGTATTCCGTAATCGCTCAGGAACTCCTTCTCGTCGAGCATCCTCGAGAGGACTCGTCTTAGCTTCTCCTCGGTCAGAATGGAAAGCAGGTATCTGTTCGCATAGCCCAGTTTGTGGGGCGGATGGATCGTGGCCAGGAGATCGGGCATCCTGTCGAGTCGTCTTTTCAACCGCTCCTTGAATTTGGGAAAGCGTTCCACGGTCTCGTAATCGTAAACTGTCGACGCGCAGAGAGGGAGCAACCCGACGAGCGACCTGACCTTGAGCCTTACCGCGCTCCCGTCCGGAAAGCGGAGAAGGTCGTAGAAGAAGCCGTCCTCCTCGTCCCACATCTCGTCGTGGCGCTCTCCCACACGGTCCATCGCGGACGCGATCCAGAGGAAATGCTCGGCGAACTTGAGCGCCATGTCCTCATAGGTCGGGTCGAACTTCGAGAGCTCGAAGGCGATCTCGAGCATGTTCTGGCAGAACATCGCCATCCACGCGGTGCCGTCGGCCTGCTCGAGGAACCCTCCTGTCGGAAGGGGGGCGCTCCGGTCGAAGACTCCGATGTTGTCGAGTCCGAGGAACCCGCCCTCGAATATGTTCTTTCCGTTACGGTCCTTCCTGTTCACCCACCAGGTGAAATTGAGAACGAGCTTGTCGAATACCTGTTTCAGGAACTCGACATTCCCCTTCCCGAATATTACTTTCTGCGTATGGTAGAGGAAGAGACACGAGAACGCGTGCACAGGGGGGTTGACGTCGCTGAAGTTCCATTCATAGGCCGGTATCTGCCCGTTCGGATGGAGATACACCTCGCGGAGCATGAGCTCGAGCTGGTCCTTCGAGAAATCGGGGTCCACCATGTCGAGCGCTATGGTGTGGAATGCGAGGTCCCATGCCGCGTACCACGGGTATTCCCATTTATCGGGCATGGAGATCACGTCGTCATTGATCATGTGGAACCATTCCCTGTTTCTCACGTTCCTTTCCGGCCTCACCCTCGTAATGTCCGCCCCGTGCTCCCTCAGCCACTTATCGAGGTCGAAATAGTAATACTGCTTCGACCAGAGCATGCCGGCCAGGGCCTGGCGCATTACGTTCCTCGAATCTTCGTCTATGGAGGGAGGGGTTATGGAGTCGTAGAATTCATCGGCCTCTTTTTTACGCTCGGCCAGGGTCTTGTCGAATCTCCTGAACGGATTCTCGCCCGATTGTCCGGGAGAATCAGGCGTCAGTATGAGCCTTAACCGGGCTTCCCCCCTTGCCGGTATATTGAGCGTATAATAGGCGGAAACCTTGGTGCCGGTCTTTTTGGGATTGACGGCTCCCTTTAGCCCTTTGACCAGATAATCGTTGATCCCGTCCTTTACATAGGGACCCGCATTTGGCCTGCCGTAAAGCCGCTCCGTATTCGTTTCGTTCTCCGTGAAGAGAAGTTTCGGGCCGCCCTCGCAATAGAGATACCTCTTTCCGAGCGTGTCGTGGGACGCTTCGACCAAGGCGTAATCGCTTCCGGTTTTAATCTGCCTGAGTACGGGCTTGGGCGTGGGCTCGGACCATGACCATGTGTTCCTGAACCATAGCGTGGGAAGTAGGTGCAGTAGGGCGGCGTCATTCCCCCGGTTGACAGCTTGTATGGAGATAAGTATTTCCTCCGGGGATTCCTTCGCGTATTCGACGAATACGTCGAAATACCGGTCGTCGTCGAATACGCCCGTATTTATCAGCTCGTATTCGAGATCGTATCTAGAGGCTTCCCTGTTTCTCCGTACGAGGTTCCTGTAAGGGTAAGCGGACTGAGGGTATTTGTAGAGGTACTTCATATAAGAGTGTGTCGGAGTGCTGTCGAGATAAAAGTAGTATTCCTTCACGTCCTCGCCGTGGTTGCCTTCGCTGTTGGTGAGGCCGAAGAGGCGCTCCTTGATTATGGGGTCATTGCCGTTCCAGAGGGCAAGCGCGAAGCAGAGCGTTTGTTTGTCGTCCGAGATCCCGGCGAGCCCGTCCTCTCCCCATCTGTATGCCTGCGAGCGGGCATAGTCGTGAGGGAAATAATCCCACGCGGCGCCCGTATCGCTGTAATCCTCCCTTACGGTGCCCCACTGCCTCTCGCTAAGATAAGGCCCCCATTTTTTCCATGGGACTATATTCCGGCTCGAATCGTCAAGACGTTTCCTCTCTTTACTATCCAACTCATTCTCCAATAGGCCGTCAGAGGGGGCGTGACCGGCCTGTACTTAAGTATAATCGTGGAAATAATACTATTTACCTCGGGGGTTTGCCAATAATGGTCAGAAAATTACAGCAAATTTGGGCCGGTCTCCCGTCGTTAAGCCGCCCTATAATCCGGTCCCCGTTTCCGCTGAGGTAATCGAAAAGGCGGTCCGAAGCAGCCTGAAATACGTACATGAAAGCCCCGGTCAGCGGCGAGCACATTCGCATATGCAATTATTTTATCTATCTCATTCCATTTATTATCCGACCGTGCTAGAATGGGAAAGTATTACCGCTGAAGAGTAGGGGACAGGTACGGGGAATCCATAGTTTGCTTTATTGACTGAACATCAACGGGGGGTGATCGTGTTGGTCCAGGCGAACAAGAACCGCGGGCACGATACCTGTAGTAGCGAAGCCTTGCCGGTCTGCCTCATAAATTGACGGAACCCCGTACGTTCGGCCTGATCCGCTAACTCGGTAATGCCTATCTTTCGATCGCACCGCATTCTCTCGCGGGTTCAAGAATAAGGCAAATAGTCTGAACGTGCTCATCGAAAAAAAACACATTAAACGTGGAGGTGTGGCAATGAATAAAACAGCTGTGGCTCAATTTTTTGTTTTGTTGCTGTTATTCGGCATCGGTGCCGGCTCTCCGTCTTTGGGAGCGTCGTCCGAGGAAACCGTAGCGGAGGCCGTGCAAAAGGAAATGCCCGTCCTCAAGGGCGACCAGTGGCTGGCGATGGATGAGAACGCGAAGGTCGCATTCATCTGGGGCGCTGGCCATGTCGTTACTATCGAAGAAGTGATAATGGAGAAATATCCCGACCAGAAGCGGGATACATTCGTGGCGAAGGTAGTGGAGGCGTCCACGAATTCTCCCATGACCATGAGTCAGGTCGCTGCCATGGTCGATAAGTTCTATCAGGAGAATCCCGACAAGACGGATACGCCCGTGATGGCCGTGATATGGGACACCATGATAAAGCCGAACATAAAGACGGGAATTGCCGGGCAGCCGTTGAAATGACAGGGTAGGACTTCAAAAAAGGAGATCGAAAATGAAAAAAATTACGATTCTGATTCTGGCGGCTTTGATGATACTTCCCGTCGCGGGATGCACGAATATGTCGAAGACCCAGCAGGGCACGCTGAGCGGAGGCGCGATAGGAGCGGGCGCCGGTCTTGGTATCGCCGCACTCTCCGGCGGGAACCTCTGGGTGGGGACGGCTGTTGGAGCGGGCGCCGGGGCTCTCACCGGATACATGATCAGCAAATGATACCGGGGACGGCCGCGAGGCCGTCCCTGATTCCATTAACCGGGCGGCAACAGGAATTTATGCTCAAGGGATATGTACGCGTGACGGACTTATAGCTTTGCAAGAGGGAGGGTAATCATATGAAAAAGTATGCTGTCGAGTTTATAGGTACGTTCTTTTTCGTTCTGACTGTGGGTCTGACGGTTATCGAGCCCGGGGCCGGCCTTGCGGCGCCCCTGGCCATAGGCTCGGTGTTAATGGTTATGGTCTATGCGGGCGGGCATATCTCGGGCGGGCATTATAACCCGGCCGTAACGCTCGCTGTGTGGATGAGGGGGAGGTGCTCCTCGGCCGACGCGCCGTTTTACATGATAGCCCAGTGGGTAGCGGCAGCCGTTGCGGGTCTCCTTGCTCTCTACTTGAAGGGGATGCCGGAGATCACGCCGATGACACCCAACGTTGTTTACGCGCTCATAGTCGAGTTTCTTTTCACTTTTGCGCTCGCCTATGTGGTTCTCAACTCGGCTACTTCGAAAAATACGGCAGGCAACTCGTTCTACGGCCTTGCGATAGGTTTTACGGTGGTGATAGCCGCCTATTCGGCAGGGGCGATATCGGGCGGGGCGTTCAATCCGGCGATAGCTCTCGGGATAACGGTGATGGGAATATCCGCGGTGAGCAATATCTGGATTTTCCTTGTCGCGAATTTCCTGGGCGGGGCCGTCGCGGCGCTCGTATTCAACGCGCTTAATCCGGACGATAAGTAGAGTTCGCTGATAAATATAAAAGGGTTCCGTGAGGTGGGTAAGGTCTTGGAAATGCAGAGGGGGTCTGTCCGATGAGTAGAAATATCTTGATTGTGCGGGTTTTATTGTTTGCGTTTCTGGGCGTATTTACAGTGGGCATATGGGTAGAAGCGCAGGTCGCACCTAAAGACGCGACCGAGGAAACGAAGAATGCGAATGCCGCCGTGCTTCAGCGGCTTCCGTTTTCTGACAAAACGGACTTCGAGAACGCTAACAAAGGGTTCATAGCGACGCTTCCCGATCTGACGATCAAGGACGAAAACGGGAATATAGTGTATACCCTCGTTCCCTATTCGTTTCTCCAGGGCGCGGAGGCCCCGGCTACGGTAAACCCGAGCCTGTGGCGCGAGGCGCAGCTCAATATGACGAACGGGCTCTTTAAGGTTACCGACCGCATCTATCAGATACGCGGATTCGATCTTTCGAACATGTCGATTATCGAGGGTGACACGGGACTGATAATCGTCGACCCGCTCATCTCGACCGAGACAGCGAAAGCCGGGCTCGACCTTTATTACCAGCACAGGCCGAAGAAGCCGGTCGTGGCCGTCATATACACGCACAGCCACGTTGACCATTACGGAGGCGTAAAGGGCGTGGTTAACGAAGCAGACGTGAATGGGGGCAAGGTCAAGATACTCGCCCCAGACGGCTTCCTCGAAGAGGCCGTCAGCGAGAACGTCTATGCTGGTAACGCAATGAGCAGGAGGGCCATATACATGTATGGCGCGCTCCTGCCGAAAGGGGTGGACGGCCAGGTGGACGGCGGGCTCGGCAAGACGGGCTCTATGGGCACTGTGACGCTTATACCTCCGACGGACCTCATCAAAACGACCGGGGAGAAAAGGACTGTTGACGGCGTCGAGATGGAATTTCAGATGGCCCCCGGCACGGAAGCCCCTGCGGAGATGCTGACGTACTTCCCCCAATTCAAGGCTCTCCTTGCGGCCGAGGATGCTACCCATACCCTCCATAACCTTTACACGCTCAGGGGAGCTCAGGTACGCGATGCGAGCAAATGGTGGAAGACTCTCAACGAAACGATCAAGCTTTACGGCCCCCGGACCGAGGTAGTATTCGCCTCGCATCACTGGCCCACGTGGGGTAATGAAAACGTTATTCCGTATCTGAAGAGTCAGCGGGACTTGTATAAATACATTCACGACCAGTCGTTGAGACTGCTTAATTCGGGCTACACGATGACCGAGATAGGGGAGATGATGACGCTGCCCGCAAGCCTCGATCAGAAGTGGTATAACCGCGGTTATTACGGCACCGTGAATCACGACTCGAAAGCCGTATATCAGCGTTATCTGGGCTGGTACGATTCCAACCCCGCGAATCTCTGGGCTCTGCCGCCCGAAGAAGCGGCGAAGATGTACGTCGAGTACATGGGGGGAGCGGATGCGGTTATCAAGAAGGCGAAAGAGTCCTTCGCTGCGGGAGATTACAGGTGGGTGGCTATGGTGATGAACAACGTCGTCTTCGCCGACCCCGATAACAAGGAGGCCCGCGATCTCCAGGCGGACGCGCTTGAGCAGCTCGGATACCAGGCCGAATCCGGGCCGTGGAGAAATGAATACCTCGTTGGCGCTTACGAGCTCCGTAACGGTTTACCGGACGTAGCGGGCACTCAGACCGCCAGCCCCGATACTATAAGGGCGATGACTATGGAGATGCTGCTCGACTATATGGGCATGCGCATAGACGGTCCGAAAGCCGCCGGCAAAAGTATCAAGATGAACTGGGTGCTGCCGGATACGAGCCAGAAGTACGCGGTCGAGCTCGAGAACTCGGTGCTCATATATTCCGCCGGGGAGCAGCTATCCGACGCCGACGGAACGCTTACACTGCCGCGCGCGAGCATGGATAACATAATGCTCGGCCAGACGACGCTCGCGAAAGAGATAGAGAACGGAAACGCGAAGGTGGACGGGAGCCAGGAGAAGCTCAATGAACTGCTCGGCCTCATCGTCGACTTCCCGTTCTGGTTCAACATCGTGACGCCGTGAGGGACCGGGTTCGGTACAGGGTTTAATGTATGCACAAACGGGGACGGGGCTCTATTTTCTGTCGTCGATATGTAATATAATCGGATTAGGTGAGGGAATATGAAAATATTTGGCAGGTTCCGCTATCTTGCGGCGGTGATGCCTTTTCTGTTTATTGTCGGGACAGCCTGGCCTAATTTCGCCCTCGGGCAGATGCCCGGGAACAATCCCGCTGGTAAAGACTGGACGTTCTTTATCATGCCGTACCTCTGGATGACGGGCATAAACGGGGACGTGACCGTGAAAGGCATTAAATCGAATGTGGACATCGATTTCGCGGACATAATCAAGCATTTCGATTTCGGCGGCGAGGTCCATATCGAAGGCATGTGGAAGAGCCGGTACGGTTTCTTCATCGACCCCACGTACATAAAGCTTTCGAGCAAAAAAGACATAGCCCTTCCGAACGGCGGGCAGATAGACAAGATCACGGAAAGGCAGTGGCTCGTCGAAGCCGGGGGAGTGTACAGGCTCGGCGAATGGCCGGGGGGCAGGGGAATGAAAGACAACCGCGTCGCGCTCGACGCGCTCGCGGGAGGCCGCTACATGTCGACCGACGTCGAAATCAAGCTCAAAAACACGACCCGGACGCACGTCGGCGGCGACAAGGATTGGCTCGATCTCTTCGTCGGCGGACGGCTCATAGCCGATCTCGCGAAGAACGTCCCGTTCTCTCTAAGGACGGACATAGGCGGGTTCGGTTTCGGGTTCTCGTCCGACATCGCCTGGAACCTCGTGAGCTACATCGGTTACGAGCTCCCGTGGTACGGCATTACACCCGCGATAGGGTACAGGGTCCTCTACGTGGACTATAAGGACGGCAGCGGCAATAACAGGTTCGTTTACGACACGTGGACTCACGGTCCGATAATCGGGGTGGCGTTTCAGTTTTAGGGACCGAACATATGAGATCGAATATGAGGCTTCGTGGCTTATATGCAATCATGCTGCTTGGGGCGTCTTTCGCCAGCGCGGCGATTGCTGAGGAGTCCGCCGAAGCTGCGGATATACCCGAAGCGGTTCAGGATGCCAGAGAAGACGCGGCCGGCCCGATATTCGAGAGCTTCAAGCCTCAGAATAAGAGGTTCTATGACTTCGACGCCACGAAAACCGAGTTCATTATCCGCGCTCTGGTCCCTTACAGCCTGACCTATTATTTCGTCGATAACGGTGTTCAGCGCGGCGTTTCGTACGAGCTTCTGAAGTTGTTCGAGGAAAAGATCAACAAAGATTACAAGACAGGAAATTTGAAAATACACGTGCTCATCATCCCGACGTCGCGCGACAAGATGATTCCCAATCTCCTGAACGGCTACGGCGACATCGCCCTCGGGAATTACACGATCACCGAAGAAAGATTGAAACAGGTCGCTTTCTCGGACCCAATATTTTCCGGCGTCAGCGAGATCGTCATTACGGGTCCCGGCTCGCCCGAAATAAAATCGCTCGACGACCTCTCGGGGCAGGAGATCTGGGTAAGGCGTACGAGCAGCTATTACGACAGTCTGTTAAAGCTCAACGAATCACTTAAACAAGCGGGCAAGAAGCCTGTCGTTATCAAAGCTGCGGACGAGAACCTCGAGGACGAGGACATACTCGAGATGGTAAACGCAGGGCTCATCGGCATCACAATTGCCGACAGCCATGTGGCAGGGTTCTGGTCCCAGGTGTTTAAGGACTTGAAGGTCCATTCCGATCTAGCCGTCAGGACGGGTGGTGAAATAGCGTGGATGATGCGTAAAGACAATCCCAATCTCAAGAAAGAGGTCAACTCGTTCATCAAGGAGAATAAAAAAGGCACCCTCCACGGGAACATGCTGGCGAAAAAATATTTCGGCGACGCGGAATGGGTGAAAAATTCTCTCGCGGAAGAAGACCGGCAGAAATTTAACTCTATGATGGAGATATTCAAAAAGTACTCAGGTCAGTACGATTTCGACTGGCTTATGCTTGCCGCGCAGGGATATCAGGAATCGCACCTCGACCAGAGCAAACGGAGTCCCGCTGGGGCGGTAGGGGTGATGCAGCTCCTGCCGGCGACGGCCAAAGACCCGAACGTGAACATACCTGAGATAGATAAGATCGAAAACAACATCCACGCAGGAACGAAGTATCTCCGCTTCATGGTTGACCGGTACTTCGACGATCCGGCTATAAAGCCTCTCGACAGGATGCTCTTCGCCTTCGCTTCCTACAACGCCGGTCCGAACAAGCTCAACCAGTTGAGAAAGATCGCCGCCGAGCGCGGGCTCGACCCGAATGTATGGTTCAGAAACGTGGACCTCGTGGTTTCGGAAAAGATCGGCAGGGAGACGATGAATTACGTGAGCAACATATATAAGTATTACGTCGCCTACCAGATAGTACTCGAGCAGAATGTGAAAAAGGGTACGGTCAAGCAGGCGCAGGGGTTGAAGTGATAAGGTGTGAGAGACATAACTATAGTACTGCGGATAACGTGACTATAGGTTGATTACTATGGAGGCTAAATGTTTTGCCAAACAA
>JRYK01002727.1_pt1 | contig 14717 bp, 11 predicted proteins | sample 235381 | NCBI WGS metagenome assembly JRYK01 (sample SAMN03074220, study PRJNA261476) | activated sludge metagenome | biome: Wastewater Treatment Plant; feature: Wastewater; material: Activated sludge; isolation source: activated biomass of a wastewaster treatment plant treating hydrocarbon... ... | reverse complement strand
CATCAAGGAAAAGAAGAAAACATAATTTTCCTTTTTTATTTATTCCGGGTCCTTAAGCAAGCGTGGTGCAAACACGGAGAGACGGATCGTGGCATAACCGAGGCTCACCCGTGTCTAGGCCTGTACTCGATACGGAATCGATTCAAGAACAACCATCCTTACAGATCACCCTGCCCTCAAGAACTCATTTTCCTTTCAGGGCAAACGAGAACATCACCATCGCTATGCCGTTTATGAGGAAATAGATACCCACGAGAAGCCCGATTATGAAGGCTCCGCTCTGAGGGAACTGCCCCCATATCATGACACCGAGGATCACGGATGCGACGCCGCTCACCAGGAGCCACACCCAGTTGGGCGCGGGCTTCATCTGGAACGCGTGGATTATCTTGAAAAACCCCTCGACGAGCAGGAATGCCGCAAGGAGCAGCGTCAGCGTCAGGACTCCCGCCATCGGGTTCTTGAGGAGAAGCACGCCGACGACGAGATACAAAATACCGCTCAGGAGCACGAGCAAAAACCTCTTCCAATCTCCCGTAAAAAATGCGCCGATTATAGAGATCACGCCGCCGATTATCAGGACGAACCCGATCAATATATCCACGGCGATCGTTGCGGCCATGGGCGAGCCCGCTATTACGAGACCCATAATTACGTATGCGATACCGAGTGCGAGAAGCCAGCCCCAGCTTCGCCTGATGCCTTCAGCAATGGAAGTGCCGTTCATGTCTCATTCCTCCTTTTGGTCGAATCAGTCTTTCCAGCGTCCTACAAATTATAAGTTCATTTAAGGAATATTAAAATCCGCTCCGATTAATTCCGCATGCCTGTTATTAATGCAGCCGCAATGATACAATGTTAAAAACCGATCAAACCTTCCGGAGGTCGATATTATATGATCAAGATGCATCTTGCCAGTCTTCTCTTAACAGCGATTATAATAAGTGCCCCGGCTCTCGGCACAGGCAAAGCGGCTGAAGCCGAGACCCCGGCAGGGAAGAATGCCGTATTCACTCCCGTACTGATGTCAGTCATCAACGCTCCCGACCCCGTCAAGGGCTCAGACGACAGATACCACTTCGTATACGAGATCGAAGCCGTTAACGCCTCCGGCCTCACGTGGGAGATCGATTCCATAGATGTAACCGACGGAGACGGAAAGGTCCTCCGTTCATTGAAAGCGGCTGAGCTTAATGACAGGACAGAGCTCATCAAGGATAAAACGAAGACGAACGCCCTGCCGCCGGGAGAGGCAGCCGTCATTTTTATTCATTTCACGGTCGAGGATGAAAATAATATCCCCGCGGATATAGGTCATAGAGTATCCATAACGGTTCCGGGCGGCATACCTGCGGGATTCTTGAAATTCGCGGACCTGGCCGAGACGGACAAGACGTACGACTACACGCTCGACGTTGTCAAAACCGGCCCGTCCGACGCGATTGTCATCGGGCCGCCTCTCGAAGGGAAAGGCTGGGTGGCTGCTGACGGGTGCTGCGATGCCGTAAGGCACATACGAGCGATAATGCCGATAAACGACAGGCTACGGGCCGCGCAGCGCTTCGCCATAGACTGGGAAAGAATGAACGGGGAGAGAAAAATTTATTCCGGAGACCCCAAGGACGTTACGAGCTATTTCGCATACGGCCAGAGGGCTCTTGCTGTTGCGGACGCGAAAGTCGCGGCCGCGGTGGATAAATACAAAGACCAGGTGCCGGGGGCGCTTCCGCCCGGAATGACTCTCGAAGAAGCGGACGGCAACCACGTCGTTCTCGATCTCGGCGGCGGAAAATACGCCCTATACGCGCATTTCAAACCAGGGAGCGTTAAGGTCAAGGCGGGAGATACCGTAAAGCGCGGACAGGTCCTGGGAATAGTCGGGAACACGGGCAACTCGTCCGCCCCGCATCTCCATTTTCACGTTATGGACGGACCGTCCACCTTCGGCTCGAACGGACTGCCCTACGTTATAGACAGCTTCGAGCTCATCGAAAAAATCCCCTCGACCGAGGCTTTCGATAAAGCGGAGGCCGACGGCACACCGGTCGAGGTAGTCCCCGTGGACAGACCGGGAACGCACACGAACGAGCTTCCGCTCGACCAGAACGTGGTCGATTTCCGCGCGGATTAATAATTTCAGTGCGCCGCTGAGCCGGTGCAGGAATCAATTCTGCTCCTAGAGTTGCTGATTAAGTATTTCGGCGAACTCCTTGAAAATCTTGGTCGGCACGTGCGGCCCTACACCGAATATGTTCGTCACAATGACGACGACTGACCCGCTTTCCGGCTCATACATCACGAGGGCTGTATAGCCTACGTACTCTCCCGTATGCCCGATCCATCCGCTGATTTCGCCAAGACCCATTCCGTATTTGTCGTACTCCGGGCAGCTCCTTTTCGGCCTGTCCGGATCGTCGTCGTCGCAGGGATCGAATACTATCGGCACGAGGCTGTCTATCCGCTCGGCCTGGAGCTCCGCGCTCAGGAGCGTTCCCTTCCCTAGGGCCTTCCCCCATTTCCTCAGATCATCGAGCCTCGATATCATGGCGCCCGAGCCTGAGGATGACGAAGGGTCCGTGAAGCTTATATCCTCTAAAGGGTCGAAACCGTAACCGTGCGCGAACGGCTCCGGCATATCGGGTGTCGTGGGGTATGTCGTACCGTCGAGACCGAGAGGTTCTATTATTCTTTTCGTTATTTCTTCACCGAGCGGGCGTCCCGTCACCTGCTCGACTATCATACCGAGTATGACTGTATTGGTGTTGGAATAGTGCCAGCCTCCGCCGGGCGGAAAGTAGGGAACATTGCTGTCGGCGAAGTCTACGATCTCCTGATCCGTCCAGACCCGCAAAAAATCGCTTTCCACGAATTCCGTCACGAATTCCGCGTCCTCCGTGTAATTGAAGATGCCGCTTTTCATGTTCGCGAGCTCGGCTATAGTAGCGTCAGGATTCTCGACGTCGGGGAGGTAATTCCCGACGGGATCGTTCAGATCGAGGAGTTCCTCCCCGGCGAGCTGCAGTATGACGGTTACCGTAAAGGACTTCGTGACGCTTCCTATTCTCACGTGATCCGCTTTACTGATGGGCCGTCCTGTATCGATGTCCGCGAGACCGTCTTCAATGATCAGACGCCCTTTTCCCGGGATCCATACTCCCGCGAGCACCCCCGGTATGCCGAATTCTTCTTTATAGCGGGATACAATTTCTCTTAACTGTGCTTCAAGCTCCGGGTCGAGTGAATTTCCTCCGTTATCGCAGGAAATTAACACGGCCAGTATGACAACGGCCATTACGGAAAGTAAATTTATCCTCTTGATCATAAGGGGTCTCCTCTTGAGCGTTCGGTTGTCGTTAATTCAGGTCGTAGATGATAGCCGATATTTCTCCCTCGTCGTTAAAAACCTCGATCGCCTCGGCTATCGATTGAAGCGGGCCTATATCGTTCACGTAAAGCGCGTAAACCAGACGTCTGCCGCTCTTCGCGTCGATGTAGCCGGCAAATACCTGCGCCTTGAAAAACCCCCCGAGTATCGTCGTCCCCGTTTTGGCGAACACCTTCCCGATGGCGGGCGCGATAACGGGATTCGGAGGATCTACGCCCACGGCGGCGAGTGAGCCGTCCACACCCAATATGGGAAACGAATCGAAGTAAGAAGGGAATACCTCCCTATCGCCCATCCCCTTTAACAGCTTAACCGTAGCCGACGGAGCAGCCTGGCTGTCGGGGCTTCCGCTCCCGTTCGTCGGGAAATTAAAGTCGGAGCCTTTAATTCCAAAGTCATCGATTAGAGTTTCCCTTTCGGCGGCCAAGGCGTCGTCTATGGTCCTTACGCCCTGTGTGAGCCCGAACAGCATGAGGCTCAGGTTGGCACCCAGATTATGGCTCACTTTAAGGATCAGCTTACTGTATTCCGAATAGGGAAGCGAAACGAACTCCGCCACCTTCGAGTCTTCCGTGTATGAATTCCGAGGCGGTAGCTTCCCGGCCGGATTCGGCGCAACCGTATCGGCTGTAACCTCGACCCCCGCCTTTTCGAGGGCCTCGATGAAAACTATACGCGCATATGATGCCGGGTCCTCTATACTGAATGTCTGCACGAGCGTCTCCACACCGGGGAGCGCAGGTTCGAAACCGGCGGGTATCTGCCCTTCTACCGTGCCCTTACATCCCGGGGAACCGATGCAGCCCGGAATGTCCCCTGTGAGCGTTATGTCCAATTCACCGCCTTCGGGGGCGGTGATCACATTCGATTCGACATCGAAGGCGGCGGATTTCGGACGCCATTCGACGACTGCGGGCTGGCCGGGCTCAGTAGGTATTATTGTTACGTCCACGAGATTGTCGTTTATTATGATCGGCGTGATTAACACGTTGCCGTTAGGGACCCTGAAGAGATCGAAGAGTCTGTCGTCCACCACTACGTCCCCTTCGACCGTCTTGATACCCGACGCCGCTACCTGCGCCGCGAGCTCATCGATTCCCAAAAGCGGATCGGGCTCCGTCAGGATCGCGCTGCCGAGCGAATTGGCCTCCGTATGGTCGAAGCTCGTAAACGCCACCGTGCCCTGAGGAGTGTTGCGCCCTCCCATAGTGAGGTCGCCTGCGGCGACGAGGATCAGGTCGCCCGTGAGCACCCCGCTGCCGTCAACGTCTCCCTGCCTGTAAACAGGGGTTTTAAACCTGTGGTCCGCACCTAATTCGTTTAAGGCAAGCCCGACCGAATACGTCTTTCTGACCGAGCCCGTGAAAGCAAGGAGGTTCGGATTGAGGTCGTATATGACCTCCCCGGTTTCGAAGTCGATAACCCTGAGGCACCAGGTCGCGTCGGCATATCTCGGCCTCTGCATTACTTCGAGTATGGCATCGGGTATCGGCAAGCCCCGGGTATTGTTGCCGTCGCAACCACCGATGGAGAAGAGAGACAGAATCGCAACGATCGATATCAAAACTAGAACATTTTTATTTCTTTTCATAGCTCCTCCGGAGATGATTCAGCGGCTATTCAAATCCTATGACGTCACTCGTCAGGGGCAGCTCCTCGTTTCGGACAGTACCCGCGCCCGCAATATCGATTTCAGCCGGCTGACCCGAGAGAAGGCTCGCATTTATCGCCTCAAGGCTCTCACCCGCGAGACGCCCCTGATATTCCCAATTCTTAAACACGTAAGGCAGCCCGTTGGAATTGATAGGAGCCGGGCTGTCCATGATATGGAAATGGAGATGCGGGGCGTCTGTGTTGCCTGAATTCCCGAGCTTGCCGAGGAGCTGTCCTCTCTCGACAAAGTCGCCTTCGCTCACCTGGATGCTGCCCGGAATCATGTGCGCATAGAATGTGAATCTCCCTCCGCCTATATCAACAACCACATGATTGCCGCCTGCCGTCACTATTGTGGCATCCGATGGAAGCTGACCCGGCGGCTGGTCGGGGAGACCGTCGAGCACCCCGACGACTCTCCCGGGTGCGGCCGCATAAATCTCGGCGCCATAAAAATGCCAGTTGTTAAGATCGGACGGATCGCCCTCGAACAACTTCCCGTTATCATCAAGCTGCACGAAGTCTATTGCAAATCGTTCGGCCAGCCTCAGCTTCCCGTCCACCGGATTGATAACGAACCTGTGGGGGCCGATGATAGTGCAGCATCCGTCCCCGTCAACCCAGCGGTCGCCTTTGAGCGGAGGGCTCAGCGCCACTGCTTTTCTCGCGCTCACTTCCGTATACCCGCCTATCGCCGTTATGGGCCCAGATCCCTCGGCTCCGGGAATCGAAGTGGTAACACGATGTCCCAGGAACTGCGGCACCTGGTCTTCGCTCCCAAACGTCACGTCCATATACATCACGCCGAACTGCCCCGGCCCCAGGACACTCGAGTAATTATCGGCTCCGAAAGTAACGGGCACGTCGTAATTTCTCACCTTGAACGTTATATCGCTCCCGTCGAGCGCGATAACCTTGACGGAGGATATAACGCTGTTGTCATCGGTCGGATCGACGACCTCGACCGAGTCTATCCTTATTGAAACGGCAGTGGCTGTCACATTCGTGAACTGGACTTCGTACGCTAAGTGGATAAGGCCGTCAGACCCCGAGACAGGATAAACGGGTGTTGCTATCACCGACCAGATGAGACCGGTCAGCGTGCCCGGATTCTCCACCCTTGTTACGGGGTTGTCCGCCTCCACGGTGTCGGATCCGTTCTCGCACCCTCCCGTTAATGCGGTGGCAAGAGCTATAAATGCAGTAGCAAGTAACAGATCCTTCATCCGCCGCTCCTTCGTCAGGATATTTCTTCCTCATTATACAGCGGCGGGTGATTTAAGGTCAATATTTTCAGCTGGGCTCATATGCTCATATATTTCCGGCATGGAAAACGGTTTGGTGATGCGAACGTCGCTCGACCGGGACGGTTTATCCTACTTCTGAGCCCGTGAGAACGTGAAGGTCGCGACTTCGTCTTCCTTACCGTTCTCATAGGAAGTCCACTCTTGGACGAAACTGTTACCGTCTTTGAACTCGAAGCTCACGTCGTGCATGTAATGGTCCTTCTTCGGGTCGAGATTCGTGCCGTTTGCGAAGACCAGATCGATCTCACTATCAGTCGAGTCTTCGAGGGTAAGGTGCGGCTGATTGTCCATTGCGCAGTAATGCGTCATGCCGAGCTTCCCGTTCACGTCGTAATACACGGACACCATCTCGTGAGGTGTATCCGGGAAAAGGGTCTCGACCACGACACTGCCGTTCGAAGAGGTTTTGTAAGTAACGGTAACCGGCATCTCCTTGCCGTCCATCACGGTCGTCCCCTGCCACGTGCCGGCAAGTGTCTTCAGCTTCTCGAGCTCCTTTGAACCCGTAACAGGGCTCATGTGATGCTCGTCCTTACCGCTCTGCTGATCGGCAAAAGACGATACAGCGAAAGACAGGAACGTAAAAACAGCTAAAAGAACTAAAACCGATATATATCTCATTTGACCCCCCCTGATTAATGTATTTACACACAATATATATTAACAAAAACTGCCCTCCTTCACGCATACAATCTCGCGAGATTCCCAAGACAAACCGTCCATCCTCTCCTGTGGTCCTCGCGCGCTTCAAGGGTCGGCAGGAATTCGTGTTCGAGCGTGATCTCTGTCCCGCCCGCGACCCCGCGGAAATAAACGGTAACGACCGTATCCTGCGCGAAATCCGAGTTCCAGGTAAAGACAAGCTTTTCGTGCGGCGCGATAACTTTATACTCGCCGGTATGTTTATATTCTTTACCATCGGGCTTAATCATATTTAGGGTATATTTCCCTCCGATCTCCAATGTATTGGAAACATCGACTGTCCATCCCTCGTCCCCGTAAAACCATTTTCTCATGATCTCGGGGTTGGTGAACGCTTCGAACACCTCTTCAGGCGTCGCTTTTATGACCTTTGTTACCACCAGCTTGCTTTCGCTCATTTCGCACGCTCCTTCGTCTTTTTGCGTCCTTCAAAATATTTATCGAGAGCATCGAGCCTCTCACTCCAGAAACGGCTGTACTGCTTTATCAGGTCCGACACACGGTCCAGCGGCTCCATGTTGGCGCGGCAGTGTTTTATACGACCTTCCTTCTCCTGGACGACGAGCCCCGATTTAACGAGCACCTGTATGTGCTTGGAGACGGCCTGAAGCGACATATCGTATTTATCGGCGAGCTCGTTAACGGTCAGGTCCTTTTTGGCGAGCTGCATAATAATTCCCCTGCGCGTGGAGTTGGCCAGGGCGTGGAGGATCGAATCAAGGTCCGTGTTCCGATAATCAACCATATAGTTGATTATATCAGGATATCCGCAATTGTCAACCATCTAGTTGAACATCGATCCGGCCGGGGTTAATTCGAAAGAAAGCCGCGGCCCATACTCTTTAACACTCCGCCGATTCATGTATAATTTCCGGCATATACACTGTCTCTGTATATGAGGCGCTTTGGCGGCAGCGATAAGCCGCCCCTGCGCACCCCGCACAATCAATATGGCTGGGTTTACGAGCTTCATACGCCTGATCTTACTTATTGTCATATTAAGCGCGTCGTGCCTCCGCGACTCGTACGCCGCGGGGTCCGCGATCACGGAGTCGATCGGCTCTTACACAGCCGGCTGCATAAGGAACGCCGCCGCGCTGCCCGCGAGCGGGGAAGGGTTTCAGGTCATTAGGCTCGACAGGGGCAGATACTACGCCAATCCCGAAATGATCGAATACATCGAATCACTCGCAAAGACCGTCAGCGAGCAGCTGGGGGCCATACTCCTCATCGGAGACATCGCGCAGAGGACGGGCGGGCCCATGTACGATGAGCACAGCAGCCATCAGATCGGGCTCGACGCCGATATACTCTTCTGGCAGCACCCCATAGCGCTCAGGAGACAGCTCACGATCATGGAGAGGGCTCACATATACCCGCAATCCGTCCTCAATGAGCAGCAGACGGCGATAGACGATTTCAAATGGGACATAAAGATCGAAGAGGTCATCAAAATCGCGGCATCCGACAAAAGGGTGGACAGGATATTCGTGAACCCCATAATAAAGAAGAGGCTCTGTCAGACTCATCCGGGAGAGAAGTGGCTCGCGAAAGTGAGGCCCTGGTACGGACACGACGGACATTTCCACGTCCGACTCAAGTGTCCTCCCGGCAACATGCTCTGCGAGACCCAGGAGCCCGTCAACATGTTTGACGACGGATGCGGACCCGAGCTCGACACATGGTTCAGGGCGGACGGGAGAGTCAAGTCGCAGCCGAAATCGGGTAAAACCTCACATGCGAAACTCCCCGACGCCTGTATCCCCATTATGAACGGCTCATATTGAATCAGGGCTCGTTACACAATCAAACACGGCCGAGCAGACGCCTCCCCTTCCCACGCAGCGAATCCGAATTTACCGGCTTATATTGTCCGCTCCGGGCGGACGCACATCGGGAATTATCGTATAGAGCCAGCAGAGGAAAAAGCTGAGGGCAAGTCCAACCGTGTTCGCAAGGGCATCGTATACAGATGCGTCCCTTCCGGGAATGTACTTCTGGAACAACTCTAGCGATACGCCCAGAAGCAGCATGAATACGAACATTACGATCCGCTTGCCAAGCGTATTGAAGGCAATATAGGCAAGGACCCCCATCACGAAGTAAAGGGAAGCGTGGATGATCTTATCCAGATTGCCGCCCCCAATACCTGCGGGCTGGGGAAGAAGGCTGACAAATATCACCAGCAGCACGTATGCTATGAATATGACCTGGACCATGGACCTGCGATCAGCGATAGATAGAGGTTCTATTATACACGATGCTTTGGGACGGGAAATCCTGTCTCCGGTGGAGGGAATTCCAAAGATATTATCACGTATCAGAAAACTCCGGACGTGTTACGAAAACCGGTTTCGAAATATTTTCCGAATTCTTTCGGGCGTCTGTGAAAATTATTTGCAAACATCCATTATATAATTCTCACGTAGCTCAAATAAGCCATGAAACAGCTAGTTCAATTTAAGCGGTTACTTGAGGATGGGAATAGAAGCGACCGTATTAACGCAATACCGGTGAAGAAAATAGAACAATTCGCCGGCAATTCGACACAAATCGAATGACGCTAACTATCCGTAATAGCTGCAATTAATTTCATGCTTAAAGAAACACTTGAAGTATAAATAACAACTTGCTATAATTAATGCGAAACCAGAACTAGGCTTGGTTTGAACACCCTCTTCCAACCCCACCAGACGTTCAAACCAAGCCTCATTTTTTTCCGAAAACGAACGAATTTTCCCCGCTCGATCTTCGACGGATTCCAATTCTCGGCAGCACGCGCATGGAAACACGTTAGAAACAATGCCGGAGGAGCGAATGAGCGCGGCTTCTGACAGACGAAATCAACGCCGCTCCTGAAACCGCGTAGAATCCGGATTCGACGAAGATATCGGCAAGAGCGGTCCATGAGATCTTCGGAGCGCATATGTACACCGGCTCCCACCTGGGACGGAACTTGTTTTTAAATCGGTAAAGGCTCCCGAAATTGTACGCATACTTGAGCAGACTACCCATACCGAAGAGAAGTTTCTCTTTGATGTATTGCCCGTACGGTGAAGCGGTATTTTCGTCATATCCGCAATCGACGAACGGCACCTCCCCCAGACTGAGCTCCTTCATCCCCTCCCCCCTCAATGCATCCATTATTTCCACAAACAATGCATCCATCACGCCTGTAGGTGCGTCTTCCGCCCTCAACATCATCTCCGTGTGTGCGCCGGACGCGGAAGTCATCGAGACCGTAACCGCTCCGAGCCATCTGTCTTCAGGGGTGCGGAAGACGAAGCACCTCGTTCTGGGATCGAACGCCGAATGGAAAAGGTAACGCAGCCTTGGCTTCGAGCCGTGGGACGATATCGACCAGAACCGCGAGACCCTCCCGGTAAACTCTTCCGTGCACGGTATCTCCTCCACACCCCCACGTCTGAGGCCTCTCCTCGAAATGTCACTCGCAACGGAAATCGTTCCCGCATTAGAGTCCAGGTCCACGAGCGCCTCCGCTCCTGTTTTAAGGGCTCCGAATCCCCTGTTCACAAGGAATCCGGCGATCTCTGCCCGGCATCCCCGTATCAGTATTCCGTCTCCGAATCTTTCCGCGATCTCGTCATAAGCCTCCTCGAATGTAAGACCACCGGGTATCTCGGCCGAATGGATCCATCTGAGCCCCGAGAGGGGCAGCCTTACGGATTTGAATCTCGGATTCGGGGTGTCGCTTCTGAGCCAGCTGAGGGGAATGGTTTCGATCAAGGTATCGCCGCCGGAATGTGCTTATATAAAATATTACCCTGCGAAACCGCACCTACAACCAATTTCCCATTGGAGACAGGCCTGCGGTCCCGTACACGCTTCGTCCGGCGTCCGGGCGGAAGACCGGGACGATGATATTATTCGAGCGCTTTCGCCGCGCGCACGAGGACGAGCTTCCAGTCTTTTATTGCCTGCGCGCCTTCGCTGTCGAGAGTGTCTTCCACGTTCAGGTGGCTAGTAATGTAGTAGAGCCGCTTTATCTCGTCGTTCTCGGCGGGGCCCGCACTCGCGTCGCCGAACCGCTCCTGGAGATACGAAGGGGGCACGGACTGATAATAGAGCGTCGCCTGCACGTCGTGCACACGGCCGAGGGTCTCGCTGTCGAGGCCGATTAAATATTCTATAACGTCCGCGCCAGTGAGCTCGGGGTCCGTATAATACGGATCGAATTTCTCCTCGCCATGGAGCTCCGCGAGCGCCTGGATATAAGGGGAAAAGAACGGGCTCTCGAATACGGCAGGGTCGAACCCCTTGGGTCTGATGCGGTTATCCTTCACTTCGTTTACACGCCTGAGGAAGCTCGTAGTCACGTCGCCCGCCGAATCCTTTATTACCTCCTCATATATCTGCGCCTGGTCGTCTCTCGTGATCGTCTGGTAGTGGGGCTGGAAAGAATCCGGATTGAGGAGCGGCTCCTCGCCGGGCAGGACCTCGTTCGTCGTGCCCCTTACTATGGCGCCCAGATTATTCGTACGGCCGGACGCCCAAAGCACATTCCCTTCCGCGTCTCGCACCAGGAACTCTATGAACATGCGCCTGAAGCCGACGCCCGTCGGAAGGTAATGCCCCGCAAGGTTCGTAACCCGGACCACCGCCCTCAGCTCTCCCCCCGGCGTTATCTCGAGCGTCTGCACGCCAATCTCCGCCGAGTCGTTCCGGGCCATCCCGATTATCGAGTCCCTTCCTGTGATCAGCCCAGGAACGCTGAACGTGCCCGTCATGACGTCTATCTGCCGGTATCCCAGTATGAGAGGGAACTGCTGAAACATTTCATTAAGGAAGACGTTCAGACCGTGCAGCGAGTGCCGTGCGAAAGTATCGCGCTCTGTGAGAGCGATCTCCTCATCGGGAAGACGGTTCGTCGTGGGAGCGAATTGGTCAGATTCGATATTGGCTATCTCGAACGAAAGCTTCTCCCCTTTATAGTGAGTGGGCATGTGGCAATCGGCGCACGACTTGAAATTCTCCCTGCCGGGAGCGAACTCGCTGTTGATCCATTCGAGTTGGGTCGCCTGCTCGTAGCTCGCGCCGAGCAATTCCCCTTCGTTGCTGAAAACCGGCAGCAGAATATTGTGGCAGCTACCGCAGATGTCGGAGCTGAACGCATCCCCGCCGACGAAATAATCGGCGAACTCCGGAGTGATGCCGAGAGCATGCTGCATCGGCTTCGTGATTATCGTCGAGTCTTCATACGGGCCGTATATCTTGTCCGGAGGGCCCGTCACGAAGTTCCCCGTGAAAGTGTTTTCATTACCGAGGTCCGTGCTTGAAATATGATGACAAACGGAGCAGGATATACCGTCCCTTGCGAGCGCCCCGTATTTCTGGAACTCGTTGTCCTCGGAGTCCGGCCACTGCTTGACCATGTCGAGCCTGAAAGGCTTGCCGAACGGGACCTGGGGAGGAGGCTCGATCGCGAAGAGGCTCTTGCAATTTTCGTTATCCTGACCCTCGGTGTCTATCGCGAGCTGGCGCTGTCCCATGACCCCGTGACAGTGAAGGCAAGTGCTTTCGATACATTCCGTGTACTCAGGCAGGTTATTCGTCTCGCTCTCGAGCTGGGAGAAAAAGACCGGATCGCGTCCCGCGAGACCCATCGGAGAGGCCTTCCACTCGCTATAGGGAGAGAGGTTGATGTTCTTCGTGCCGTCAGGGCTCTCCTCCTCGAATATCATGTTGGGAAGCGAGGAGTTGGATATAGTCCCGTCGTGACACCCCGAGCACTGGTCGGACGTAATGAAGTCGTCCGGCCCGCCGGCCGCTGAAACGATGTGGTCGTAAGTTTCCGCAGGCAGGCGAAGGTCCCACATTTCGGGGAAGGTCACCGCCCCGAGCTGGTCGTAAAATTCGAGGAATTCGGGATCGGGCGCGGGCAGCGGCTTGGAGAAAGGCGATACATAATTATCGACCGTCCCCTCCCCTCTCACCGCTGAAAAGTTCTGACGCGTGCTCTCGCCCGGAAGGTGGGGAGGCTCGCCGTCATCGCCGGGCGGGTTTTCGTTCCGGAGCGGTCCATAATGTTTGTACCTCAATCCAGGAGTCAGTACATTGTCGAGCGAGGCAAAGGTCTGCTCGCTCTCCGCCGATCCGTGGCAGTTTATGCAATAGTTGCCGTAATCGCTGAACGCGGGAACTATGTCGGGTATCTTATTGCTGCTTTCGTAAACGTAGCCCGTTGGGAACCAGAGCGGATTCGGCTCGCTCGGCGTCGTCTCGCCCCCGAAGAACGATTCGTCCGTTACGGCCGATATATCGAATATGGGCGGGTTCCCGACCTGCCAGCTGGAGGTGGGCGGGTCGTATTCTATTATGTAATTCCCCCAGTACCAGCCGTCCCGGGACTCGTCCTTCTGCTTGACCATTATAGTCCACGAATCCGGCTCTGCGTCTGCGTTGATCACCATGCACCCCTCGGTATCGATGGTGACGCCGAGACTCGCGTTTATCGAATGCATCTCCTTCACGATGATCGCGCCGTCGGGGATTTCGGTCACCCTGCCGCCGCACAGCCATTCTATCATCTCGGGGGAATAGTAGATTCTTACAGCGGGGTGCACGCCGTAAGCCTGTCCGCTTCCTATAGGGCCTACGTAGGGACCGGTAAGACGCCAGTTCATGTCGCCCGGCCAGCCGAGCTCGTTCACGTACCCCTTCGCCCTCAGAAAATCCCGCATCCGGATGTCGTACGCATTTTTATCGCCGAGGCGGGAAACCGGGGACGGTTTCCGGAGAAAGTCCGGAGCGGGCAGCCCGCGGGCAGCGGTCGCGCAGAACTGCCCGATTTCCTCGGGAGACGGCTCGACCGTGGAGCTTTCGCATACCCACTCCCTGGGGTCGGGCGGGAGCGCATTCCCGCCGTTCTTCTCGTCACACGACATCAGAGCCATTAAAAAGAGGGACAGGACGGATACGTATAGAACGGTAGTTTTCATCTTGCCGAATTATATATCTGTGTATAAAAATTAGATAGACTGTATATGCAATCTAGCGGAGAAACCGGTACGCTCCGTGAAGGTCAGGGTGCCCGGACGCCGGCTTAAGATTATTGAACGGATGCGCTATAATTGTTATACACCGGCTCGATTGAGCGATCACGGTTTGAGCGCGATAAGCAAAGGAGGAAGAATGAAAACCCATAACATCCTGCCGTTACTGGCGATACCGGCCGTATTAATTCTGACCGTAATCTCATGTGAAGCCGGCGATAACGGCGCGGCCGCTGGCAAAACCTACGACAGCCCCTACGCCTATTGCCGGGCCGTCGGCACTATCGATACCCCCGGAAAGGAATACACCGGCCCCGCCGTCCCCGAATCAATTGCGGTCACCCTCAAGAAGGCGTGGGGCTCGCCCGAATCCGCCCCCCTCGACTCGTTCATGAGGGGGACTTTCTGGCGGTGCATGGACGGCAAGGTCTACGCGTGCAACGTCGGCGCCAACCTGCCGTGCGACGAAAAGGCCGACGTGAGCAAGGAGCCCACGCAGGGGATGAAGGATTACTGCAAGGAAAACGCCGGCTCCGATTTCATACCGATGTACGTAACCGGGCACTCGACCATATACGAATGGAAGTGCGACGGAACGACGCCCGTCGCCGGCAAGGCATTCGCCGAGGTCGACAAGCAGGGCTATCAGAAAGGAAT
>JRYK01000498.1_pt1 | contig 14757 bp, 10 predicted proteins | sample 235381 | NCBI WGS metagenome assembly JRYK01 (sample SAMN03074220, study PRJNA261476) | activated sludge metagenome | biome: Wastewater Treatment Plant; feature: Wastewater; material: Activated sludge; isolation source: activated biomass of a wastewaster treatment plant treating hydrocarbon... ... | reverse complement strand
CGGCCGCCAGGGGGCGGTAGTGGCTGGTCAGGCCCAACCGGTTGGCCTGGCCGGTGATGCGCTGGCGGTGGCCCATGATGCGCCGCGGCAGTTCCAGCAGTTGGTAGCGGCCGGAGCGCGCCCGGTGGTAGGTGACCACGTCGGGCGTGGCGCTGCCCAGGATGACCGTGGCCCCGGTGAAGCCGGCCAGGGCGATGGCCGCGTNNTCCTCGTCCACCACGATCAGCGCGAGGCGCGGCTGCGGTGTGAACACCGACAGGCGGGTGCCGAGCACGAGGTCGGCGTCGCCGTTCAAGGCCTGGAGGAATCCCGCCGCGCGCGCACCCTCTGCCAGGCTGCTGTGCAGGCTCACCAGTCGCGCGCCGGGAAAGCGATTGCTCACCCTCGCTTCCAGCTGCGGCGTCAGGGCGATCTCCGGCACGAGCAGCAAGGCCTGTCCGCCTCTATCGAGCGCTTGCCCGATCAGCCGCAAATAAACTTCTGTCTTGCCGCTGCCGGTGACGCCGTGCAACAGGAAAGGCGTGGCCGCGTCCATGGGGTCGAGGGCGTCGGCGTCGTCACCGCCGTCGTCGTCGCCGTCGTCGGCGCTGTCCGCGACCGGCGGGGCGGCCGGGGCTTCATCGCCCCAGTCCTCGTCCTCTTCGCCGGCGATCATGGCCACCTTAATGCGCCCCCAGACGCGGGCCTGGTCGAGCGTCAACTCCGGCGGCTCGGCCGGGGCGAAGTCGCGGTCGGCCAGCGAGTCGCGCCAGACCTCGGCCGCCTTCAGGGCCACCAGGTCGAGTTCTTCCAGGCGGCGCAAATGCTTGATCGTGGCCCCCGTCTGGGCGTAGACCTGGCTCAATTCAACGGCCCGCGCCTCGGCGGCCAGCAAATCGAGGATCGCGCCATAGGTCTCGGCGGCGCGCAGGCGCAGGATGTGGCCATAGGCGGCGCGGCGGGGGATGGTCAGGCTGATCGTGGCCGGCTGCGGCTCGATGCGGGCCAGGCCGGCGTCGAGCAGGGCGGCCAGTTCGTCGGGCGGCAGCTCCTCCGGCGGCAACGGCAGCCGTCGCCAGGCGGCGCGGCGCTCGGCGGGCACGTCCTTGCGCCGCACGCCGGGCGCGGGCACGAGGACCGTCTGTGGCGGCAGGCGGGCGATCAGCCCGTCGTCGGCCAGGGCCTGCACGTGTTTCTTCTCCGCGCCGGTGGCCTCCAGGACGGCGGCCTCGGCCGGCAGCGGGTCGGCCAGCGAGGCCAGATGATGCAGCACGTCGGCGGCCTTGCTGGCCCGGCCCAGTTGCGGCGCGGCGGCCTGGATGCGCGGCCAGCCGGCGGTCAGTTCCACCAGGCGCACCTGCTTGGGGCGCGAGCGGGGCGGGTCGAGCACCGAGGCGCGGCGCAAGATGCCGCGCTTCACCAGTTGCGCCGCCGCCAACTGCCACTCCTTCTTCTTCAGCACGCGGCCGATCTGCCGCCCACGCAGGTCGCCGCGCTCACGCAGCAGGTCGAGAAGGGCGCGCTGTTTCTCGGTCAGCACGCCCGCGCCGTCCCAATGGGGATTGACGTCGTAAGTGCTGTCGGCCCAGCGCGTCAGGCCGGGCGGCAACAGCAACCGGAAGCAGGCGTTGAGCGGGGCCAGGTAGCGGCGGCTCAGCCAGCGGGCCAGGTCGATCTGCCACGGCCAGAGCACCGGCTCCGGGTCGATGAGGCCGATGATGGGCTTGGTCTCCTCCACCGGGGCGCTGTCGGCGAAGGCGACGACGAGACCCTGGGCCAGGCGGCGGCCGAACTCCACCTCCACCAGGTGGCCGACGCGCAACGTGGCGCGCATGTCGGCCGGGACGTGGTAGTGGTAGGCGTCGTCGAGAGCGACTTCGATGTTGATGACGACTTCGGCGAAGGGGGGAGTGTCCATAGACTATATTGTACCCCAGATGGCAAATTAGGACATCTGTTCTAATCGGTGTACGGGCGGCAGGCAACCGCAAGCGAAACGTTGCCCTTGGCGGAGCGGCTTGCGGTAAAATTGGATCATGTCCGCGGTATGGCGGCGAGTTGCCACAAAGGGGGTGGCCGCATGAGCAACAAAGCGCTTCTTACCCTTATCCGGCTGATTATGGGGCTTCCGGTTCTGTGCGCCTGTGGATCGATCACTGGGGCCGCAGTGCCTGGCCAGATCAGTACTGGAACACCGGCGAGCGCGGCCGTGGCGACGGCTCCTGTGTCAACATCTGAGGCCACGGCGACCAATGCTACCAAGCCAATAGTCGAGCCGGCAGCAACCAAACCCCCAACCGCCACGCCGGAGCCTACGCCAACCGCCGCCCCCTCGCCGACGTATGTTTTAGCGCCAGGCTATTATCGGGACTACCCCTACACACGCAACGACCTGGCTGTTGCGCGATGGTGGAATATCGCCGTGCTGGACGTGGTGCGCGGCGATGAAGCCTGGGCGATGCTCCACGCCGCCGGCCCGCGCAACGAGCCGCCTCCGGCCGGCATGCAATACGTCCTGGTGCGCCTGAGGGCCACCAGCACTAACACAGGCTCACGCCTAAACGTCATCAGCCAGGGCGATTTTGGTCTGACCGGTGACCGTGGCTTGCTCTATGACAACGCGCCCGTCGTTGTGCCCCAGCCGGCGCTAGACGCCGCCCTCCTCAGAGGCGAGACGACGGAAGGCTGGGTGGCGTTTATGGCCGGTCAGGATGAAGGGCAGCTGATGTTGGTCGTCGACGTGGCCCTAGACGCCGTCGTCGATCACTATCGTTTCATTGCCCTAGATGAGGGCGCCGCCATCCACTTCGATTATTCGGCCTCCTGGAACATGTCCCCCACCGACACCGGCACGACACGCGCCAACCCGGCCCCGCCCGGCCGCCCGGTGCGAACGTATGACTGGGAAGTCACCGTGACCGAGGTGCTGCGCGGCGAGGCGGCCTGGGCGGCCGTGCAGGCGGCGAGTCCCGCCAATGAGCCGCCGCCGGAAGGCATGGAGTACGTCGCGGCCAAGTTATCTGTCTGGCGCTGGGGGGCTGGCGATTATCCACGCGCGCTCAACGGCTCCGCCTTTTCGCTAAGCGGNNGCGGCGAGGATAACGTCCTTCATCGCTGGCCGGCGGTCGTCGCCCCATCGCCGGCCCTGGATGTCGAGGTCTTCTCCGGCGGCCGGTATGAGGGCTGGATCGTCAGGATGGCCCGCGTCGGCGAGGAGCAATTGATGTTGCGCTTCGAACCGCCCTACGGGCTCACGGCCAACACCATCCGCTATCTGGCGTTGTCGGAGGGCGCGTCGGCCGTTGCGCCGCCGGAGTTGGCCAACCTCGAACCGGACGAGCTGAGCCACTACCTCACCCAGCCGGCCCCGTTCGGTCAGACGCTCATCACCGAGGACTGGGAACTCACCGTGCTCGAAGTCGTCCGCGGCGGCGCGGCGTTGGCGCTCGTGCCACCGGGCAACCCCTACAACGAACTGCCCGCGCCGGGCATGGAGTTCATCGCCGTCAAGCTGCGCGCCCGCAGCATCGCCACCGTCGACGAGCCGGCGCTTATGTTCGACCAGCATTTCAGCACCATTGATGAGACCAAGGTCTATTTTGACCCACCGGCCGTTGACGAACCGGAGCCGGCGCTGGACGTTTATCTATATCCTGGCGGCGAGTATGAAGGCTGGGTCATGCTACAAACGCGCACCAATAGTATGGCCCCGGTACTCGTCTTCTTGCCGTGGCCCAGTTCCAGAGCGTACTATATGTCGCTAATACCCTAGACACAGCGCGCGAGTTGCGCCACGCCGGTGGCGTATCCCGCGTCGAGGACAACCAATGAAGCTACTGACCTACCTGCGTGACGATACCCCCACCCCCGCCCTCCTCCGCGAGGACGCCCTCGTCGATCTCTCGCCCCTCTTCCCCGACCTGCTGTCGCTCATCGACGGCGGCCCGGCGGCGCTGGCCCGAGCGCGCGCGCACGCGGCGAAGGCCCCGGCCGCCCTGCCCCTGGCCCAGGCCCGCCTGCTGGCCCCCATCCCCATGCCGCGGCGCAACGTGATCTGCCTGGGCCGCAACTACGCCGCGCACGCCCGCGAGTCGCAGGAGGCGCGGGGCGAGCAGGTGGCCGCCATCGAGTACCCGGTGGTCTTCACCAAGGCCACGACGACCGTCTGCGGCCCCTACGACGACATCCCCATGGACGACGCCATTTCGGCCCAGATGGACTACGAGGCCGAGTTGGCCTTCGTCATCGGCCGCCCGGCGCGCCGCGTCGCCCGCGCCGAGGCCATGGCCTACGTCTTCGGCTACACCGTCCTCAACGACGTGACCGCCCGCGACCTGCAAGACCTACACAAACAGTTCCACATCGGCAAGAGCCTCGATGGCTGCTGCCCCATCGGCCCCTGCCTCGTCACGGCCGACGCCATCCCCGACCCCCACGCCCTGCGCATCACCTGCCACGTCAACGGCGAACTGCGCCAGGACAGCGCCGGCGAAGTGATGACCTTCGACATCCCGACCATCATCGAAACGCTCTCGCGCACCATGACCCTGCTGCCCGGCGACATCATCGCCACGGGCACGCCCAGCGGCGTGGGCCACGCCCGCAAGCCGCCCGTCTACCTGCGCCCCGGCGACGTGGTGGAGTGCGCCATCGAAGGCATCGGCGCGCTGCGCAATCGAATGATGGATTGAGTTGGGGATTAGGGGAAAGGGAGTAGGGATTAGCAGGGAGAGCGAGGCGGGAGGCCATCCCGCTCGACAAGCCGTCTTCCCTGGAACCTGGAACCTGGCCCCTAGTCCCTGATCCCTAAAGAGGGGACATTGACATAGTCTAGCCCCTTGATATAATTGGTGTTTGGCTGAGTGGGTTAGGGTTGGACGGCAAGAGACAAACAAAGAAACCGTAAGATGCGACGCATGCGTAAATCTGGAGGTTTCCCCGTTGCGACTCCAATAAGCTGCGTGCCCTGGGCATAGCGCGCCGCCCGACACTGTCCGTGGAGGATAGCGTCCGTTGACTCGGCCCCCTGAAGCGACCAGTCGCCAGGGATGGGCCGATTTTTTGTTTTAGGTTTGGAACCTGTAACCCGCTGAATCGATAGCCGGTTTTAGGACTTAATCTATGTCTGACGAATCGATGAATTCCCTTGAAGACCTGCTGGACCAGCATGACTACGACATGCCGCAACCGGGCGACATCCGCACCGGCGTCATCGTCGCCACCACGCCGCAGGGCCTGATCATTGACCTGGGCCTGAAGCGTGACGGCATCGTGCCGCAGTCGGACCTGGCCCAGTTGGAGCCGGAAGAACGCGAAGCGCTGAAGGTCAACGATGAAGTGCCGGTCTACGTCGTGCAGACGGAAGACCCGGAGGCGCTCGTCGTCTCGATCCGCCTGGCGCGGCTCAACCAAGATTGGATCGAGGCCGAGGCCCTGTTGGCCAGCGGCCAGATCTTCGAGGGCGAGGTCATCGGTTACAACAAGGGCGGGGTCATCGTGCCCTACGGCCGCATCCGTGGCTTTGTGCCCATCTCCCACCTCAGCGACGTCACCCCCGGTATGGGCGAGCGCCGTCGCCAGCAACGGCTGGCCCGGCTGCGCGGCGAGAAGATCGGCGTCAAGATCATCGAGGTCGATCGCCAGCGCCACCGCCTGGTCATGTCGCAGCGCGAAGCGCAGAAGGAGTGGGAGGAGAAGAAGCGCGGCGAACTGATGCAGACCTTGCAGCCGGGCGACGTGCGCACCGGCCGCGTCAGCGGCATGCGCGACTTCGGCGCGTTTGTCGACCTGGGCGGGGCCGATGGTCTGGTGCACATCTCCGAGCTATCGTGGCACCGCATCGACCACCCGCGCGAGGTCGTCAAGCTGGGCGACGAGATCGAGGTCTACGTCCTGGGCGTCGACCAGGAGACGGGCCGCATCAGCCTGAGCCGCAAGAAGCTGCTGCCCAACCCGTGGGACACCGTGGCCCAGCGCTACACCCAGAACGAGCTAATCGAGGGCAAGATCACCCGCATCCTCGACTACGGCGCGTTCGCCGAGATCGAGCCGGGCGTCGAGGGCCTGCTGCACGTTTCGCAGCTCTCGCGCAACCCGGTCGAGGACCCGCGCACGGTCGTGAAGGAAGGCGAAGTCCACCTGCTGCGCATCGTCAGCATCGACCAGAAGCGGCAGCGCATCGGCCTGAGCCTGAAGGCCGTCACGCCGACCGAGCAGATCGAGTGGATGGCCCAGAAGGAACTGGCCGAAGCGCTGCGGCGCGAGGAAGAAGAAGCCGCCGCCGCCGCTCGCGTGCCGGCCCACGTCGAGGAACCGCCGGCGGAAGCGCCGATAGAAGCCGCGGAAACGCCCGCGGGCTATGACGTGGCCCTCAGCCAGGCGGCCGTCGAGGCCGCGCCGGCCGAGCCGCCCGCCCCGCCGGTGGAGGCCGAAGCCGTGGCCGTGAGCGAGGCCGCCGTCGAGGAGACGCCGGCGTCGGTGGAAGAAACCGAGGTCGAGACGGCCGAGGACACGGGCGCGACGATGGCCGCCCCGGAGGCCATGGCCGAAGTGGCCCCGGCCGAGGAAGCCCCGGCCGAAGAGGCCACCATGGCCGCTGACGAGCCGGCGGCTGAGGAGTCCATGGCTGAAGAGACGACGGCCGAGGAGCCGGCGGAAACCGGAGCCGAGGGCACGGGCCTGCAAGAGCTGGCCGAGGAAATGGAAACGGCCGTGGAAGAAGCGGCCGAAGTGAGCGAAGAGGCCGTGGCCGACGCCGCGGCCGGGCCGGAGGCCGACGAAGCGGCCCCGGCGCAAGACGCCGACGAGGCGGAGACAGAAGCAGTTAACTAGTTTAAGGAGTCTATGGCTAATAAGGAAGAGAAGCTACAGGTCGAAGGCACGGTCATCGAACTTCTGCCCAACACGCAGTTCATGGTCGAGTTGGACAACGGCCACAAGGTGTTGTCCTACCTCTCCGGGCGCATGCGCAAGCACTACATTCGCATCCTCCTGGGCGACCGCGTGCAGTTGGAAATGACCCCCTACGATCTGGAACGCGGGCGCATCACCTACCGCTACCGTCGCAACGTGCCGACGGCCGAAGCGTAGCGCCCACCCCACACCGACCGCGCCTGACCGCGGGCGAGACGCCTGGGCGGCCGGCTATCAGCGACGATGGCCGGCCACGTAGGTCACCCAATCGCCCGCGGCGATGACCTGGCGTACCTGCCCCCCGGCGGCGCTCAATGCCGCCTCCACACCCGACCCTTGTTCGTCGATGATCCCGCTCAGGATCAGATGACCGTCCGCGGCCACGTAGCCTAGAAGACCATCTTCTGCCAGCAGGCGGATGATCACCGGGGCCAGAATGTTGGCCACGACGATGTCCCATGGCCCCGGCCCGGCTGTGGCGGTCACGCTGCCCAGTTCGCCGCGCCAGACGCGCAGCCGCTCGGCCACGCCGTTCTGGGCCGCGTTGTCCAGCGTGGCCCGCACGGCCAGCGCGTCGGTGTCGAAGGCGGCCACGGTCGCTGCGCCCAGCCGGGCGGCGGCGATGGCCAGGATGCCCGACCCCGTGCCCGCGTCGAGCACAGTGACGCCCGGCCGCACCAGGTCTTCCAGCGCCCGCAGGCAGCTCTGCGTCGTCGGGTGCAGCCCCGTGCCGAAGGCCATGCCCGGGTCAAGCACCAAGGTTACGTCGTCGGGACGAGCGTCGTCGTCCGGTTCGTGGGCCAGCCACGTCGGCCGGATGCGCAGGCGGCGGCCGAGGCGGAAGGGCCGGTAGTGCTCCTTCCAGGCGTTGGCCCAATCGGCGTCCACCAGTTCGCGGAAGGTTGGCTCCGGCAGCGGGTAGAGCCGGCCCAGGTGATAGAGCACTTCGGCCACGCGCCGGCGCAGTTGGGGCGAGTCGGCGTCTTCGGGCACGTAGATCTTGACCGTCACGCCCGGCTCCAGCGCGTCGGGCTCCAGGTTCGTCTCGTCGCCGCGCTGCTCCAGCACGACGCTCTCCTGATAGGCAAAAGGCCGCAGCACTTCGGCCACGGCCTCGGCTCCCTCGCCATCGGTCAGGACGCTGATTTCCAGCCAGTACATCGCGCCTACCCGAACAGATCGCCCAGCGCGTCTTTCAACTGGCCGAAGAGGCCCTTGTCTTTCTGAGGCACCACTTCTTTGCCCAGCGTTCGCGAGAGCTGCTGGAAGAGTTCGCGCTGCTCCGGCGACAGGTGCTTGGGCACGGCCACTTGCAGGATGACGACCTCGTCGCCGCGGCCGATGTTGGCCCCGCGCCCGCTGCGATCCAGCTTGGGCACGCCCAGACCGCGCAGCCGGAACTCCTTGCCCGACTGTGTGCCCGCCGGCACTTGCAGCGTCGTCTCGCCGTCCACGGTGGGCACGGTGATCTCGTCGCCCAACGCCGCCTGGGCGACGTTGATCTGCAGGACGAGCAGGATGTCGTCGCCGCGGCGCTGGAAGTACTCGTGCGGGGCGACGGTCAGCACGACAAACAGGCTGCCGGGCGAACCACCATCCAGGCCCGCGCCGCCCTCGCCCGTCAGGCGGATCTGCGTCTCGCTGTCTACGCCGGCGGGGATCTTGACCTTCTTGGTGACCGTGCGCTCGACCAGCTTGCGGCCGTTGCACTCATGGCACAGGGTAGGGATCAGCTCGCCCGTGCCGCCGCACGTGCCGCAGGTGGCCACGTTGACGAACTGGCCCAGGATCGACTGCTGCACCCGCCGCACCTCGCCCGTGCCGCCACAGGTGGTGCAGGCGATGGGCTTGGTGCCCGGCTCGGCGCCGTTGCCGCCGCAGACGGTGCACGTCTCCGGGCGGCGATATTCGATCTCGCGCTCCGTGCCGAAGACCGCCTCCTCGAAGGGGATGGTCAGGTCATAGCGCAGGTCGGCGCCCTTGCGCGGGCCGCGGCGGCGGCGGCCCCGTCCCGCCCCGGCCCCGCCGAAGGAGCCGAAGAACTCCTCGAAGATGTCGGCGAAACCGCCGAAGCCCTGCTCGAAACCGCCGAAGCCCGCGCCGTTGCCGACGCCGGCGTGGCCGAAACGGTCGTAGGCCGCGCGCTTGTCGTCGTCGGACAGCACTTCGTAGGCCTCGCTGATCTCCTTGAAGCGCTCGGCCGCCGCCGGGTCGGGGTTCACGTCGGGGTGATACTGCCGCGCCAGCCGCCGGTATTGCCGCTTGAGTTCGTCTTTGGTTACCGTCCGGGAGACTTCCAGGACTTCGTAGTAGTCGCGCTTCATAGGGAAATAGGAACGAGGAATGAGGAATTAGGAATTTCGGAACCAGAAGACGCGCCAGGCATTTCTTGATTCCTAATTCCTAATTCGTAATTCCTAATTGTAGCTAGTTGGCGTCGCTGAATTCGCCCTCGACGACGTCCTCGTCAGAGCCGCCGGCCGCCGGGCCGGACTCGGGGCCGGGCTGGCCGCCCTGGTTCTGGTACATGGCCGCGCCGGCTGCCTGCAGCGCCTGCTGCAAGCGCTCGGCGGCGGCGGTCATGCCCGCCGGGTCGCCGCCCTCCATGGCCGACTTCACGGCATCGATCTGGCTCTGCACCGCGGCCCGGTTCGACTCCGGAATCTTGTCGCCGTTGTCGCGCAGGAACTTCTCCGCGCCATAGACGGCCGAGTCGGCCACGTTGCGCGCCTCCACTTCCTGCTTGCGCTTGGTGTCGTCGGCGGCGTGGCTTTCGGCGTCGCGCACCATGCGGTCGATCTCGTCCTTGGCCAGGCCGCTGGAGGGGATGATCTGCATCGCCTGCTGGCGGTTGGTGGCCTTGTCGCGGGCGCTGACGTTGAGGATGCCATTGGCGTCGATGTCGAAGGTAACTTCGATCTGCGGCACGCCGCGCGGCGCGGGCGGGATGCCGTCGAGATCGAAGCGGCCGAGCATCTTGTTGTCGGCGGCCATCGGGCGCTCGCCCTGCACGACGTGGATCTCCACCGGCGTCTGGCTGTCGGCGGCGGTGGAGAAGACCTGGCTCTTTCTGGTGGGGATGGTCGTGTTGCGCTCGATGAGCGCCGTGGCCACGCCGCCCAGCGTCTCGATGCCCAGGGTCAGCGGCGTCACGTCCAGCAGGAGGACGTCCTTGACGTCGCCGCCCAGCACGCCGGCCTGGATGGCGGCGCCCACCGCCACCACCTCGTCCGGGTTGACGCCCTTGTGCGGCTCCTTGCCGAAGAACTTGCGGACCGCCTCCTGGACGGCCGGCATGCGCGTCATGCCGCCGACCAGGATGACCTCCGTCACCTGGCCGACGGTGATGCCGGCGTCCTTCAGCGCCTTGCGGCACGGCTCGATGGAGCGCTGCACCAGGTCTTCGGTCAGCTGCTCCAGCTTGGCCCGCGTCAGGGTCAGCGTCAGGTGCTTGGGGCCGGTGGCGTCGGCGGTGATGAACGGCAGGTTGAGCTCGCTCTGCATCGTCGTCGACAGCTCGATCTTGGCCTTCTCGGCCGCCTCGCGCAAGCGCTGCAGGGCCTGCTTGTCGTTGCGCAGGTCAATGCCTTCCTGCTTCTTGAACTGCTCGGCGGCCCAGTCGATGATGCGCTGGTCGAAGTCGTCGCCGCCCAGGAAGGTGTCGCCGTTGGTCGACTTCACCTCGAAGACGCCGTCGCCGACTTCCAGGATCGAGATGTCGAACGTGCCGCCGCCCAGGTCATAGACGGCGATCAGTTCCTCGTTCTTATTGCCCAGGCCATAGGCCAGCGACGACGCTGTCGGCTCGTTGACGATGCGCATCACGTCCAGGCCGGCGATCTTGCCGGCGTCCTTGGTGGCCTGGCGCTGGCTGTCGTTGAAGTAGGCGGGCACGGTGATGACGGCCTGCGTCACCGGCTCGCCCAGGTAGGCCTCGGCGTCGGTCTTGATCTTTTGCAGGATCATGGCCGAGATCTCCGGCGGCGAGTACTCGCGGCCGTTCATGACCACGCGCACGTCGCCATTGGCCGCGTCGCGCACTTCATAGGGCACGTAGCCCTTGGCCCGCTGCACTTCGGGGTCGCTGTACTTGCGGCCCATGAAGCGCTTGACGGAGAAGATGGTGTTCAGCGGGTTGATGACCGCCTGGCGCTTGGCTACCTGACCGACGAGGCGCTCGCCCGTCTTGGCGTTGACGGCCACCACCGAGGGAAACAGCCGGCTGCCCTCCGCGCTGGGGATGACCACCGGCTCGCCGCCTTCCATCACGGCCACAACGGAGTTCGTTGTGCCCAAATCGATACCGATTATCTTTGCCATGTCTCTTTTCTGTCCTCAGAGGATGATTGCCTTGGTCGCCGGGCACGCCCCGGCTTACTCGGCCACGACCACCAGCGACGGGCGGATCACGCGATCGCCCAGCCGGTAGCCGCGGCGCATTTCGCGCACGACGACGCCGCTGTCATGGGCCGGCGATGGCTCCTGGGCCAACGCCTCGTGCAGGTTGGGGTCAAAGGGCTCGCCCACGGCGGCGATGGGTTTGACGTCCATCTCGTCCAGGGCGGCCAGCATCTTGCGATAGATGAGGTTCACGCCGGCCAGCCAGGGATCAGCGGCGATGGCCGCCGGCGCGCTGGCCAGGGCGCGCTCGAAATCGTCAATGAGCGGCAGGAGCTTGACGGCCAGATCGGCGTTGGCGTTGGCATAGGCCTCCATCCGCTGCTTCTCGAAGCGCTTGCGGGCATTGGCAAACTCCGCCTGGGCGCGCTGCCAGCCGTCCAGATTGCGCGCCGCCTCGGCCCGCGCCGCGGCCAGCTCGTCGGCCGGCGAGGCGTCGGCCGCCTCGGCGGCCATGCCGGCCGTGTCCAGCGCTTCGTCGGCCGTGGTCGGCGGCACGTCTTCCCTTACCGTATCGTCATTCGTCACTGTCACGACTTACCTCGATCGAGCCCAGCGCGCCGGCTTGCGAATCCAGCGGCGCCTGGACGTAGTATTCATGTACAAAGCCGCTCATCAGATCGGCCACGTAGCGAACGGCGGCCACGTTGCGGTCATAGGGCATGCGCGTCGGGCCGACGACGGCCACCGTCCCGTAGAGGCTATCGCTGACGCCATAGCGCGACAGGATCATCGTACAATCGCGCAGCTCCTCCCACCGGCCGTCGCCGCCGATGACCACCTGCACCCCTTCGCCGCCCTGCGCCTGTGTCTCGGATAGGACCGAGGCCAGCAGGGTGCGCTCTTCCAGCACGCGAATAGCCTGGCGCGTGCCCTCGTCGTCGAGGATGTTCACCAGCCCGTCGCGGTAGACGTCGTGGATGGCCCCGTAGTCGGCCTGGCGCAGGATATCGATGACCAGGCGGGTCACTTCGTCTTCCAGCGTGCCCAGATAGGCCCCGGCGCGGCGGGCGCTCATGTCTTCAGCGTCCATATCCACAAAGACGACATTGAGCCGGTCGGCGGCGGCGCTGAGGCGGGCCTGGGCCAGCGGCTCGGCCAGGGTCAACATCTGCTGCTTGACCTCGCCGCCGTAAAGGACGACGATCATCAGCACCAGCCGGCCCTGCGTGGCGATGAGTTGCACGTGCTTGAAGCGGTTGGCGCGGGCCTGCGGCGCGGTGACGAAGCTGGCGCTGCGCGCCGTGCGGGCCAGGATGGCCGCGGAGAGGCGCATCCACTGGTCTAGCTCCAGCCGCGCCTGGTGAAATTGGTGGCGGATCATCTCCCGCTCGTGCAGCGGCAGATGGAACTCGCCCAGGAGCTTCTGGACGAAGTAGCGATAGCCGATCTCCGTGGGGATGCGCCCGGCCGAGGTGTGCAGCTGGGCCACATAGCCCAGTTCGCCCAGCAGGGCCAGGTCGTTGCGCACCGTGGCCGAACTGACGTCAAGCCCGAACCCCTCCACCAGCGTCTTCGAGCCGACCGGCTTGCCGGACTCGATGTAGCTGTGGACCACCATGGCCAGGATGCGCTCCTGGCGTTCGGTTAGCGGATGGAACTCGGTCATCTTGCCTACACAGTTGAAACCGGGTGCTCTGTCACTGCTCGATGACACCCGGTCATGACTTCTTTCCTGACTCCCTTGCCGTCCTTAGCACTCGCGCATGGCGAGTGCTAAAAAGGCCAGCTAGATCATAACATGGCCCCAGATCGGCGTCAATAAGAAGCGCGTTAGATAAAGGTTCCAGGGGCCAGGGAAGAGCGCTCTTCCTTGGCCCCTGGAACCCGGCCCCTCGAACCTAGCCTAGTAGCGCGGTTCGTCGGGCTTGGGGGTGATGATCTGCCACAGGGTGCGTAGCAGAATCTTGGTGTCCAGCAGGATCGACCAGTTCTCGGAGTACCACAGGTCGTACTTCGTGCGCTCGCTGATGGAGCTGTCGCCGCGCAAGCCGTTGACCTGCGCCCAGCCGGTCATGCCGCCCTTCTCCCGGTGGCGGTCCATGTAGCGCGGCACGTAGCGGCGGAACTGCTCCACGTAGTAGGCCTGCTCCGGCCGCGGCCCCACCAGGCTCATCTCGCCCAGCCAGACGTTGATCAGGTTCGGCAGCTCGTCCACTTCCAGCCGCCGCAGCCACATGCCCAGGCGCGTCTGGCGCGGGTCGTTCTTCACCGTCCAGCCCGGGCCGTCCTTCTCGGCGTCGCTGCGCATGGAGCGGAACTTGATCATCATGAACTCGCGGCCGTCCAGGCCCATGCGCGGCTGGATGAAGAACACCGGCCCCGGCGACTCTAGCTTGATGGCCAGCGCCGTCAGCAGCATCAAGGGCGAGAAGGCGATCAGCCCTAACGTCGCGCCGACGAAGTCGATCAGCCGCTTCAGCGTCAGCAGATAGCCGCGCAGGGCATAGTCGCGCACCGACAGCAGCGGCAGGCCGCCCAGGTCGTCGATGCCGGCGTGGGTCGTCACGTACTGGAACAGGTCGGGGAAGATCTTGATCGTCACCCGGCCGCGCTCGCAATAGGAGATGACGTGCAACATCTCGCGGTGGCCCTTCTCCGGCATGGCGATGATGACCTCATCGACGCGATACTCGTTGATCAGGTCGGGCAGATCTTCTGGCTGGCCCAGGACGGGGAAACCCAGGATTTCGCTGCCGCGCGCCTCGCCATTGACGACGCCGACCAGATCATAGCCCAGGGCCGGCGACCAGGCGATGCGTTGCATGATCATCCGCGCCGTGTCGCCCGTGCCCACGATGAGCACGCGGTCCTTGCCGATGCCGCGGTCTTGCAGCCGCTTGCGCACCCAGGTGTGGACGATACGGCCGACGGTCAGCAGGACGATCGTCAGTAGCCAGTTGTAGACCATCATGCCCCGCGGGTAGTCGAGAATGGCCTGGTTGTTGCGGAAGCCAATCGTGGCCAGGGCCAGGGCGATCAGCATACCCACGGAGACGCTGACGAAGACGTAGTAGACCTGGTCGATGCGCGACAGCGAGCGAGGGATGTAGTATTGCCGGTTCAGGAACAGCACGCCGACAATGACGAACATCTGGATGACCATCAGGCCAGTGTAGCTGGCCAGCGGCACCTGGTTGGCCAGCGGCTCTGGCCAGGCGATGCTGACGCGCAGACGATAGGCCAGGACAAACGCGGCGCCGATCAGCAGGAAGTCGAAGAGAACCAGGGAGACGGTATAAAGCGTGCGGATGCGCTGCGTCGACATATCGATCGGGGATTCTACCATGGCCCTGCGGCCATTCAAGGGTCTACTGTCTAGTATGCGCCGCGCCGCCGCGCTCTGCCCGACGCCCCCATGACGCCAGGCCGCCGTTAAAAAGAAGGGGAAAGAAAACAAAAAGGGGGGGGCCGGAGGGGAAGAGAAAAAGGAGGGGGGGGGGGGAAAGAGGAGACGAGGGGGGGAAA
>JRYK01000058.1_pt1 | contig 14799 bp, 11 predicted proteins | sample 235381 | NCBI WGS metagenome assembly JRYK01 (sample SAMN03074220, study PRJNA261476) | activated sludge metagenome | biome: Wastewater Treatment Plant; feature: Wastewater; material: Activated sludge; isolation source: activated biomass of a wastewaster treatment plant treating hydrocarbon... ... | reverse complement strand
CGCGGCCGGGCGGCGCTGGCCGCCGTGCTGCCCGGCCCGCAGGCGGCGCTGCTGGGTGGCATTTTGCTCGGCGACGACAGCGGCCTGCCCCAGGCCACGGTGGACGCCTTCCGCGCCACGGGCATGACCCACATCATCGCCATTTCCGGCTTCAACATCGCCCTGGTCATCGCCCTGCTCGACCGGCTCACGACGCCGCTCCTGCCGCGGCGAACGGCGGCGCTGGCCATCATGGCCTGCCTGTTGCTCTACACGCTGCTGGTGGGCGCGGCGGCGTCGGTGGTGCGCGCGGCGCTCATGGGCGTGGCCTACCTCATCGGCTTGCGGCTGCTCGGCCGGCAGACGTTCGCCCCGGCGGCGCTGTTCGTGGCCGCGTTTCTCATGACTCTGCTCGACCCGCAGACGTTGTGGGACGTGGGCTTCCAGCTGAGCTTCGCCGCTACGCTGGGCCTGATGCTCTACGCTACGGCCTGGACGCGCCGCGTGCAGCAGGGCGTGGAGGCGGCCCTGTCGCCGGCCGCCGGCCGCTCGGCGCGGCGGCTGCTGGGCGAGGGGCTGATCGTCACCCTGCCCGCGCAGGTGCTGACCGTGCCCTTGCTGCTCTACCACTTCGGCCAGTTGTCGCTGGCCAGCTTGCCGGCCAATCTGCTGGTGCTGCCCGCCCAGCCGGCGGTGATGCTCAGCGGCGGCGTGGCCCTGCTGGGCGGCCTCGTCTGGCCGGCGCTGGGCCGCGTCGTCGCCTGGCCGGCCTGGCTCTTCCTGACCTACACCCTGGCCGTCATCGAGTGGCTGGCCACGGCTCCCTGGGCGTCGCTGCCGCTGCGGCTGTCGTGGGGTGGGCTGTTGGCCGTCTACGCCGTCATCGGCGGGCTGACGGCGCTGGCGGCGCGGGAACGGCCGCGCCGCGCGGCGGCCGAGCGGCTGCGGGCGCACCCCGGGCTGAGCGGCTTACTGGTCAGTGCGGGCGTCGTCGTCGCTCTGGCCGTCGTCTGGCTGATGCAACGGCCCGACGGCCGGCTGCACGTGGCCTTCCTGGACGTGGGCCAGGGCGACGCCATCCTCATCCAGTCGCCGGCCGGGCCGCAGGTGCTCATCGACGGCGGGCGCTACCCCAGCGTCGTGCTGGATGAACTGGCGGAGCAGCTGCCCTTCTGGGATCACTCCCTCGACCTGGTCATCGCCACCCACCCCGACGACGACCACGTGGCCGGGCTGCCCGACGTGGTGGTCCGCTACGACGTGGCCCAGCTGATCACCAACGGCGCGCCGGCCGACGACGCGCCGGCCTACGCCGCCTTACTGGCCGGCGGCGCGGCCGTCCACGTGGCCCAAGCGGGCGAGACGATCGACCTGGGCGACGGCGCGCGGCTGGACATCTTGAGCGCCGGCGGCGCGGCGGGCGGCAACGATGCCTCCATCGTCGCCCGGCTGACCTATGGCCGCTTCTCGCTGCTGCTGACCGGCGACGCCGAAGCGGCGACGGAGACGGCGCTCTTGACCGGCGGGCGGCCACTGACCTCGCTGGTGCTGAAGGCCGGCCACCACGGGGCCAACACCTCCAGCGGCGAAGCCTTCCTGCGCGCCGTCGCGCCGCAAGCGATCGTCATCTCCGTGGGGGCCGACAATCGCTACGGCCACCCGGCCCCGGCGATGCTGGCGCGGGCGGCGGCCGTCGGGGCAACGGTCTTGCGGACGGATGAGGTGGGGACGATTGAGGTGAGTAGCGATGGAGCGAGGGTGTGGTGGGAGGTGGAGAAGGGGGGCGATGGGCCTTGAGCGGCCGTTGGCGCTCGCCTTCATGCTTCTCTGCCGGTCAGGTCCTTGTCTTCCATTTCCCACGCATGATCCATCGTGTGAAAGGCCGTATGCCGGATCAGGTAGCGGAGCGGCCACTTGGCCATCTTGCCGGCCGGCTTGCCCTGTGCGTGGTAGTCGCGTATCGCCTGGCAATAGGCCTCGCGATATGCTTGCAGCCCTTCGTCACTCAGCAGCGCCAGGTCAGGAGTAGGCGCAGCGATCATCTTCGCCCACTGCTGCTCCGCGGCCAACGTATGACGGACGATGCGGTCCCGGTCGCGCCCGCCCCCGCGCGGCCCCTTCCGCATCTCGGCCGACACGCGCCCGCGCACGTCGTCGAAAAAGGCCCAGCAGGCCCGCATCAGCCGCAGCTCGCGTTCCAATGCGTCGTTCGACATGGCTTGCCTATCGATGCTCGAAAAGGCGAACGAGATGCTCCAGAAGTCAGTTGAGGGCGTTCCTGGATACTGATCGACGACGTCGACGTCCTGGTTGGCGTCAAACGCCGCGTCCATTTCGGCCAGCTTGGCCACCGGCGCATAGCGCCGCCGATAGGAACGCAGCCGTTCGATGGCCTCCTCCCCGGTCTTGGCCCCGCGCTCCAGGCCCGGCCAATCGGGGGCCACCGCCACTACCTTCTTGCCCTTCGGCCCGATTTCCAACGTCACTCGCATGCGGTCGGTCATACCTTCTCCGGTTACGCTATCGCCGAGGAGCGGCGTCTCCTTCAGTGCATGCCGCTGCCGAACATTCCCGAAAAGCGCGTGAATACTCGCCAATTGCCTTCGGACACCACTTCGACGGTGTTGTCCACCACTTTGATGGCCGTGTCGTCGTCGATCCCGTAGGTCGGCACGGGGACCTCGGCCGCCATTCTCTCCACCTTGGGGGCAGTGCTTTCCGGGTGATCCCGGTGATCGAGGTGCGGCAGCACCGCAAAGTCGACGAGTCCCAGCCCCTCGATGATGACGAAGGGCCGATTGGGATCGTCATACGTCTCGCCGAAAATCGGGGCCGTCACCATACTGCCGGCGCTCACGCCGACGTAGACTGTCTGGCGCAACGCCGGCAGGAGGCCGGCCAATCCGGACTCGCGCATCCAGCGGCTCAGATACACGACATCGCCGCCAAACACCAGCAGCGCATCAGCCTCCTGAACGGCAGCCAGCCAATACTCCTCTTTGATGCTGGGTAGGGCCGTGAGTTCCAGCACGCCCAACGACTTCCAACCCAAGGTGCACAGGGGGTTGGCGGTGAGGAAGCGGTAAGCCATGAAAGGCCCGCCGGGGAAGGGCAGGATGGCCGTGGCAATGCACAGGGCGCTGGCTTCGGCGACCGGTTTGCCCAGGAGGTCGAGCAAGGCGTTGTGGATGCTGTCGTTCTTGATGCCGGCCGAAGTGAGTAGGAACTTCATGATGCCTCTCCTTCCACGGGCCATCCAACGGCAAGGATCGCCCCCAATCATACCACGCATCAGGGGGACAGAAGATTGAAACACATTCGAAGGGGGGCCCGCGTCAGGCACTACGGCGCCGGCGGCCTATTCGCGGGGCCAGCCCGCTGGACCCGGGGCGAGTAGGCCAGCATTCGAAAGAGGACCATGAAGATCGCCACACCCCCGGTCAGCAGATAAACGATCTGCATCACAGTCGTGTCACTGTCACTGCCGGCCATAAGCCCGTGCGCCAGCGCGATCAGGAATCCGAGATAGGAGGTGTAGTGCAGGGTCCGCCACGTCTTCTGCCCAATCCGCTTGCGCACGTAGAAGCTGGCGATGAGGGCGACGAACAGGTACAAGGCCAGTACACCCAAGCCAGTCCAGAACGGCTTATAGGCGCTGGTGAAGGGAATGAGCAATTGCCAGGGGGTGAAGCCAATGTAGGTGTCACCCAGCAATACCAGCGCGTGGAGCGCGGCGAAGACCACGCCCAGGATAGGCAGGTACTCGTGTAGGGCAAAGGCGACCGGCACACTGATGACCCCTTTGATCATCTTGCTGCTCATCATGATACCCCAGCACGTTGCCAGCCACAGAAGGAGGTAGGCTACTACCCCACCGGCGCGCGCCAGATACCAGTAGGCTTGGCTATCGGCGGCCAGCGGAAGTCCCATGACCCTGGCCTGGTCGCTGGCCATGATTCGCAGCGACAGCGGCATCAGACCGAGCGCCGACTGGCTAAACTGGCTGAGCCAGCTCTGGTTGCCGGCCAGCTGGTAGTTACGCCATAGGGCGAAGAAGCCCGCCACAATCAGAATACCGCTTCCCCCAAGCATCAGGCCCATCAGTTGTTTCGCGGGACGCGCATTGCCACTGTTGCCGTTCACCATGTCTGGCTTGCTCCTCTTTAAGACTTCTCCATTCATTGTCGTCGCAGATTTGGCGGGCTGTCAACTGCCCGACGAGACGTTATTGCCTCCCCCGTTGGAGGGGGGTGGCGGCGCGGCGGCAACCTGAACCGGCGCCGGCGGCGGAGGGGGCACGTATTCCGGCATGGTCGGCAGGGGCGCGAGGGTTGGCAAGGGAGCCAGGCTGGGCATGGCCAGGGTGTCGGGCGCGGCCGCCATCCCCCCGGCCAAAGCCGGCGCGTCGCCCTGGGTCAGCTGTCCGGCCACCGGTATCAGGGTCGGCAGCGGCTGGACATCCAGCCGGGGAATCTCCACCAGGGGGGCAATGGTCGGCCAGGGGAGGGCGGCGGCGACCGTTGGCACAGGCCTGGCGATCACAGCCGCCGGCGTGGCCGTCTGGCTGTTCTCAAGCCGGCCGATGGCATTCCAACCGGCGACCGCCCCCAACACGCTGAGCGTGGCGAGGGAAATCTTATGCCCCGTGGTGACTTTACGGGCAGGTTTGCGCTTGGTCATCCTTATCACTCCCTTCGATCTCGTAGAAGATGCGGCTGTAGATGGCGCGGATTCCTTGGATTGCTGTTGACGAAGCGGGCCGCAGCCTCAAACGGTCTGCCTAGCCGGCGCCTTCTCGCCAACGCCCCGCTGTTCACTGAATTGGCCCATCCCCGAAGTCATGAGCACCCGGCCCCCAGCGGAGAAGATCAGGCCCTCGACTCCCGGCTGTGCCTCCAAATAGGCTAAGCCCTCCTCGGCGCCCAGGATGAGCGCGACCTTGGCGTGGATCTCGGCCGTGAACACCCGGCCACCGACAACGGACACCGAAATTGCGTCGGTCGTTGCCGGATGGCCCGTGCGGGGATCGATGAGGTGGTGTTGCAGGCGGCCATCCTTAAGCCAACGACGCTTGGCAATGGTGGAGGTGGCCACTGCGTGATGAGACAGCGACAGGGTCATCAGATTCATCCCTGGGTCAAAGGGATGTGCCAGTTGAATCTCCCAGCCGCGCCGGCCGTCAGGAAAGCCGTAGGCATAGAGATCCCCGCCGGCATTGAGCAGACAGGGGCCATCCCCCCCCAATTCATCGAAGACGCGGTCGACCGTCCACCCTTTGCCCATGCCACCCAGGTCTAGCAATAGACCCATTGGCCTGCGGATGAGGCCGGTCGCGCGATCGATCTGAACGTGACGATAATCAACCCCACGCTCCGGCTCGGCTGTCCACGGGGCCAGATGCTCTTCATCCAGCGGGGCAACGGCCGCCCGCAGGGGCCGCTGATCCCTCATCGCGGCAAAGGTGCGGTCATAGCCGGCCCTTTCCAGATAGGGCAGGATCGTCGGGTCGTAGATGCCGCCCGATTGCTGGGCCGCCCAGAGGGCCGCTTCCACCGCGGCAAAGAGGTCAGGACTGGCCAGAAATGTCATTCCGTCATGATGATTCAGGCGCGATAGTTCGCTGGTCGGCCGGAAGCGCGACAGCAGTTGTTCGAAGTAGCGAAACAGGTCTTCCACGTTGCCGGCCAGGGATCGCTTCGCGGGTGTGTAGAGCGAAGCGTGAATGCCGGTGCTCATGGCGCGAAAGCTGTGCTGTTGCCAACGCCACGACGATGGGGAGTCTGGCGTAGACGGCCTAGTCATCATCGTGCTCGCCGTCGTGGTCATCGCCGCCATGGTCTTCGTCGTCATGGTCCTCGTGGTCGCCATGGTCATCGTTGTCGCCGTGGTCATCGTCTTGGTAGGCAGGCGGATTCGGTTGGCTGCTCTCGTCGCCCCCGGCCTGAGCCGTACTCGCTTGCCGGGCGGCGATTTGCTCGTAGGCTGACTGCAATTGGGCATAGAGTGGCTCAAGCTGCTGGCGAATCTGCGCGTCTTCACTCGTCAGTTGGGCCTGCAGGCCACTCATCTCGGCCTGAAACGCCTGGTCCGCGGCCAGGATTTCGGTCTGAATCCGCTTGCCTTCCTCTTGCAGCGAAGCGACGTTGTCAGAGGCATCGAGCAACGCTTGGTTCGTGTCTTCCAGTCTCTTCGCCAACGCATCCAGTTGTGCTTTGTAGCTGGCGTCGAGATCATGGATGGCCTTCTGGCGAAGCTCGATCTGAGCTAACAGGGCAGCCTCCCGCGCGGCAAAGGCAGGGTCAGATTCGGCCACCATTGGCGCCGTCGAGGCTGCGGCGACAGGCGCCGCGGGCGGGGTCGGCGTCATCGTATTGGTGGTCGTGCGCCCCTCGGCCGAGGCGCCCAGGATTAGAAAGGCCAGGGCGATGACGCCCGTCAGGATGGCAGCGCCGATCAGGGCTGTCTTGCGTTCCATTGGTTCAACCCCCTCTCACTGACCCAACTGGGCCTGGGCCTCGGCCAGTTTGGCTGTCGCCTCGTCCAACTGAGCCTTCAGTTGCTGGATGCTGGCCTGATACTGACTGGTGGCTTGCTGGCGCTGGCTCTCATAGGCAGTCGCCCGATCCGACTGAGTCACAAGCAGTTGATCGACCTGTTGCTGCAAAGCTGTCTCCTGCTGGGTTAGCTGGGCCAACTGTCCTTCACCGGTCAGAATCAAGGCCTCCACTTCCGCGGCGCGCGCCTGATAGTCAGACTCGCGGGCCGCCAACTCCTGGTCAAGTTGCTGAATCTGCGTCTGGAGCAGCGCTTCGCGCGCCGCGAAGGCCGCCTGCACGGCGGGCACATCCGGCGCGACGGCCAACGGGATGACAGTCGCCGGCTCCGGCTGAGTTTTGACGTCCTCTCCGGGCAGGAAACTGAAGATACCGATGGCGAACACAAGGATGCTTGTCGCCGCGACCGCCAATATCACACCTGGGCTTTTCATGGTCCGCTCTCCTGGTGACCCGGTTTCGTGTCTCCGGGTTGCCTTGCCGACACCCTATAAGTGACGAGAAGGACGCCAAAGTAACGGGGGAACCCATCAAAATGCGGCAACGGCTGGCCCCCTTCCTCAATCCCCCGTGAGCGCCACGCCGCGCCGTTGGCGCACGGCCTAGAAGCGGCTAGAATCGGCCTCGTGCGCTGCGGATTTGGCTGGTTCTTGCGGGCAATAAGGCGTCGCTGGCTTCTGTTCCTGGCCGTTTGGCTGCTGCCGGCGCTCGTCGCCTGCTCGCTGCTGGCCCGCGACGATACTCCCGTCGATGGCACACCGCCGGCGGCCGTCAGCGTCACGCCGCGACCTACGGCCACGCTCGAACCGACCGCCACCCCCTCGCCCACGCCCATCGCCCCCCGTGTGGCGATGGACGACCAACCGCTGGACGAGAGCGGCGAACTGGTGGCCGCCGAGGTGGCCCTGCCCGGCCCCGGCTGGCTGGTCATTCTGCGCCAGGACGACGGCGCGCCCGGCGAGGCCATCGGCCGGACGGCGCTGGCCGCCGGCGTACACGAAGACGTAACCGTCGCCGTCGATCCGTCGCTGGCCACGGAGACGCTCTACGCCCGGCTGTTCGTGGACGCCGGGGTCGAGGGCGTGTTCGACGAGGGCGGCGAGGACGAGCCCTATCCCGGCGAACCGGGGGCGACGTTCGCCGTCGAACTGCAAGTGCCGCGGCCGATCCTCCAGGCCGAGGAGCAGACCGTGGGCGAGGACAACGTCGTCCGGCTGGCCCTGGCCGAGGTGCTGGAGCCGAGTTGGGTCGTCATCCACGCCGACGACGGCGGCCGGGCCGGCGCGGCCATCGGCGCGGTGCGCCTGGACACGGGCGTGCACGAGAACGTGGCCGTGACCATCGACCGCCGCTACGCCACGCCCACGCTCTACGCCGTCCTGCACGAGGACAACGGCGAGAGCGGCCTGCTGGAACTGCCCGACGGCGATCCCCCGTTGCTGGTGAACGGCGAGCCGGTGGTGGCCGCCTTCGCCGCCCATTACCCGCCCTACGTCCTGGTCTATGACCAGCCGCTCATCGACGGGGCCATCGTCGTCGATCGTGTCATCAGCGAGGGGCCGGGCTGGGTGGCCATCTACAGCGACCAGGAGGGGCAGCCGGGGCTGATCATCGGCTTTGCGGCGCTGGAAGACGGCCTGAACGAGCAGGTGCGCGTCGACCTCATCGAGTCGGCGGTGACGACGCAGCTCTACGCCCGGCTGCACGCCGACACCACGCCCGGCGACGAGTTCAACGTGGCCCAGGACCCGGTAGTGCGCTTCCAGGAGCGCATGCCCCAGGCCACCGCCTTCCGCACCGACCTGGGGGCCATGGTCGTCGTGCGCGACCAGACGCCGGTGGATGAGAACGTGGCCGTTAGCCTGGTCGTCGTGCCGGTCAACGCCTGGGTGGCCGTCCACGCCGCCGCCGAAGATGGCACGCCGGGGGAGATGCTCGGCCGCACTTTCGTGGCCGCCGGCGTCAACCATGACGTGAGGGTCGCGCTCGACCCCGCGCCGGAGGACGCCACGGTCTTCCTGGTGCTCTATGCCGACCAGGGCGAGCCGGAGACGTTCGACGCTCTGGGCGTCGATCCCCTGCTGACCAACCCCGATCACCGCCTCATTCGCGTGCCCTTCCACCTCGGATAGAGCGCCGGCTCCTGACTGCGCCCTCGATTTCACGTGGCCTTTATGACTACGTGACCCAACATTTCACGTACATTTCATGTTCCAATCTGGTGGCCTATGGCACTATTTCAGTGACCTACATGCCGTCCGGCGCACCATGCCGGCGACGGTTGCTTGAAGTTGGCGCGCCGCGAAGGCGCGGTGTAACGGTAATTGCGTAGGAGCGGGCGCGCCGGCGCGCCGTCTTACTTGGCGACAACACGACATGGATGCCCAAGGAGTTCTTCCGATGACGCTCAGTTCTAGTTCGGCACAGACACGCGAAATAGGCGAGCTGCGTAACCAGCTTAAATGGATGGATGAGGAGCGGCGCAAGTCGGGCCGCAAGCTGACCGAACTGGAGCAGCGATTGGCCCAGCAGGGGCGCGAACTGGCCGAGCGCGACCGCAAGATTCAGGAATTGGAGTGGCACATCGCCAATGTCGCCGAGCGCCTCGAGCGCATCCCCGACGAAGACCCCAAGGCGGCGGCCCAGGAGCAGCGGCTGCAAGACCTGGAGTGGCATCTGTCCAACCTCAGCGCCCAACTGGCCCGCCAGCCCGACCCGGAGCAGGAGCGGGCCCGCCTGGCGGAGGAAGTGGGCCAGACGCTGGCCGACGCGCAGCAGCGCCTCCAGGCCGAGCAGGCGGCGACGGAGAGCCGCTGGATGGCCGAGTTGGCCGCCCTGCGCGAGACAGAAGACCGCCTGATGCTCCAGTTCCAGGCCGCGCAGGAGTCCCTGCCGGCCATGTTGCGTCTGGACGAACGTCTGGCGCCGGTGGTCGGCCGCCAGGAGGAGCAGGCCGAGAGCCTTGGCCGTGTGAATGAGCAGTTCGCCGTGTTGCGAGAAAGCGTCGATGCGCTGTCGGCCCAGTTGCGCGAGCGGACGGTGACGCTGGCCGCCGAGTCGCAGTCCAACTACGCCGCCCTGGCCAACCGCGTGCAGGATTACCTGGATGCCCAGGCCGAGCAGTTCGAGACGCGCACGGCCATCATCGAGACCAGCCTGCAAGAGCGCCTGGAAGCGGTGACCAACCGCGCCCCCGACACTTCGCCGGAGATCGTCCTCCTGGGGGCGCAGATGGAGCAGGTCGAGCAGCGCGCGGTGGACCTGGAGAGCCGCCTGCTATCGCTGTTCGACGAGACGCGTTCCGATCTGGCGGCGCAAGTGGTCGCCCTACAGGGCCAGTTGGCTGCCGTCCGCGAAGAGCTTTACGATTCGCAAGGCCAGACGGGCGAGGTTCAGGGGCGCTTTGCCGCCGTCGATGAGCAATTCGGCGCGGTGCAGGAGCAGGTAGCCGGAGCGCAGGCGCGCTTCGGCGCCGTCGATGAGCAGCTCGCCACCCTGCTGGAGCGGGTGGCCGGCTTGCAGGAACAGGTTGCCGGCGTGCAGGAACAGTATGCCAGCTTGCAGGAGCAGGCCGCCGGCGCCCAGAGCGACGGCGCGGCCCTGACCGCCCGCCAGACCCGGCTGGAGCAATCGCTGGCCCACCTGGACGAGACGGTCAGCAAGCTGGGCAACGCCCGCGAGCTGATGGCCCTGTTCGACCGCGTAGAGCAAGAGCTTGACCTGCGCCAGGCCGAGGACGTGCGGCTGGCCAATCTCATCAGCACCCAGGAAGGGCGGTTCGCGCCCGTCGTCACGGCCCTGGACGAGGTGCGCGAGACCTCGCTCAAGCTGCTGTCGCGCATGTCGGACGTGGAGCACCTGACCGAGGAGTCGCGGCGCGCGGCCCAGGACTTCAACGACAACTGGAAGCCCATCGTCACCGAGGTCAGCCGCCGCGTGGGGCCGCTGGCCGAGCGCCTGACGGTGCTGAACAACAACGTGCTGAAGGCCGAGGCCAGCTTGCAGGCCCTGAACGGCGACCAGAGCGAGATGCGCGAGACGCTGTCCACGCTGGCCGAGGAGACGCAGCGCAGCCGGGTGGAGACGAGCCGGCAGATCGAGGCCTGGCAGGCCACCATCGACGAGCACAAGGACACGATCGAGCGCTTCACGCAGCAGTGGCTGACCCTGAGCAACCAGTACAAGGAAGCGCGCATGGCCGTCCAGAACTTCGCCCACTGGCAAAAGCAACTGGAGCAGCAGAAGCGCGAGGCCTCGGAGATGCTGCGCATCGAGTCCAACCGTATGCAGTCGCGTTGGGATGGCTTCTTGCTGGAGATTCAGGAGAAGCTGAAGAACTTCGAACTGGAGCTGGCCCAGAAGTGGCAGGCATTCGAATTGGAGAACGAGCAGAAGTGGGCCGTGGCCCGGCGCAGTGAGCAGGTGTGGCGCGAGGAACTGGGCGCGGTCGACGAGCTGATTCAGAAGCTGCAACAGGACAACCGCAACCTCATCTGGCGCGTGCAGACGGCCCAGGCCGACGCCATCAAGAAGTGGCCGCGGCTGCTGATGGAGGAGGTGGAGAAGGCGGTCGAGTTGAACCCCAACCGCCGCCTCTCGCCGGCGACGACGGCGGCGCGGGCCAACATGAGCGTGGCCGACGCCATCGAACAGGGCTTAATCAAGATCGACTACTCCGACGAGGCGAGCAGCGATCTCTAGGCACCGCAAACAGCGCGATCGCCGTGCCCGCCGCCACGGGCGCGGCCGACGCCATCTAGACGCACAGGAAGTAAGGCAACATGAGCACCAAGCCGAAGGGCCTCAGTATTACAGCGATCGTCATCATCCTCCTGGTGTTGGCCGTTTTCTTTGGCTGGCTGGGCTATCAGCCGGGGATGCTGATCAATGAGTATGCGCGTGGCCTGGGGCTGACGCTGCTGGGGGTGGCCCTGATCGTCGTCCTGAGCGACCGCCTGGCGGCGCGGCGCGAGCAGCAATTGCTGGCCTATCTGGAAGAGCAGCGGCAGCGCCAGGAAGACACCCAGTTGGCCCGCGAGCAGCAGTTGCTGAAGACGCAGCTCGTGCGCGAAGTGGCCAGCGGCGACGCCGGCCTGGCCACGCGGGCCATCAAGGAACTGGACGCCCAGGGCTGGCTGACCGATGGCACGCTGGCCAACGCCCACCTGGCCGGGGCCAACCTGCGTTCGGGCCAACTGGCCTGGATCAACCTCTCCGGCGCGTTCCTCAGCCGTATCGACCTGCAAGAAGCCGACCTGAGCTACGCCAACTTCGCCTCGGCCAACCTGAGCGACGCGCTGCTGGCGCGCGCCAACCTCGACCGGGCCAGTCTGGTGGAGACCGACCTGCGCGGCGCGGACATGAGCCTGGCCTCGCTCAACGAGGCCGACCTGACCGGCGCGGTGCTGGAAGGGGCGACGCTCAGTGGGGCCTCGATGATTGAGACCAATCTCAGCAAGGTCGTGGGCGAAGGGCTGGCGCTAAACGGCGTCAATCTGGAGCGGGCTAACCTGGTCGAGTCCAACCTGAGCCAGGCCAACCTGGAGCGCACGACGTTGACTGGGGCCAACCTCGGTTGGGCCAACCTGAGCCGCGCCAATCTGGAGAAGGCGATCCTCAGCGAGGCCAATCTGAGCGGGGCCAATCTGGAGGATGCGCGCCTGAACGGGGCTAACCTAGCCGGCGCGTTCCTCTTCGGGGCGCGCGTCTCGCTGAAGACGCTCTCCACGGCGCGGACGCTGGCCGGGGCAACGATGCCCGACGGCCTGAAGTACGAGGACTGGGTGCGGCGGCAATCGGGCGAATACGTCCCGCCGGCTCCGGCCAACGGCGGCGGGCCGTCAGCCTACACCACCACGACCGACTCACCCCTCGACTACGTGCCTACCGAAGATCGCTAACGGCAGCCATTTTCCGGAGAGCGCCGGCTCTACCCGGCACCGCCCTCCAGAAACACAAAGGCCCTGTGTCTCCACAGGGCCTTTGCTTTGCACCGTAGCACTACTAGCTCTCACGAGGAGGCAGTGCTACGGTGCAGGTTAACTGGTTATTACTCATGCGCACCACCTCCTTAGGTTAAAGATGGCTGGGCGGGCGGGCCGCCAATAAATGATGTATGGGCGACATTATGGCACATCCCGTCCTCGCTGTCAATCGGCGCTCATCCAGCGATCAACCGGCCAGTTCCCGCAGGGCAGCCAGAAGCCGGTCGACTTCTTCGAGGGTGTTGTAGTGGACGAAGCCGATGCGCACCAGGCCGCCGCGGCCGAGTGTGTCCAGGCGCTCCATGACGGCGATGGCGTAGTAGTGGCCGTCCCAGACGAAGAAGCCGCGCTCGCCCAGCCAGGCGGCCACCTCCGCCGGGGCGCGGCCGGCCAGCTCGACGGCGAAGGTCGGCGTGCGCTGGCCCAGCGACTCGATGTCGGTGATGCCATAGACGCGCAGGCCGGGCACCGTCGCCGCGCCGCGCAGGAAGCGCTCGCTCAACGCCGCCTCGTGGGCCTTGATGGCCTGCAGGCCGCGCACCAGGCGATCGCGGCGCGGGCCATCTGTCCCGCCTAGTTCGGCCAGGTAGTCGACAGCCGCGGCCACGCCGCACAGACTCTCGTAGCTCTGCGTGCCCGTCTCCCACTTGCCGGGCGGCTCGTCGGACGCCGGGCGCACCTTGTAGGCCGCCAGGCGGGCCAGCCACTCGTACTTGCCGTAGAGGACGCCGGTATGGGGGCCGAAAAACTTGTAGACTGATTCACAATAAACGCCCCGCTATCAAGCCGGCAGGTAAGGTATAAGACCCGCTGCCCATCTTCAAATGCTAGGGTCGCTCTCACGTCCAGCATGTCGATTACTTGCCGCATACGTTCCGTGTCGCCTTCAAAGCTGCCCAGGTCGAGGCGGGCCGCTATACCGCTCACGAATGACTGCATCGATAGGAATTCATCCTTTGTAACCGCCCTGCCCTGCAAGCCGGCTTGCAGTTCGTCGCGCCTTGCAGAGAGGCTATCAAGCATCGACTGCAACCGCTCTTGTCGCTCCAAAAGCATACTCTTGTCGATAGCGTCTGAAAGGTAGAGGTCAAGCACCTTCGCTAGTTGCTCTTTGTGCTTGGCAATCCCTTCTTCAACGATGCGAAGCTGACTTCGCAACGGCGCGGTATCAGCCTCAATTGCTGTGCGGTATCGTTGCCAACCGTCTTTGAGAGCGTCGGGCGCGCATAGTAGCTTGATAACCCAATTCCAGGCTATCGCGTCGACCACCTCTTGCCGATAGGTTGTCGTATGGTCGCAGTGGTCAACGGCAATCTTGCTAGACGCCGCAACGTCGCATCGGTAATAGGCATAGCGGTTCTTGCTGCTCTTCATCCGGCCCATTCGCCGGCCGCAAGCACCACATTTCACCCTGCCCCGCAATAGGTACTCTTCGCCCAAGTTACGGGCGGCAAGTTCCTTGTTAACGCGGCTTCGCTCCTGCGCCTGTGCCCACGTTTCGCGGTCGATAATGGCCGGCACGTTGACGGCTATCCACTCAGATGGGTCATTTGTCGATTGCCCGCTGTGGCCGTTATACTTGCCATAGTACCAACGGCCGCAATACGTCTCGCTAGTCAGAACGCGGCGCAACTGCCCATGTCGCCATTCACCGCCACGTGGGGCGACAATGCCCGCTTCATTCAGGCGCGTGCAGATGCTCCGGCCCGGTATGCGCTCCGGCCCGGTATACCATTGGTAAATCAGCCTTACCACTTCGGCTTGTACCTCATTGATTACAAGCTGGTACTTGTCGCCGTCGTGAATCACGTCATACCCATAGGGCGGCTTGCCATGCACAATGGTACTGCCTCGGCTTGCCTCACGTCGCCGGCCGCGGGTTGACCGTTCGGCAATCTTAGTGCGCTCATAGCTTGCTATGGCCGCCTTAATGGCTTTCTGCAACTCCCCTTCGGGCGTATCGGGATACTCCCCCAGAACGTAAGCGATTCTGACGCCGGCCCGCTTCAACTCCCCTTCAACGATGTACTGCTTACCAACGTCACGCGCCAAGCGGTCAATCTCGCGCACAATCAGAACGTCGTATTGCCCCGCCGCTGCCATATCAAGGGCGCGGGCCAACTGGGGCGCGTCCAGCCGCGCCCCGCTTACGCCGCGTTCGTCTTCGGCAAGTTCGGCCACTACCTGCCAGCCCTGCCGCTCGGCATACTCGCGGCACATGTCCAATTGCCCGGCCAAGTTGCGGCCGTCCATTGCCCGGTCATCCCCGCTTACCCTTGCGT
>JRYK01005503.1_pt1 | contig 14895 bp, 9 predicted proteins | sample 235381 | NCBI WGS metagenome assembly JRYK01 (sample SAMN03074220, study PRJNA261476) | activated sludge metagenome | biome: Wastewater Treatment Plant; feature: Wastewater; material: Activated sludge; isolation source: activated biomass of a wastewaster treatment plant treating hydrocarbon... ... | reverse complement strand
CACCTGTTCCGCCACCCGCGTCACGCCCTCGCCGCGATTGGCCAGGTACTCGGTCGTCGCCGCCACCCGCTCCAGCCGGTCGGTGGTGGCTTGCAGCAAGGCCGCCAGATGCCGTGGCGAAAGGGTCTCGGTGCTGGCGGTGACCGTCACCACCGGCTGCCAGAGCGGAACCAGATCGCTGACCACCAGCGCCTCCAGTTGGGCGTGATGGTTGTTCTGGGCATGGAACAGTTGCAGTTCCAGAAAACCCAGCGCCAGCGCCCCCAGCAGGCCAAACAGCGAGGCCGAGAACGAGGTGCCCATGCCGCCCAGCGGTGCGGCCAGCCGGTCCTTGAAGTTGGCGATCAGGGTCATGGTATCGACCGCTTTGTCGGTCGCCAGGCCGCCGATCACCTCGCGCACGCCGGCGATGGTCAGCAGCAGGCCGTAGAAGGTGCCGATCAGGCCGAGCAGCACCAGCGCTCCGACCAGATAGCGCACCAGCGCCCGCCGGTCGTCGCCGCGCGTCGCGAGCGAATCCAGCAGGTACGGCAGAGTCGCGGTGGCGTCGCCGTGACCGATCACCCGGTGGACCTTGCGAATGAAGTCGCTCACCCCCCGCCAGTCATTGCCCAGCAGCATTTCGTCGGCCTGCCTGAGCGGCAATTCGCGGCGGCGGGCCTGCAGCGCCACTCCGGCAACCCGTTCGGTGGCGCGGACATCGAGCAGCGCGTCCACCAGCCCCTTGAGGGTGTAGAACACGCCGAACAGGAAGGCGGCGGCAATCGTGCCGTTCAGATAGGGGTTGGTCAGGAAGGCGGCGCTCAGCGGTCGCTGGAACACGGCACCCAGCGCCGCCAGCGCCACCAGAAACAGCAGCGAGCGCAGCAGATAACGGTTGGCGCCCCGAGCGGAGCGCCGGTCAGAGAGGATCATGGGCATGGGCTATCCATCGTCTCCCGAATACAGGGAATGCACTTTACAGGAATCGGGCAAACGCTGGATACGACCACCGAACGCGGCAACGGTTGCCGGTCTGGAACCCCCGACCCCAGCCGCCTTCAAAAAAAGATGACGCGGTCCACAGCGGCTTGCGCGCGCCGCCAGTTACTTATATTGGCGACCACGCCAACCGAAAAGCGCGAAAATGCGCGCGTTTTTCCCGAAAAATCCCAACTCACCGACACCATGGGGAACCATCATGTCCTACCGGCAGGAAATCAACGACTATCTCAACCGCCACGTCCCACTGTTCCAAGCCATGCAAGCGCGGCTGGAACGCTGCGACGACACCGGGTTGACGATGAAAGCGCCGCTGGCGCCGAACATCAACGACAAGGGCATCGCGTTCGGCGGCTCGATGGCGGCCATCGCCTCGCTGACCGGCTGGGCGCTGACCCGCGTTACGCTGCTCGAACATGGCGAAAGCGCCGAGATCGTGATCACCGGTGGCCGGAGCCGGAGCCGCCGCTCGATCCGGGCCTTGGCGTCGTCGAGGTCGATCTGCGACGATGTCCCATTTGTTGAGCGCGACGAGCGTCGCGCACCCGGCCGCCATCGCCAGCTCGCCGATCCGCAGGTCCTCGGAGGTGACGCCCTCGGAGGCGTCGCAGACGAGGATCGCCACGTCGGCCCGCTCGGCGGCCCGCTCGGCGCGCTGCGGCGCGTAGTTGTCCACGCTCCCCGCCACCTTGCTGCGCCGGCGCAGCCCCGCGGTGTCCACGAGCACGACGCGGCGGCCCTCGAAGTCGAGGTCGGTGTCCACCGGGTCGCGCGTGGTGCCGGCCCGCTCGGAGACGATCACGCGCTCCGAGCCGAGCAGCGCGTTCAGAAGCGAGGACTTGCCGACGTTCGGGCGCCCCAGGATCGCAATCCGCGGCGGCGGCTCGGCCGCCTCGCCGCCCGGGCGCTCGCCGAGGGCCGCGCGCAGCTCCTCGGTGACGCGGTCGAGCAGATCGCCGGTCCCGAGGCCGTGGCTCGCCGAGACCGGCAGCGGCTCGCCGAGCCCGAGGCCGTGCAGCTCGGCGGCGGCGGCCTCGGCTTTGGCGGCGACCCGCGAGCCGATCAGGACGGTGTGGCCGGCTTTGGCCCAGCGCAGGCCGAGGCCCGAGCCCTCGTGGCCGGTGCCGCCGAGGATGGCGATGGTGATGGAGGTCATAGGGATTGAGAAATTAGGTGATTAGAAGCGGGCGTTGTAGCGCTGCCAGGTCTGCGCGGCGAGTTCGCGGCTCCGGGCCGTGATGGCGGCCTCGTCCAGGAACAGCAATTGCCGGTCCTTCATCAAGACTTTGCCGGCGCAGATGGTCGCGGTCACGGCCGACGGCTCGAAACCGAACAGGATGTGCCAGGGCAGGTTGCCGGCCGAGAGCGGCGTGGTGGGATGGTAGTCCACCAGGATGAGATCGGCATAAGCGCCCACGGCCAGCTCGCCCAGCGGCGCGGCCGGGAAGAACTGGCCGGCCAGGGCGGCGTTGTTGTGGATCGCCATTTGGACGATGTTCAGGCCGTTGGCGCGGCGCGGGTCGCGGTGGGCCACCTTGTGCAGCAGGTAAGCGGCTTTCCACTCCTCCCACATGGCGTTGGAGAAGCCGTCATTGCCCAGGCAGACCGGCACCCCGGCCCGCAGCAGGCCGTCCACGTCGGCGGCGCCGACGGCGTTGTTCATGTTCGAGCGCGGCTGGTGGGTGACCCAGGTGCCGCTGGCGCGCAGCAGGCCGGCCTCGGCGTAATCGATGTGCACGCAGTGCGCGGCGATGGACTGCGGGCCCAGGATGCCGAAGCGGGCCAGCCGGTCCACAACGCGCAGGCCGCTCTTCTTGAGGCTGTCGTACTCGTCGGCCTCGTGCTCGGCCACATGGATGTGGAAACCGCCGTCATGCGCGGCCCGGCAAGCCTCCAGCGTCGCGTCCGAGAGCGTCAGGCCGGCGTGCAGCCCAAACGTCGCCGCCACGGCTCCCCCGCCCCCCTGCGCCTTGCGGATGAAACGCTCGTTCTCGCGTATCCCGGCCCTGGCCTTCTCGGGCCCGTCCCGGTCCGTCACCTCATAGCACAGCAGCGGCGAGCAGGCCGGCCTGCCCCAACCGCTGACCTTCGACCCGCCCATCGAGGGCCGGGGCGAGTGGACGTCGACCAGCATCTACCGCTTCATGGCCGAGCCGGCCTTTGCCGGGGCCACCACCTACACCGTCAGCGTCGACCCGACCCTGACCGACCTGACCGGCAGCGTCATCGAAAACCCGCCGACGTGGCAGTTCACCACCGTGAACCCCGAAGTCGTCACCGTCGTGCCGGAGAATGAGGCCGTGCGCATTGCGCCGACCTCGCCCATCACCGTAACCTTCAACATGCCCATGGACCCGGCCGGCGTCGAGGGCGCGCTCAGCCTGAGCGCCGGCGAGGGGGCCATTGGCTACACCGCCGCGTGGCAGGACGAGGATCGCGCCGTCGTGCTCACGCCCACCGACCCTCTGCCGCTGGAGTCCACCGTGACCCTGACCGTGGGCGCGGCCGCCCCGTCGGCCAATGGCGCGGCGACGATGGGCGATGACCACGTCAGCACCTTCGACACCGTGCCCTTCCCGGCCGTCGCGTCCACCTTCCCGGCGAACAACACCGTGGCCGACGTGTGGCAGCAGGGCTTCAGCGTCGAGTTCGCCTCGCCCATGGTCGATGAGACGATCGTCGACAAGTTCATCATCGAACCCGACCCCGGCGACGTGGACTACTTCATCAATGAGTGGGAAGGCACGTACTCCGTGTCCGTCTCCTTCCCGCTGGAGCCGGGCACGCAGTACACCGTGACCATCCCCGGCACGGCCGCCGACCCCTACGGCAACACGCTGGGCGAGGACTACACCTTCACCTTCACCGCCGCGCCGCCGGCCGCGCTGGCCTCGCTCAACCTGCCGCGCGACATCGCCCAACTGACCACCAGCTTCCCCTCGACCGTGCAGGTGTTGCATCGCGGCGTCACGTCGCTGCACGTCGCGCTCTATGACATCGGCGTCAACAGCGGCCTGCTGTTCGATACCTACCGCATCAACGAAGAGAACGCCTTCAATACCAACGCGGTCGTCTACGAGACGACCATCCCCGTCGAGAACGTGCCCGACACCCTGGGCGTCGTCGACGTGCCGTTGGCCGATGGCGGCGTGCTGCCCGTCGGCGTCTACGTGCTGAGCGTGACCGCGCCGGAGGTGGACCCGGATACCAGTTGGTGGCAGGTGCGCAACGTCATCCTGGTGGTGGCCGACACCAACCTGGTCGTCAAGGAGATGTTCGGCGAGGTCAACGTCTGGGCCACCGACCTGGCCACGGGGCAGCCGGTGGCCGGCCGGAATCTGACTCTCTACCGCCGCAGCGGCCAGGAGGCGGGCACGGGCGTCACCGACAGCAATGGCTTCGCCCGCATCCCCTATGAGCCGGATCAGGATTACCTGGACGGCGTCCTGGTCGTCAGCAACGAGCCGGGCGCACCGGGCTTTGGCGCGGCCTCCAGTCTGTGGACGGACGGCGTGCAGCCCTGGCAGCTGGGCCTGACCAACGACACCAGCCAGGAACAGGCCATCTACGCCTACATCTACACCGACCGGCCGATCTTCCGGCCCGGCGACACCGTCTACTATAAGGGCATCGTGCGCGTGCCGCAGTTCGGCCGCTACGTTCTGCCCGACATCGAGGAGCTGGAGATTTCGGTCAACCCGAACTTCTTTTTCGGCGAAGACGCCGACACCTTCAGCGAGACGTTCACCGTCACGCTGGACGAGGACGGCGTCTTCACCGGCGAGTTGCAGTTGCCGGAGGACATGCCGCTGGGCACGTACTCCTTCAATCTGACCGGCAACTACTGGCTGTCCAGCCGCCCGTTCACCGTGGCCGAATACCGCGCACCGGAGTTCCAGGTCACCGTGACGCCGGAGCGGGCCGAGGCGCTGCGCGGCGAAGCCGTTAACGTCAACGTGGACGCCACTTACCTCTTCGGCGGTTCGGCCGAGGGTCTGCCGGTGGACTGGAACATCTTCGAGTCCGAATACACGCCCGCGTTCGACACCGCCCCGGGCTACGTCTTTGGCGACGCGGCCGACTACAACTACGAGTTCTCGGCCTTCAACTTTGGCACGGGCGAGACCAGCGTCGGCAGCGGCAGCGGCCAGACCGACGCCAACGGCCGCCTGGTCATCCCCCTGCCGGCCGACCTGCTGGCCGACGTGGACGCCGGCACGCGCAACGTGCGCGTCGAGGCCAACGTCGGCGGCCTGGGCGAGTTCCCGGTCAGCGGCCGGACGGAAGTCATCTTCCACGCCGGGGAGACCTACGTCGGCCTGCGGCCGCAGACGACGCTCGTCGATGCCGGCGACGAAGCCACCGTCGATCTGCTGACCGTCGATTGGGCCGGCGAAGCGCTGGCCAACCAGCCGGTCGAGGTGGTCTTCTACCGCCGCGACTGGCAGAGCGAGCGCGTGCTGGAGTTCGGCACGCGCGTCACCCAGTGGACGCCGGAGGACACCGAGGTCGGCCGCGAGACGGTGACGACCGGCGCCGACGGCAAGGCCACGGTCAGCTTCACGCCCGACCAGGGCGGCACGTACCTCATCGTGGCCACGACCACCGACGGCGGCGGGCGGCAGCAGATGAGCAGCACGGCCATCTGGACCGTCGATGAGCGCTTCGCCGGCTGGCGGACGGATCCCAACGTGCGCACGATGGAACTGACGACGGACAAGCGCGAGTATCGCCCCGGCGAGACGGCGCAAATCCTCGTCCAGTCGCCCTTCGCCCAGCCGGTGCAGGCCTGGCTGACGGTCGAACGCGGCAACCTCATCGACCAGCAGGTCATCACCATCGACGGCAGCGAGGTCGTCCCCCTGCCCATCACCGCCGACTATGCGCCCAACGTCCACGTGACGATCACGGCCATCAAGCCGGTGAGCGTCGCCGGGACGTCTACGGCCGACGCCGACTTCCCCTACGCCGACATCCGCGTCGGCTTCGTGGAACTCATCGTGCCGCCCGACCAATTCGACCTGACGGTGACGCTGACGCCGGGGGCCGAGGAGTACGCGCCCGGCGACACGGCGACGTTCGACATCGCCGTGACCGACCAGGACGGCAACGGCGTCCAATCCGAAGTGTCGGTGGCTCTGGTCGATCTGGCCGTGCTGCTGCTGAAGGAAGACAACGCGCCCCACATCCTGGATGCCTTCTACTTCCGCCAGCCGCTGCGCAGCACGCTCGGCTCGGGCTTGCTGGTCACCGGCGAGGGCCTGGAGATCGAGGAGCCGGTGAACGCCGGCGGCTTCGGCGGCGGCGGCGGCGACGCCGAGATGGCCGCTTCCTTCCGCATCGAGGGCGAAGACGACGTCCGCCAGGACTTCAAGGACACCGCTTACTGGGAAGCCCAGCTGCTGACCGACGCCAGCGGCCACGCCTCGGTCGAGATCCCCTTGCCCGACAACGTCACCACCTGGCGGCTGCATAGCAAGGCGGTCACGACCGACACGCGCGTCGGCCAGGCCAGCGCGGACATCCTGGCCCGCCTGCCGCTCATCATCCGCCCGGTCACGCCGCGCTTCTTCACCGTGGGCGACCAGCTGATGGTCGGGGCCAACGTCAACAACAACACCGACGCCGACATCGAGGCCACGGTGACGCTGGAGGCCAGCGGCCTGGCCCTGGACGGCGAAGCGTCGCAGACGGTCACGGTTCCCGCCGGCGGCCGCCAGTTGGTGCGCTGGAACGTCACCGTCGAGGACGTGGAGACGGCCGACCTGACCTTCCGCGTCGAGGGCGGCGGCTTCAGCGACGCCAGCAAGCCGACCATCGGCTCGGCCGCGGACGGGCTGCTGCCGGTCTATCGCTACGACGGCCGCGATTTCGTGGCCACGGCCGGCGAGCTTGACGACGAGGGCCGCCGCGTGGAGGCCATCGTCCTGCCGCAGGGCGTGGATCAGCGCCAGGGCGAGGCCCTGGTGCGCCTCCAGCCCTCGCTGGCGGCGGCCATCCTGGAGTCGTTCGACGTGATGGAGCAGGACAGCACCGCCTGGCTGGAGTGCTCTAGCGTCTTTGCCGACCGGCTGCTGTTCAACACCTCTATCGAGGCGGCCATCCGCGAGCTTGAACTCGACCAGCCGCAATTGCAGACGCGCCTGGAGACACGCATCCACGGCGACGTGGCCGGCCTGGTGTCGCGCCAGTTCGCCAATGGCGGCTGGGGCTGGTGCTTCACCGACGAAGCCGACCCTTGGATCAGCGGCCAGGCGCTGCTGGCCCTATCGCGGGCGGCCTACCTCGGCTACGTGGTGGACGCCACGGCGATCGAAAAGGCCATCGACTACCTCAATGGCGCGCTAGAGCCGGTCAACCGGCTGGGCGACGCCAGCGAGGCCAACCGGCAGGCGTTCTTCCTCTACGTCCTGGCCGAGGCCGGCGACGACGTGGCCGCCGAGGCCGACGAGTTGGTGGGCGAACATCGCGCCCTGCTCGATCCCTATGCCAAGGCGCTGCTGGCCATGGCCTACGACCTGAGCGGCGCGGGCGGCGACAACAGCGCCGCCCTGGTGACCGACCTGAACGACTCGGCTGTGATGAGCGCCACCGGGGCGCACTTGGAGAGCGCCGAGCAGGACTTCACCAACCTGGACAGCGACATCCGCGGCACGGCCATGGTCATCGCCGCGCTGGCCCGCTTGCAGCCGGATAGCCCGCTGCTGCCGCCGGCCGTGCGCTGGATCATGGTCGCCCGCGCGGCCGAAACCTGGGACACGCTACACCAGACCGCCTGGAGCGTCAGCGCCCTGAGCGACTGGATGGCCGTCTCCGGCGAGCTGGAACCGGACTACGCCTACGAACTGCAAGTCAACTTGCAGCCGCGGGCGTCGGGCAGCTTCACTGCCGACAACGTGACCGAGTCGGAGGACGTGCGCGTGCCGCTCAATGAGTTGGTGACCGGCGAGAGTAACTTCTTCGACTTCCGGCGCGGCGCGGGCAGCGGCCGCCTGTACTACACCCTGCGGCTGGACAGCGCCATCGCCATGGAGGCCCTCGACCCGGTGAGCCGCGGCTTCACCGTCGAGCGCCAGTACTTCGACGCCGCCTGCGACCCCGAGACGGAGACGTGCGAACCGATCGACACCATCGGCACGGACGGGCAGGTGCGCGTCCAGTTGACCATCGTCGTGCCCAATGACCGCGTCTACGTCATGGTCGAAGACCCCATCCCCGCCGGAACGGACGCCATCGACCCCAACCTGCTAACCAGCCAGTCGGGCCGCGGCGGCAGCATCGTGCCCGCCGAGAACGAGTTCGCCCGCGGCTTCTGGGGCTGGTGGTACTTCGACCACATCCAGTACCGCGACGAGAAGGTCGTTTTCCTGAGCCAGTTCCTGCCCGCAGGGACGTATCAGTACACTTACTTCTTGCAGCCGAACATCCCCGGCGTCTATCAAGTGATGCCGACGACGGCGCGCGAGGAGTTCTTCCCGGAGGTCTTCGGCCGCTCCGAAGGCGCTACCTTCACCATCACCGAGTAAACTCCGTAGGGCAGGATTTATCCTGCCTCCCCCGTAGGGCAGGATTTATCCTGCCTCCCCCGTAGGGCAGGACAAATCCTGCCCTACGGGCCACGGCGCATGAGAACTCCTGCGCCAATCGTTGAACCCCTGCCCAAACTTCTGCTACACTTACGTCGGCATGTCCCGACTGCGCCCCACATGTTACCTGCTCGTCCTGTTGGCCCTCGGTCTCCTGCTGGCGTCGTGCGGCGGCGAGAAGACGCCCCTGGCCGTCGATGAGCCGGCCAAGATCGATTGCAGCGACGACTGCATCGCCCACGGCCAATGCGGCCGCCTGCTGGACGACCGCCTGGCCGTGCTGGCCAACGACAGCGGCCCGGCGGTCTGGGCCCAGAACCGCTTCTTCCTCGACCAGACGCCGGTAACCGTCCGCGAAGTGAGCCAGCGGGAACTCATCGCCGCGCGCGACCAGGTGCCCCTGACCGACGTAGCCACGTCCTTCCCGCATCTCTTCTACCGCGTGGAGAGCGAGGACAAGACGGCCTGGGTGTCCGAGTGGTGCGTGGCCCGGCCCTAATTCCGTAGTCCCTTTCAGGTAAGGTATGACCGGCGACGATCGCCACGTTCTTGAGCAACTACTGGCCGCCCAGGCGCGCCGCGAAGCGGTGGCTCTGGCCGTCATCATCCGCGACCAAGGCTCCGTGCCGCGCCATGCCGGCACCAAGATGCTCATCTACGGCGACGGCCGCACCCTGGGCACCATCGGCGGCGGCGAGATGGAAGCCCGCGTCGTGGCCGCGGCGGCCCAGGCCCTGGCCGACGGCCGCACCCGCCTCGTGCCCTACTCGCTGGTCGATCCGCAGCGCGGCGACCCCGGCGTCTGTGGCGGGCAAGTCGAGATCTACGTCGAGCCGTTCGTCGCCCGGGCCACGCTCTACGTCCTGGGCGCGGGGCACGTCGGCCAGGCCCTGATCTCGCTGGGCCACTGGCTGGGCTATCGCGTCGTGGCCTGGGACGACCGCGCCGAGTTAACCAAGCCGGAGAACCTGCCCGAAGCGGACGTGCGACTGACCGGCCCCCTGCCCGAGGCGCTGGCCGCGCAGCCCATCGACGCCCGCACCTACGTGGCCGTCGTCACGCGCAACGTCGGCCTCGACCGCCAACTCCTGCCCCATCTGCTGGACACACCGGCGGCCTACATCGGCGTGATGGGCAGCCGCCGCCGCTGGCAGGAAACGCGCCGCCAACTGCTGGCCGATGGCCTGCCCGAGGCGCGGCTAAGCCGCGTTGTGGCCCCCATCGGCCTGGAACTCAATGCCGAATCGCCGGCCGAGATCGCCGTCAGCATCATGGCCCAGATCATCATGGCCCAGCGCGGCGGCGACGGCCGGCCCATAGCCGCGGCGGCCGGCGCGCCGGCCACCACGTCCGACTGACAACCGAGTATGTTCACCCACAACACCCCACCCACGCTCGAACGCTATGAGATGCCCGGCGATCTGGCCACCGTCCTCGACCTGTTGGCCCGCCACGGCCGCGCCGCCCGCGTCGTCGCCGGCGGCACGGATTTGCTGCTGGAGATGGAACGCGGCCAGCGCCCCGACCTGAAGGTGCTGATCGACATCACCCGTGTGCCCGAATTGAACGCCATCAGCCGCGACGCCGACGGCCAGATCCACGTCGGCGCGCTGGTGACGCACAATCAGGTGGTCGCCTCGGCCGACATCGTCGCCCACGCCCTGCCGCTGGCCCAGGCCTGCTGGGAGATCGCTTCGCCCCAGTTGCGCAACCGGGCCACCATTGCCGGCAACCTGATCACCGCCAGCCCGGCCAACGACACGATCTCGGCCCTGCGCGCCCTCAATGCCCAGGTCATCCTGGCCTCGCGGCGGGGCTGGCGCATGGTGTCGCTGGCCGACTTCTACACCGGCGTGCGGCGGACGGTCATGGAGCCGGACGAGTTGCTGGTCGAGATCGTCTTCGCGCCCCTGCCGGAGACGGCCCGCGGCATGTTCGTCAAGCTCGGTCTGCGGCGGGCGCAGGCCATCTCCGTCGTCCATCTGGCCCTGGTGCTCGACTTGGCCGCCGATGGCCGCACCGTCAGCGCCGCTCGCCTGACGCTGGGCAGCGTGGCCCCGACGATCATCAACGCCACGGCGGCCGAGGACTACCTGACCGGCAAGACGCTGGCCGACGACGAAATCACCGTCGCCGCGGGCCTGGCGGCGGCCGCGGCCAAGCCCATCGACGACGTGCGCGGCCCGGCCTCCTTCCGTTCGGAGATGGTCGAGGTGATGACCCGCCGCGCTCTGCTGGCCCTGCGCGATGGCCGCGAGCGCGAGAACTGGCCGGCCGATCCGGCCATGCTGTGGGGCGACACCGGCGGGGCCTTCCCCACCGGCGCGAGCTACGCCGCCTCCTTTGGCCCAGAGACGCCCATCGAGACGACGGTCAACGGCCGCCCACTCCGCGCGCCGGGCATCTCCAAGACGCTGTTGCGCTGGCTGCGCGAAGAGGGGCTGCTGACGGGCACCAAAGAGGGCTGCGCCGAGGGCGAGTGCGGCGCGTGCACCGTCTACCTGGACGGCATGGCCGTCATGGCCTGCCTCGTCCCCGCCGCTCGCGCCCACCACGCCGAGATCGTCACCATCGAGGGCCTGGCCCACGAGGACGATCTGCACCCCTTGCAGCGGGCCTTCATCCAGACCGGCGCGGTGCAATGCGGCTACTGCATCCCCGGCTTCCTCATGTCCGGGGCCAAGCTGCTGGACGAGAAGCCCACGCCCGACCCGGTGCAGATCGGGCAGGCGTTCTCCGGGAACCTGTGCCGGTGCACGGGGTACTACAAGATCATTGAGGCCGTGCACCTGGCGGCCGAAACCAGCGAAGTAGGACAGACGTCATGACCACCGAACCACTCCTCCGCGCCCGCGTCACCGAACGCGTCGACGCGCGCGACAAAGTGACCGGCGCCGCGCTCTACCCCGGCGACATCACCCCGCCGCAATTGCTCTGCGGCCGCGTCCTGTTCAGCGGCCAACCCCACGCGCGCATGCTGTCGATCGACATCAGCGCCGCCCAGGCCGCGCCGGGCGTCGTGGCCGTCTTCACCGCCCCCGACGTGCCCGCTAACGAGTATGGCCTGGGCGTGCCCGACCAGCCGGTCTTCGTGGGCCTGGGCAGCGACAAGCCCTACGGCGACATCAGCCTGTGGGAGGGCGATCACGTAGCCCTGGTCGTGGCCGAGACGGAAGCCGACGCCGCCCGCGCCGCGGCGCTCATCCGCATCGAATGGGAGCCGCTGCCCATCGTCACCGACGTGCACGAGGCCATGAAGGACGAGCTTGTCTTGCAGCCCTGGCACGGCAGCAACGTCCTGAAGCACTACAAGATTCGCAAGGGCGACATGGACGCCGGTTGGGCCGCGGCCGAGGTCGTCATCGAGGGCCGCTACCGCCTGCCCTACCAGGAACACGCCTACCTGCAGCCCGAGGCCGGCGTCGGCTACATCGACGAAGAAGGCCGCGTGACGATCGAGATCGCCGGCCAATGGACGCACGAAGACCAGAAGCAGGTGGCCCACGCGCTGGGTCTGCCCGCCGACCGGGTGCGCATCAAGTACCCGGCCATCGGCGGCGCGTTCGGCGGGCGCGAGGACATGTCGCTCCAGATCGTCCTGGGGCTGGCGGCCATGCGCCTGCACGAGCGGGGCATCGACCGGCCGGTGCGCGTCATTTGGTCGCGCGAGGAGAGCATCGTCGGCCACCACAAGCGCCACCCGGCGTGGGTGACGACCAAGTGGGGGGCGACGAAGGACGGCCAGCTGACCGCGGTCGAGGCCGAGCTTATTCTCGACAGCGGAGCCTACACCTACACCAGCCCCAAAGTCCTGGGCAACGCCAACCTGATGGTCACCGGCCCCTACGAGATTCCCAACGCCAAGGTGGACAGCTACGCCGTGACGACCAACAACATCCCCGGCGGGGCCTTTCGCGGCTTTGGCGGGCCGCAAGGGGCCTTTGCCGCCGAGTGCCAGATGAACAAGCTGGCCGAGGCGCTGGGCATGGACCCGGTCGAGTTGCGGCTGAAGAACGTCCTGCGCGAGGGCAGCCTGATGACCACGCAGACGCCCATCCCGCCCGGGGTCAGCATGGCCGAGGTCATCGAAGCGGCGGCCGAGGCCGCCGGTTGGAACACCAGCCGCGACGTGGGCCGGCCGATGGTCGACGTTTTTGCCCAGCGCTCGGCCTTCCAATCGCTGCCCACCCAGCCGGACAGCATCCGCCGCGGCCGGGGCATCGCCTGCGCCTTCAAGAACGTCGGCTTCTCCTTCGGCGCGCCGGAGCAGTGCCAGGCGATCATCGAATTGCACGGCGGCAAGGAGATCGAGCGCGTCGTCCTGCGCCATGCCGGGGCCGAGGTCGGCCAGGGGTCGCACACCGCCTTCAAGCAGATGACCGCCGCGGCGGTCGGCGTGCCCGTCGACCTGGTCGAGCTCGACCTATCGGACACGGCCACCAGCGAGAACTCCGGCTCCGTCTCGGCCTCGCGCATGACCTTCATGGCCGGCAACTCCATTCGCCTGGCGGCCGAGACCGCGCTGGCCAAGTGGGCCGACGAGGATCGCCCGGCGATCGCCCACGTCACCTACCGCCCGCCGCCCACCCAGCCCTATGACCCGGAGACGGGCCGCACCATGCCCAACTTCACCTATGGCTACGTGGCCGAGGTGGTCGATCTGGCCGTCGATATCGAAACGGGCTACATCCACGTCGAGCGCGTTGTCTGCGCCGACGATGTAGGCCAGGTGATCAACCGCACTAACGTCGAGGGCCAGGTCGAGGGCGCGGTGGTGCAGGCCTTTGGCTACGCGGTGATGGAGCACTTGCAGGTGAAGGACGGCCGCGTCCTGAACCCCTACTTCAGCCAATACCTCATCCCCGGCATCAAAGACATCCCGGAGCGCGTCGATTCGGTGCTGGTCGAAGTGCCCGACCCGCTCGGCCCGTGGGGCGCGCGCGGCATGGCCGAGATGCCCTTCATGCCCCTGGCCCCGGCCATCGTCGCCGCCCTGCACGACGCCACGGGGGTGTGGTTCGATGAGATTCCGTTGTTGCCGTGGCGGGTGATTGAGAAACTAAGATCGAACGGTTGAAAGACTACTGGCCCAAGTCCCGGAAAAGAGGCGCGTAACGTCTGTCCGGTTGGTATTTTTGGTCTACATACCTCTAAAGGACAACCACAACGCGGCCATCCCAAGACCTAATGGCGAATAATGCATCCTAACCTTATCATCTACCACGCTGACAGTTATCAATAGGCTGGTACAATAGACTGCATGGAACTAACCCGTCAGGAAGTACTGGCCGACTCACTCGACGAGTTACTGCCGGTTCTCATTGAGGAGTATGATCCAGAGCAGGTCATTCTATTTGGCTCGATGGCGCGTGGAACCGTGGGAGAGTGGAGCGACCTCGATCTGCTGATCGTCAAGGAAACCAACGAGCCCTTTCTCGATCGATCTGTAAGAGTCGCGCGGCTGTGCCGGGCTATGGTCGGCACCGATTACCTAGTCTATACGCCGGCCGAACTAGCCAACATGATTGCGCGCGGCAACCCGTTCATCCTCAATGCACTACAGGAGGGTCGTATCCTTTATGACCGACGAACTGATTCAAGCCTGGCTTGATCGCGCGGCCGACGACCTGGCTGTAGGCAAACTTGTGCTAGAGAAAGGCTATACCGCATACAGTTGCTTCCTGGCCCATCAAGCCTTTGAGAAGACGCTAAAAGCCTTCTTGATCAAGCGCCGCGTCACGCACCCTCGTACACACAAACTGGTTGATCTCGTTAGTGAGTGCTCCACATTCGACCAAGCTCTGTCTGCTCTCTTAGATGGAGCTATCGTCCTTGATCAGTACTACATCCCAACGCGCTATCCCGATGCCACGCCAGGCACACTGGCCGAAGGGTTGCCGAGTACAAAACAGGCAAATGAAGCCTTGAAAATCGCCCAGGATGCGTTCGATAGTGTGTCTCGTTTGCTCGCAACCTGAGCATGCTGTTCGGCGATCACCTCATCCTCCTCCGCGGCGGCGGCGACCTGGCGACCGGCGTCGCCTACCGGCTGCATAAGGCCGGCTTTCCGCTGGTTGTCCTGGAGCTGCCGCAACCGCTCGTCGTCCGCCGGCGCGTGTCGCTGGCCACGGCCGTGCTGGAGGGCGAGATCGCCGTCGAAGACCTGCGCGCCGTGCGCGTCGATTCGCCCACCGCGGCCTGGTCGCTGGCCCAGACTGGCGTCATCCCCGTCCTCGTCGCCGCGGATCTTCCGGTTGAGCCTTTGGGCAGCAGACAAGTGTCCGCTCATGCGCTTCCGGCGGACGACGGCCGCCGGCGGTCGGCGGTC
>JRYK01005240.1_pt1 | contig 14925 bp, 14 predicted proteins | sample 235381 | NCBI WGS metagenome assembly JRYK01 (sample SAMN03074220, study PRJNA261476) | activated sludge metagenome | biome: Wastewater Treatment Plant; feature: Wastewater; material: Activated sludge; isolation source: activated biomass of a wastewaster treatment plant treating hydrocarbon... ... | reverse complement strand
GCCGCCAGCACCGGCGCGGCGAATTCCCGACGGCCGGTCTCGCCGGCGGTTTCCTTGGCCAGCGCGGCGATTTCCGCGCTCAGGCGCCGGCGCGGGCCGTCGAAGTCGTCGGCGACCAGCGGGCCGGCCAGACCCAGCCCGAGCAGGAGGGCGAGCGGCAGGCAGGGTCGGGGCAATGCAAAACGGCTTTTCCGTTGGCAGGTCATGTTGATTCGGATTTCCAGATCNNATCAATCGAAGCGCTGACTTTGTCAGCCGTTTCCGCACCCCTGCAGGATTCCGCAATCTAATTTGTCTGTCGCGAAAACGTCCCGTCGCGCAGGTCAAGTCCCGTTTCAAGCTCCTGTTGACCCCGCGAATCGCCAGGCTTTTCGCAGGTACCCGCGAAGCGTTCGTCGAACGCAAGCGACGCCCCGTTCGATGAACGGTGATGTTCTGGCTCTTACATGGAGAAACCGACTGTGTGAGGAGAAGCCATGCCACAGGAAACTACCGCGCACGCCGCGCATATTCAATCCGTGGTGCAGGGAACCCGGCCCTGCCGTTCGCCAGAGGCGCGGATTGCCCGTTCCTGGCTGCGCTGCGTCAACAATTACGGCCTCGATCCCGTTCACTCCCACCAGACCCAGGTACTCGAGCAGATTCGTTTGCGCGAGCATCAGGAACGGCTGGATGACTTGCTGGACATCGCCCGGATCGAAATCAAAAGTCTTTATCAGCGGATCGCCGATTCAGGCTTTGCCATTATCCTGACCGACCGCGATGGCGTGATTATCAACTGGACCGGCGATGCCAACCTGGGCAAGCCGTTCGAGCGGATCGGTTTATGGCTGGGCGCGATCTGGAGCGAGGAAAACGAAGGGACCAATGGCATCGGCACCGCCCTGATCGAACGGCAAGCCTTGACCGTTCACAGCGACGAACATTTCCGCAGTCGATACATCGGGCTGACCTGTTCGGCCGCGCCCATCTTCGATCCTCATAACCAGTTGCTGGCGGTGCTGGACATCTCCTCGGTCAAATGCCAGGGCTCCCGGCAAAGCCAGCTGCATACCCTCGCGTTGGCGGACTTGAGCGCCAGAATGATCGAGCACTGTTTTTTCCTGCGGATGTTTCGCAAGCAATCGGTATTGCGCTTCCATCACCAGCCTGAATTCCTGGGCCAGGGCAGGGAGGGCTTGCTGGCGTTCGATGACAGCGGCCGCATTCTGGCCGCCAATCAGAACGCGGCGGATCAGCTCCAGCAACCGCGCCAGCGCATGGTCGGCCAGCGGATTGACGCGCTGTTCGCCACCTCTCTGGATACGCTGCTGGGACGCGACCGCGGTCAGCCCGCCATGCTGAAACCGGTTCGCGATACCGTCAAGGATCAGTTTTTTGTCCTGTTGCATGGGGCTGAACAGCGCCGATCCAGTGCGCGGGTGAACCTGGGCGCCATCGAGGCCGAGCCGTTGCCGCTGCCGATGAAGACGCTGGACGGGTTGTCGGGCAAGGACCCGCTGATGACGTACAATGTCCATTGCGCCCGACGGGTCATGAACAAGCGGGTCAACATCCTGTTGACGGGCGAAACCGGCACCGGCAAGGAAGCCTTCACCAGGGCCATTCACGAGGCCAGCGCCCGGGCCGCTAAACCCTTCGTCGCGGTGAACTGCGCCTCGATCCCGGAAACCCTGATCGAAAGCGAGTTGTTCGGCTATAAATACGGCGCGTTCACCGGCGCGCGTCAGGAGGGCCGGCGCGGCAAGATTCTGCAAGCCCACGGCGGCACCTTGTTCCTGGACGAAATCGGTGATATGCCGCCGCCCTTGCAAACCCGGTTGCTGCGAGTGTTGGAGGAAAAGGAAGTGCTGCCGCTCGGCAGCGATACGCCGGTGCCAGTGGACATGTATTTGATCAGCGCCACCCACCGCGATTTGCGGGAGCGGATCGCGGCCGGGGCGTTTCGGGAAGACCTGTATTACCGGTTGAATGGTCTGGAATTGAAACTGCCCGCCCTGCGCGAACGCGGCGACCGGCCCCTGCTGATTCGCCACGTACTGGCGGCGGAAAGCGACGACGCGGACATCCGCATCGCCGAGGATGCCTTCGCGGCGCTGGATGCGTATTCCTGGCCCGGCAATATCCGCCAGCTTCGCAACGTGCTGCGTGCCGCCGCGGCGCTGTGCGAGGATCGGGTCATCCGGTTGGAGGACTTGCCGGCGGAAATCACGGGACTGTCGCCGCGCGGCCCGGCGCAACGCGCTCCGAGCCGCGGCGCGGCGGCGTCGAATGCCGTTGGCGGTCTCGCCCAGGCCGAGCGGGAAGCGCTGCTGCACGTGTTGGACCATCACGACTGGAATATCACCAACGCCGCCACCCATTTGGGTTTCAGTCGCAATACCCTGTATCGCAAGCTGCGCAAGCACGGCATTCAACCGCGCGAATATCCGATACCGTAAGCCGAGGGTTCGACCACGTGAGTGGCGCGAAGCCTCGATTCAGGTCTCGTGCGTCAGAATGCCCAATCGCTCCAGGTGAGCGACCGTTTTAACCAGCGCCTCGCGGTCTGACCGCGGCATCGTCCGGGAAGCCTGGAACTCATCCAGCTTTTCCCGCAATGAACCGCTGCCGTCCAGCGTGCTCACGAACTCGGCGACCTGATGGGAACGCAGGAAATAGAGGCGGCGGTTGTCGTAACGGTAGACCAAGCCGCCGAAACGTTCCGGGCGGATAGCCACCCCCGGTGCCAGCCGGTAACAGGCCGCAAGCTCGACTGTCGCGCTCATTTGAGCATCCTGCCCGCGTCGATATTGAGTTTTTGCCCGGTCACATAGCGCGCTTCCTCCGAAACCAGCCAGAGCGCGGCATTGGCGACATCCTCCGCTTCGATCATCTTGACCGGCAGCGCGTTGCCGTGGCGGATGAATTCGACGAGATCCTCGGTGGCCATGCCGGCGGCCTTGGCCATGCCGGCGATGATGTCGGTATTGACGGCGGTGGGGTGCAGCGTATTGACGGTAATGTTGTGGGGCGCCAGTTCTTGCGCCAGCGAGTTGGCCAGCCCGATGACCCCCCATTTCGAGGCGCAATAGTGGGCCATGCCGGGTTCGCCGCGCAATCCGGCCACGGAGGATGTCATGACGATGCTGCCGCCGGTCTTGCGGGCCAGCATTTGCGGGACGACGTATTTCACCGCCAGCCAGTAGCCCTTGAGATTGACATCGATCATCATGTCCNNCCCGCACCTGTCGGGCCGTTTCCGCCAGGTCGTCGCGCGCCGCCAGCGAATAGCGCGGATAAGGGAGATCGTGACAGATGTCCAGGGCCGCGATGTCGGCCCCCTCGCGCGCCATCAACACCGCGTGCGCCCGGCCCTGGCCGCGCGCCGCGCCGGTAATAAACGCTACCTTCCCGTCCAGTTTGCCCATTGCCCCGCGTCTCCAGGTTCAGCCCGCGCCCGCGCCATCGATGAGGTTCGCGGGGACCCGCGCGAGCGACGGGTCCCCGCCAGGACCAGCCGGCGCTGGCCTCAATAAACACCGCACATGCCGTCGATGCTGACCTCTTCGATCAGCAGCTCTTCAGTAACTTCCGGCGGCTCGACCGCTGGCTCGGCAGGTCGGGCCGTCGCCTCCGCGATGGGGATGACCGCCACGACTGGCGGAACGTGGACGGAAGGCGTTTCCGGGCGTTGTTCGACAGGAATCGGCATCGGGATGATCTCCTTCAGGTTGACAATCGACAGGGACGTTACAACGGTAGAACATGACGGGGATACCCATGCTGATTATCTCCGCCAGATCAGGCGCGGCAGCAGCGGACGCAAGGTGCGTCGTTGCCGACAGCCGCGCCAGAGCCCAAGTTGATACGCGGTCAGCTCCAGCCAATAAAGGCCGACGAAAACCGGCGGCGAGAGTCGGGGTCGCAACCGCCGGTGATCCACCAGCGGCGCGACGGTCAGCAACAGGAGGATCGCGGGTAGCCAATGCGGTCGCACCCCACCCATGGCGAGCAGCGGCAGGCTGTAATAGCGAACGGCATTGGCGCTCAGATGATAGAGAGCCGCCGTGTGTTCCCGGCCCAGCGCGACGGCGAGCCGACCGACGGATAGCGCTATCCCAACCCGCCGCAGCCAGCGGCGTTTCCCGATGAGTTCCACGCCCAACAGGATCATGGCGATCACGCCCGGCCACAGCCCCGTTAAACCGAATCCGGGCGTCAACGCCACCGTCAGCAGCAGCAACAGGCCGACGCGGGGCAGGTGCATCAGCCGCCGACCCTCGGGATGGCGTCGTTGCAAATCCGCCTCGGAGGAGCCGTAGTCGGCGCGGCGCCGCAGCCAGTCGCTCCAGCGCACGCGATGCTCGTGCACCACTCGGCCAGCGGGGACATACCAGGCGCGATTCCCACTCCGCAGGGCGCGCCACATGAAATCCACATCCTCGCCGACCCGCAGCGTCGCATCGAAACCGCCGTGCGCCAGCAGCGCCTCGCGCCGCACCAGCAGATTACAGGTCGGCAGGTAGGACACGGCGGCGCTCGGCGTCACTTCCGTGGCGACCGCGCCCATGTCCAACGGCGAGCGCACCGCCTCGAACGCGGCGACCACGCCCCGCGCCGGTGGAGCCGCGACCCGGCCACCCACCATGGCCACCGCCGGTTCATTCAGATAGGGCAGCAGGGTCCGCAACCAGTCGGGTTCCGCCACGCAGTCGTTATCGATGAACGCCAGCACCGCGCCCTTCGCCGCCGCCGCCGCCAGATTTCGCGCAGCCGACTGGCCGATGTTGCGGTCCTGGCGCAGGAGTTGGATCGGCAGGTCGCGCAGGGCCGGCGCCAGCGGCGGCTCGGAGGCGTCGTCCACCACGATGATTTCACGGCGGTCGGCGGGATAATCCAGCGCCAACAGGGACTGCACGCAGCGGCGCGTGGCCGCGGCGCGACCGCGCGCCGGAACGATGATGGAGACCCCCGGCCAATCCGTCGGCTCCGCCGGGTGCCAGGTCAACAGCCGACGGCGCACCAGGCTGTCCAGGAACGCGGTGATCGCCGCCGGCGTCATTCCGTGAACCTGGGTCGCCAGTTCGGCGATGCTGCGGGGTTGCCGCAGCGCGCCGAGCAAGGCCGTGGCCTGCCGATTCAAGCGTAGCGCCAGCAGCGGTCGCGAGCACAGTAGCAGCCCGCCTCGGGCGTCGGCCACGACAGACAGATTGGGTTGCAAGGCATAGCGCGCCGGCCGGACGAGCGGCGAAGCGAGCGGCGATACCGTGATGAGGTCGTCGGGAGCGCCCTGCAGCTTCAGTTTCACGCTTTGTCGGTTTGGATGAGCCATTGCCGCAACGCCGCTTCGTAACACGCGGCCTGCGCCGCCANNTCGCCGGCGTGCAAGCCGAGCGCTATCAACGAAATACCTGCCTCTGCCGCTATTGCCAGCACCGCTTCACCGCAGACTGTCATGGCGCCGGGAATCCACAGCGCCAGATCCGGCATTTCCCGCTGCAGCCGCTCTTCCGCCAAGGCCAGCGCCCGCCCGTTGCCGCCGTGCGCCGACAGCACCACCAACCGCCGCACGCCCCAAGCGGCCATGCGCCGGGCGCAATCCACGATGACCGCCGCCAGCGTTTCGGCCTCCAGACTCAACAGGCCGGCGAAACCGCCATGCTCGTCGGAACAGCCGACCGGGATCACGGGCGCGACCAGTACCGGCGATCGTTCCGCCAGGCGCCCGGCCAGCGCCGCCGCCCGGCAGGTGTCAGTGCCCAGGGGCAGATGCGGGCCGTGCTGCTCGGTCGCGCCCAGCGGCAGAATCACCGTCGTGACGCCGGCGGCGACCGCTTGCGCCACCTCCGGCCAGCTCAGTTCGGCCAACCGCTTCGCGCTCACGTCGGCTGTTCCAGAAAACCGTGCCGGCGCAGAAATTCGATGATGGCGTCGGCCTGTTGCTCCGGTGTGCCGCTCTCCAGAATTTTTCCTGCCTTGCCGGCTACGCCGGCGGACATGATTTGGGCGACCCGGTCTTGGATGGAAGCGGAGGAATCGGGTGTAAACATGACTTGCGCCCGTGGACGTGGCGGCATCACTTCGTGCAGGGTCATCGCCGGAAAGTGCAAATCCTGCGGCGACAGCCCCAACTCCTCCAGCCCGTACAGCGGAATCGGCGTGTGTTTGACCCGCATCAGGCTGGGCAGACTGGCCTGGCGCAGATGCACCAGCCCGGTTTCCAATCCCAGAATCGCCGGCAAAACGACTTCGCTCTCGGCCCGTGCCCCGCGCGCCAGCCGCCGTTGCACGTGCATCCGCCCCGACTGCATCTCGAAGCGGGTGACATCGGTGACGACCGGCCAATCCAGATGCTCGGCCAGCAGCGCGGGCACCGTGCCCGATCCGCGATCCACGCTGTGTCCGCCGCACAACACGAGGTCGGGGAGTTCGTTGACCCGCAACGCCGCCGCCAGCAGTATCGTGGTTACGATGGGTTTGAGGCTGCCCAGCGCGTCATCCCACACGCGCACCGCCGCATCGGCGCCCGCCGCCAGCGCATCTTGCAACAGGCGATCCGCCTCGACCGGTCCCACGCTCAGCACGGTCACGGTTCCATCGGGCGGCCGCAGCCGCAGCGCCAGTTCCAGCGCGCTTTCATCGGCGGGGTTCATCATGTACAGCACGCGACCGGCGTCGATCATCCCGGTCAACGGATCGACCTCGATGGTGCTGGGATCGGGGACGTATTTGAGACAAACCGCGATGCGCATGAGTCGATCCTTCACGATTCCCGGAAGGTAACGCCATAACCGCCGTCCGGGTAGGTCCAGCGAATGGCTCCCTCCTGGTTGCAGGCGATATAGCAGGTGCCGCACTCGAAGCATTGTTCGTAGTTGAACAGGATGCCGCCGTCGTCCAGCGGGACGAACAGATTGGCCGGGCAGACATAGACGCAGGCATGGACCGAGCATTCGTTGCGGCAGATTTCCGAGTTCACCACGATATGCGGCGTCGCCGCCACCCGGAACCGCACCGTGCGCATCTTCTCTTCATGGGTGGTCATCACCATAGATAAGCCCTCGCCACCTGATAGACATCGCGGAGCAACTGCCCCGGCTTGATCGAAGACTGGCGGATCATCCGGTAGGCCAGCGGCAGAATTTTTCGCTTGGGCGCGCCGTCCACCCGAAAGATTTGTTCCATACCCTGCGCGACCATCTCCGGATAAAGGTTTTGCAGACGCGGCCCGTTGACGAAAGACGGCGCATGGCGGTAGGCGCGAAAATCGGTGGAAACATGGCGCTGCTTCAAATGCTTTTGATAGACCGCCAGAGTGCGCGCCGAGAAATTTCCCCGCTGGCAGGCGGCAATCGCCGTTTCCGCCGCCGCCAGCCCGGACTGCATCGCGTAATTCATGCCTTCCAGATACAGTCCGGCCGCCAGACAGAACCCGGCGGCGTCGCCGGCCACCAACATCCCGTCGGTGTACAGCTTCGGTTTCATCGCCCAACCGCTTTCGGGAATCAGGTGCGCCGAGTACTCACGCAGTTTGCCGCCACGCACCAGCGGCGCGACCGCCGGATGGGCCTTGAAGCGTTCCAGCAGTTCATAGGGCCGCTTGCGCCGCTCCACCAGTGATGAAATTTGGCCGATCAGCCCCAGCGACAGCGAATCGCGGTTGGTGTACAGAAAGGCGCCGCCGTGAACGTCCTCGGTAATCGCCCCCAGGTATTCAAAGGCGATCCCATCATTGCCGGTGAGGTGGAAACGATCCTCGATCACCGCCGGGTCCAGCCCGATCACTTCCTTGACCCCCAGCGACAGTTCGTGTGGGTGAAACTCGCGTTGCAGACCCGCTTTCTTCGCCAGGAAGGAATTGACCCCATCGCAAGCGATCACCACCTTGCCGTAAATCTCACCCTGCTCGCGGCGTACCCGCACCCCGACGATGTGGCCCTTTTCCCGTAACACATCATCGACGACCGCCGAGGTCAGCAAAAAAGCGCCCGCCGCTTCCGCCTGAGCGGCCAACCAGCGATCGAATTTGGGCCGCAGCACCGTGAAGCCGTTGTAGGGCGCGGTGGCGTAACCGGGTCCGGCGCAGCGAAAATCGAGTGCCACCGCCGTGGTCGGCGACATGAAGGCAATATCGCGGCGGCAAATATGGCGCTCCACCGGAGCTTGTTCCCACCAGTTGGGAATCAGCTCGTTGAGGATGGCACTACCGTAAAACACCGCGCCGGAAACATTTTTCGCGCCGGGATACTCGCCGCGCTCCAATAGCAGCACCTTGAGGCCGGCGCGGGCGCCGAGCAACGCGGCGGCGCTGCCCGCCGGTCCCGCGCCGACGATGATGACATCGAACGATTGTTTGGCGGGATGCGTGGTCATGGCGTCATCTCCAGAGTCCGATCGGCGGTGGGGGAGTCTGCCTGCGCGGTCGGCTCGCTGCGGTGCGTGGCGCTGGCGGCAGTAAGCGCCTGCAATTTGCCGAGCAAAATCGGCAGGATTTGATGCAAGTCGCCCACTACGCCCAAATCCGCCCGCTTCAGGATCGGTGCGGTGCGGTCGCTGTTGACGGCAATGACGATCTCGCTGCCGGTGATGCCGGACAGATGCTGGCCCGCGCCGGACACGCCGAACGCCATGTACAGTTTCGGGGCGACGATTTGGCCGGTCGAGCCGATGAAGCGATCCACCGCCAGCCAGCCGCGATCCGCCGCCACCCGGGTGCCGCCCAACGCCGCGCCGATCTGTTCGGCCAGTTGTTTCACCAGCGCCATGCCATCCGGCCCGCCGGTGCCGAAGCCGCCTGAGACGATCCGCTCGGCCTCGTTCAAGCTCACGGTGCGCGGATCGGCGGGCTGGGTCCGCAAGGTGCGGTCGCGGAAACGGTCGGGATCGAGTTCCGGGCGCACGACGGTGACTTCAGCGGTGCGTCCGTGCCGGGGCGCATCGACTCCGCGCACGCCGGGCGTGAGCATGGCGCAAATCAGGGTGGCGTAAGGCCAGATCAGCCGTTCCTGACAGGCTCCGCCGTAGGTGTGGCGAATCACTTCCGGATAACCGTCGCCGACGATGCTGATGCGCATACAGCAGCCGACCAGCGGCAATCGCCAGCGCACCGCGAGCCGGGGCAGCCAAGCGCGAACCGGGCCGCTGTCCGGGGCCAGCAGCAGCGCCGGACGGGCCTGAAGCAGCACCGGGGCGAGCGCCCGCAACCAGCCGTCGGCGCTGAATTGCGCCAGCGCTTCGTGTTCGACCACGGTTACTTGATCCGCGCCGTGCGCCGCCAGCGTCTCCGCCAATGGTTCCATCCCACTGCCGCACAGAACGGCCTGGACCTTGACGTCGAGTCGGTCAGCTACCTCGCGGCCTTCTTCCACACATTCGAGACTGGCGAGCGTCAATTCGCCGTGTTCGCTCTCGGCGACCACCACCACGGGCTTGTCCATTTACACCGCCCTCCCGGCCCGTTCGCCTTCGATGATCGCGGCGTGCGCCCGGCGCGGCGCCACGCAGTCGCCGATCCGGTAGAGCGCCGGCACCCGCCCTTTCAAGGTCTGGTACAGGCCTTCGTCCACTTCGCGGACTTGGGCGAGCAGGTTGGTCGCGCGGACGTTATCGGCTTTCAGCGCCCGATACAGGCTATCGTCGGCCTGACGATGCACCGCCAGCACCACGGTATCCACCTTGGGAAAACGCACCATCTGGCCGCTGTAGTTGTGCAGCGCCGTGACCACGCCGTTGTCGATGCCGAGCACCGAATGATTCGGGGTGCAGCGAATGCCCAGCCGCCGGGCCTGGCGGTACCAGTTTTCCAGATCCAGCGTCACGCCCAAATCCTGGCCGACGTACAGGGTCGGGGTCACCACTTCCACCTCGCAGCCCTGTTCCGCCAGAATCTCGGCGGCGCTGGTGGCCTCGTGGAAACCCAGTCGATCCACGATCAGCACCCGGTGGCCCGGCTTGACCCTGCCCGACAGGATATCCACCACATCGGCGACTTCGGGGCCGTCGCCGCCGGGAATCGCGGCGCGGTTGGGAACCGAGCCGGTCGCCACGATCACCGCCTCCGGCCTGGCGGCCAGCACCGATTCCAGGGTGGCGGTCGCGCCGGTTTTCACTTCGACGCCCAGTTGTTCGATCTCGTGCAACAGGTTGCGCACGAGATCGCCGAATTCGGCCCGTCCGGCCACCCGCACCGCCCACACCACCTGTCCGCCCAGCCGGGATTCCTTTTCCAGCAGCGTGACCCGATGGCCGCGGCGGGCGGCGACGGTCGCGGCCTTCAGGCCGGCGGGACCGCCGCCGATCACCGTGACCCGCTTCGGCGTCGCGACGGGTTGCAGGGTGCCGATGCCGTAGGTCCGCTCCTGGCCGGTCGCCGGGGTTTCGATGCAGCCCATCCAGCGGTTGAGGCCCATCCGGCCGACGCATTCCTGGTTGCAGGACAGGCACAGCCGAATATCGTCGGCGCGATTTTCCCGCGCCTTGCGGGCGAATTCGGGGTCGGCGATCTGGCCGCGCACGATGCCCACCAGATCGGCATGGCCTTCGCTCAGAATTCGTTCCGCCTGGATCGGGTCCTTGATCCGCCCGACCCCGACGACCGGCAGCCGGACCGCCTTGCGGATGGCCGAGGGAATGAACAGGGCATAGTCCGGGCGAATCCGCATCGAGGCTTCGATCATGTACAAGGTCTGGGTCGCGGTGCCGATGCTGGTGTTGATCAGGTCGATCAGGCCGTCCGTTTCCAGAATCCGGGCCACCGCCACCGCTTCATCCAGCGTGATGCCGTCGCGGATCAGTTCGTCGCCGCACAGCCGCACGCTGATGACGTAGTCGCGGCCCACCTCGTTGCGAATGGCGGCGATGATCTCGCGCAGCAGCCGGGCCCGGTTCTCCAGGCCGCCGCCATATTCGTCGTCGCGGTGGTTGGTGTGGCGCGACAGGAATTGGCGGACGATGGAGGAATGGGAGCATTGCAGTTCCACCCCGTCGAAGCCACCCTCGCGGGTATAGGCGGCTACCCGCGCGTAACCCTGGATGATCTCGCGGATATCCTCGTGCTCCACCGCCTTGGCTACCTCGCGGAACAGCGGATCGGCGAGCGCCGACGGCGCCCAGACCGGCAATCGGGTGAACATGCCGCTGCCCTGTCCGCCGTTGTGGTTGATCTGCGCCAGGATCGGCGTGCCTTCGGCGTGGACCGCCGCGGTGATGCGCTGGTAATAGGGGATGACCCGGCGATGGAAGGCGTGGATCAGCTTTTCGTAGGGATGATCGGTCGGGTGGGTGGATTGCTCCTCGGTGATGATCAGCCCGGTTCCACCCCGCGCCCGCTCCCGGTAATAGTAAAGATGCCGCTCGCTGGGCAGGTAATCCTCGGCGTAGTTGGTCAGATGCGCCGAGAACACGATCCGGTTCTTGACGGTGATGCCGCCGATCTTCAGTGGGGTGAACAGCAGTCGTGGGCGATTGCTCATAATCTAGACCTCCCGTCCGGCTCGATAGCCTTCCAGAATCGCGTGGCTCAGATAGCGCGGCGCGACGCAGTCGCCAGCCCGGAACAGCCGGGGACCGCTCTCCTTGAGGGCGAGGTAAAGGGTTTCGTCCGGCAGTTCCGGCGATACGTCCACCACCAGATCCAGATCGTCGAGGCGGATTTCCCGGTGATCGAAGGGGTCGACGCCGATCAGGCCGCGGGCGGTGACTTCCAGCGCGTCGAACTGCGGGCGGAACACGATGCCCCGAGCGGCGGCGCGCTGGTTCCAGGCGGTCAGTTCCAGCGATGCGGTCAAGCGCTGGCCGACGAACATGTCGCGGGTGACGACTTCCACCTGCCAGCCGCGCTCGGCCAGCCATTCGGCGACGGCCATGCCGACCTGATCGCCGAGGGTGTCGAGGATCGCGGCCCGCCCCGGCGTGGTCGGCGTCTCGCCGCGCATGACCTGACGGGGATTGACGACCGGGGCGTTCGGGTGGAAGCGGACGCCGGCTTGGCGACCGGGCCTTCCGCCCACCGCCACGATCACCGCGTCGGGCGCCTCCTGGCCTACCCGCTCGGCGGTCATTTCGACCCCGGTACGAACCTCCACCTCCAGCTTGCGGACCTGCCCTTCCAGCCAGTCCACCGCCAGGGCCAGCCGCTCGCGGCCGGGCGCGGCAGCCGCCAGCCGGGTCGCGCCGCCGAGTCGAGAATCGCGTTCGCACAAGATCACGCGGTGGCCGCGCAGCGCCGCGACCCGCGCCGCCTCCAGCCCGGCTGGCCCACCGCCCACGACGAGGACCCGTTGACGAATCCGGGCCGGTTTCAGCGGGGCGAATTCGGCCTCGCGTTCGTAGCCGGCGGCCGGGTTATTGGCGCAGTTCAGGCGCGGGTTCTGCACCAGGCCGACGATGTTGTCCTGATTGGCGAGCAGGCAGGGGCGGATGTCGTCGGTCCGGCCCTGGCGCAGCTTGGCCGGCAGTTCCGGGTCGGCGATCAGCGCCCGGGTCATCTCCACCGCGTCGGCCTTGCCTTCGGCCAGCAGCGCCGCCGCCATTTCGGGATCGACGATGCTGCCCTGGGCAAACACCGGCAGCGCGACCGCCGCCTTGATCCCCGCCGCCAGATGGACGGCGAAGCCCGGCGGCTGATACAGACCGGGACGGGTGAGATGGCCGGTGTAGATGCCGCCGCTGGTGACGCTGATGAAATCCAGCAGCCCATCGTCCGCCAGAAGCCGGGCGATTTCCGCCGCGTCTTCCGGCTTGATTCCGGCCCAGGGCGCGTACTCGTCGCCCGACAGGCGCAGCCCGACGATGGCATCGCGTCCCAGTTCGCCGCGCACCGCCTCGACCACCTGGCGGGCGAAGCGCAGCCGATTCTCCAGCGCACCGCCGTATTGATCGTCGCGCTGATTGGTCAGCGGCGACAGGAACTGGCGGATCAGGCTGTCCTGGCCCGCGTTCAGTTCGACCCCGTCCAGACCGCCGTCGCCGGCGTGGCGGGCCGCCTGGCGGAATCCGTCGATCACGGCGGCGATGTCCTCGGGCTCCATCGCCTGCGGCAGTTCGCGGCTGTTGACTTCCGGCACCGGCGACGGCGCCCACAGCGGCAACTGGGAATAATGGCTGCTGCCCTGCATTCCGCTGTGGGTCAGGTGCGCCAGCGCCAGGGCCCCGTGGCGATGGATCGCGTCCGCCACCCGACGATACCCGTCCACCACGGCGGCGTCGTGGCCGAACACGGCGTATTCGTAGGGCCAGTCCGAGGGATGCACCACGCTGCCTTCCAGCACGATCAGCCCGACCCCACCCGCCGCGCGGGCTTCGTAGTAGGCGGCATGGCGTTCGGTGAAGCGGTGCCGCGTGGCAAGGTTGGTCTGATGAGCGGCGAACACAAACCGGTTCGGCATCGTCCGGCGGCCCAGTCGCAGCGGAGCGAACAAACCTTCCCATGAATCGTTGACGGAGGCGGCGCTCATGGCGGCGGTCTCAGGCGATGGCTTCGGCGGGGCCGGTGGGTTCAAAAATACAGTCGGGGTCGGGCGCGTCCGGCGAGCGGCCGGTGAAATGCTTGGCCGCGATGCAGCCGCCGTGACAGCGGGCATAGGCGTCGCACCCCTGGCAGCCGCCACCCACCCGCCAGTCGCGCAGATGGGCGAACAACGGCGCGGTCCGCCAGATGTCGGTGAAGCCGCCGGGTTGCCGCACGTTACCGGCGGAGAATTCCGGCGCCAGCAGGAACGGACAGGCGTACACCTCGCCCACCGGATCGACGCAGCAGACGATCCGGCCGGCGCCGCACAGATTTAATCCATCCAGCGGTTGCCCGTGGGCCGAAAGATGAAAGAAGGAATCGCCGGTCGGCACTTCGGGATGGATCAGCAGCCATTGATACAGGCGCTGGTTCTGGGCGGCGGTCGGGCGCAAAGCTTCCCAGACTTCGCGCCCGCGCCCGGTCGGGCGCAGCCGGGTCAGCCGCAGCTCCGCGCCGTAGCGTTGCGCCAGCGCCGCCAGCGCTTCGATTTCGGGAAAGTTGTGGCGGGTGACGGTGGCGTTGAGCTTGAACGGGACGCGATGTCGCGCCAGTCGTTCCATCGCGCGGCGGGCGCTGTCGTGAGAACCGGCGCCGCGCACCGGATCGTTGGTTTCGGCGGTGGCGCCATCCAGGCTGATCTGCACGTCCAGATAGTCGCGCGCGGCGATCCAGGCGGCGGCGGCATCGTCGATCAGATGGCCGTTGGTGCTGAACTTGACCCCGATGCCCCGCGCCAGGCTGTAATCCATGAGTTCGAAGAAATCGCCGCGGATCATCGGTTCGCCGCCGCCGACATTGATGTAAAACACCTTCAGCGCCGCCCATTCGTCGATCAGCCGCTGGGCTTCGGCGGTGGTCAGTTCGGCCGGCTGGCGGCGGCCCGAAGACGACAGGCAGTGGACGCAGCGCAGATTGCAGGCGTAAGTGATCTCCCAGGTCAGGCAGATCGGGGCATTCAAGCCCTGGCGAAACAATTCATGGCTCATGGCCGGTCGCCTCCGCTGGCGTACAGCAGTCGGGAACTGGAAAGGCGAGGGATGGCGGGCCGATGCCGGCTTGCCGGCGTTCAGCCTTCGGCGGTGGTCGGGTCGATGCCCGCCTTGATCTCGGCGATGCGATTCGCCGGGAATCCGCCCTGCTCGGCGTGCTGTTTCACCAGTTCGGCGCTGGGCGCGATGTAGACGCAGTAAATCTTGTCGTCGGTGACGTAGCTCCGCACCCACTGAATTCGCGGTCCCAGTGAATGGAGCACGCTACAGGATTTTTGCGAAATGGCTTTAAGGTCCGCCGGAGAAAGCTTGCCAGCGCCGGGTAGTTCGCGCTCGATCAGATACTTGGGCATGGCGTTGAACCTCTTTGGTGGAATCGATCATTGTTGTTGGGGGTGCCGACAATTGCCGCTAACCCGTCCCTGCCTCCAGCGCGGCCTGCTC
>JRYK01007016.1_pt1 | contig 14953 bp, 34 predicted proteins | sample 235381 | NCBI WGS metagenome assembly JRYK01 (sample SAMN03074220, study PRJNA261476) | activated sludge metagenome | biome: Wastewater Treatment Plant; feature: Wastewater; material: Activated sludge; isolation source: activated biomass of a wastewaster treatment plant treating hydrocarbon... ... | reverse complement strand
CCGCCGCTCAACGCGAGCGTTAGCCGTCGACAATCGCCGTATCGAGCCTACTTCCCGTGTCCCTGAAGGAGCGATTCACCAAGGCATTGCGGAAGAAGGCCGATCGCGGCTTCTCCGGATATCCTGTCGCGACCTTGGCGTACTACGGGCCGGATGACAAGATCGCGACGAAAGTCGCCGTGGGGCTCATCCTTGCGGAAGATCAAGAACCTGCCTTCCTCGAACGTTGGTTCAGCGAAGGCCGTGACGTGAGGAACGATCACGAAGTGAATGAACAGATCGTGAAGTTCATTCGGGAGCACGACGTGAAGACCGTTGCGATGGCTGACCGAATCATCGGGTGTCCCCACGAAGAGGGCGTTGACTATCCCGAGGGTTCGACGTGTCCGCAATGCCCGTTTTGGGCGAACCGTGACCGCTGGAGCGGTGAGGTCGTGCAGTGAAGCAATCGACGGCTAACCACGCGTTCGACCGGACCGCCGCAAGCGTACCGCTTGCGGTTCCCTCGTCGCTTCGCTCCTCGGCGGCCGGTCAACGCGGACGTTCGGCGTCATTCACGGAGGAAAGCATATGGTTCGTTCTGTAAGGGCATCAACCCGACTCTCTTTAAGTGCGGCACTTCTGGCGGCTGCACTTCTTTCCGCCTGCACCGGCCAGCACCTTCAACCAGCCAAAGGAGGCGATATGAGCGCACCCACTGCTCAAGGCGCAATTATCGAAATCGCAACGTTCAAGCTCAAGCCGGGCGTGACGGCCGATGAATTCCGCCCGTTGGACAAAGCGGTCGAGTTGCAACACGTCATGAAGCAACCCGGCTTCATCTCACGGGAATCCGCGGCGGGCGACAACGGCGAATGGCTGGTGGTCGTTCATTGGCGTTCGGTCGCCGATGCGGAGGCTTCAATGGCCAGCTTCGCCAGCGCGTCGGCCACTGCGGCATTCATGTCGAAGATGGATGCCAGCACGCTAAGCATGAAACGCTACGTGCGCCAATGATCCATCCAGTCAAGACCAGGAGAGTGAACATGACCCCCAGAGCAGAAATCGAGGGGACCATCCGCACCCTTTAGGGCAAGGTGTTCAATGCCGGGCAGGCCGACCTGCTCCCCGGCCTGATTGCCGGCCCCTACATCCAGTACAACCCGCCGTTCCCGAATGGTCCGGAGCCATTGATGGGCTATCTCAAACAGACCGGCAGCCTGCCTTCCGAGGTCAAGTGCATGGCCATTGACGGCAACTTCGCGTTCGTCCACGTGCGGTACCTGAACTGGGGCGGCAAGGAGCATGCGGGCGTGGACATCTTCCGCTTCAACGACCAAGGCAAGATCGTCGAGCATTGGGATGTGCTGCAGGCCGTTGCGGAAACGGCGGCGAACAGCAACACAATGCCCTGAGCCGCAAATGACGCCGAACAGCCGGTTGCAGCGGACGGCCCTCGCGCTGCGCGCTCGGCCCGCCGTCATGAGACTGTGTTACTCACATCGACAAAGGCTCTCCTATGAACGACCAACTCAAACGGAACAAGCAGACCGTGACCAACTTCTATGACCTAATGTTCAACCAGTGCAAACCCACCGAAGCAGTGCAACGGTACGTGGGCGATGTCTACATCCAGCACAATCCGCATGTAGCGGACGAGAAGCAGGCGTTCATCGACTATTTCGAGCGTATGGCGAAGGACTACCCGGGCAAACGCGTGCACTTCAAGCGCGTCATCGCCGAGGGCAATTACGTTGTGCTGCATTGTCACCAGGAATGGCCGGGCGACCGGGACAAGGATTGGGCAGGGATCGATATCTTCCGTCTGGACGAGAATGGCAAGATCGTCGAACACTGGGACGTCCTGCAGGTGGTACCGGAGAAATCTGCCAATAGCAACACAATGTTCTGACCGTCAAGCGTCATGCAGTTCCGTTGTTGTCAGCGCACGCTTGCTCGCCGAGACGCCGAACCACGCCTTGCAGCGGACGCGCCGCAAGCGGCGCGCCGCTGAAGGCGGACGTTAGAGCGCAGACACGGGGAGGCGTCTCATGTCGGTGAAAGACAATCTCCAGACCGTCCAGCGGTATAGCGTCTACGGCTTCTGGGGTGGCCTCTTTCTGGGCACCATCGCCGGCCTCATCATTGGCGGAGAGCGCTTCCGTGAATGGGAGAGCCCAATCACCACTTGGGGCGCCCTCACCGCCGTCTGCGCTATCGTCGGAGGAGCCATTGGGTTTGCCTTTTTCAAACTCCTCGCGCCAGGCGCGGGGGCGCCGCCCGGCGATTCCGCGGGCGGTGATGGCGGTGGCGATGGTGGGGGCGGTGACTAGCAGTCTGCGCTCTAACCCCGCGTTCGCGCGGACGNNGCTCGTCGGCCGCCGCTCAACGCGAGCGTTGGGCCCCAACATGATCGACGCCAAGCCCAATTCTCAGTCCCCGTCGCTTGCGTGGGTCGTCATTGCAGGGCTTTGGTTTTGGCTGGTGTCCTGGGTTGCATTCTGGATGATCGCCTTGCCGTTCAGTGGCAATAAGAGCATTACCGTCGGGAGCATGCTGTCTTTCCTTCCGTGGTCGGCAGCTCCACTACTAGTCGGCATGCTCGCTTGGTGGCTCGGCTTTCACCGTCGTCGGCCTCTGCTTGCGAGTGGCGCCTCCGTTGGCTTAGTTGTCGGGCTTACTCTCTGGCCAGCCTTCATCTTTGGGTATCTGTTACTGGGCATCCTGATTCCACCTGTATTCGTGCTTGCCGGGTTCATTCTGGAAATCGCGTTTTTGGTGATGCGTCGCTTCTCGTCTCGACGTCCTATCGGATCGGCCTGAGGGCCACATGTGTACCGTCAAGTCGCGACAGCCGCCTCCTCATTCGCGAAGGTCGTGGCCCAACACCCGGTTCCAGCGGATCCGCTCCGGCGGGCTTCGCCCGCCTACGCGGGCCGCTGAACCGGAACGTTCGGCGTCATCAATGGGAACGACACGGCATGGCTGATGGCAGCGGCATCTGGACGATTGCGGTTAGTGCTCTCGTCGACGTCTTCGTTACTGAGACCGCGAAACGTCAGCGGTGGATACGGATCGTCAATTTCATCAGCTCTATGCTGTTTCTCGCGATGATCGTCGGGGTTATCTACATCACGTTCCGCTACTCAATGTAATGGACGGCTCCTTGCCATTCGGTATCGCCAGCATCGCGTCTACTTGTGACGCGGGTCACACCATAGGTCCGCGGGTAACGCCGCCGAACCACGCGTTCCAGGGGAGCGCCGGCCAGCGAGGCTGGCCGGTACCCTCCTCGCTTCGCTCGTCGGCGCCCCCTGAACGCGGGCGTTAGACCCGGGAAGCACCGGTGATGCCCAGGGCGTACGATAACTGCCGTGAGCCCCACCGTATTTCGCGCTGAAGGCTTCCGGTTCTACTTCTTCTCGCGAGAGGAGCCCCGGATGCACGTGCATGTCCACGGCGAGAATGGCGAAGCCAAATTTTGGCTTGAGCCGCAGATTGCGTTAGCGCGAAACTACGGACTAAGCGACCCGGAGATCAATCGCGCTCCGGCTCATTCGGGAGAAGGAAGATGACATCCGTCGCGCCTGGAACGAGCACTTCGGAAGTTGAAGTAACGAACGTCTCAAAACACGGGTTCTGGCTGCTGATCCGGAACCAGGAAGTCTTCGTCCCTTTCACCGAGTTCCCTTGGTTCAAGGACGCTCCGATCGGTCATCTGTTGAACGTTCACCTTCCGTCGCCCCACCATCTGTATTGGCCAGACCTGGACGTGGACCTTGCAGTCGACTCGCTGTTCCACCCGGAACGGTTTCCTCTCGTCAGCCGCGCCCGGGTCTAACCCCGCGTTCGAGCGGACGGCCGCAAGCGCGCTTCGCTTGCTTGCGGTGCCCTCCTCGCTGCGCTCGTCGGCCGCGGCTCAACGCGAGCGTTGGGCGTCTCACATACACACGCCCGCTATACTTCCGCCGTTGTTCTTTGAGGTCGGAGTTCAGGGATGAAGCTCACCGCCGTGTTCCAGAAGGTCCGGGAGGGATATATCGGGTTCGTTGAAGAGTTGCCCGGGGCAAATACCCAGGCTCGGACGCTGAAGCAGGCTCGCGCCAACCTGGCCGAAGCTGTCGAGCTCGTGCTCCGGGCGAATCGCACTCTCGCGAAAAAGTCCGTCGGAAAGAGGAAGGTTATTCGTGAGCCGTTGGTCCTCACGGCTGAATGAAGCGCCGCGACCTCATCCGGCACCTTGAAGCACATGGATGCGTTCTCCTTCGCGAAGGCGGCAAACATTCCGTGTACGTCAACCGTCTGACCGGGAAGGTATCGACCGTCCCGCGTCATCGCGAGATCAACGACTTCCTGGCTCGAAAGATCTGTCGTGATCTCGAGGTCCCCGATCCATAAGACGCCCAACCCCGCGTTCGAGCGGATGGCCGCAAGCGCGCTTCGCTTGCTTGCGGTGCCCTCCTCGCTTCGCTCGTCGGCGCCCCCTGAACCGCAGCGTTAGGGTGCGCATGAAGCCAAGCGCCCCGGATCTGCCGACTTGGTTTGTGGCGCCACTCGCAGCGCCCGTCGCGCTACTGATCGGTTCCGCGCTTTGGTACGCGTTTGCGTTCGGTGCTGACGGCTTTGGTACCCGGCTCCTTTGGCAGAGCGTGATCGCCCTGTACACCAGCCTCGCTTCCTACGCGCTGTCGCCGCCGGTGTTCGCGTTGATCCGAACGCGCCGGTTTGGCACCGTTTCACCAGCTGCATCAGCAGTCGCAGTCGTGGCTACCGCCATCGCCTTCATCGTTGCTTTTCTGTCATGGCAGACGGTAGGCTCTCTACTATCGATCGCACTCGCCGTGCTGCTAGGCGTTTCGCTAAATGCGCTCGTGTTCTCACGGCTCACGTCCGCCCCCTAACCCGCGGTTCCAGGGGCGCGCCGGCCAGCGGGGCTGGCCGGTACCCTCCTCGCTGCGCTCGTCGGCGCCCCCCGAACCGCAGCGTTAGGCCCCGCAGACCATGCGAACGGTGGTCCGTCTCGTGCTCTGGAACGGCGGGTTCGCGCTTGCGATCCTGGCTTTGTTGGCGGTCGCCGCGACCCTTCGTATGGACATGCTCGCCTTCGGCCTTCCCGGGGTATTTGCGCTATGGGTCGTCATGCTGGGTGCAAAGTTCGCTCGTCGCAGGTCGGTGATCATTACCTGCGCGGTCGTCAGCGTCTTCTTCGTACTCATCCAGATCGCCGTGTTCGTGTTCTTCGCCTGGTGGCAGCGCGGATTCGGCAATACGCAGTCCTCTACCGAGTGGCAGGTATTGATCATCTATGTCATTGTCGGCGGAACCTTTGTCATCGGCTGGTTCTTGCGAGCCAAGCTGCGCACTGCTGTCACTGACCGGCAGAACCCATGACCAACAAGCGTCTATCCTTCGCGGGGCCTAACCCGTCGTTGCACCTGACTGGCTACAGCGGGCTTCGCCTGCTTTCGCCAGCAGGTGAACTCCAGCGTTAGGCGGATCGGGAAGATGGAGCACAGATGACGAAGGCGGAGAAAGCGGTACGTGAGGTGCTGGATTACTGTTTGGGCGTTGAGGTGACGCACATACTGAGCACAACGGCCCTTGAGACTCTGAGCTACGCCGAGCCGCTGAAGGAGGACATACGGAAGCTGATGCGGACCCAAATCGATTGGACCGCACCCGGCTCGGTGCATCGTATCCAGCCCGATGAGCTGGACGGAGTACTAGAGGGGGCGGGAAACGAGGTGACCGATGGGTTTCAGCGGCTGAAGTCACAGGCTCTTGTCGCCCTTTGGGGAGGGCTCGAGGTCCTAACCGAAGACCTGTTTGTGGCGTGGATCGCCGAGTTCCCAAAGTCGCTCGACCACCAAGCGTTTCAGACACTCAGAGTGTCCTTTGCCGATTTCATCCGTCTTGACGAGGAGTCTCGCATTCGTTCGTTGTATCAAACCTACGTGGGTTCCCTACCGGGCGCGCGCGGAATGGGAGTGACCAGATTTGAAGCAACGATACAGCCCCTCGGGTTGTCGGGCCCCGTCGATCCAGATGTAGCTCGCGCGATTTATGAGCTACATCTCCTTCGTAACTTGATTGTGCATCAAGCCGGTCGAGCCGATCTCAAGTTCCGTCAGACAGAATTCGGCGCAGGCTATCCGTTGGGGGAAAAGGTCTATCTCCATGACATCCAGTTTCGAAACTACGTTGCCGCTGTTTCTGCCTATGGCCATACTGTGCTGGACAGGGTCACACAACGCGCATCCGCCTAACCCCGCGTTCGAGCGGACGTCCGCAAGCGCGCTTCGCTTGCTTGCGGTGCCCTCCTCGCTACGCTCGTCAGCCGCCGCTCAACGCGAGCGTTAGGCATCATGAGCCGGCGCTTCCTAGTCTTCCTAGTATCCGCATGCACAATGGTTGCGGTTATCGCTTCCGCCCCTTGCAGCGCCCGGTCAGTAGGAACGGAAGAGGACTGCGCCAAGATCGGGGGCACCTGGAAACCTGATCCAGGCGGGTGGGTTCACTCTTGCTGGGTAGATTGGCAGGGCGAGAAGTGCCGAGCCGAAGGCGGGAACTGGTTTCCATATCAAACGCGTTGTCGCCTCGGTCTCACCGTCGCGGATGTAAAGGTCCAATGCGAAGCGCAAGGTGGGGCTTGGGGGCGTCATGGCGGCAATGTCGAGCACTGTTTTTTTGAGGAGCAAAGAGCGACCTGTCTCGCCAACGGCGGTCAGTGGGTCCGCATGGGTATCTTGCAGGCCGGTGGCTGTCTGCTGCCGAGCCGAGACGGCGGAAGGCCCTGCACGAGTTCTTCGCAATGCCAGTTCAAGTGTTTAGCTACAAGCCGGCCTTCGTCGCCGGGGGCCGAAGTAACTGGCGAATGCGCGAAGGACAACAATCGATTTGGCTGTAGGGCGTTCGTCGAAGACGGACGTTTTGTACAGGGGCCGTGCGTCGATTGACATTGATATTGATGCCTAACAGCGCGCTCAACCGGACACCCCGCAAGCGTCGCTTGCGGGTGCCCTCCTCACTACGCTCGTCGGCCGCCGCTCAACGCGAGCGTTCGGCCCCATGAAGAGGCATCGGTGGTGGTGGGCCCTGTCGGTGTCGGCAATCGCCGGCGCAATGATCTGGGCCCTGTCACCGCTCCTCGTGGGTCACAGCGAACCGTGGGATGCTGATGGCTACTTCTACGTTCTTGCTCTCATCATCGCGGGGCTGCTCGCCGGTCTGCTTGCTCCCCGACCGCTATGGGCGCACTACGTTGGCGCACTCGTGGGGCAGCTCGGGTACGAATTGGTCTTCTTACGTGTTGGCCCGCTATTTGTACTTGGCGCAGCGTTCTTGCTCGGCTACTCGCTCATATTCGTCGTTGCAGCGGGGCTGGCTGCACGACTGCACGCGCCCACGCGAGCGCCGTCGGTTCATGTCTGAAACGGGTCGTTCCCATATCTTGTGGCCGAACCACGCGTTCCAGGGGAGCGCCGGCCAGCGGTGCTGGCCGGTACCCTTCTCGCTTCGCTCGTCGGCGCCCCCTGAACGCGAGCGTTAGGCCACTGCCGTGGAGCGCTTCATTATCTGCATGCTGATTGGCGCGCTGCTCTATGGCTTGGGCTATTTGCGCATGCGGCCGACTCGGCCGAGCTGGACTGTTCTCGCCCTGCTCGCTGGCGTCGTGATTTTCGCCTTTCTATTGGGCGATCCAGGTCCGAGCTTGGCGCTGGTGCTTCCTGGGATCTTTACGGGCGTCCTCCTTGGCGCGCTTCTTCATACTGCGCTTGCCCCCGCACCTGCCCCGACAATTGAGTTACGCCCCTCCACCGAAACAACGGGCGTCATCGCCTACCAATGCGGACGCGAATTAGCATTGGTTCCGTACGAATGGAGGACTGTTGGTGCACCGCGCATCGAATTGCGTATGGACCGTGCTCAGTGGATCGCGCCGACGGCGAAACCTCTCTCCGCGAATCAGCATAGTTCAATTGCTGATCAACTGCGTGCATGGGCGACCGCGCGCTCGCTTCTTCTTACGATCGTCGGCAGCAATTCTGCGAATGATGCGGCCTAACCGGCGGTTCCAGGGGAGCGCCGGCCAGCGTTGCTGGCCGGTACCCTCCTCGCTTTGCTCGTCGGCGCCCCCTGAACCGCAGCGTTAGGGGGCGCATTTAGGGAGGCGCAAGTGTCCATGGGAGTCAATCAATGACAGACGACAATGGCGAGGGCGGTAACGCTTGGCTTGCGGTGATTGGGCGGTCTCTCGCGTTCCTGTGCTTGGCACAAGCCGATCTCCGCGACAAGGACCTGGCAACCCAGGGCCGCTTTCTTGAAACACTCGGTATGTCACGAAAAGACGCCGCTGCACTACTCGGTACTTCATATGCGTCACTGACCGAAATGCTCAGCCGTGCTGCGAAGAAGAAGGGAGGGAAACGTGGTCGCGCGAAAAAACGCTAGGAAGTCCTCAGCCGCGGGAGAATCGGAAGGTGGCACGCCGCAGCTTGAGCGGCTCACGCGCCTTCTAGCCCTTCTCGTTGTCAAAGGGGAATCTCAGGCGGAGAAAATACAACTATTGTCCGGCGCAGGTTTCGCTAACACGGAGATCGCGGGCCTACTCGGCGTCACGCCCAATGCCGTCAACGTAGCGTTGCATCGGCTTCGCTCAAAGAAGTAGAAAGCTGCGAGTCAAGTGTCGCGCCGTGGCCAGAATCAATAAGCAGCTCCTCGAGCGCCTGCAAAGCAAACTCGGACTTAGCCAGAGCCGGGTCTATGGCCTGATTGACGCTAAGGTTCGCACCGCACACTTGCCACGCCACCTAGCGGCGATTGCCGTCGCTGCCGAACGAGGCATAAATATCTCCAAGTTCGCTACCGCGGAGGATCTTGGGGCAATTCGTCAATCCGCGATCAACGCGGCGCCCGCGCCAGTTGTTGTTCGGCCTGAAGCACCAACTTCGAAAGCGACCGCGGCGGGAAAAAGCAGAAGTAGACGCCCAGCGAAGGGTCAGGCGCGCCGCGGGACCACAGTCTTTGTTGTACACGGTCGAAACCTGGGTGCACGCGACGCAGTGTTTGCATTTGTGAGATCGATCGGTCTGCGACCGTTAGAGTGGACTCAGGCGCTAAGACTTACCAAGAAGGGTTCTCCTTACGTCGGAGAGATACTGGATGCGGCTTTTCGAGAGGCCGCCGCGATCATCGTTCTCCTTACCCCAGATGAAGAGGCGCGTCTCAAACCCGAGTTTGTTTCGTCAGGAGATACTAAGCAAGAAAAGCAACTTGCCGGCCAAGCTAGGCCGAATGTCTTGTTTGAAGCTGGGATGGCGTTCGGAAGAGATCCGAATTCAACGATTCTCGTGCAGCTTGGCGATACTCGACCGTTTAGCGATGTCGGAGGGCGGCACGTGCTTCATCTCAGTGACAACCCCGCCAGTCGGCAGGAGTTCGTAACGAAACTCGCCAATGCAGGCTGTAACGTCGACACCTCCGGCACTGATTGGCTGTCTGCGGGCAGTTTCCAGCGTCCCCTAACAACCGCTTCAACACGGACGCGCCGCAAGCGGCGCGCCGGTTAAGCGGGACGTTAGCCGCCGAGAGGCATTGCCGCGCGTATACTGTCGTGGGTTCGTTGAGGTGCGTGATGAGCAAAGTTGAGAATCTCGAGAAGCAGATCCAGCAGCTATCCCCCGAGGAGCTAGCTGAGTTCCGGCGTTGGTACGCCGAGTTCGACGCCATCCTCTGGGACCGGCAGTTCGAGTCGGATGTGAAAACGGGAAAACTTGACGCGCTCGCTGAGAAGGCGCTTCGCGCCCACGCAGCAGGTCAATCCACAAAACTTTGAATCACCACGCCTCACCTGACTTCTGGTCCTGCTATCGAGCTCTTCCCGCCGAGGTTCAAGGGCTCGCGGACAAGTCTTTCTCCCTTCTAAGGTCCGACTCGCGGCACCCTTCGCTCCACTTTAAGAAGGTCGGCAGATTCTGGTCCGCCCGTGTTGGTCTGCACTATCGGGCAGTCGCCGTCGAAGCCCCCGACGGCTTGTTGTGGTTCTGGATCGGCACGCATGCCGATTACGACAAACTCGTCGGCTAACCGCGCGCTCCCAGGGGACCGCTTTCCAGCGGGGCTGCGCTGCGCTTCGCCCCGCTGATGCGGCCCCTGAGCGCGAACGTTGGGCCTCATGAACGAAGCCGAGAATCTCGATCTGGAGTGGCTGCCTCCGGCGGATGCGACCCAGTACATGCTGGTCCGCATGCCATACCCCAATATCGCGGACCTCGTGCATCTGATCCTGGCGGAGACAGTTTCACGGGCCACCATCGATTTTCTGATTTCGCGCCTACCAGCGGAACAATCCCTGCTTTTCTTCGATCCGGACTTCCCCAGTCCCAGCGATCCCGGCGCCTATATCACGGTCGAGCACGGAGACAGCCGCTACTACATCCAGGCGGGCAATCATGGGTGGACTACGGACTGGCGCGCAGTGGAAGCGGCCGCAGCTTCGCAGTATCTGTGGGGATGCCGGAACTCGAACGTGGGCTCGCCCGATTGTCTGACGCTCTCGCTCGCGAGCGCACGCCCGCGGCGCATGGACGACGATCCGCGATCGATTTTTGCGGTGAAGTTTGCGAAGAGACTGGTGCAAATCGGGTACGAAAAGTATTCTGGTTGAGGAGAGTTGTCATGAGCTACAGATTAGTTGCTGCCGCAATCAAGGGCGATCAGCTGCTTGCTTTGCCGGATGTTATGAACACCGTGGGATTGAAGGGTTATGGTGCACCGCAAAGGGCCGCTGCATGGTCCGATGTGGCAGATGAAGTAATTGCCGGATCAGCATCCAGGGCCACACCGGTCGCCGCTTGCGTGGCAGGGGCTTGGACAATGATACTGAGCGAGGTCATTGCGCTGGCGGCGCTTGAGGGTGACGAAGCGCTGACGTCGCTTGCGCAGTCCCGTGGCTGGAGTTTGTTCTCAGTGGTTGCCGACAGCACCACTGGAATGTATGGCTACCGGCTGGTGGAGCCGGCCGGCACCCGGTTTGTGTTTGTCGAAGGTGGCCGTGCGGACGAGTCAGGTTCGGCATTCGAGTGCGAGCGCCCGATCGCGGCAGATGACTACTCGGAAGAGAACCTGCTTGATGTGATGGATCATCTTGGCCTCGACTTCGAGCAGGGCCTCGAAGAAGCTTCTCCAGTCCTCATCTGGCGGCATGGATAGATGATAACTGGTGCTACTTCGGGCACCGAAGTCAGATGAGGCCCAACAAGTCGTTCAAGGCGGACGCCTTCGGCGCCGCCTTAACTCCAACGTTGGGCGTCAGAAACGTGCTGGCTATGCGAACCGTCTTTGTAACCGTCTTGGTGCTGATCGTCGCAGCGTTTCAGCTCTACGTCACGCTGCGCCTCCTGCGCTTCAACGGGTACACCTGGGCTCAGAAGCTACTTCAGCTTCTCCTCATCTGGCTGATTCCGTTGGCTGGCGCGCTCATCGTCCACTCTGTGATGGCCTTCACCTTACGGCGCCCTCGGCCTGACACCGCCTTCATCTCAGACCGCGGTGGGAATCCGCCGGGCATTTGACCAGTGAGGCGCCGGGGATGAGACTGACGCCCAACCCCGCGTTCGAGCGGACGGCCGCAAGCGCGCTTCGCTTGCTTGCGGTGCCCTCCTCGCTACGCTCGTCGGCCGCCGCTCAACGCGAGCGTTAGCCGTCTCGATGCCACAGTGCTAGCATCTCTCCCATGATTGACTGGTCCACCTGCCCCGCAGTCGAACGCGACCCAAACCGCGTCAGTGGCGCATGGGTCTTTCGAGGTACGCGCGTTCCGGTTGCAGCACTGTTCGAGAATCTCGAGGATGGTGCATTGGCATCTCAGTTCGTCGAGTGGTTTCCCGGCGTGACTCTCGAACAGGTCCGCGCTGTCTTGGAGCACGCGAAGCAGAGCGCCCTGGCTTCCGCCTAAGTGCGCGTTCTGTTCGACCAAGGCACCCCCGTCCCGCTGCGGGATTCCCTGCCGCAGCACGAGGTTTCCACCGCGTTCGAACGCGGATGGTCTGCGCTCAAGAACGGCGACTTGCTTGACGCCGCTGAACGCGAAGGCTTCGCGGTCTTAGTCACCACCGACACGAAGCTCAAGTTTCAGCAGAACCTGACCGCTCGGCGCGTTGCCATCGTGGTGCTACTCACCACGAGCTGGCCCCGGATCGAGCGCGCGAGTGCCGAGGTAGCTAAGGCCATCGGAGCTGCCACGCCGGGTAGCTACACAGAAGTCAGCATTCCGTGAGAAAGACGGCTAACCCGCGGTTCGACCCGACCCGTTCCGGCGGGCTTCGCCCGCCTACACGGGCGGGTCAACCGCAGCGTTAGCCGCCGAGGGAGAAGGCCGGGCGTATACTCCTGTCGTATTGTCGAGGTCGGCTATGGGCAAGATCGAGAATCTTGAGAAGCAGATTCAGCAGCTCTCCCCCGAGGAGCTAGCTGAGTTTCGGCGCTGGTTCGCCGAGTTCGACGCGCATCTTTGGGAGCGGCAGTTCGAAGCGGACGTCAAAGCTGGAAAGCTGGACGCGCTGGCCGAAAAGGCGCTTCGCGCCCATGCGGCCGGTGAGTCCACAAAGCTTTGAACCATCACGCCACACTCGACTTCTGGTCCTGCTACCGAGCTCTTCCGGCTGAGGTTCAGGAGCTTGCTGACAAGTCGTTCTCCCTTCTCAAGGCCGACGCCCGACACCCCTAGCTCCACTTCAAGAAGGTTGACCGCTTCTGGTCCGCGCGTGTCGGGTTGCACTACCGGGCCGTCGCCGTAGAAGCGCCCGACGACCTCCTTTGGTTCTGGATCGGCACTCATGCCGACTACGACAGACTCGTCGGCTAACCCCGCGTTCGAGCGGACGTCCGCAAGCACGCTTCGCCTGCTTGCGGTGCCCTCATCGCTGCGCTCGTCGGCCGCCGCTCAACGCGAGCGTTAGACCCGGGGTGCGACGGAGAGGCGCAGGGCGTACGATAACGAACGTGAGCCTCACCGTATTTCGCGCTGAAGGCTTTCGCTTCTACTTCTTCTCGCGCGAAGAACCCCGGCTGCACGTCCATGTCCAGGGGGAGAACGGTGAGGTCAAGTTTTGGCTTGAGCCACAGATCGAGTTGGCGCGAAACTATGGGTTGAGCGACCCGGAGGTTAACCGCGCCCTCCGACTGATCCGGGAGAAGGAAGATGACATCCGTCGCGCCTGGAACGAGCACTTTGGAAGTTGAAGTGACGAATGTCTCGAAGCACGGCTTCTGGCTGCTGATTCGGGATCAGGAGGTCTTCGTCCCATTCAGCGAGTTTCCGTGGTTCAAAGACGCATCGATCGGTCAGCTGCTCAACGTGCAACTCCCGTCACCCCATCATCTCTATTGGCCCGATTTGGACGTGGATCTTGCGGTCGAGTCCCTGTTCCATCCCGAGCGCTTTCCTCTCGTCAGCTGAGCCCGGGTCTAACCCCGCGCTCGAGCGGACGGCCGCAAGCGCGCTTCGCTTGCTTGCGGTGCCCTCCTCGCTGCGCTCGTCGGCACCCCCTGAACCGCAGCGTTAGACCGTTGCCCTTGCCGCCTCTACGCATTGTATATACACTGGGCGCATGCGATTCACTTGGCGTGAATCCAAGCGCAGGCGGAACTTGAGAGATCACGGGCTCGACTTTTTTGATGCCCCGCGCGTCTTTGAGGGGCTGACCTTCACGTACGAAGATGACCGTTTCGTTTACGGCGAGCAGCGCTTCGTAACGCTCGGTTTTCTCGCAGGCATCGCTGTTTCCCTCGTCCATACAGAGACTCAGCATGAAATCCACATCATCTCGTTCCGCAAGGCAACAACGCGCGAGGAAGAGATCCTCTTCCACAGTGTCCAGGACTGACTGGGCGCGTATCGCTTCGCTCAAAGATCGCGACATCAAACGGCCCGCAGAACACCCCGAGGCCGACCTCCGCCACACTGTTCGAGGCATCGCGCGCCGTGGTTTGCACCCGCTACCCCCCAAGTCCTCTATCTCTCTGCGCCTGGATAGTGATGTACTTCAATGGTTCAAGGCTCAAGGTCCGGGGTATCAGACGCGCATGAATGCTGTTCTTCGTGCGTTCCGTGATGCATCGGTCTAACCGCACGATCGACCGGACCCGCTCCGGCGGGCTTCGCCCGCTTGCGCAGGCCGCTGAACCGGAGCGTTCGGCCTCGTTTTCGGGTTACTTGACATGTGTATCCTCTGGGATACACTGTAGTCATGCACGTCCGGATGACCGAGGTCTACCGAGATTGGATCAACTCTCTGAAAGATCGAACAGGCCGGGCACGCATACAAGTCCGCGTCGACCGTTTGGCTAACGGAAACCCAGGGCAGCATCGAAGCCTACCTGGCGGTATTTCCGAACTGAAGATCGATATCGGGCCTGGATACCGTGTGTAATACACGGAGCGGGGCGGTGAGATCATCATCTTGCTGGCTGGCGGCGACAAGTCGTCGCAGCAGCGCGATATCAAGACTGCTCTCGCCCTTGCTCGGAATCTGTGAGAGCCACCCCTATGCGCAAGAGCAATGTGAAATCTAAGGCGAAGACCAAGACCGTTTCCTACGACGTGGCCGAGCAACTGCGCACGCCGGACGAAATGGCCGCGTACCTCGATGCATGGCTCGCTGAGGCTCCGGACGATGCACCAGGTATCGCCCGCGCGCTCGGTGACATTGCCCGCGCAAAAGGTATGTCTCAGGTAGCACGCGACACTGGGCTCTCTCGCGAGAGTCTGTACAAAGCCCTGAGCAAGACTGGCAATCCGAGCTTTGCCACCGTGCTGAAGGTCGCCAAAGCGCTTGGCCTTCGTCTGCATGCTCAAGCGGTATAGCGCTCATCCCTGAATTGTTGACGCCGCCGAACCACGCGTTCCAGGGGAGCGCCGTCCAGCGGGGATGGCCGGTACCCTCCTCGCTACGCTCGTCGGCCGCCGCTCAAC
>JRYK01007756.1_pt1 | contig 14967 bp, 11 predicted proteins | sample 235381 | NCBI WGS metagenome assembly JRYK01 (sample SAMN03074220, study PRJNA261476) | activated sludge metagenome | biome: Wastewater Treatment Plant; feature: Wastewater; material: Activated sludge; isolation source: activated biomass of a wastewaster treatment plant treating hydrocarbon... ... | reverse complement strand
GAGAGCATCGAACGTCTTCCTGTCCCCGCCTGCCATGATCGAGAGCTTTCCTTCCCTTGCCCCGATGTCCCCTCCCGAGACGGGCGCGTCAACGGCAGAAGCCCCGGCCTTTTTCGCCGCTGAATAAATCTCCGCGGCAAGCGAAGGCTCGGTCGTCGTCATGTCGACGACGACGCTCCCCTTCCGGAGCCCTTCGAATATTCCGTCTTTCCCGAAATAGACCTCCCTCACGTCGTGCGGGAATCCGACGATAGTGAAAATCACGTCCGACTTCGAGGCCGCGTCTTCGGGCGACTTCGCCCACACAGCTCCCGCTTTGATGAGCCCCTCGGCCTTTTTTCTCGTCCTGTTAAAAACCACCGTCCTGTATCCGGCTTTCACGAGATGCATGCACATGGACGCCCCCATGACGCCCGTGCCTATCCACCCTATCCTCGTTTTTCCGGGGCTTATCTTCATCGTCGCCATACCGCTCGCCTCCTTAACCGAGTGATAATATCAATTCAGATGAACAGTGTAAAGTACGAAAGGGTCCGGAATTGTTTTTATGCCGCGCGTATGAGAAACTAAATCCCAGCGCGGCAGGACCAGAAGCCATGAACGAAACCCCGGGACCTACACCGAAGCAGCAGGAGATACTGAACGCGGAAGGCAACGTGCTCGTCACGGCCAATCCCGGCACGGGGAAAACCTTCCTCCTCTCCCATAAATTCCTGAAAGCGGTCAGGGACGGCATCCCTCCCGAGGAGATTCTTTGTCTCACGTTCACCGACAAGGCGCGGAGGGAGATGGAAGGGCGTATCATAAAGCTGCTCTCCGAGAGCGGGATGAAGCCTGATCTCTCGAAGCTCAATATATACACGTTCCATTCGTACGCGCTCGAGAACCTCGAAAGGGGCGACATAGTCTCATCGAACCTTCTGCGATACTCGATATACAGGTATCTCATCGACGAAGAGGTATTCAATTACGGCACGGGTTATCTGCTCAGCGATATTGTCCCGAAGATGGAGAACCTCATGCGCTACCTGAAATCGTTCGGCATAACCCCCGGAAGAATAGATCTCCGAAAGGCAGTTCCCCTTCTTGAAGGCGACAAGAAAGTCAGCAGGGAAGAAAAGGAGCGGTTCGCGGAGGTGTTCGTAAAGGTCTTTTCGCTGTACGAGAATGTGAAGAAGGATGCCGGGGTCGATTATGCCGATCTGCTCATCAATTTCCTCGCGCAGAAAGACGTCCCCGGTTACGAGCTCGTGCTCGTGGACGAGCTCCAGGACGTGAACCGTATGGAAGCGGAAATAGCGCTCAGGTCGGGGAAGCTGTTCTTCGCCGTAGGCGACAAGAAGCAGGCGATATTCGGGTTCCAGGGCGGCTCCATACTCAATTTCAGCCTCTTCGAGAAATCTTCGCACTTTATACTGTCCGAAAACTGGAGGAGCACGGACGAGATACTCGCCTATGCAAGAGAGTACTTCGTATCTCAGACCAAAGACGAGACGCACGGAAGGGAGCTCAAGGAGTTAAAGAGCGCAGGGGGTCTCACCGGAGAGAAACCCGTCGTTTACCAGGTCGAGAAAAAACTCGTCGCCCGCGCCGCGGCGGAGCTCGTGAAACAGCACATGGAATCAGGCGGCAGCATCGCGGTCATAGCGAGGACGAACGGTCAGATAGCAATCATATCGAAAGAGCTCGAGAAGGAAAATATACCTTTTTCTTCAACGCACCACACGGCATCCAACGAAGCGAGAGAGAGCATCATAAAGTATCTGAGGGGGATGCTCAGTAACGACATTGAAGACGTGAAGAACGCGCTGTTGACGCCGTTCGCCCCCGTTTCACTCCCCGACGCATTCGACATCCTGGACGAAGAAGATCTCACGCACGAGACGCTCATCGAAAAGGCGCCCGCATTCATGGCACAGAAAGAAAAGCTCGGCTCGGTCGAGGACGTGGACAAGCTTTTCATCGAAGAAATAATACCGGTTGCGTTCTCTTATGGTATGGAGTACGTACAGGCGGCTCAAAACCTGAGAGACGCGTTCCGTGAAGCCGTGCAATTCGTCGGTGATGCGAGGCTCGATAATCTCCTCGCCTATCTGCGAACCGCCGACCTAATCACGGACGAGATCGAGACTGAAAGCAGGGTCACGCTCACGACCGTCCACAAGGCAAAAGGAAAGGAATATGACACGGTCATATATACGCCGACGAAGCCGCCCAATTCGTCTAATTATCAGGACGAATTCGTCGAAGCTGTCCTGAAAACTGAGGGCATCGACGCAAGGGAAGAGCTCGAAGAAGAAGTGCTTCGCATCAATTTCGTCGCGTTCACGAGAGCCAAGAAAAAGCTCGCGGTGGTCGGCGAGAAAATATCCGAGCTTCTAAACGACCGCTCGGTCGAGGGGGAGATCTCCGTTAGCGGTTCTACTGACATCGATTTCGCGGAGTCGCAAAAAAAGGCTTTCGCCTTCTTCGTCGGCGGGGAATTTGAGAGGGCAAAGGAGCTGCTCGCAAGGAAAGAGAGCTGGCTCACGGACTATGTAACAAATTTCTTCGGTTCGCTCAGGCACATCTCTTTCTCGTCGGCGGGCGAGAAGGCATACGATTACCTCGTGGATACAGTGCTCGGCTTGCGCGAACACACAGCCTCACTCGCAAGAGGGTTGTCAGTGCATACTATCGCGGAAGAGCTTATCCTGAAGGGCGAGTGCGAATGCCCGGAAGACCTGGCCCGGTACAAGGACAATATCTCCAGCCTGCTCCGCTCGATAAGGGCGAAATATCCCGAAGTTCATTCCGCAGAGCATATTTTCAGGGTGCCCCTCTCTAAGCTTATCGAGACCGATGAAGAGTTGCTTTTTTCGGGCAAGATAGACGCCGTATTCAGGAACGGCGACTCATATCTGATAGTCGATTGGAAAACAGATAAGGACACCGGGAACGGCCACCATCACCGTCAGCAGCTGGAAGCCTACAAGAGGGCGTTCTGTCTCGCAAACGGCCTCGACCCCGGCAAAGTGAAAGTATCGCTTGCTTACATAGGCCTCAAGCCGAGACTGAATATGGGCACGATCGAATGCGCACTCGACGAGAAGCAGCCGGCGAAGACCTCATTCGACACATTCGCCAAAAGAGTGCAGAACGTGCTCAGGTGGAAAAAGGACCCGGAATCGTTCTTCCATGAGATACTCGAAGCCGAGATCAACGACCCCCTATGGCGAAGCATAGTCGAGCAGTACATGAGGGAGAGGAGCATTTAAACGGTAATCAATATAACCCCTCCTCCTACTGTAAAAATCCTCGCCTAGCGTGAATTAAAGATAATTGATAAAAAAGGTTACATTTGCTATAATCGCAATAGGCAATCGGCGTAATCCTCGACCCTGGTTGTATCCACCAAATCCGCTCGGAACAGTATTCTGCCCACAATTTTTTAAGATTAAAGATGTCTTAGGGAGGATCGGGATGTTAAACAGGTATAGCACTTTGGTATCGGCTGTATTCCTTCTCTTTACATGTACTTTCTTATTATCCACCCTTGAAACGGGATACGCCCAGGACGGGGCCAGCTGCTGTATCGCGCACGAAGGACTCGGGTGTGATGATCAGGCATGTCAGGATGTTGTCTGCGCAGCCGACAGCGTCTGCTGTGAGATAGGCTGGGACACTAAATGCGCTGACGAGGCTCAGGAGTTGTGCGGCAATGTATGCGTAGGAGAATTCCGTCCGGTTCCCACGTTCAACGAGTGGGGCTTGATCGCTCTGGCAGGAGCGCTGGGGCTGTTCAGCCTGGTGGTAATCAGGAAACGATACGCTCTAAGAGCCAAGTGATATAGCGAAACAGTGGATCAAAAGCGGGGTATCGATGAGAGAGTCCCATCATATCTCCGTCTCACCCCCTCACCCTCCTGTAAAAGATCCTCTTCGCTGCCTCGGCGGTGATCACGTATAGGATCACTATCACGCCGAGAGCGATAAGGAAAGAAGGCGGGAGCGGGTGGAAATTGAATAGGCCCGCGAGCCTGGAATATGGTAAGTACAGCGTCGCGCATATGACGAGAAAGACCGCGAGCGCGAGGTACTTCCCCGGCCTGCTCAGTAGGAACGGACGCCGCGTTCTTATGACCAGTATTATAAGCGTCGCAGACACGACCGACTCGATGAACCATCCCGTCCTGAACTGATCCGTCGTCGCGTGGAATATCAGCAGCAGCACTCCGAACGTCATGTAATCGAACAGGGAGCTTACGAGCCCGAACGTAGCCATGAAATTCCTTATGAAACGTATGTCCCACCGTTTCGGCTTCTCCACCATTTCAGGATCGACGCTGTCGCCCGCTATGGTCATCTCCGGAAGGTCGGTCATCAGGTTCGTAAGCAGTATCTGCTTCGGGAGAAGGGGCAGGAACGAGAGGAACAGCGAAGCCCCGGCCATGCTGAACATGTTCCCGAAATTGGCGCTCGTCGCCATGAAAACGTATTTGAGGGTGTTGGCGAATGTCACCCGCCCTTCCCTCACGCCGTTCACGAGCACGCCGAGGTCCATCTTGAGGAGCACTATGTCGGCCGCCTGCTTGGCGACGTCCACGGCGCTCTCGACCGAGATACCGACGTCGGCCGCGTGGAGCGCCGACGCGTCGTTTATACCGTCCCCCATGTATCCGACGACGTTCCCGGCCTTTTTCATCGCGTTTATGATGCGCTCCTTCTGGCTCGGCTCCACCTCGGCGAAGACGTTATAGTGGTTGACCAGCTTGAGCAGGGCGTCGTTGCTCATCCCGAGAAGCTCCTTCCCCGTCACGGCCTGAGGGTCGGGCAGCCCCACCTCCCGGCTCACGTGGAGGGCGACGTCCCTGTTGTCCCCGGTAACGAGCTTGAGCTCGATGCCCAGCCTTTCGAGCTCGTTTATGGTCTCGGACACACCTTCCTTTGGAGGATCGAAGAGCGTGATGAAACCCAGGAACGTCATGTCCTTTTCAGAATCCTTCGAGATGCGGCCTTCCGGTATGCCGTTCTTCCTGGCGACGCCCAGCACGCGGAACCCCTCGCCGGAGAGGTCAGAAAAGCGCTTTTCTATCTTCTCTCTGACGGTTTCTATGTCAACAGTACTTCCGCCGGGAATTTCCGCATGCGAGCACGCGGCGAGCACGTTTACGAGCGCGCCCTTCGTGACCATAACGTTCACGCCGTCCTTCGAGGCGAGTATGCTCAGCCTCTTCCGGCTGAAGTCGTAAGGCACCTCGTCGAGCTTCGTGTAGCCGCCGAGATCGGACTTGGCGCGCGCGCGTATTGCCTCGTCGATAGGGTTCCTGAACCCGGTCTCAAAAGAGGCGTTGAGGTATGCGTTAAAGAGCACTTCCTCGCTCTCCGAGCCGCCCAGGTCCTCGACGGAGTGAAGTGTCACCTCCCCCTTCGTTAGCGTGCCCGTCTTGTCCGAGCAGAGGACGTTCATGCTGCCGAAGTTCTCGATCGAGCTCAGCCGCTTTACGATGACGCTCTCGCGCGCCATTCGTTTCGCCCCCCTCGCGAGGTTAACGCTGATGATGACGGGAAGGAGCTGGGGCGTGAGCCCAACGGCGATCGCGAGGGAAAAGAGGAAGGACTCGAGCACGGGCCTGTCGAAATAGACGTTGACCGCAAATATCGCGATCACGAGTATCAGAGTGACCTCCATGAGGAAATATCCGAACCTCCTCACGCCGTGCTGGAACTCCGTCTCGGCGGGCCTCAGCTTGAGCCTCTCGGAGATGCCGCCGAAAATCGTCTCTTTACCCGTGTGCGCTATGACGGCGGTCCCGCTGCCGCTCACGACAGAGGTGCCCATGAAGAGCGTATTCGTGCGCTTCCCTAACGGCGCGTCCGCCGGGAGCACGCCCGCGAGTTTTTCAGCCGGATAAGTCTCGCCCGTAAGCGTAGCCTCGTTCACGAAAAGGTCTTTCGAATCCAGTATCCTGCAGTCGCCCGGAATTATATCGCCCGCTGACAGCAGCACGACGTCGCCCGGCACGACGTCCTCGACGGGTATCTCCGCACGAGCCCCGTCCCTGAGCACCGTGGCCTTTATCCTCACCATGTTGAGGAGGTTCTTCACCGCGTCTGCCGCGCCGTACTCCTGCCAGAAACCCAGGAGCCCGCTGATGAGGATTATTATCACTATGATGAGGGCATCGACGGGGCTGCTTAGAAAGAACGACATCACGGCCGCGAAAAGCAGGATTATGATAATAGGGCTCTTGAACTGGGAGAGCAGTATCGGAAGCCAGGCGGTCTCGACCGGCGGCTTGAGGACGTTATGGCCGCCCCGCGCGAGCCTTTCGGCGGCTTCCCGAGCGCTCAGTCCTCCGGCCGAGGTCCCGAGCTTTTCGAGAAGCCCGCTCCCGGGCAGGCTCCAGAAATCATCCGAATGACCAGTGTCTCTATTCATCGCCGCTTCATCGCCGCTCAGCTTGACGGGGAATTACCCATAGAATTGCCGCGGATAGAGCTCTCTACCCCGCGGACCGGCAGGAATTACCCGAGCATATAGGCTACGGGAGAAAGGTTATTTTGGCTATAGCAATTTTTAGCCCTGCAAGCAGCCATCAGGAAGCTTTACATATATGAACGGCTAATTTAGAATGGGGTATATGCATGTGTACATCTAATCGGCCAAATGACAAGGCGTTTATGACAAGAGCACTCGAGTCGACCATCCGTATAGGACTCGTGCTTTTGCTCATATACTTGTGTTACAAGATTGCTCAGCCGTTCATCCATACTATTTTTTTTGGAATCATCATTGCCGTTGCAATCAATCCGATCTACGACAAGCTGAAATCACTATTGGGTGGACGCGGCAGCCTGGCGGCAGTCCTTATAACGCTCCTTGCACTGATTGTCCTGATCGTTCCGACCTATATGCTTTCCGGCTCCCTCATCAGCACTTCGAAGGAATATTTGGCGCATCTCGACAAGGGGACGTTAAGTGTCCCTCCACCCCCGGAGAAGATCAGCTCCTGGCCGCTCATCGGCAAGCCTTTGTACGAATTCTGGATCCTTGCCTCGGACAATCTTGATGCCGCATTAAAGAAGATCGCCCCATATCTCAAAAATTTTAGCGTGCCACTGTTGACCTCCGCTGCCGGCGTCGGGGTCGGGATTCTCAAGTTTGTGATTTCGATAGTTATTGCGGGCGTTCTGCTCGCAAAAGCCGATGGCGGCGCTCAAGCCGCGCTGGCGCTCGCGACGCGGCTGAGACCCGAGCGCGGGGCGGAAACGGTGCAACTCGCGGCGGCGACCGTGCGGAGCGTTGCAGTGGGCATTCTCGGCGTCGCAATCATCCAGGGACTCATGGCAGGGATCGGCTTTGTGGTTGTCGGCTTGCCCGGGGCGGGGCTATGGGCCCTATTCGTGTTGATTTTTGCCGTGGTTCAGCTTCCCACTCTTTTGATCCTGGGACCTATTATTGTTTATGTATTCCACACCAATAACACTGCTATCGCAGTTGTGTTCGCGATCTGGTGTATCATTATCGGTATAAGTGACAACATTCTTAAACCGCTCTTAATGGGCCGCGGGGTCGACGTTCCCATGATCGTCATCTTCATCGGAGCGATAGGCGGCTTTATCACATACGGCATCTTCGGCCTCTTCGCCGGAGCGTTCGTTTTCGCGCTAAGCTACAAGCTTTTCTTGTCATGGCTCAATGATGATACACGGTTCAACTCCTGACAGGGCCGGTTGACTCGAAATACAAAAGAGCACATAATAGACTATCCGAACCGGAGGGCCGCAGGGGGGCGGAACAACATTACGCGTCCGTACCGGAACCGTCGTTCCGGGAGCCGAGCAATACATCTATTTATTACAGGAATTTATCCGTTAAATTATGAAAAACACGAAGACCAGAGACCTGATTAAAAGAGCCCGTACATTCGCCGAGCCGTTCCGTATAACGAACGGCAAGAAGTTCCGCCTTAAAGACATCGACCCCGGAGATACGCTTCATCTTCAGAGCGAAGACAAGCCGCTGGCCAAGGAAGTGCTCTCCAACGGCGTCCAGCTCCTCGCCGAGCTCCAGGACAAGCTTTACGCCCAGGACCGCTGGAGCATGCTTATCGTTCTCCAGGCCATGGACGCAGCGGGAAAGGACGGAGCCATCAAGCACATTATGTCCGGGGTAAACCCGCAGGGCTGCCAGGTCCACTCCTTCAAGCAGCCTTCTCCGGAAGAGCTCGACCACGACTACCTCTGGCGCTCCATGAAATGCCTGCCCAACCGGGGCAACATCGGGATCTTCAACCGCTCATACTACGAGGAGACCCTCGTCGTCAGGGTCCATCAGGAATTCCTCGCCGCACAGAAGCTCCCGCCCAAGCTGGTCACAAAAAAGATCTGGAAGGAGCGGTTCCAGGATATCCGCAATTTCGAGCGCTACCTGACCCGCAACGGTGTGATCATCCGGAAATTTTTCCTGCACGTCTCGAAAGAGGAGCAGAAGCGCCGGTTCCTGGAACGGATCGAGAACCCCGAGAAGAACTGGAAGTTCTCAGCTAACGACGCCAAGGAGCGGGCATTCTGGGATCAGTACATGAAGGCTTACGAGGACACGATCCGGAACACCGCCACGAAGGATTCGCCATGGTACGTGATACCGGCAGACAACAAATGGTTCACACGCCTCGCGATAGCGGCCGCCATTATTGCGGCGCTGGATTCGCTCGATCTCGAGTATCCGAAAGTGGACGATAAAAAGCTCGAAGAGCTCGCCGCCGCCAAGCAAACGCTCCTCGGCCCGAAGAAAAAACAAAGCTAGCCGATTATACTATTACCGTGATCCGGCCGCGTGAACATGGGCAAACGCCGCGAGCGGCGGATCGGGAGAAAAAGGAATGACATCCGAAGAAAAAGACGCCGGTTCGCGCATCGGCGGAGAATCCGCGCAAATGATGCGGATAGTAAATGATCACAAGGTATTCTGGGCTACTCTGCCTATCGAGCTGGCGAAAGAAGGGAGACCTCTGAAAATCGGAATGTCGGTCGCGCTCGTAGGCACGGACGAGGAAGATAAAATCCCGGGCGATGACAGCGAGGAACCGACGGCGTTCGACAAGCTGGACACATTGGCCCAATGGCTCACGTCGGGAGATCGGCCGGGAGTACGCTTCGAAATCAGGAGACACGATAATATAGTTTTTTATCTTCCGGACGACATGAAGACAAACAGGAAAGAATACGTTGTTGTGATCCGCATCCTCCATAGCGATCAGTTCGATCTGCCTCTGGACGAAAAACAGCTTCAAACCGTCAAAGAAATCGAGACCAGATTGAAAGAGCTGGGCTGCCCCAAAGACCAGTGGAAGAAGCGCCCCGCCTGAACGGCATAAGAATTCCTCATCCGGTGACAGAACGGACATGGGTCTGAAAGAGCTAAAAGAGAAGCCGGGAGCTATACTCGTCATAAACTCGGGCTCTTCGAGCCTGAAGTTCTCCGTATTCACTTCGGACGATTCGTTGCGTCCGTTTCTCCGCGGGCAGATAGAAGCCGTTTTCACCGCTCCTCATTTCATCGCGCTCGGCGGGAACGGGGAAGTCTTGACGGAGAGGAGCTGGCCCGGCGGAACGAAGCTCGGTCACGATGGGGCGATCGAGCACTTATTCGATTTCGGCGGTTCGGGAGTGATGGAAGGATACGAAATCCGCGCGGCCGGTCACAGGGTGGTCCACGGCGGGACGCTGTTTACGGGCCCGGTGCTCGTGGACGAAAGCGTGGTCGAGTCCCTGGAAAAGCTCGTACCGCTCGCCCCCCTCCACCAGCCATACAACATTGAGGCCATCAGAGCAGTGAGCAAAAGGGCCCCTCATCTGCCCCAGGTCGCCTGTTTCGATACATCGTTTCACCGCACTCAATCAGACCTCGAGCGCACTTACGCAATCCCCAGAAGATATACCGAAGAAGGGGTCAGGCGCTACGGGTTCCACGGCCTCTCTTACGAATATATAACCTCAGTTCTGCATAAATACGACGATAATCTCGCCTCGGGCCGCGTCGTCATAGCGCACCTCGGCAACGGGGCGAGCATGTGCGCAGTGAAGGCGGGCAGGAGCATAGCCACCACAATGGGGTTCACTGCTGTGTGCGGCCTCCCGATGGGAACGCGGACGGGAACGATAGACCCAGGCATACTCATATACATGATGGACAATTATTCTCTCGATACGCGCGGCGTGGAAGACCTCATCTATAACCGATCGGGGCTGCTCGGCGTTTCAGGAGTATCGAGCGACATGCGCACTCTCATGGCGAGCGGCGACCCTCACGCGAAAGAGGCGGTAAACCTTTTTATATACAGGATAGGGCGGGAGCTCGGCTCTCTCTCAGCGGCCCTCGGAGGCCTCGACGGAATAGTGTTCACGGCCGGGATAGGCGAGAACGCCGCATACGTAAGGGAAAAGGTGTGCGTCGATGCGGCATGGCTCGGCGTAGAGATCGATAAGGACGCGAACGATGCCGGCGGCCCGAAGATTAGCAAAACGGGGAGTAAAGTTTCGGCCTGGGTTATCCCGACTAACGAGGAGCTCGTGATCGCCGCTCATACCGAACGACTATTGAAAGGATAAGTAGAAAGGAAAACACTCCCGCCAAATCAGAAATCGAAAGACGCATCTAACGTCCCGTCAGTATTCGACGAACAGCTCATCCGCGTAACACCACGCCCACCTCTCCCCGCGCTCGGCCGAGATGACTATCGGGTGGCCAGTTTCACGGTAGTGCTTGGAAGCGTGCTTGTTCTTCGAGGAGTCGCAGCAGAGTACTGCCCCGCAAGTCTGACAGGCCCTCAGGTGGAACCACTTGTCCCCCATCTCGACACATTTCTCGCAGACGTGCGTTTTGGGAGGAACGGGCTGCCACCCGTCGAAATGCTCACACAGGTTATTGTCCGATGACATTAAGAGCTCCGGTAATGTAGTGATGGTTCACGATCTGTTTATGTACTCGTGTATGAATTTGATTGCCATGGACCCTTCTCCGACCGCGGATGCGACCCGGTTCATAGCGCCCGACCTGACGTCACCCGCGGCGAATATGCCGGGGATGCTGGATTCGAGCAGATAGGGGCTTCGCTCGAGCTTCCAGATCGATTTGAAGTTCTCGTAATTGAAGAGGTCCCTGCCGGTCTCGATATACCCTTTCTCGTTCTTTATGAGATCGAGCTTTATCCAGTCCGTGAAAGGACGCATGCCTATGAATATGAACAACGACTGTGTCCCGGCCGTTCTCTTCTCCCCAGTATCCACGTTCTCGATGATTATGCTTTCGAGCCTGCCGTCCCCCCGCGCTTCGATTATCCGGCTCCTGTTAAGGATTGAAATGTTGGACGTGCGGGATATCTGCTCGATAAGGTACTGCGACATCGACGAGACGAGAGATTCGCCCCTTATGACGATGAATACGTTCTTCGCGAACTTAGATAAATACATGGCGGCCTGCCCCGCGGAATTCCCGCCCCCCACCACGTAAACGTCATTCCCCTTGCAGGCATGGGCCTCCGTTCTGCAGGAGCCGTAATATATGCCTGCGCCCGTGAAATCGTTGACGTATTCAGCGTCGAGCCGCCTGTAATCGACTCCCGAGGCGATTATAAGGCTGTGCGTGTTCAACTCCTTACCGTCCGAGAGCTTGATGATCTTATACCTGTCTTTAAGCTGAATATCGGTCACTTCCTGAGGGGTAAGCACTTCGGCGCCGAGCCTCATCGCCTGAGTTATCGCACGGCGCGTGAGCTCGGAGCCGCTGAGGCCGCTCGGGAAACCGAGATAATTCTCGATCCTCGCGCTCGTGCCCGCCTGGCCTCCAGGGGCCCTCTTCTCGACGAGCAGGGTCTTGAGACCCTCGGACGCTCCATACACCGCGGCCGCGAGCCCGGCCGGTCCCGCCCCGATTATTACGACATCGTACACGTCCCGCGAGGCTTCCGACTTCAGGCCCAGCTTCCGCGCGAGGTCCCTGAAACCCGGATTCGCCAGGTACGTGCCGTCCTCGAAAAAAGCCGCCGGCAGGTCTTTATGATCTATCCCCGACATGCTTACAAGCTCCTTCCCCCTCTCGTGCGTCTCCACGTCGAGCCAGAGATACGGCACCAGGTTCCCGGCCAGGAATTCCTTTATCGCATGCGAATGCGGCGACCATTGGTAACCGACCAGCTTCAAGCCGTCGAAGTCCGGCTTATACGACGCCAGCCATTCATCGAGCAGGTCGTTGAGTACCGGATAGAGCTTTTCCTCGGGAGGGTCCCACGGCTTCATCAGGTAATAATCCAGCTGCGCTTCGTTGATGGCCCTTATCGCCGAATCCGTGTCGGAATATGCCGTAAGCAGCGCCCTCTTCGCTTCCGGATAAATGTCCTTTGCAAGGGCGAGGAAATCCACTCCCGACATACCGGGCATTCTCTGGTCGGTAACGAAAAGCGCGACCACTTCGTTCTTCGTCCTGAGCTTGCGCAGGCTGTTGAGGGCCTCTTCTCCCGACTGGGCGGATATGACCCGGTAATCTTTTCTGTAGTATTTCCTGAGGTCTCTCTCGATGGCCCTGATAACGGCAGGGTCGTCGTCGATCGTGAATATCGTAGGTTTTTTCATAATAGCAGATTCCCCGCTTGGTCCAAAGGCAGCGTTGTCACAAATCCACCGGCAGGCAGACGGAGAATTTCGTAAACCCCGGCCTGGATTCGAAACCTATGCTCCCCTTATGCTGATTGACTATGATGCGATAAGTTATCTCGAGCCCGAGTCCCGAACCCTCGCCCGGCGCCTTGGTCGTGAAGAACGGGTCGAAAATCTTATCCTGCACCTCGGGCGGAATTCCTTTGCCGTTATCGGTGATTTCCACGTTCACTGTATTCGAGCCGTTATCGCTGTATCCGGTCTTAATAGTGATCGTGCCTTTGTCGGGCACTGCGTCGATAGAGTTGTCGAGCAGGTTGGTCCACACCTGGTTCAGCTCCACCCCGTACGCCGATACCTTCGGAATGTTAGAATCGAATTCCTTCTTCACTGCTATGCTCTTTTTCTTAAGCTTATGATTGAGTATGATCAGGGTATTCTCTATGCCTTCGTGCAGATCGATCTTCCTCTTCTCGTGCGTTTTATCCATGTAGGAATAAGATTTCATCGCCGATACGAGCTCGGATATCCTCGACGTGCTATCCACCAGCTCCTCGGCGAGCTTGCGCATTTCGACGTCCCTGGGGAGCCAGTTCAGGAAATTGACGACCTGATCAGGTTTTAAATTCACCGAGAATTCGCTGAGTATGCGCTTGGTGAAGCCGGCGGATACGAGTATTGACGCGAGCTCCCAGGGGTCTTCCACACCCTCCTCCTCCATCCATTCGGCGAGCTCGTCCTCGAGCTCGTTCCGCTCGAGCGCGTCCATCTCGACGCCGTTTACGTTCATAGCGTCTTCTATCGGCTTGAAGGGAAAGCCGGCCTTGTCGACATCGTCCCTGAACATGTAATGCTTGAGTATCTCCGTCGAGAAGATATCGAACTCGTGGATCGTATTCGCGAGGCTCTCCGCCGTCCTCTTGGCCGCCGAAGCGGGGTTATTGAGCTCATGAGCGAGGCCCGCGGCCATCGTACCGAGAGAAGCGAGTTTCTCCCTCTGAAAAGAGAGGTGCGTAAGAGCGGAGATTCTCGCCGACATGTTGGATAATATTTTCCCCCTCGCTGTCGAGCAGTTGCCCAGCATGTACCAGAAATCATCCTGATCGACTTTGAAGACTTTCATGTCGGTAACAGCTATTCCGTTCGCAAGATGCCTGGTGCCGGAAAGAAGCGGCACCTCGCCGCCGGACATGCCTTTGGTGAAGAAGCCTATGCTGAGTTTCTCTCCCCTTATAATCCTGTAAATTTCGAGTGTGCCCTCGAGGAATATGTAGAAATTAACAGCGTCATCACCCTCGTGAAAAAGATGGTCGCCCTTCTTCAATTCGATCAGTACGCCCCTGACGTCCTCTTCCAGCTCTTCGTCCGAAGTGTCGGAAAAAAGATCTATTTCCCTCAGCTCTTTTATGATCATCTGAATCCGCTCTCCGAAGCTCTGATGCCATTTATTGTAAATGGTGGTTTCGATTCGGGCAAAATATATTCAGCTACGGTGTATCAACGCGGCGGCGTATTCAGATCGGTATATGCAAGTGCAGGCGCAACTCAGGGAGATAAAAGACAAATTAAAACGAGCCGTCTCTATAAGTTAAATTATATGGATATAATTGCCGAGGTCCTATTGAGCTTTCCAGTCCTGGGATACTACTTTTATATTCAACGCACCGCAGTCCTCCGAACCCGTATTCATCGCGGAGAGCCTCAATCGGTCGACTCCGGCAAGATCGACATCGTAGCTTTCAGTATCCCCGCTCTTGACCGCCCTTCTGAAAATTTCCCTTCCGTCTCCCGTCAGTACGAGCTCGGCCCCGGACTGACTGCCGCAGTCATCACCGAGCGAAGGCGTGATCCTCATGCTCTTCAAGTCCCCGTTGAAGCTGAAATCCGCCTCCGTCGGCNNCTCCGCCCGCGGCGAAAAGATCGAGCGGCAGCACATCGTACCGGTCAGCCATCCGCGGGTAATAAGTCAGGAAATCGTTTAACGTGCTTCTGATGGAGGCATAATCAGGCGGCTTTTCTCTTTCGTACACATGCAGAATAATGTTCTTATCGAGATCGAAACTCTCCGGAAGCTCCTTGTAATTCAATCCGATCCCTTCTTTTTTGAGAATTTTTTCGGAGGGCAGGGTTATTATTTGCTGATTCTTTTTATTCAGATGGTATTGAGGCGGTTCGGCTACTATCACATACCTGGAGGTAAAAAATTGCAGCGGGAATCCGTCTCTCTTGTCCACGTCAGAGGTCGTATTGATCTTTGGCATCGTAGCCGGGTCCTTGTATTTTTCTTTAACGGCGGTTTGTAAAATACTCGAATTCCACAGCGCGGAG
>JRYK01007289.1_pt1 | contig 15044 bp, 13 predicted proteins | sample 235381 | NCBI WGS metagenome assembly JRYK01 (sample SAMN03074220, study PRJNA261476) | activated sludge metagenome | biome: Wastewater Treatment Plant; feature: Wastewater; material: Activated sludge; isolation source: activated biomass of a wastewaster treatment plant treating hydrocarbon... ... | reverse complement strand
CGGCGGCGAGCGTGCCGAGCACGGCGCTGGAGATGAGGGAGCCGGCCGCGGCGACGGTGTCGCCCGACCGGGCGTTCTCGCCGCGGCGGCGGATGTAGTCCTTCACCCTGTCGACGAAATATATGTATCCGTCTTTGTCCATCATGCCGGCGTCCCCGGTGTGGAACCAGAAGTTCCTGAAATCCTGTACGGTCTTCTCGGGCATCTTGTTGTAGAAGTGGAGCATAATGTTTGGGGTCCTCGGGCGTACTATAATCTCGCCCACGTGTCCCCTCGGCACTTCCTCGTCGGTCTCGGGGTCTCCGATCTTGATCTCGTAGCCGGGCGCTTCCTTGCCGCAGGAGCCTACCCTGAAAGGCTCTCCGGGCCTCATCCACGTGCACTGGCCTATCTCGGTGAGGCCGTATCCCTCCATGAACTTTATATTGAACCTGTCCATGAAATCCTCGATTATGTCGTGGGGCGCGGGGGAGCCGAGCACGAGCTTCGCCTTGTGCTGCTTTTCCTCGGGCACAGGGGGAGTGTTCCACATGAAGTAGGCCATAGTGCCGACTATGTTGAACTTGGTCACGCCGTGGTCTTTTATCCATTTCCAGAACTGGCTCGCGGAGTATTTCTCCTCGACCACGGCCTTTGCGCCTTTTATGAGCGCGGGATATACGGTCATCACCATCGCGTTCGAATGATAGAGCGGGAGGCAAGTGAAGCAGACGTCCCTCGGGCCGACGTCCATTATCTCAGCATAGTTCCTGGCGCTCGAATAATCGGCCGCGCAGGGTCTCACTACGCCTTTCGACCTCCCGGTCGTGCCCGAGGTGTACATGAGCCTCGCGTGATCCATGAAGGTTATTTCGACGCCGGGCTCCGTGCTTTTCTGCGGGCCGATGAAGCTTGAGTAGGATGTCATGCTCCTGAAATCGTACCCCTGCCTGTCGAAACTTTGACCGCCGCCCCTCGTCCATACTATCACGTGCTCGAGCTGGGGCAGGTCGTTCGCTATCGGCGGCATCCTGTCGAGATATTCCTCGGCTATGAAAAGGACCTTCGAATCGGAGCTGTCGAGTATGTACTGGAGGAAGTCCATCTTGTACGCGGTGTTTATAGGCACCATTACGGCGCCCATTTTCAATATGCCGAACCACGTGATGACGTAGTCGTCGGAGTTAGGCATGTATACCGCCACCTTATCGCCTTTCTTTATACCGAGCCTGAGGAGCCCGTTCGCTATCTTGTTGGCGAGCTGGTTCGTCCTGAAGAAGCTGAGCGGCTTTTTGTAGCCGAACTGGAGGAACGGTTTTTTCCCGAGCTTCTTCGCCTGCTGCGTGAGTATCTTCGGCAGAACCCAGTTGGTCTTATCCAGGCCCAGATACCATTCCACATTGAACCTGCCGTTCTCTCTTTTATAAGTGACCGTGTGCATCAGGTCGCGGCCTTTTTTTCGTTTGGGCTTGGCTGCCATCTTCTATACCCTCTTCGAGCATTCTCGATAATTGCGGCGAATTTCGTTAAGTGACCGGTTCGCGCCGTCCGCTGATCGAGTTCAATTTCTACTTTATTTTTTACGCCGGAAAATGTCAAGCGGTTTAGCGGGCAGTAAGGCGCGGGAAGATAAGCCGGGCGGACGAACGGGCGACCGGCAGGCGGGGATCAGGAAACGCCGTCGCCGGCAGGGGTTTCCGCTTCCTCGGCGGACTCCTTTTTCTTGCCGAACATCCACGCGACGAGGATGCCGAGCTCGTAGAATATTATTAACGGAACGAACATGAACATAAACGATATCGCGTCCGTCGTGGGCGTTATCACCGCCGCCGCGACCGCGCTCACGAGTATCGCGTATTTCCTCTGCCTTCTGAGCCATGAGCTCGATACGACACCTATCCTCGCGAGGACGAATATAACGAGGGGGAACTCGAATATGAGACCGAAGCCCAGAATGAGNNCGCTTTTCATGCTTGTAGAGACCGGGGGCGACGAACTTCCAGACCTGATAGAGTATGAAAGGCACCGCCGCGGCGATCGCCGTATAAATCGAGACTTTAAGATAGGTCATGAAGCCCTCGGCGGGCATCGTGAAAATAAGCATGCTTCCTTTGGGCAGCTCTTTTCTTATAGGCTCCATGAGGAAATCGAATATCTGCGCTGAAAAATAGTAAGCCGGGATGAAGCAGACCATAACCGCGAGGATCGACCAGAGCATCCTTCGCCTGAGCTCGCCCAGGTGTTCAAGGAACGACATTTTGGATTCTTCCATAGATGCGGCAAAAGATTAACTCAATAGCGTGAGGTTCTCAAACATTTGCATCGGGCGCGCGTAATAGAGCCGGCTTAACAGGGCCTTAAGCGCCGAGCCTGACACCAAGGTCCGCAAAATCGATACGCGTCCCCCCGGCTAACCTCCGAAATTGACAATAAATCATAGCTCGCATATATTGTTATCCCTGTAAAAATCATCCCTTTTCATCTCTCGGAGGAAGAATTGAAAGTACTGATTACAGACGGTATGTCCAAGGAAGGTCTCAGCATTCTGGAGTCCGCCGAAGGCCTCGACCTGGACGTCAGAAAGAGCACGCCGAAGGAAGAACTTGCTGAGATTATAGGCGGTTATGACGCTATAGTGATAAGGAGCGCGACAAAGCTTACCGCCGATCTGATAAACGCGGGCAAGAACCTGACGGTAATAGGCAGGGCCGGGATAGGCGTTGACAACGTGGACGTGGACGCGGCGACGAAAAAAGGAATCGTCGTGATGAACACGCCCGAGGCAAACGCCATCACTACCGCCGAGCACACCATCACGCTCATGCTCTCTCTCGCGAGACAGATACCGCAGGCCCACGCATCGCTCAAGGCGGGCAAATGGGAAAGGAGCAAATTCAAAGGGATGGAGATATACGGCAAGACCCTCGGGTGCATCGGCCTCGGAAACATAGGCAAGCTCGTCGCGGAGAGGGCGCTCGGGCTCAAGATGAACGTAATCGCCTACGACCCGTTCCTGTCCAAGGAGGCGGCGGAGAGGATAGGCGTCGAGCTCGTTTCGCTCGACGATCTCTTGAAGAGGTCCGACATAATAACCATTCACACACCGCTCACACCCGAAACGAAGAACCTTATAAATAAAGACACTATAGAGAAAATGAAGAAGAAGGTCGTGCTCATTAACTGCGCGCGGGGCGGAGTGATAAACGAAAATGACATTGCCGAGGCGATAAAATCCGGCAGGGTCGCGGGCGCCGCTTTCGACGTGTTCGTGAACGAGCCGCCCGAAGAGGGGAACCCCATAGTCGCCCTCGAAGAGAACGTGGTGTATACACCGCACCTGGGAGCCTCGACAGAAGAGGCGCAGACGAAGGTCGGGCTCGCCATAGCCGAGCAGATAGTCGATTTCCTCAAGAACGGAGTCGTCAAGAACGCGGTCAACATGCCGTCCGTCAGCCTCGAAGTGCTTAAGACGATGAGGCCTTACCTCAACCTGGCCGAGAAGCTCGGGAGCCTCCAGGGCCAGCTCTGTAAAGGCGGGGTCAAGGAAATACTTATAGAATACGACGGTGAGGTCTCGGAGCTCGACACCTCGCCTATAACCGTGTCGGCGCTCAAGGGGTTCCTCACGCCCATGATGGACGTGGTCGTGAGCCACGTAAATGCCCCGGTTATCGCCGCGGAAAGGGGTATAAAGGTCGTAGAAGCGAAATCCTCTCAGACGAAGGACTATACGAGCCTTATATCGATAAAGGTAAAAACGGAGCAGGGCGAAAGCCATGTGTCCGGAACCATATTCGGGAAGGAAGAGCCGAGGTTCGTCAGGATAAACGGGGTTACGATAGACGTAGTGCCCAAGGGATACCTCCTCGTGAGCGAGAACAAGGACAGGCCGGGATTCATAGGAGCGATGTGCACACTGCTCGGAGAAAACGGAGTGAACATAGGCCTCCTTCACCTGGGCCGCGAAGCGATAGGCGGACGGGCTATCGTCTTTACGAACGTCGATTCCCCGGTCCCGCAAAACGTAATAGATAAAATATCAAAGCTACCGGACATCATTTCCGTGACGCAGGTCAATCTATAGATGATAAACCGCCTCAGTCTTCCACAGGGCGTGAAAGACTACACGCCCGAGAAAGCAGAAGAGCTCAGAAGGATAGAAGACGGCCTTCTCGAAGAGTTCGGCAGGTGGGGTTACAGGAAGATAATCACCCCGCTCTTCGAATACCTGGAGCCGTTGTCCGTAGGGCTCGGCGACGAGCTCAAGAGCAAGGTCATGAAGTTCGTCGATCCGTCCTCGGGCGACGTCGTCGCGCTGAGACCGGACATAACGCCTCAGGTGGGCAGGATCGTCGCGACGCAGATGAAGGAACACACAGCGCCGCTCAGGCTCTGCTACAACGGCAGGGTGGTAAGGTTCGAGGAAAAAGGGAGCGGCAAGGAGCGGGAAATCTTCCAGGTGGGCTGCGAGCTCGTAGGGCTTTCCTCCCCGGAAGCCGACGCCGAGATAATCGCGCTCGGAGTGAAATCGCTCGGGAAATCGGGGATTAAGAACCTCGTGCTCGACATAGGGCACACGGGCATACTCAGATACCTGCTCGACAGGACGGGGGAGCTCAGGGAAAGCATCGAAGAGGCGCTTAAAAAAAAAGACCAGGAAGCATTGTCGAGGGCTATTGCCAAATCGCGCGCTCCTAAAGACATAAGAGACACCATACTCAGGCTCCCCGAGCTGTTCGGCGGGAGGCACATTCTCTCCGAAGCGAAAAAGATCAAATCCATCAGAAAATACGTGAACGAGCTCGAGAACGTGCTCGACGTGATAGACGACTACCAGTCGGAGTGCGACGTCAACATTGACCTCGCCGAGATAAGGGGTTTTAATTATTATACGGGGGTCACATTCGAGATCGTCTCGCGCGACATACCGGCCCCTCTCGTAAGGGGAGGACGTTACGACGAGCTCATGGGCAAGTACGGCTACGATTCTCCCGCGACCGGCTTCGCCGTCGATGTCGAATCCCTCCTGAGCACGTCCAAAAAGGACAGGGAGGGGAGTCAGATACATTTCGTAGTGATCCCGAAGAAGCCGGCATTGAGGCGGGAAGCCATACGTCTCGCGGAATGGCTCAGATCGAGCGGCTTCAAGGTAGTGCTCGACCTCAATCTCGACGCCGGGCAGAGGGAGATGAGGATCAGGGAAAACCGCGATTCCAATTTCTACGGAGTCATTCTCCTCGAGACGCCGATGAAGCTCAAGCTGATCGAGTCGCGGAGAGGAGCCTGTAAGGAATTCTCCAACCTCGAGGAGCTCCTCAAAGGGGGTATCTGAGAATGCCTAATATAGTGGTGATAGGCGCTCAATGGGGCGATGAGGGCAAGGGCAGGATAGTCGACCTCATATCAGAGAACGTGGATATAATCGCCCGCTACCAGGGCGGAAACAACGCGGGACACACGATAGTCATAGGGAAGCAGAAGGTCGTGCTCCATCACCTCCCGTCGGGAATATTGAGGGAGGGGAAGATATCCGTGATCGGAAACGGCGTGGTAATCGACCCGAAGGTCCTTCTCGACGAGCTACGCGGGCTCAGGACGGCGGGTTACAAGGTCGATTCCGGGAACCTGAAAATAAGCGACAGGGCGCACGTCATAATGCCCTACCACAGGGAGATAGACATAGCGCGCGAATCGTCGACGAGCGGCAACGGAAAGATCGGGACGACGGGGAGGGGGATAGGTCCCGTTTACGAAGACAAGGCGGCGAGGAGAGGCATAAAGTTTTCTGACCTCATAGACCCGGAGTCACTCAAAGAAAGGCTCTCGAGCGTGCTCGACGAGAGGAACAAGTACCTAGAGCACGTGCTCGGCAGAAATCCCCTCCGCTTCGACGACATATACAACGAATACAAAGAATACGGAAAAGAGCTGAGTGATTTCTCGTGCGACGTCTCGAGCCTGCTGAATAAATCCATCGATGAAGGGAAATGCGTCCTGTTCGAAGGCGCGCAGGGTGCGCTCCTCGACATAGACCTCGGAACCTATCCCTACGTCACGTCATCGAGCGCGAGCTCGGGAGGCGCGTGCACGGGCACCGGAGTGAGCCCGACGCGCATAGACACCGTGCTTGGCATAGCCAAAGCGTACGCGACGAGGGTCGGAGAAGGCCCGTTCCCCTCCGAGATCGAGGGGGAGCTCGGCGAGAAGCTGAGGGAGGCAGGGGGCGAATACGGGGCGACGACGGGGAGATCGAGAAGGTGCGGGTGGTTCGACTGCGTCGCGCTCAAATACGCCGCGATGACGAACGGCATATCCCGCCTCGCGATAACGAAGCTCGACGTTCTGTCGGGATTCGAGAAGATCAAGATATGCACGGGCTATAAGTACAAGGGCGAAAAGCTGCAGTGCTTCCCTTCGAATATCAGCATACTGAAAGACTGCGAGCCGGTTTACACGGAAATGGACGGGTGGAAGGAAGACATTTCATCCGTGGCTGATTTTAACGGACTGCCCTCTCAGGCCAGGAATTACATCAGGAAGATAGAAGAGCTAACGGGTGTGAAGATTTATGCCGTGTCGCTCGGAGCTTCGAGAGAGAAGATACTCTTCCTCTCGGAACTGTTTAATTGATCCGCTTGACTAATCGAATTCGAATTCCCTGATCCAGTAGGTAAGATTGGGGCTCCAGCTTTCAAGCCTCACGGCATCTATCCTGTTATAGAAGTAATCGCCCTCCGTCTGAAACTCTTTCCTGTAGATACCGACGACCCTTATGTACTCGCCGTCAGTTACCGGCGCTTCGCCGTTGACGTAAACGTCCATCCCGATACCGTTCCTGTCCGCTATAGTGAATACGGTATATACCTGATCGACCCCATACTCGTTAATCCCCATGGATTCGACCTTCGGACGCCATATCTTCCCTATAACCACCACTCCGGACATATCGTACGCGTCCGGATTGGCGAGAATGGTGGCTATGCTGACGCTCTGCGAAGGGAGAGCCGTATCGGGGTCTCTCCACTGGCCGCACGCAGCGCTGATGAAGAGAATCGCGAGAGAGAGGACGCACAGGAATTTTCGCATAAAAAAACGCCTCCGATAGCTATGCCGAACAGCAGAGAATTATAACACACTACTTATGAGTTTTGCTCGTATGCTTCGATAATTTTCCTCACGAGCGGGTGTCTCACGACGTCGTTCTTGGAAAAGTATACGAACGAGATGCCCTCTATCTTTTTCATGAGCATTTCGGCTTCGAGCAGTCCCGACCGCTCGCTCGCCGAGAGGTCCACCTGTGTGGTGTCGCCCGTGATTACGGCTTTCGAGTTGTAGCCGAGCCTCGTGAGGAACATCTTCATCTGCATCGACGTGGTGTTCTGGGCCTCATCCAATATTATGAACGCGTCGTTCAGAGTCCTTCCCCTCATGAACGCGAGCGGGGCTATCTCGATCGCTCCCTTCTCCAGGAGACGCGACGCCTTCTCGTAATCCATCATATCGTAGAGCGCATCCAGAAGCGGCCTGAGATAGGGATCCACTTTCGCAGAAAGATCGCCCGGCAGGAACCCGAGCTTCTCGCCGGCCTCGACAGCGGGCCTCGTGAGCACTATGCGGTTGACCTCTTTGTTGACGAACGCGGACACCGCCATCGCCATGGCTAGGTACGTCTTTCCCGTACCCGCGGGGCCGATGCCGAAAACTATGTCGTGCCTCCTGATGGATTCTATGTATATCTTCTGCGCTATGCTCTTGGGAGCGATAATCCGCTTCCTCGTCGAGACGCAGACCGTGTCGAGGAACACGTCGGCGAGCCGGATCTTGCCCTCGTCGACTATCCTCGCTGCAAGCTCTATGTCGGCGGGGTCGAGCGTATAGCCTTTTTCAAGAATGCCGTACATCTCCCTCAAGAACCTGTCGGCCGAGTCGACTCCCCCAACCTCGCCTTCGAGGTTAAGCTTCCCTCCCCTCGAATGGATCTTTATGCCGTAATGATCTCCGATCTCCTTGAGGTTGTCGTTGTTCTCCCCGTAGAGCTCTTTGACAAGGTTGTTGTCGCCGAATTCAAGCTCCCTCGCGTTCCCGTTCTGGACCGTCATGGTTTCCTGCATATCTATTTAATAGCCTCCTCCCGGATATGTGCCGGGACTCATGTGTATTAATATATGCATTACGTGGTTACTTTTACAGGCGGCGAGTGAAGGCACAGAAGAACCGGCGTCCCGAATAAAGCCGGACTCCGGCGTTCCATTAAAGGAAAATCTATTGGTTTTCTCTATATCTGTTCCCAAATATGAACGAGTGTGTAAAATGGGATTTCTTTCATTTTCAACAGTGATTAGTATAGCATAACGCCTGTCAAATCCAACCCCGCACATACGCAGGAACCCAGGAGAAGGAGGCTTTTCAGCCATCGATCCGGGACGGGTCCGGGTATTTGAACCGGTATCCGAGGAGCTTTTTCAGCCTGCCGCTATTAACTATTTTGTATCCCGCCTTCCCGCTTTCTTTAAATTGAGGGGGGTCGAGCCCGAGCCTGAGCGCCTGGGCCGTGTAATAGTCCTTCCGGGAAGGGTGCCCGTCAGCGCATGCGTTAAGTGTCACTCCCCAGATGTTTTGACCGATGATGCCGTGTATTATGCCCACGCAATCGTCCCTGTGTATGAGGTTCACGGGAGCCTCCCCGCCTTCGATGCCCTTTTTCCCTGCGAGGAACCTGCCCGGCATTCTGTCGTAGCCGATGAGCCCGCCGAACCTGACAATCGTAGTGACGAATGAGCCCGAATCCCGGAGGAGCTTCTCGGCCCGAAGGAGCGCTAGGCCCGACTGTTTCGAGGGGGGCGCGATTTCGTCTTCCGTGACCTCGCGGTCAAGATTGGGATAGACGGACGTCGAGCTGACGAAGAGGACTTTTTTCACACGGGAGCCGGCGAGCCCGGCGATCAGCGACCTTATCTGCTCGGGGTGATAATCGGCGATGTCGTCCCTCCTCTCGGGAGGGAAGTTGACGACGAGCACGTCGCAATCGAAAAAGTCTCCGAGCCCCTCTCCCCTGAGTGTGGGATCGATCACGAGATAATAGGGCTCGATCCCGCGGGACTTCATCTCATCGAGGCCGGACCGCGCCGTGGTCGAGCCTTTTACTTTATAACCCTTCCCGAGCAAAAATTCGGCGAGAGGCAGCCCGAGCCAGCCGCATCCAAGTATGCTTATGGTTTCCATACGTATTCACCGGCGAGAAGAAACCGACCGCCGTTAAAAGTGCCGAGCCAGCCCAGCAGTCAAAAACGCTCACGCGGTAAGGCGTTCGAGCGCCTCTTTGTATTTCTCGGAAGTCCTGCGGACGACGTCGGGAGGGAGTGAAGGCGCGGGCGGCTTTTTGTCCCAATCGAGCGACTCGAGATAATCCCTTACGAATTGCTTGTCGAAGCTCTTCTGCGGGCCTCCGGGCTTGTATTCGTCCATGGGCCAGAACCTCGAAGAATCGGGCGTAAGCGCCTCGTCTATGAGGACTAGCCCGCCAGACTTTTCGTCTATCCCGAACTCGAACTTGGTGTCGGCGATGATTATCCCCTTCTTCTCCGCTATATCCCTCGCCCTTGTATAAAGCGCTATGCTCACATCCCTGACCTTTTCGGCGAGCTCCCTCCCAAGGAGCCCGGCCGCCCTTTCGAAGCTTATATTCTCGTCGTGCGTGCCGGCTTCGGCCTTCGTGGACGGGGTGAATATGGGGGTGTCGAGCCTGGAGGACTCTTTGAGCCCCGGCGGGAGCGGTATGCCGCATATAGAGCCGCTGCTCCTGTATTCCTTCCAGCCCGAGCCCGCGACGTATCCCCTTACTATACATTCGACCGGAAGGGGCTTCGTCTTTCTGACGAGCATGCTCCTGCCTTCGAGAACCCCGCGGTACTTACGGAACTCTTCGGGATAGTCGTCGATGTCGGTCGATATAAGGTGGTTGGGAATGATGTCGGCTGTCTGCCCGAACCAGTACTCGGAAATGGTATTCAGCACCCTTCCCTTCCCCGGTATGCCCTCGGGAAGCACGACGTCGAATGCCGAAATACGGTCCGAAGCGACGAGAATGAGCCTGTCACCGAGGTCGTATATATCCCTCACCTTACCCCTCGCGGGAGGCTTAACGCCTTCGAAATCCGTGCGCATAACGATAATGTTTTCTTTTGTTGCCATAATTCACAGGAAACATCTAAGAAATCAGCGGAGAGAATTCTATTAAAGAAAAAAAGATATGTCAAAACGCCGCGACCCGCATGAAATAGGAGCACTTGGTGAGCGGACTGAATATAATTTCATTCCGTGTTTCCCTGCGCCCTGCCCTTCGCTCTCGACGCGTCGAGTACGTCCTTGAAGAACCACATCAGGAGGAGCGGGACGTAATAAAAAAGCGTGACGTAGAAAGATGTGGCGAGATCCCTGTAGAGGGCCCAGACCCCGGCGAAATCGATGACAGCGACAGATATCAGGACGATGTACGCCCTCTTTAAAGGGTCTCCTACCCACCTTCTCAGCAAGAGGTGCGCGCCTCTCGAGAGAATAGTCACGTTGATAAACGCGCCTACGAGCCTCCAGAGCATCGGGGTGTCCATGCTATTCGGAAGCCCCCGATGAAGTCCTGCCCCGAGAACTTTTACTTGAATTTTCGACGCGAATCATTATTTTCATTATATCACCCCGTGAGCGTGGTGTAAGTAGATGGCGTTTGCGGGATGCATCCGGTTTTATTGGATAAATTGAGTTTTAATCAGTCGGGAGAGATAAAAATGAACACGCTAAAGAGTCTCATACTGCTCGTTGTGCTCTCCGCGATCCTCATGTGGATCGGCGGAGCTATCGGCGGGAAACAGGGCCTCGTGATCGCCTTCGGCTTCGCGATGGTGATGAATTTCGCGAGCTACTGGTGGAGCGACAAGATCGTTCTTTCGCTCTACGGCGCGAAGGAAGTCAAGCAAGAGGACGCTCCTGAGCTCTACGGCATCGTACACGAGCTTTCCTCGAGGGCAGGACTACCGATGCCGAGGGTCTATATAACGCCGCAGGAGCAGCCGAACGCGTTTGCCACGGGGAGGAACCCCGACCACGCTGCCGTAGCGGTAACGCAGGGCATATTGAGGCTGCTCAGCAGGGACGAGCTAAGGGGAGTGCTGGCACACGAGCTCGCCCACGTGAAGCACAGGGACATACTCATCGGTTCTATCGCCGCGACCATAGCGACCGCTATCACCTATATCGCTTATATGGCCCAGTTCGCCGCCATATTCGGCGGAGGCGGAGGCGACAGGGACAGGGGGGGGAACCCTCTCGGACTGCTCGTGATGGCGATAGTCGCCCCACTGGCGGCCACGATTATAAGGCTCGCTATCTCGAGGACGAGGGAATACGCCGCGGACGAGGGCGGAGCCGAGATAAGCGGCAACCCGATATCGCTCGCGAACGCCTTGAGAAAGCTCGGTATGGCTTCCGACAGGATACCGCTGCAGGTGAGCGAGCAGGTCGCCGACAGCACGTCTCACATGCTCATCGCGAGTCCGCTCTCGGGCGGAGGGCTGTCGTCGCTTTTCAGCACCCATCCTCCGATGGAAGAGAGGATCAGGAGGCTCGAAGAGATGGCGGCCGGTATTTCCAGATAAAATTATTCTTCATCCGAACCGCGTATGGACTTTCGCCGGCTGCTGTAACGGAGAGCCGCTAATTCGATGCGCGGGTCTCGAGGTACGAGGAAACGACCTCCCACCTGTCGTAGAGCTTCTTCAACTCGCCGCTCAGGCGGCTGAATTCAACCGACGCCTCTGCCGAGCGCCTGGCGTCCCTGAAATTTTCGGGGTCGGCCAGAAAGGCCTCGACCTCGGAGATATCTTTTTCGATGCCGTGGATCCTCTGTTCGAGCTCGGTGAGCGCCGAGCGGAGCTGCTTTCCCGAAAGCTCGCGCCAGTTGTCCATGTTCTCGATACCTCGCTCGCGGAGCTCCCTGTGAAGTAGATTCCTCCTCTCGGCCTCGAGCCTCCTGCCTGCGTCAGATCCGTCCTGGCTCTTTCGAGACTCCCCGTCCCCCGATTTCTTTCCGTTTTTCCCGCGCTCGCCTGATTCATCCAAGTCATCAGTTTTTTCATCCTCGTACAAATTATGATGGTATCTGAACTCCGAATACGTGCCGGGATAGGTGACGATGCCGCCCTTCTCGGCATACCATATCTTGTTCGTCACGCGGTCGAGGAAATGCCTGTCGTGGCTCACGACGAGGAACGTCCCCTTATACTGCCTGAGGGCCTCTATGAGCACGTTCCTCGATTGTATGTCCAGGTGGTTCGTGGGCTCGTCGAGGACGAGGAAGTTCCGGGGAGCGAGGAGCGTCTTGGCGAGCGCGACCCGGCTCTTCTCCCCTCCCGACAGGACCGATATTTTTTTATACACGTCGTCGTCAGAGAAGAGGAACGCGCCGAGTAGAGACCTTATGTCGGTCTCGTTCCGCGCCTCCTCGACAGACTCAAGCTCTTCCATGATCGTGTTGGAGGGGTCGAGAGAGTCCGCCAGGTGCTGGGCGAAGTAAGTGACGGATACGTTGTACCCCTCCCTTCTCTCCCCTTCGAAGGGCTCCGACCCGATGACGATCCTCGCGAGCGTGCTCTTGCCCGCGCCGTTCTTGCCTATGAGCGCGATCTTGTCCCCTCTCATCACTTGAAGAGGTCCGGCGTTTTCGAATACGCGTATTTCGCCGTACGCTTTGGAGAAAACCGATAATTCGAGGACGGACTTTCCGGAGCGCTCGGGCTCCGGGAATTTGAAATGAATGGCGGGGTCGTCGGACGGGGGCGGAGGTATCCTCTCCAGTTTCTCGAGGGCCTTGATGCGGCTCTGGACCTGCTTAGCCTTCGTGTTCTTGTACCTGAACCTCTCGATGAAACGCTCGGTGTCTTTGATCTTCCTCTGCTGATTCTCGTATGCAGACCTGTGAATCGCGATCCTCGATTTCCTTTCCACGAGATAATAGGAATAATTCCCCGCATACTCGGTAATACGCCCCATGCCGAGCTCGGCAATCGTATCGACCATGCGGTCGAGGAAATACTGGTCGTGCGACACGAGGATCACCGTACCGGCGAAACCCTGAAGATATTTCTCCAGCCAGTCGATGCTCTCGATATCGAGATGGTTCGTCGGCTCATCCAGCAGTAGCACGTCCGGCTTTACGAGAAGGAGCTTGGCGAGGGCCACTCTCATTCTCCATCCGCCCGAGAACGCGCTCAGGGGTTTATGCAGGTCTCCGGTCTCGAAGCCGAGACCTAGGAGGAGCTTTTCCGTTTTGTATTTTAAAGTATGGTAGCCCCTCGCGTTGAGCTCGTTCTGTATGGCGTCGAGCCTGTGGAGGAGCTTCTTTCTCTCCCCGGCGTTATCGCCGCTCACGAGGCCGAGCTCTTCCCTCACCGATTCGAGCTCACGCTCGAGCTCCTGGACCTCGCGGAAAGCCGTCATCGCTTCCTCGAGGACCGTTGTGCCGGGAACGGTGTCTCCCACTTCCTGGGGCAGGTAACCGACGGTTACGGCCGGTGGAACGACCACGGCCCCGCTGTCCGGATGCATGAGACCGGCCATTATATTAAGGAGCGTCGTCTTTCCGACGCCGTTAGGCCCGAAGAGACCTATCCTCCTGCCGTCCTTTATGTGCCAGTCGAGGTTTTTAAAAATCTCCCTCGACCCGTAAGAGAGGGAGATATTATCGAGTTGAATCATGATGTGTTAACTTCGGAGTAATATCGGGAATCTTGTCTATTCTTTTTTAAAATCGAGCCTTGTCTTAATATAATCGAAATCGGTCTCGGGCACGAGAGTCAGGGTTTTTTTGTCGGAGCTGAACTCGTAGGAGAAAGTTACCTCGCTGCCTTTATCGAACTTCAGAACGAGCGACTTGTCGTCATAGCTGTACTCTCCGCTGAGATTTATGGATATCGCGCTTCCCATGACGAATTTGAAAGAGCGGTCGCTCCCGAAATCGAGCTCGAGAAGCCCGGACTTCCACTTGCCCGCGAACGGGTTGAAGAGACCCTTAATCGCATCACAACTCGTCACCGCCAATGAAACGGCGACCAGTAGCGCCGCAGTTATCAGAAACCTTCGAATGTGCATATAATCTCCCGTCCTTTTTTATGACTGTCGATAAGTTTAACCGACAGGCAGCAGCGTCAACATCTGTACGGTCATATAAGATATACCAAGAGAGATTATCACTGCAAATGTGAATACGTATTTATTGAGGAGGGACAGGTGGATNNGCCATGCCCGTCCTCAGCTTCTTCGTCTCGCTCCGGAGTGAGACGGCATAGACAACGACGCTGAGCACAACGTGCGCCCCGAGAAAGAGAGGAAAGAGCGAGAGCACGAAAAACGGCTGCCTGTATTCGAATACAGTCCCGAAGAAGACGTAAAAAAGGGCCGCTGCCAGAGTGGATATCAGGACAAAATAGAAACCTTTCAGCATTATCGTATCCGCTCCATCTAAAGAGATAAGAATAACGCTGAAATCAACGGCGGGCCAAGATATTTTCAGGGGCCGGTGATTCAGGCTTGCTTTTTCCGCGGGGACAAATATCTTTAGCTCGAAAGGCGAAGCGTCAGATAAAGGAAAGCATGAACCTCAAAAAACCACTTATCGGCATTACGACTGACATCAAGGAAGGCCATTTCGTCATAGAGGACGCGTACGGAAGGGCAGTTGCGAAGGCAGGGGGCATCCCGCTGCTCCTGCCGTCCATACCTGAAAGACCCGAACTTCTTATAGAAGCCGCTTCACATATAGACGGGCTGCTCCTGCCGGGGTCGAGGGACATGGACCCGAAATTCTATAACGAGGAGCCTCATCCGAAGCTGAGACTCATGAGCATCGAGAGAACGGAAACCGAATTCATACTGCTCGAAGAATCTCTCAAGAGGGAGATACCAGTGCTCGGCATATGCGGCGGCATGCAGTTACTTAACGTCTTTTACGGCGGCTCGTTATACCAGGACATTGCGTCTTTCCTCCCCGATGCGCTTACGCACGAGAAGGGAGCTGT
>JRYK01004869.1_pt1 | contig 15105 bp, 16 predicted proteins | sample 235381 | NCBI WGS metagenome assembly JRYK01 (sample SAMN03074220, study PRJNA261476) | activated sludge metagenome | biome: Wastewater Treatment Plant; feature: Wastewater; material: Activated sludge; isolation source: activated biomass of a wastewaster treatment plant treating hydrocarbon... ... | reverse complement strand
CCAGAAGACATCACTGCGCTCATCGACGCCTTCGAGCGCTGTTCATCCCAGGAGATCCGCGTCGCAGCGGCGGGCTTCGAACTCCACCTTTCAAAGTCCGCCGACGGCGCCCTCCGCGCGCGAGGCGGTCGTGGCGAGTCGAGCCCGATGCGATCCGCCCCATCGGTGGAGCCGGCCAAGGCGAGCCCTGGCCCGGGTAGCAGCGCCTTGCAAGGCCCGGCTGAATCCGCGCCCAAAGCAGCTTCGCCCGCCAAAACCGGCACTCCGAGCTTGAAGCCGGGCCAGGACTACGTGCGGGCCGCCAACCTGGGGACGTTCTACCGCTCTCCGAAACCCGGCGCGCCGGCCTATGTGGAGGTCGGGACCCGGGTGACTCCCGACACTGAGGTGTGCCTGGTGGAGGTGATGAAGCTGTTCACGCCAATCCACGCCGGTGTGTCCGGCGTCGTGCGCGAGGTTCTCGTGCAGGACGGACAACTCGTGGAGTTCGACCAGCCGTTGTTCGTGGTCGAGCTCGACACCTGACAGGACGTGCATCGTGATTGAGCGCCTGTTTGTTGCCAATCGTGGCGAAATCGCGCTGCGGATCGTACGCGCGGCCAAATCGCTGGGCATCGAGTCCGTGCTCGCTGTGTCGTCAGCCGACAAGGACAGCCTGGCGGCACGCGAAGCGAGTTCGGTCGTCGTGATCGGTCCTCCCGCCGCTCGCAGCTCGTACCTCAACGCAGCCGGCCTTGTCCATGCGGCGTTGGCCAACCGCTGCGATGCAATCCACCCGGGCTACGGCTTCCTGTCAGAACGAGCTACTTTCGCTCAGTTGTGCGAGGAGAACGGGATCACCTTTGTGGGCCCAAGGTCGGAGACGATCCGCGCGGTTGGCGACAAGCTGGCGGCGCGCCGGATCGCCACCGAGGCGAAGATCCCGATGGTCTCCGGAACCGAGAAGGTGGCGTCGACCGAGGAGGCCCTGGCCATCGCCGCCCGCATCGGCTACCCAGTGATCACCAAGGCGTCCGCAGGCGGCGGAGGCAGAGGCATGCGGGTGGCTCGCAACTCGCACGATCTTCGCGACTCGTTCGACAGGTCCTCACAGGAGGCTCACGAGGCCTTCGGTGACGGCACGTTGTACCTGGAGCGCTTCGTCGAGCGCGCTCGACATGTGGAGGTCCAGGTGATGGGCGACGGACATGGTCAGGTAATCCACTTCGGTGAGCGTGACTGCACCTTGCAGCGGCGCTATCAGAAGATGATGGAAGAGGCGCCCGCCGTGGCTCTGCCCGAACGCACCCGGGCCCGTCTCCACCAGGCGGCCATCGACCTGCTGCAGCCGTTGAAGTACCGGAACGCTGGCACCGTCGAGTTCCTATACGACGCCGAGCGGGACGAGTTCTACTTCATGGAGGTCAACGCCCGCATTCAGGTGGAGCACCCGGTCTCTGAAATGATCAGCGGCGTCGACCTCATCCAGCTCCAACTTCGCGTGGCCTCGGAAGAACGTCTTCCGATCACGCAGAACGACGTGCGGTTGCACGGACATGCAGTGGAACTGCGGATTCTGGCGGAGGACCCCAAACGCGACTTCCTGCCAAGTCCCGGGCGCCTGACGGAGTGGGACTTCCCGGTAGATCGGGAAGGCGCCCGACTGGACAGCGCGATGCATGTAGGCGCTCTCGTTCCGCCGTACTACGACAGCATGATCGGCAAGCTGCTGATCCATGCGCAGAGCCGCGACGCAGCCATGAAGGCGATGTCCGAGGTGCTCGAGGAGGCCCGGGTCGCCGGAATCCACAGCAACGTCGAACTGCTTCGGTTCCTCGTCAACCACCCCGATGTCCTCAGCAACGCGATCGACACCCGTTGGGCCGAGCGTGTGCTGATGCCCCAATTCCTTACCCATTGAGAGCCGACACATGGCACACATTCAGATCCTCGACACCACGATTCGCGACGGCCAGCAAGCTCTGTGGGGCATGCGGATGAAGGCCGGCATGGCGCTTCCGGTCGCCCCCATCATCGACAAGACGGGGTACTGCGTCATCGACACCACGGCCTCCTCGCTGTTCGAGGTGCTCGTACGAGCCTGCCAGGAGAACCCGTGGGAGGGGCTCGACTTGCTGGTGCAGGCCATGCCGAACACGCCGAAGCGAGCGGGCATGCGTTCCAACGCGGCGGTGACCTTCTCGCTCACGCCGGACGCGCTCATGGACGCATGGATGCGGCAGTTGAACGTGCACGGCCTTCGCAGCTTCTGGGTCTACGACGTCCTGTTCAACATCGACAAAATGCTGCGCCTGGCGAAGGTCGCCAAGGAGTTCGGATCGACTTGCGCCGGCGCTCTGATGTTCACGCTGTCCCCGGTCCACACCGATGCGTACTACGCGGACAAGGCAGCGAAGCTCGCTGCTTCGGACGACATCGATTCGATCCTGATCTACGACACCGCAGGCGTGTTGGAGAAGGAGCGCCTGACCACCCTGATCCCCGCCATCATCAAGGTTTCTCGCGGCAAGCCGATCGAGTTGCATGCCAACAACATCCTCGGGCAGTCTGGAAAGGCGTATCTCGACGCGGTGGAACTGGGTGTCACTGTGCTGCACACCTCCAGCCGACCCTTGGCGAACGGCCCGGCGGTGCCGTCGGTGCAAATGTTCGCTCATAACCTGGAGGTGATGGGGCACACGCATGACCTGAACCTCGAGTTGCTGGAGCCGGTGGCCCGCCACTTCGAGCGGGTGGGCCGAGTGGCCGGGTATCCCGTCAACCAGAACAACGAATACGACGTGCTGGCCGTCAANNATGAAGTGATCGCGTATGCCGCTGGGCACTACGGCGAGATGGTGGCCCCGATCGAGCCCAACGTGCTCGACATGATCATGTCCAATGCGCGCGCCAAGGTGGTCGCCGCGAATCCGCCGGAACAGCCAACGATCGAGGAACTGCGCAAGCGACATGGCACCCAGGACGACGACGAGTTGCTCCTGCGCGCCTTGGTGCCGGAAGCCGACCTGCAGCGCATGCGTGCCGCCGGTCCCGTTCGCCAGGACTTCCCGATGTTCTCGTCGCCGGAACTGGAGCAGATCGCGCAGCTCGTACAGAGCATCAAGCTGCCGAGCGCGCAGATCCGGGTCGGTGAGATCGAGCTCGAACTCTACGGTGCGGGGGGCGCATGACAGCAACGTCACCGGTCGCGGCCCTGGCTCGCCGCATCCTCATCGTCAATGACGATGGCATCCAATCGCGTGGACTTTCCATCCTCGAACGAGCGGCCCAGAACCTGGGCGGAGAGGTCTGGGTGGTAGCGCCCGACGAAGAACGCTCGGGAGCCTCGCAGTCGATCTCGCTGTCTTTGCCTCTGCGTGCCCGGGAGATCGGCCCCCGGCGCTTCGCCATCAAGGGGACGCCCGCCGATTGCGTAATGTTTGGAGTGGCGACTCTGCTGCGTGACAACCCACCCACGCTGGTGCTGTCAGGCGTCAACCACGGGGAAAATTTGGCCGATGACCTGGCCTACTCGGGTACTTCAGGCGCGGCGATGGAGGCGGCTCAGTTCGGCATTCCCGCGATCGCCTTCAGTCAGGTCCGCAAGCTAGGACAGATGCCGAACTTCGACGCCTGCGAACGTCATCTCGATCGGGTCTTGAGCCGGCTCGTGGACTTCGATTGGGTGGATGGGCTCGCATTCAACGTCAACTTCCCGGCGGTGGTCGGGGGCGAAGTGTCGGGGATTCAAGTCGTGCCGACAGGCCGACGTCCGCGCCGACCGTTCTTCCCCGTGGAAGCGCTCGACGGTCGCAACATCCCCCACTACTGGGTGAAGGTGGACTACGCGCACGAACTTCCCGCGGCTCCGAACACGGACCTGGCGGCCATCCGAGAAGGCGCGATCTCTGTCACCGCACTGCGGCGTGATCCGACGGACCACGTGGTGCAGCAACGTCTGGAAAGGGTCTTCGCGGTATGACTGCCTCTCGTCCACGCAAAGCCATCATCACCTGTGCTGTCACGGGGGCGGTGCACACGCCCACCATGTCGCCCGCGCTGCCCGTCACGCCGGAGGAGATCGTTCAGTCCAGTCTCGCGGCGGCTGCTGCGGGCGCGAGCGTGATCCACCTCCATGCGCGTGATCCGCGCGACGGCCGTCCAACGCCCGACCCGCAGGTGTTCATGCAGTTCCTGCCGCGCATCAAGGAACAGTGCGATGCTGTGCTGAACATCACCACGGGGGGCAGCACTCGGATGACGCTGGACGAGCGGCTGGCGGCGCCGCTGGTGGCCAAGCCCGAACTCTGTTCGCTGAACCTCGGGTCGATGAACTTCGTCTTCTCCCAGATGGCGGGAAAATACGACTCGTGGAAGCACGAGTGGGAGAAGAGCTATGTGGAGGGCAGCGAGGACGTGATCTTCAGGAACACGTTCCGCGACATCGAGCGGATTCTGCGCTTGCTCGGGCACGAGCACGGTGCCAGGTTCGAATTCGAGTGCTACGACGTCGGTCACCTGTATGCGCTTGCCGACTTCGCCAACCGTGGCATCGCGAAGCCGCCGTTCTTCGTGCAGATGATCTTTGGCGTGCGAGGTGGGATCGGGGCAGACCCAGCTCATCTGACCCACATGAAGTGGACCGCAGACCGCCTGTTCGGACAGGACTACGTCTTCTCTGTCATGGCTGCCGGCCGGCACCAGATGCCGTTCGCCACGCAAAGCGCAACGATGGGTGGCAGCGTGCGGGTCGGGTTGGAAGACAGCCTGTTCATTGGGCGGCGCACCCTGGCCGAGTCCAACGAGCAGCAAGTGCGCAAGATTCGCACCCTGCTGGACGAGCTGGGCATTGAGGTGGCGACGCCCAATGAGGTACGGGACATGCTCGCATTGAAGGGCGCAGCCAACGTCGGCTTTTGAAGGGACGGCCGGCCGGCGGGGTTTGGGACCTGCTGCCGGCCGCGAACGTCAAGCTTGCGCTCCGGCTTCGTCCGGAGCGTTTTTGTTTGATGGAAACGGAAACCGTGCATTTGATGGGAGACCAGGTCAGCTCTTAGGCTGCTCCACCAGTTGCTTGCCCGTCTCCAACAGCTCGCTCGGCTTCGTGATCCGATCGCCAGGAATCCGGATGCCTCTTTGCACGGCCGGTCGCTGCTCGATCTGGTCGAACCAGCGCGAGAGGCTAGGGAACGGCTCGAGCGAAATGCCGGCCCAGTCATGGAAGTTGATCCAAGGCCAAGTGGCAATATCGGCAATGGAGTAGCCCGCTGCCAAGTACTCGTTGTCTTTCAAGTGACCGTCGAGGACGCCGTACAAGCGCTTCACCTCGTTCTGATACCTGTCGATCACGGAGGGTACCCTCTCGTGGAAATAGCGAAGAAAGACGTTCGCCTGTCCCTGCATCGGACCTACGGCGGACATCTGAAACATGAGCCACTGGGTGATCTTTGCTCGTTGGAGGACGTTGTCTCCAAAGTACTTCCCGTACTTATCTGCGAGGTAAATCAGAATGGCGCCGGACTCGAACATGCTGAGGCCGTTGTCGGAATCGACAATGGCAGGGATGCGCCCGTTGGGGTTGAGCTTGAGAAACCACTCTTCCTTCTGCTCCAGCTTGCTCAGGGAAATTGGGTGCACTTGGTAAGGGACCCGAAGCTCTTCGAGCAGAATCGAGACTTTGTGACCATTCGGGGTCGGAGATGTGTAGAGTTCGATCATGGTTAATAATGCCTCCGAAGAGGAGGCATGCAAGTGGGACAGGGGAAGGAGTTTGACCTTGCCCCTGAGTTCCGCATCCCTTGTGGCGTCGATTATGCGGCTCGCTTTTGCTGGGCAGCGAGCCAAGCCCGTTCGTATTCCATGGGGCTGATGTAGCCCAGCGTGGAATGCAGCCGCCGGTGGTTGTAGAACGTCAACCAGTCGATGACCTCGTCCATCGCGTCTCGGCGTGTCTCGAAGCGTCGGCCGTGCAGCCGGCCCACCTTCAGGGTGCCCCACAGGCTTTCGCTGACCGCGTTGTCCCAGCAGTCGCCTTTGCGGCTCATCGAACTGCGCATGCCATAGCCGTTCAGCGCCCGCTGGAAGTCATGGCTGCAGTACTGGCTGCCGCGGTCGCTATGGAAGATCAAGTCCGCCGCTGGCCGCCGTCGGAACCAAGCCATCCGAAGCGCGTCGGTGACCAGTTCCGTCTTCATGTGCGGCTTCATCGACCAGCCCACCACCTGGCGGCTGAACAGGTCGATCACAGCGGCCAGGTACAGCCAGCCTTCGTCGGTGGCGATGTAGGTGATGTCGCTGCTCCACACCCGGTCCGGCGCCTCGGGCGTGAAGTCGCGATTGAGCAGGTTCGGCGCCACCGGCAAGTCGTGGTTGCTGTCGGTGGTGGCCCTGTACTTGCGCTTGGCTCGGGCCTTGATTCCGTGCAGCTTCATGAGCTTCTGAATCCGGTCCTTGCCTACGCGAATCCCGCGCGCAAGCAACTCCTTCCACACTCGCGGCCAGCCGTACTCGCCCTTGGTCTCGGCGTGAACAGCTCGGATGTGCACGAGCAGCGCATCGTTGCTGATGCTCCTGCGAGGGCCATCGTCGGGCGCCTTCTCGCGGCGATTGCGTTCGTGATATCCGCTGGGGCTGACTCCCAGCACTTGGCAGGCAAGCGACACCGGCCAGACGTGGCGGTTGCGCTCAATCCAGGCGTACTTCACAGCGACTCCCTCGCGAAGTACGCCGTCGCTTTTTTTAGGATGTCGCGCTCCATCTTCACCCGCGCCAACTCGGCCCGCAGCCGCGCAATCTCCATCTGCTCCGGGCTCACCGGCTTGCTGCCCGGGCCCTGCAGTCGACCTTCTCGGTCGGCCTTGACCCAGTTGTGCAGCGTCTGCTCCGCGATGCCCAGAATCTTGGACGTCGCCGTCAGGCTCTGCCCGTTCTTGACCATGCGCACCGCTTCGAGCTTGAACTCCAGCGTGTAGCGCGCCCTCGTGCTCTTTGCCATCTATGCTCTCCTTGCTTCGATTGGATCACCTCAGCAAGGGATGCGGTTTTCGCGGGCAAGCTCAGCGAGCCTGGGCAACTGGGTGCGGCTGTCAGCCAAGGGAGAATTGGACGGTGCGGGCGGTGGTGACAAGAGAATCCAAGTCTCGCCCGAGCAGATGGAGATAGCCCGGTTGCGTGCAGAGAATGCTCGCCTTCGCATGGAGCGCGACATCGCAAAAAAAGCCGCGGCGTACTTCGCGCAGGACACGCTGCGAGGTACGCCTGGATTCACCAAATGAGAAAGCTGTACCCGGTGAGTGTGTCCTGCGGGGTGCTGGAGGTCAGCGCCAGCGGGTACTTCAACTGGCTGCGCCGGCGTGATTCTGGCCACGGTAGACCTGCCAGGCGTCACAGCGACGAAGCCCTGCTGGCGTACATGCGCGCCATCCACGCCGAGGTGAAGGGGGAATACGGTTGGCCACGCATGCACAAGGAACTGCTGGCCCGGGGCATCCGGGTGGGCAAAGACCGGGTGCGCAAGCTCATGCAGCAGCACGGCATCAGGGCCAAGACCAAACGCAAGTTCGTGGTGACCACCGACAGCCGCCACAGCCTGCCGGTGGCGCCCGACCTGGTGCAGCGGCGCTTCAACCCCGAGGCGCCCAACCAGCTGTGGAGTGGCGACATCACCTACATCCAAACCGACGAGGGCTGGCTGTACCTGGCTGCGGTCATCGACCTGTTCAACCGTCAGGTGGTGGGTTGGAGCCTGCAACCGCACATGCAGGCGGGCCTGGTCAAGGACGCGCTGGCCATGGCGTGGTGGCGCCGCAGGCCGCCTCCTGGGGTGATATTCCACAGCGACCGGGGCAGCCAGTATTGCAGCCATGAGTTCCAGGATGCCTTGAAGGACTGGGGCATGCGTTCATCGATGAGCCGCAAGGGCAACTGCTGGGACAACGCACCGACCGAGAGCTTCTGGGGCCGGCTGAAAACAGCCAGCGTACATGGGTGCAAATTCGCTACCCGTGAGCAGGCCAGGCAGGCGGTGATGGACTGGATGGCCTTCTACAATCACCGCAGGCTGCATTCGTCGCTGGGCTACCTCAGCCCGATGCAGTACGAGCAGCGCTGGTACGAGGCACAGCGTAAAAAGGCCGCGTGAATCGTGGGTTAAGAGCTACACGAAACAGGGGCAAGGTCACCCGCGCCTTTGGGCTGGTCCTCGAGCTTGAAGAGCGGGATCTCCTTGCGCAGGCCCCCCTGCATCACTGAGCGCATGCCAGCCTGCTTCGATGCGACCTTCTTGCCGGAGAAAGCGCCACGCAACTGCGGCCGGCTGATACTTCGCTGCGCTTCCAGCGCAACGGAAAGCCTGGCACCCTCGGGGATGTCGCCGGGCAGGATGTCATTCGTGAGTACGTAGTTGCGTTCATCGCCTTGGGCATCCGTGACGCGCAGCGTTCTTGCCACCGCGCAGTCCTCAATGGCGAACCCCTCGGCGAACATGCCGCGCCTGGCCTGCTCGAAAAGTCCTTCGACGCAACGCTTGAGCGATGCGTCGTCAGTTGCGGTCAGGGAGGCTTCGTATTGGTGCTGAATGTCGGAAAAGCCCAGGCCGAAGGCTGAGAAGACAGCGGCCAACCCCGGAATAAGCACCTTCGAGATGCCTGCGGCCTCGGCGACCTTGCAGGTCACGAAAGGGCCCGCGCCGCCAAAAGCGGCCAGCGTGGTGTCCGGCGTGATGCGCGTGAACGCCTTCAGGCTGTCCGCCACCTTAGCCACCCAGGCGTCCTCCATGCGTCGAACAGCCTCTTCAACGTCAATGCCCAAAGGATCGGCAACATTGGCTACAACGGCAGCACGTGCGCGCTCCACATCGACTTTCAACTGCCCACCGAAGTAGGTGGCCGGATCGATCAGCCCCTGCAGCAGGAAAGCATCGGTGATCGTGGCGCTGGTGCCCCCCAACCCGAAACATGCAGGCCCCGGCGCGCTGCCCACGCTCTCCGGCCCCACCTGAACGGTCTTGCCTACCGCCTTGATGATGGAACTACCGCCCACGCCCACGCTCACCACGTTGCACAACGGGAAAGACGTGGACACGTTCTCCACCTTGCCACGGCGATCCACGCGGACATCACCATTAAGAACTTCACCGATGTCGGTGGTCGTCCCCCCGATGTCCATGGTCAGAAGGTGCTCCAGGCCATAGTGCGCCGCAAGTGCCTTGGAGCCTTCCATGCCACCACGCGGGCCGGAACTGTAGGTCTTGAGCGCGATGGTCTTGGCCACGCGTGCGGAGTGCCCGTCGTTGCGGAAGATCAACAGCGGATTCTTGACCTTGTGCGCACGCAATTTGTGCTCCGCGCTGTAGAGAAAGCGCTCCATCGCCGGGTGCAAAAAGGCATTGAACACGGCCGTCCAAGTGCGGCGGACATCGTCCTCGTCTTCAACCACTTCGTGCGAATACAGGATCGGAATGGACCCCAGCAGATGCTGTGGAAACTTCTGCAGCAGAATGCCCTTAACGCGGCTCTCGGCCTCGAATCGTCCTGCCCCGCCATGCGCAACAATGAGACGGTTCGCGCCTGCGGACGCCAACCCGCTGACAGCGCGTACGACTTCCATCTCCAGTTCGACCGGCGACTGGCTCAAATCCAGCCGCGCAGTTCGGGAACCAACCAATACATCGAAGAGGTCGGCACTGTCCTCAAAGGCGCGCACCTGCTGGGGAACCAGTGTGCCGCTGAACACGAGGCCGAGACGCTGACCCTTGCGCTCGACCAGTGCATTGGTGCCCTGCGTGGTGGAGTAGCGTATGTGGTCGGCTGCCAGCAGCAGTGTCTGCACATCCTCGTGTCCATACACTGCGGAAGATACCTTCTTGATGCCCTCGAAGAAGCATTTGGACAGATCGTACGGCGTGGTGAGAGTTTTGGTTCGGTAGACGCGATCCCCATCTATCACGCAGATGTCGGTCAGCGTGCCACCGTTGTCAATATTTATTAGCATACCCATGGCTTGTCTCGGAAAATGGTTGTGAACAGGGACGAGCGCTCCCGAGCGAAGGGTGGGGCCCTTCACTTCACACCAGGAAAGTCTCGGCGGATGGTTTTTTGGGGAGCAGCGCTGCGTTAGGAAACGCGGTCAATGCGTGGCAGTCGGGCGCGGCGGTCCGGTCGGATGCTTCACTTGTCCTGTCTCCTTGGTAGTTCGCCTTGCCTTGGCAAGACACTTTCTCTTTCGACTGGAAAGATAGTTGCCTCGCGTCACAAAGTCCCTACCCGGGAGGGTGAACCTAGGGGCATGGTTTCACCAGGGTAAGCGGCTGGTCGTTCCATCTTGACGGTGATGGGCGGCGACCCCTGTTGCAGATTCAGGTGAGCGATTGCCAGCGATGCGGCAAGAGTTCGTCAATGCGGCTGGCCATGTGCGTGGGCAAGCGCTGCAGGCCGTCCTTGAGGTGGGCGTGCGGATCGTGGCCGCACAAGCGTGCCGACTGCACCAGACTCATCACGACGGCGACGCGTTGGCCGGCCAGTTCGCTACCGGCGAACAGCCAGGCACGGCGTCCCATGGCCAGTTCCGGTTCATTCTGCCCATGTCGGGCAAGAAGTTGAGGTCCTCTACCGTTGGCACGCGCTGTACGGCCGACGCCTGCGCCGCGTGTACAGCGAGCGCCGCGCAACCGGTGGTCTCTAACCGGTAGTACGGCAGGTGGTCCACGAAGTGGCTGGTCAGCGTGTGCGCGATCAGCCCGGCGGCCATGATGCCGCCGTCGATGATCTGCGGCACCGCCGGCTCCTGCACCAGGCACTGGCAGCGGCAAGCCCACTTGCCGTAGATGTGGCGATGAACAAAGAACTCGGCCGGCACGATGTCCAGTTGTTCGCTGATGTCTTCGCCCACGCGCTTCATGGATTTGCCGCAACCAGGGCTGGGGCAGTTCGTGTCGTCGGGCTCGTGGTGGTGTTCGACGCGGCGCAGATGATCGGGCAGTTGCTGGCGGCGCGGCTTGCGTGGCGGCTTGTCGCCTTCTTCCTGCGACCCCGTGGTCGGCGACTTGGATTGCAGTTGCTCAAGCTGCGCCTGCAGGCTGGCCTCGTCCTCGGCCATCGTCTCCTCGAACAGGCGCCGCTGTTCGGCGTTCATGGCTTCGGTTCTGGCGTCGAACTTCCAAGCCTTCAGGCGTGCCAGCTCGAACGTCACCTTCTCCAGCTTGGCGTCCTTGAACTTGATCTCGTGCGCCTGGCGCTCGATGTGCTGGGCCTGCTGGCGGATGTGGGTCAACATCTGCTGCGCCAGCGCGGCGACGGTCTCGGGCGACAGACTGCCAAGGTCCGAGGCGCTGAGATCGTGCAGGTGCTGCATGCACTCATCATGCCGACACTCACAGGTGCCCGCCATGCGGGGTAGTGCCGTCAACGCTTGCGCGCCGAGATCACAGCCGGGTGATGACGCGCATGTCCTCCAGACGCAGCCAGGGTAGGCCCAGCACCAGGGCGTAGAACTGCTCACGCGTCAACGTGAGTGCCGCACCGCTCGTCGAACCTTGAGCCGGCCACGCGAAGCCGCCGATGTTCAGCCTCCGCGCGCACACCACGCGCCGAAGCCATCGTGCACCAGCAGCTTGATACGCGTGTGCCGGGCGTTGGTAAGCAGGTATCCGTGATGCGCCTGCGCGGCGCCGAAGACCGTCACCACGCTTGCCAACAGCCGTTCGGCGCCCGCGCGCATGCACAACAGCGGGCCATGAGCTTTTAAGCCCCCCCGCGTGCGCTATGCCGCTTTAGACTTTGTTGGACCGCAGCAATCGGCTGCGCGCCTTGATTCGGCAACTTGGAGAAGGCCACACGCGCCGGGCGGTACCCACCCTAGTGTCAATCAAGGGGTGGCGCCCATTCCACCATCGATTCTGTATTGTGCACCCGTGACAAATGCACTTTCATCGCTTGCGAGGAATAACACCAAGTTCGCGACCTCCATTGCTTCCGCATACCTCCCCAGAGGGATTCGTCCAGAAAAGTCCCTCTGGGCGCTATCGGCGTCATTCGGATTGAAACCAGCCTCGATGGAACGCATCATTCTCGTATTCACCGGACAAGGATGCACTGAATTGACGCGGACGTGGTACTTCGCCACCTCGAGAGCAGCCGTTTTCGTCATGCCGCTGACCGCGTGCTTGCTGGTGATATAGGGGCCAAGATTGGGGGTCCCGTCGAGACCGCCATTCGACGACATATTGATGATGCTGCCCTTTTCCTTCTTGATCATGATGGGCAGTACGTGCTTGAGTCCCAGGAAAACGCCGCGCACGTTCACTGCCTGAACCTTCTCAAAATCCTCCAGCGAAACATCGATGAGTGGCTGGATTTTTCCTTCAATGCCGGCATTGTTGAAGAACACGTCGACTGTGCCAAAAGATTGCATGGTTCTTTTGACATAGTCCCTCACTTGGTCTTCTTGCGTGACGTCGGAGCGGATGATCAGAAGTTCGCCAAGGCCACCAATTTCTGACTTCAACTCCTCGAGCGCTTCGCTTGAAATATCCACAACAGCTACTCTAGCGCCCTCTTCAAGAAATCTTTTGGCTGTGGCCTTTCCGATGCCGCCGGATCCTCCGGTGATGATCGCGACCTTGTCCTTTAAGCGTTTCATTTACTGAATCCGTTCACTGATCTAAGAATGAAAACCTGCGAGCCAGAAAAGGCTTGCAGGGCCATGCGACTGCGTCATTGGGCGGTGAAACCACCATCGATCGGGATAACAGCGCCGGTGACGAAGCGCGACTCGTCGCTCGCAAGGTAGAGAATTCCGTACGCAATGTCGTCGGGCTCGCCGAGGCTGCCGAGCGGATGCAGTCTCGCAGCCGCAACGCGAGCCGCCTGCGCGTCGCCTGTCCGCTCGAAGAACCCCGCGACCATCGGCGTGGAGATGAAGCCCGGGCATACAGCGTTCACCCGGATCTTCTTGTGTGCGTACATCATGGCATCGCCTTTGGTCATCATGACCACGGCCCCCTTCGACGCCTGATAGACCGAATAGGGTGCGTCGGCCGATGCGCCGCCGACGAGTCCGTAGATCGAGGACAGGTTGACGATGCTGCCGCCTGGCGGCATCGCGGGGATCGCGTACTTCGTGCAGTGGAAGACACCACGGACATTTACGTTCATCACCCGGTCGTACTCCGCCGTGGTCACCTCGTGGATCGGCTTCTGGATGCCGGCGATCCCCGCGTTGTTGACGAGCACGTCCAGTCGCCCCCATTTCTTCACGATCCCGTCGACTGCCTGCCGAACGGAATCCTCGCTCGTGACGTCGACATGCATGAACAGTGCGTCTCCGCCAGCCGACCGGATCGCCGCAACCACTTTAACGCCTTCATCCTCGGTGAGATCGCCCACCGCGACCTTCGCGCCGTGTCGGGCGAGGAGGATCGCCGTCGCTCTACCGATTCCGCTGGCACCGCCGGTAACCAGCGCCACCTTCCCAGCCACGCGACCGGCGCCAGAGGCGCTGTTCTGCTGTGCTATCTCTGCCATCGCTGCTCCTTTTAAAGGTTCGTACAAAAATAAGATCGGCGTGCGCTGGACCAGTCGTTGCAGCTAGAACCCGCCCCTCTAGCTCCAGCGTGATTCACACGCCATTTGGTCCGGTGCATACGTGGTCTCGACCACATTAAACATGCATTCCATGCATTTCTTGTATCCGTATTTACGATATTGACCTTGCCCCTGTTTGGCTCTATGCCGTTTTGTGTGGAAACGCTTCGCGTCATGTTGGCATGGCTGGCGCGAACGGACTGGCCGGCAGGTGCTTGAGCTTGGACATGCGCAGGTAGGCGATGGCGATGAAGTTCTGGCTCGTCCTGAAGCCGCGCGCGGCGCGCTTGGCCTGCTGCAGCAGCCCGTTCATCGCCTCGACGAAGGCGTTGCTGCGGTGATCGACCATGCCGCGCACCACCGCGTCGAACCGCTCCTTGAGCGTGGCGGCCAGCTTCTTGAACGGCTCGAGCCGACAGCGCCGCGCCCAGCTCAGCCAGGCCCTGAGGTCGGATGCGGCCTGTTCGATGCTGTTGTGCGCTGTGGCCCGTGCGTACACCGCGCGCAGCGCCATCTTCAGCCGCCACGCCCGCGCGCTTTTGAGCGTCGAGCGCTGCAGCCAGTGCATGGCATCGAGCTGGCGGGCGCTCCAGCTGCTGGGGTTGCGCCGCATGCCCCACAGCAGCTGCCTGAGCGTCTTGCGGCCGCCAGCGCCCAGCGCGGCTCGCACCGCCTGCGCGTCGGTGGCCATCTCCGCGCGGCGCACCTGGTCCATCGCATCGATGGCCATCGAGACGACGTGAAAGCGGTCGTAGCTGATCTGCGCCTCGGGCAACGCCAGCGCCACGCCCTTGGCGTAGGCTGCGCTCATGTCCATGCACACGTGCCGCACCTGGGCGGGATCGCCGCCATGGGCCCTCAGATCCTCGGCGAACTCCACCACCGTGCGGTGCTCGCGCCCCTCGGTGGCGAACAGCAGCCGCTTGCGATCCAGGTCGTGCACGACGGTGATGTAGTGCTGCCCGCGCCGCAGGCTGGTCTCGTCGATGCCCACCGTGCGCACGCCGGCGAAGTCTTCCAGCGCACGCGCCTGCGCGACGTAGAACTCGATGCGCCGCCACAGCCGCTTGTCCTTGCAGCGCAGCAACTCGGCGGCCTGGCGCACCGGCAGGTCCAGGCACAAGGTCAGCGCCAGCGCTTCGAACGCCGCGGTGAAGCCCGAGCCCGGACGCGCCCAGGGCACGGCCACCTGCGTGGTCTTGCCGCAGGCACCGCAGGCCACGCGCGGCACGTCGCAGTGCAGCCAGGCCTCGAACTGGAAGAAGTCCAGGTGCCGCCAGGATCGGCGCAGCCGGTCGTGCACCGGTTGCGTGGCCGCACCGCATGCCGGGCAGGCGAGCCTGCTGGTGTGGCAGCCGATCTCGAAGTCGATACGCCGCTTGGCGGTGTCGAGCCTGACGTCATCGACGACCCACGGCGGCTGCAAGCCCAGCGCGCTGGTGAACAGAGCTTCTACGGCAATGCCCATGGACTCATCCTCCTGATCAAACACGCCTCGTGGACATGTGCACAGGCCGGCCAGCGGCCTGCACACATGCCCACCGGG
>JRYK01008058.1_pt1 | contig 15157 bp, 15 predicted proteins | sample 235381 | NCBI WGS metagenome assembly JRYK01 (sample SAMN03074220, study PRJNA261476) | activated sludge metagenome | biome: Wastewater Treatment Plant; feature: Wastewater; material: Activated sludge; isolation source: activated biomass of a wastewaster treatment plant treating hydrocarbon... ... | reverse complement strand
CACGGCCACGGCCACCGGCACGGTCACCGCGCCCACGCCGACGGCCACGCCCACGCCGCCGGTGACGTTGCCGGAGACGGGCTTCGACGCCTGGACGATTGCCGGGGCCGGGCTGGCCCTCGTCCTGGTGGTCTTCGGGGCGCGGCGGCTGCGGCGCGCCCGCTAACCCGCAAGCGCGAAAGCAAAGAGCCGGAGGGCGTTGTGCCCTCCGGCTCTTTTTCGTTTCTGGCGGCGGCCCGGCGCTTAGAGGCGGGCCAGAATCTCCTTCTTCTTGGTCTCGAACTCGTCGGGCGTGATCAGGCCCGCCTCCATGAGTTGCTTCAGCTTGCTCAGGGCCTGCAACGGCTCGTCGGCCGGGGCGGCGGTGGAACCGGCGGCGGCGGACATCATGCCCGGCAGATAGACGCCGCCGGCCTCGGCGCGCTTCTCTTCCATGGCCCGCAGGCGCAGCTCCTCGCGCACGTTCTCTTCCATCTCCTGGGCAATGGCGTAGAGGCGGCGGGCCTGCTCCTTCACGAGGTTGTCTATGCGCAACGTCTCCCCGTTGGACGCGAACAGCGTCAGCGTCGCCCGCATGACCCCCTCCTCCAGCTTGGCCTCCTTCAACTCGCGCCAGATGTGGTCGGTGAACTGCGCCCGGCCCAGCATGTTCTGCTTGTAGTGGATGAAGCGGCGGTTGGTCAGCACGACGATTTCGGGCGTCGGGTCATAGGTCATCGCCTTCTGGACGGCGATGTACGTCACCTGCTCGCCGCGGGTCAGCAATTGGCTGACCTTCTCGTAGATCTTGGCCACCTGGGCCGGGTCCTGGTCCTCGGTCAGGAATTGCGCCAGGGAATCCGGAACCTGCGGGGTCTCATCAGTCATCGCGTGTTATCCTCCAACGATACGCCCTGAAAGGCAGACGGGTGAATGAACCGCGCCCAACCCCGCGCCACGGCGGGCGGGCCAGCGAGACGTATTGTATGAGACAGCGGCCCCATCGCGCAAACGGGGCCTAAGACCTCACGCCAAGGGGCAAAGGAGGCAGAAAAGAAGGTTCCAGGTTCCAGGGGCCAGGGAAGAGCGCTCTTCCCTGGCCCCTGGAACCTGGAACCTTCTTCGCCGTTTGCCAAGCGGCGGGCGCTCTGCTACCATAGTGGATTGCTTTACAAATTACGCGCCCATTCCGCGGCCCCGGCCGCGTTCACTGAGGAGTCTGAGTCGATGAAAGTGTTGTTGAAAGAAGACGTTGACAATCTGGGCTACGCCGGCGAGGTCCACACCGTGGCCGACGGCTACGGCCGCAACTTCCTACTGCCCAAGGGGCTGGCCGTCAAGGCCACGCCGGACGTGATGAAGCAGGCCGAAGCCTGGCGTCGCCGCGCCGAGGCCCATCGCGCCGAGTTGCGCGCCGAGCACGACATTCTGTCGGACAAGATCCGCGCCGTCACCCTGACCTTCACCGCCCGCGCCGGCGACACGGGCAAGCTCTACGGCTCGATCACCACGGCCCAAATCGCCGACAAGCTCAACGAAGCGTTGGGCACGGAGATCGACCGCCGCAAGGTCGGCGGCGAGCCGCTGCGCCAGTTGGGCGAGCACCACGTTCCGGTGCGCCTGAGCAGCGACCACCACCCCGAATTCCTGGTCATCGTCCAGCAAGAGGGCGCGCCGGCCACGCCGGCCGCGGCCCCGGCGGCCGAGGTCGAGGAAGCGATCGACGAGGTGGAGGAAGAGGTCGGGGCCTAGCCGCGCCCCCGATTGCCGCCGGCGGCGCTGCCGCCGGGGGAAGCGATCGACGCCTTCATGGACGAGATCGGTCACATTCTGCGCGAAGCCCGCGAGAACAAGGGCCTGTCGCTGGAAGACGCGCAGGCCCATACGCGCATCAACGTCCGCTATCTGGCGGCCTTGGAGAACGGGCAATATAGCGCCCTGCCCACGCCGGTGCACACCCGCGGCTTCCTGCGCAACTATGCCCGCTTCCTGGGGCTGGACCCGCAACCGCTGCTGAGCCGCTACGCCGCCGGCCAGGGCCAGGACGCGCCGCGGCCCATGCCCGACGCGGCCGACATCAGCCCCGACAATCCGCTGGTGGAGCGCCAGGATCAGCCCTTCTTTGACCCGGTCAACATGGAAGTGAGCGGCCGGGATGGCGGCCACACCGCCGGTCGCGGTTCGGGCGGCATCCTGCAACTGGTGCTCATCGTCGCCCTGGTCATCGCCCTGGCCCTGATCGCCAACCGCTTCATTCCCATCCTGTTCGGCCGCGGGGCCGAGGGCAACGCCGTGCAGGAAGTGGGCGACGCGGTGCGCGACGCGGTGGCCGAAGTCACCGGGGCCACGGCCACGCCCACGCCGACACCCGAAGCCGCGCCCACCGGCGAGTCGAGTATCGTCGTCGACGGCACCGAGCAGCCGATCATCAGCACCGGCCGCAACAACCCCGGCGCCGCGCCCACGGCCTCGCCCCCCCCCCCCCCCCAGCCCGCCCCCACCGCTCCCCCCAACACCCCCGCCCCACCCACCCCCCCCGCCCCCCCCCCCGCCCCAAACCCCCCCNNGCCGCGCCCACGGCCTCGCCCACCCGCCCGCCGCTGCCGGCCACGCTCGACGAGGTGCGGCTCAAGGTTGACATCCTGGAGCGGACGTGGCTGGAAGTGACCGTCGATGGCAACATCGTCTATAGCGGCATCGCCCGGGCCAACGACACCTTCGACTGGACGGCCCAGCAGGAGGCCAAGGTCGTCACCGGCAACGCCATTGGTGTCTTCGTGACCATCAACGACATCGCCCTCGGCCGGCTGGGCGGNNATCGTCAACACCTGCGGCTTCATCGAGAGCGCCCGCCAGGAGTCGATCGGCGCGCTGCGCGAGCTGGCCGAACTGAAGGGGACGAACCAACTGCTCATCGCCGCCGGCTGCATGGCCCAGCGCTACGGCGACGAGGTCGTGGCCTGGGTGCCGGGCATCGACGGCGTCATCGGCACGCGCCGCTGGATGGACATCGTGCCCTTTGTGCGCGAATTGCGCCGCCGCAAGCACCCGGAGCCGCTCTATCATCTGCCCGACGAGGCCCGCGCCGTGGGCCGCGACGAGCACGGCGTCCTGCGCGTCGCCGTCCAGGGGGCCAGCGCCTACCTGAAGATCGCCGACGGCTGCCGCCGGCCGTGCGCCTTCTGCGCTATCCCCCAGATCAAAGGCACGCACGTCAGCCGGCCGCCGGAAGCCATCGTGGCCGAGGCGGTGCGGCTGCAAGAGGCCGGCATCCGCGAGCTGATCATCATCTCCCAGGACACGACCGACTACGGCCACGACCTGGGCCTGAAGAACGGCCTGTCGGCGCTGCTGCGCCAGATCGCCGCCGCCGCGCCCGACATCCCCTGGATCCGGCTGATGTACGCCTACCCCGGCTACGTCACCGACGAGCTGATCGAGACGATGGCCACCACGCCGCAGATCGTGCCCTACCTGGACATTCCCTTGCAGCACGGCCACCGCGAGACGCTGAAGCGCATGCGCCGCCCGGCCAACATCGAGTGGGTCTACGGCACGCTGGAGAAGCTGCGGGCGGCCATGCCCGACATCGCCATCCGCACGACGTTCATCGTTGGCTACCCCGGCGAGACGGAGGAGGAGTTCGCGGGGCTGAAGACGTTCGTGCGCGACCTGCGCTTCGATCGCGTCGGCGCGTTCACCTACTCCTATGAGGCCTCCACGCCCTCGGCCACCGTCGCGCCGCAGGTGGAGGAGGCGGTCAAGGCGGCGCGGCAAGCGGAACTGATGGAGCTACAGCAGCCCATCTCCCTGGCCCGCAATCAGGCTCAGGTCGGCCGCGTGCTGCCCGTGCTCATCGAGGGCCACGGCGACGGCCTGAGCGTCGGCCGCAGCACGCGCGACGCGCCGGAGATCGATGGCCTGGTGCTCATCCCCGGCGAACTCCCCCTGGGCGAACTGGTGCCGGTGCGCATCGACGGGGCCATGACCTATGACCTGACCGGCGTGCCCGTCTTCGACGCGCCCCAGGCCGCCCCGGCGTCCATCTCGCTGAGCGACCTGCTGCGTTAGGAGTAACCTCGTGCGCGACCGCCTGGAGTGGTTGGCCCTCATCGTCCTCGTCGCCCTTCTGGGCAGCGGCTGGGTCTACCTGTCGCGTGAGACCAGCGCCGGGCAACCCCTCTCCCTGGCCACTGCGCCCTACGTCGGTAGCCTGGCCCCGGACTTCACCCTGGAGACGGTCGCCGGCGAGACGGTCACCCTGGCCGACTTCCGCGCCGGCGATGGCACACCGGTGGTGCTCAACTTCTGGGCCACGTGGTGCCCGCCCTGCCGGGTGGAGATGCCCCACTTCGAGAACGCCAGCCGCCTCTACGCCGGCGAGGTGGCCATTCTGGGCGTCAATCAGGCCGAGTCGGCGGCGACCATCGCCGACTACGCCACGGAACACGGCCTGAGCTACCCGCTGCTGGTGGACGGTGATATGAAGGTCAATCACCTCTACGGCGTCCTGAACCTGCCCACGACCATCTTCATCGACCGCAACGGCATCGTCCGCGAAGTGCTCATCGGCACGATGAGCCAGGCGGTGTTGGAGGAGCGGATTGAGGGGATGAGACAGTAGGTAGTGATCAGTGGCCAGTGCCCAGTGGGAACTGCGAACGGCCGCCGACAACTGCCAACTGCCAACTGCTTTACTGCTTACTGACCATGCTCCCCTACCTCAACCTCGGCCCCATCGGCATGCCCACCGGCCCGCTGGTCTATCTGCTGGGCGTCTGGCTGGCGCTATGGGCGGTGGAGCGCGCGGCGCGGCGGGTTCGCAGTGCCGCGCTGATGCGCGGCCAAGAGCGCGCCACAGCGCCCGACGACGAACCGGAGACCTACGTGGCCCTGGCCACAGTCGCCCTGGTTGCCGGCCTCATCGGCGCGCGGCTGGTCTTCGTGTTGCTGCACTGGTCCTCCTACGACGACAACCTGCTGGGCATCCTCTGGCCCATCAACAGCGGCTACAACGGCCTGGGTGGCGTGCTCATCGGGGCGGCGGCGGCCTTCTTCTACGGCCGCTGGCGTCGCCTGCCGCTGTGGTCGTCGCTCGACGTGCTGGCTCCGGGGGCGCTGGTCTTCCTCATCGCCGCCAGTCTGGCCGACTTCCTGGGCGGGCCGGGCTATGGGTCGCTGACCTCCATGCCCTGGGGCATCACCGTCTTCGGCGTGCGGCGGCACGCGGTGCAGCTCTACGAAGCGCTGGCCGGGGTCGTCGCCCTGGGCGCGTGGTGGGCGGCCACGTCGCCGCGCCTGCCCACGGCCGCCGGGCGGCCGTTCCTCTGGGCGGCGTTCGTCTACGCCGGCGGGCGGCTGCTGGTGGACGCCTACCGCGAGAACGCCGTGCTGCTGAGCGGCTTCCACGTGACGCAGATCGTCGCCCTGGCGATCATGCTGGCGGCGCTGGTCGCGCTGGCCTGGCGCTCGGCGTGGGGCTCGGCGCGGGGCGGCGCGCGTCAGGCGGGCGAGTAGACGCGGACTCGCCGCCGCTTGTCATAGAGACCTCCCTGCGTGTATAGTAGCGCGAGATAGCTATTCCAACATTTGCCGTTTCGGGATGCGCGAGCAAGTCGCTGAGGGTTCCACGCTTATGACGATACCGCCAAGCCCTAATCTGGTCTGATCGCACACAACATCTGCCGTATCTCCCCCAAGTGGTGCGCCGAGTGCACGACGATGGCGAAGGCCCCGCCCACGCGGTCGTCGTTATCCCAAGAGTCGAAGCCCTCCATCGTCGCCCGGACGCGCGTGTAGCTCTCGCGCAGGCGCGTCTTCAGCGCCTCCCATTCGGCCTCATCCACCGCGCCGACCTGCCAACTGGAGTCCCAATCGGCCTGCTCGGTGCGCGTTTGCAGCATGTACTCCTCCAACACGTCCAGGTAGAAGCGCACGTGGTTGACCTGCGCCGCCAGCGTGGCGCAGCGGCCGCTGGTGGCCCGCGACGCCTCCGCGGCGGTGATGCCGGCCAGCGTCTCGAACAGCGACGTGCCCTTGTCGAGAAAGATGCCATAGACGCTCTCGAAGGTCTCCGTCAGCAGACCGAAGAGGGTGTAGGTCAGTCGTTCAACGGGCAATTGGTGGGTCATGGGAGTTCTCCTGTCTTTGAGATGGGTGGGGAACCATAGCACAACCTGGGCCAGAAACAAATGTTCTAGCTGACCGGCTTTCTTGGCGTCTTGGCGTCTTGGCGTTAGATCTCCCCCTTGACACTGACGTTACGTCATAGTTTATACTCTGCCAAAGTTGAGGTGACCATGCGCTACACCGTCAAACAACTGGCCGACCTGGCCGACGTGACGCCGCGGACGTTGCACTACTACGACGCCATTGGCCTGCTGCCGCCGGCCGCGGTCGGCGACAACGGCTATCGCCGCTACGACGACGCCTCGGCCCTACGGCTGCAACAGATTCGCTTCTATCGCGAACTGGGTATGAGCCTGAGCGAGATCCACGCCGCCCTCGACCGGCCGGACTTCGACGTGGCCGCGGCGCTGCGGGCGCACCGCCAGGCCCTCTTGGCGCGCGCCAAACGGCTGGAACAGCTCATCGCCACCATCGACCGGACATTACTTCACTTGCAGGGAGAACTGACCATGGACACGAATGTTCTATTCGCGGGCTTCGACGAAGAGACGCAGGCCCGCTACGCAGAGGAGGCGGCGACGATGTATGACCCGCAGACAGTGGCCGCGGCCGGCCGGCGCTGGCAGAGCTACAGCGCCGCCGACCGGGCGCGCATCCAGGGCGAGGGCGGCGCGATCTACCAGGAGTTGGCCGCGCTGCTAGACCGCGACCCGGCCGACCCGGCGGTGCAGGCCGTCGTGGCCCGCTGGCACGAGCACTTGCGCGCCTTCTATGAGCCGACGGCCGACATCTTGCGCGGCCTGGGCCAGGCCTACGCCGAAGACCCGCGCTTCGCGGCTTTCTTCACGGCCCTCCACCCCGACCTGCCGGACTTCCTGCGCCGGGCCATCGAGCGCTACACGGCCACGCTGACGGACTAACGGCTCGGCGCGCCCTGGCGGCAGAGGACACGGAGAACACGGAGAAAGAACTGGGGTCTTCTCCGTGCTCTCCGTGTCTCCTCCGCGTCCTCTTCCAGGCGGCTGCACTTGCGCGACAAGCGGTGATTTGTCACTATACTCTCTCTGAGGGCAAAGAGCGTCAGCGACGCCGGCTGGCCCACATCGCACGCGAACAAAGAAGAGGACAGGCCATGAACACGACGCTCGCTTCGTTGCTTCCCTACATTATCGGCAGCGCCCTCGTCCCGCTCCAAATCATCGTCCTGATCCTGCTCCTGACCGGCGAACGGCAGGGGCCGCTGAAGGCCATCCTTTTCGTGCTGGGCATGACGATGGCCCGGCTGGCCCAGGGTGTGGCCTTTGGCTTCCTGCTGACCGGCGGCGCCGCCGACGCCCCGGGCGCGGGCCGGTTCAAGGCCGCCCTGCTCATCGTCTTGGGCATCTTCCTGCTGATTACGGCCTACAAGAAGTGGGCCAAGGAACCCGACCCCGACGCGCCGCCGCCCAAGTGGCTGACGATGCTGGACAGCGTCACCCCCTTGCGGGCCTTCCTCTTCGGCGTGGGCTTCATCCTCATCGCCATCAAGTTATGGGTCTTCACCCTGGGAGCCATCACCACCATCGGCGAGGCGCAGTTGGGTCGCGGGCCGAGCACCGTCGCCTTCCTGTGGTACGTCCTGCTGGCGCAGTTGCTGCTGATCCTGCCTATCCTCATCCGCCTACTCCTGCCCAAGCAGGCCGCCGGCTGGCTGCGGGCGTTTGGCGACTGGCTGGAGAAGTACAACGGCCCGATCGTCATGGTCGTGTCGTTGGTCTTTGGGCTGTTCTTCCTCTACCGCGGTCTGAGCAGCTTCTTCTAGGCCCGGCCGGCAGTCAGCGCGCCGCCCTGCGGCCCGGCCCATCGACCACCCGCCCCGGCGTGGCGCCGGTGTGCTCGCCCTGGCGCAGCACGGCCACGCCGTTGACCAGCACGTCGCGCACGCCCGTGGCGTATTGGTGCGGCCGGTCGAACGTGGCGTGGTCCTGGATGGTCGCCGGGTCGAAGAGCACCACGTCGGCGAAGTAGCCCGGCCGCAACTGGCCGCGCCGCTCCAGCCGCAGCGTGTCGGCCGGCAGCGCCGCCAGCCGCCGCACCGCTTCCTCAAGGGGGATCAGCCCCTCGTCGCGCACGTACTTGCCCAGCAGCCGGGCGAAGCTGCCATAGGCCCGCGGGTGAGGGTTCGAGCGCAGGAAGACACCCTCCGGGGCCAGCGAGGCCGAGTCGGAGCAGAAGCTGACCCACGGCAGGCCGATCTGCCGGCGCACGTTGTCCTCTGACATGGTGAAGTAGACGCAGCCGACGCGGCTATCGTCCTCGATGACCAGGTCCATGGCCGTCTCGATGGGGTCGGCCCCGCGCCGGGCGGCGATCTCGGCCAGCGACAGACCGGTCAGGGGCTTGAGCGCCTCGCTCTTGAAGCTGACGCACAGCACCTTGCCGGCGTCGCCGGCCTCGTGGTAGCTATTCTCCCAGTCGGCGCTGGGCAGGGCGATCTCGCGCTTCAGCCGCTGGCGCACCGCCGGGTCGCGCAGCCGCTCCACCCAGGCGCGATGGCCGCCCTCCTGCACCCAGCCGGGCATCATGGCGTCCAGCCCCGTGGAGGAGGCGTGGTAAGTGTACATGTCGGCCGTCACCGGCAGCCCGGCGGCCCGCTCGGCCTCCACGCGGGCGATGACCCGCTCCAGCTTGGGCCAGTTGCCGCGGCCGCTGGCCTTCAGGTGGTAGATCTCGCCGCGGATGTTGGCCTGGCGGACGATGGTCAGGAACTCGTCCAGCGCCTCCAGGAAGGTCTCGCCCTCGCTGCGCAGGTGGGCGGCGAAGAGGCCGTCATAGGCCGCCGCGGCGCGGGCCAGGGCGATGAGTTCGGCGGTGCTGGCGTAGCTGTCGGGGGCATAGATGAGGGCTGCCGACAGGCCCACCGCGCCGTCGGCCATGGCCTGGCGCACCAGCGCCGCCATGCGCGCCAGCTCTTCGCCGTCCGGCGGCCGGTCGGCAAAGCCCAGCACGTTGGCCCGCACGCCGCCCGCGCCGACGAAGGAGGCCACGTTGCAGGACACGCCGCGCCGGACGAGGAACTCCAGATATTCGCGCAGCGTCGTCCACGCGATGTCATAGCGGATGTCGCCCTGGCGCTCGCGCAGATAGGCCTTCAGCTCGTCGTTGAGCGGCCCCATCGACCAGCCCTCGCCCATGATCTCCAGCGTCACCCCCTGGCGGATGTCGGACTGCGAGCGGCCGTCGTGGAGGAGCGACTCGTTGGCCCAGCACATCATATTGATGAAGCCCGGCGCCACGGCCAGGCCACCGGCGTCGATCTCCTCCCGGCCGCGGCCGGCAGCCGGGCCGATGGCGGTGATGGTGTCGCCGTCAATGGCCACGTCGGCGGTGTAGGGCGCGCCGCCGGAGCCGTCGTAGATCGTGCCGTGGCGGATGATGACGTCGTGCATTGGTTGTTCCTTGTCGTCCTTCCTTGCCGGGTGCGCCGGCTCATGGCTCTAGCGCGCCGGGACGTTCTCCGGCGTGCGCCAGTAGATGCCATTCTCGCGGGTCACGTAGCCGCTGTCCACCAGGTAGCGCCGCAAGGTGGCGTAGTCGGCGTTGAAGTTGGCCAGCCATTGATTGAACTCGCGCTCTGGCCAGCGCCGCTCCGGGTCGATCTGCTCCGCCAACCAGCGAATGACGATCTGCTTCTTCTTCTCCTGGGCCGGGATGTCCACCAGGCGACCGTCCTTGACCCAGGCGCGCAGCACGCGCTCCTCGTCGCTCAACTCGCTCTTGGGCACCAGCGCGGCCAGGTTCGGCCGGGCGAAGATGTCCTTGCTGATCGTCTCCAGCGCCCTGGTGTTCAGTTGGTAGATGCGCATGTTGCCCTCGGCGCGCACGGTCACCAGACCCAGTTCCTTCAACTCCGCCAGGTGGTGCGACACGGTCGGCTCCTTCAGATCGAGCAGCCGCGCCAACTCGCCCACGCTGCGCTCGCCGTTGGCCAGATGGCCGATGAGCCGCAGGCGGCTCTCGTTGCTGAAGACCTGAAAGAACTGGAGCAGGCGGGTGAACTGCTCATCGGACATTTGCTCGCGCGGGACGGTGGCCATTTCGATACACTCCTAATTAGATCGTCAACTAATTAGAATTATAACGAAATAGCGGTGGTTGTCAAGAGGAGGCATGGTGGGCCATAATAGCCCGACGCATGACCCCATACCCCGACCCCAAGCCCGAATCCTCCACTCCTACCGGCAGCGACGCGGCCCGCCTGGTGACCCACCTGGCCAAGGCGCGGCCCGGCCACCGCCGCCTGGTCGAAGCGCGCGCCCTGGAGCCGGACATCGCCCTGCTGCGCCGCTTCCAGTCGCAGCGGTTGGCCCGCACCCACGCCGACATGCTGGCCAGCGCCCGCTACCGGCCGGCGGCCGAGTTCTTTCTGTCCGACGTCTACGGCCCGCGCGACTTCAGCCAGCGCGACGCCGACATGCAGCGCTTCTACGACGGCGTGCGCAAGGTGCTGCCGGAGCGCGCCGTGGCCGTCCTGGCCGACGTGGTGCAGCTCTCGGCCATGACCAACGCCCTGGACGCGCGGCTCATCGACGTGATGGTGCGCCAGCTGGGCGTGGTGGACAACATCAGCCTGGAGCAGTACGCCGCGGGCTATCGCCTGTGCGCCAACTACGAGGAGCGCCGCCGGCAGATCGGGCTTATCGAGCAGATCGGCCGCGGCATCGACCACATGGTGCGCATCCCGCTCATCGGCCTTTCCCTGCGGCTGGCCCACGCGCCGGCGGCGCTGGCCGGCTGGGGCGAGCTTCAGGGCTACCTGGAGCGCGGCTTCGCGGCCTTCCGCCACATGAAGGGCGCCGAGCTTTTCCTGGAAACCATCGTCCGGCGCGAGTTGCGCATCCTGGACGGCTTCTTCGCCCACGAGAGTGACCTGCTGGAGCTGACCGCCCCCAGCGCGCCTTTCCTGGCCTGACCCGACGATGCGCTTTCTCGTCACCGGTGGGGCCGGGTTCCTGGGCGTGGCCCTGGCCAACCGGCTGGTGGCCGACGGCCACGCCGTCTACGCCCTCGACGACCTGAGCAACGGCGACGCCGCGCGCCTGGAGGCCGCCGTCGCCTTCACCCAGGGCGACGTGGACAACATGCCCCTGCTGTGGTCGCTGTTGCAGGAAGTGGATTGTGTCTATCACCTGGCGGCGCGCGTCTCCGTGCCCCAATCGCTGCTCTACCCGCGCGAATACGCCCGCGTCAACGTCGGCGGCACGGTCAGCCTGATGGAGGCCATGCGCGACACCGGCGTCGGCCGCGTCATCTTCACCTCCTCCGGCGCGGTCTATGGCCATCAGCCGCGCCAGCCGGTGCGCGAGGACGACCCGCCCCACCCCGACAGCCCCTATGCCGTCAGCAAGTGGGCCGCCGAGCAGTACGTCAACACCATCGGCGCGCTGTGGGGGCTGGAGACTGTGGCTCTGCGCATCTTCAACGCCTATGGTCCCGGCCAGGGCTTGCCCGTGTCTCACGCGCCGGTCGTGCCGCGCTTCCTGCGCGCCGTGCTCGGCGGCGGCTCGGTCGTCGTCCATGGCGACGGCCGCCAGACGCGCGACTACGTCTACGTCGATGACGTGGTCGATGCCCTGGTGGCCGCGGCCACGGCCCGCGACGTCAACCGCGGCGTGGTCAACGTGGGCAGCGGGCGCGAGACGAGCGTGCTGGAACTGATTGCGGCCATGGAGCAGGTCACCGGGCGGCGGGCCGACGTGCTCTTCAACCCGCAGAAGGCGGGCGGCGTGGCCCGGCTGGCGGCTGACGTGGCGCGGGCGCGGGACTGGCTGGGGTTCGCGCCGCGGGTGGAACTGGCCCGCGGCCTGCAACTCACACTGGAACGCGATGGGCGCTTCTAGCGGCGGGCGGCGCGCCCACGCCGGCGCGGAGCGGCCCGCGCTTAGAGCGTCACCCGCACTTCCGACTCGGCGTCGGCCTGGGCCAGCCGCAGCTTGACGAAAACCCACGGCGCGAAGTAGGTCACCCACAGCAAGAGCACGAAATAGCGCAGGAAGCGCAGCGGCAGGGCCAGCCACTCCGGCTCGGCCGGCAGGACGGCCCGCAGCCCCCAGATGCCGATGGCCACGGCAATGCCCAGCAGGTAGCGGGCCACCCGCTGCCACGGCGGCCCATCGGCGCGAAAGCGCACGCGGCTGCTCTCCAGAAGCATGCCGATGCCGAAGCCCAGCAGCCCGGCCAGGGTAGAGACCACGTCCTCGTGGGCGTTCAACTCCGCCGCCGGCACGAACGACGCCCAGGGCACGTCCAGGTTGGGCGCGCCGAGGATCACCAGGGCCAGGCCATAGACCGCGGCCAGCGCCAGGGGGACGAGGACGATGAGCAGCAAGCGCCGGCCGAGGATGCTGCGGCCGAAGCGCGCCCCGAAGGCGCGTTGCCAAAAGAGGAACAGCCCCAGCACCAGCAGGCCCAGCAGAAAGCCGCCGATGGCGTCTTGCAGGAAGTGGACGCCCAGATAGATGCGGCTCAGGGCCATGAGGAAGATGCCCAGGAAGGCCGCCAACCACACCCAACCGCGCCGCAGCCAGGCGGCCACCAGCAGATAGACGGCCGTGGCGTGCTGCACGTGGCCGCTGGGCAGGCCATAGCCATCGGCCGACCACAGGCGCACGCTGGGGTCGAGCCAGAACGGCCGCGGCTGCCGCAGCAGGTTCTTGGCGATGTTGTTGACCGCCCCGGAGAGCAGGAAGATGTAGCCCAACTGCCGGCCGAAGCGCTTGTCCACCGACCAGTAGACCACCGGCAGCACGGCCAGGTAGGTTAGCTCCTCGCCCAGCGAGGTGATGACGGCCATCAGCCCCACCAACTGCGGGTAATGCTCCTGAAGCCAGATTGTTAAGGCCAGGCTCAGCCGAAAAAGCTCTTCCATTTCCCTACCTGTCAGGTCGTGCCGGGCAGCCGATCGGCGGGTATTGTAGCCCAGCCCGCGCGCCGGGCAAGAAGAAGATTCAACGCCAGGACGCCAGGACGCAAAGACAAGACATTCTTTCCTTTGCGTCTTGGCGCCGTTGCGTTGAGTTCTTTGCGTTGCGTTCTTTCCCCGGTTGCCTGCCGGTGACGGCGCACTATACTATGCCTTATTGGTAAAGTATGTTGGAGGTTCCATTCATGTCGTCAACTATCCTGGTCGTGGAAGATGAAGAGCGCATCCGCCAGTTCCTGCAACGCGGCCTGGGCTTCGAGGGCTACCGCGTGGAGGCGGCGGCCGACGGCACGACCGCCCTGGAAATCGCGCGCGACAATCCGCCCGACCTGGTGCTTCTGGACCTGATGCTGCCCGGCATCGACGGCCTTGAAGTCTGCCGCCGCCTGCGGGCCGTCAGCGACGTGCCTATCCTGATGCTGACCGCCAAAGAAGCCATCGAAGACCGCGTCGCCGGGCTGGACGCCGGGGCCGACGACTATCTGGTCAAGCCCTTCGCCTTCGACGAACTCATGGCCCGCGTGCGGGCCTTGTTGCGGCGCGCCCAGCCCAACCTGCCCCAGGTCTACCGCTTCGCCGACCTGGAGCTAGACACGGGCACGCGCCAGGGCCGCCGCGGCGGCGTCACCTTCGACCTGACGGCCAAGGAGTACGAACTGCTGGAGCTGTTCATGCGCCACCCGCGCCAGGTGTTGACGCGCGACGTCATCTTCGACCGCGTGTGGAACTACGACTTCGGCGGCGAGAGCAATATCATCGAGGTCTACGTGCGCTATCTGCGCCAGAAGACCGAGCAGGGAGGCATGCAACGGCTGATCCACACCGTGCGGGGCATCGGTTACGTTCTCCGCGAGGAGTCATAGTCGTTCCTTGTCGATTCAGACCCGGCTGCTGCTCGTCTATGCCGCCATCTTCGGCATCGTCTACGTCTTGTCGCTGCTGGTCGTCTACAGCCTGCCGCGCCGCCAAATCCTGGCCCAGATCGACGGCGACCTGTACTCGTTAGCCGCCGAACTGCTCAACAGCCCCAGCGAGGTCGAGGGCGGCGTCATCCGCGTGCCCCTGCCCGACGATCTGGTGACGCTGGAGACGGCATCCACCTTCCTGATGATCGTCGACCGGCAGGGGGTCATCGCCTTCCGCTCCAACAACCTGAACGGCTTCGATACGCTGCTCGACCCCAACAGCCTGGGCGTCGAGGAGACCTACGCCCTGGTGCGGCACGGCGACACGCAATTGCGCGTCCTGAGCGTGCCGATGGTTGACAGCAACGGGGAGATGATCGGCCACATCCAGGTGGCCCGCCTGCTAGATAACTTCGAGGTCTTCAGCCGCGTGCTCAGCCGGGCGCTGCTGATCAGCCTGGGCGCGGCCGTGGCCTCGGCCGTGGTGCTCTACCTGGCCACTTCGACCCTCTTCCGCCCTCTGGAGGACATCACCACCGTCGCCCGCCAGATCACCCGCGCCGACGACCTGAGCCGCCGCGTGCCCCACAGCAGCCGCACGGACGAGATCGGCGACCTGGCCCGCGCCTTTAACCAGACGCTGGAACGGCTCGACCGCCTCTTCCGCAGCCAGCAGCGCTTCCTGGCCGACGTCTCCCACGAATTGCGCACGCCCCTGACCAGCGTGCGCGGCAACCTCGACCTGATGCGCCGCTTCGGCGAATACGACGAGGAGTCGATGCTGGTCATTCAGGATGAGATGGAGCGCATGAGCCGGCTGCTGGGCGACCTGTTGCTGCTGGCTCGCGCCGACACCGGCGGCCTGCCCCTGCGCCACGAGCCGGTGGAACTGGACAACGTCCTCTTCGAGGTCTACCGCCAGATTAGCCGCGTGGAGCGGCGGGTCACGGTGACGCTGACGGCCGTCGATCAGGCCATGATCCTGGGCGACGAAGACCGCCTGAAGCAACTGCTGCTCAATCTAGTCGATAACGCCATCAAGTACACCCAGCCGGGCGGCAGCGTGCAGCTGAGTCTGGCCAAGGACAAGGGCTGGGCGCAGTTGGTGGTCAGCGACACGGGCATCGGCATCCCCGCCGAAGACCTGCCGCACATCTTTGAGCGCTTCTACCGCGTGGACAAG
>JRYK01001292.1_pt1 | contig 15163 bp, 16 predicted proteins | sample 235381 | NCBI WGS metagenome assembly JRYK01 (sample SAMN03074220, study PRJNA261476) | activated sludge metagenome | biome: Wastewater Treatment Plant; feature: Wastewater; material: Activated sludge; isolation source: activated biomass of a wastewaster treatment plant treating hydrocarbon... ... | reverse complement strand
ATATTATGTAAGTTAAATGCCAGTCGTTACATTCTGTAATTAATGGCATATTAGAAGTCCTCGCCTGTCGGTTGTCCGATAATAGTACAAAAAACTGAGTGTGCGCTCACTCAGTCATTTGGGAGTGCAGGATGCAGATTGGAATAAGAATAAGGGGAACCGATTCCTGCTGAGAACGGTAATTCAGAGGGGAAATAATGCGACTAGCCGAATAACTTCTTGGCTCTCTTAATGACCTCGACCGCGAGGTCGATTTCTTCTATGGTGTTGTAGAGGTAAAAGCTCATGCGGACAGCGTTGTCCATTCCGAGCTCGGCCATGAGCGGCTGCGCGCAGTGCTGGCCCGAGCGCACCGCTATCCCTTCCTCGTCGAGGACCCCCGCCACGTCGTGCGGATGCACGCCGTCCACGTTAAACGATATGACGCCCACCCTCTCACCGCCCCCGTGCCCGTATATCTTTATCCATTCGTATTCGGAGAGCCTTCCGAGCGCGTATTCCAGGAGCTCGTCCTCGTAGGCCGATACGTTCCCGGGTCCGAGCGCGGTCAGGTAATCGACGGCGGCCCCGAGCGCTATGCCGCCCCCTATGTCGGGCGTTCCGGCCTCGTACTTCCAGGGGAGCTCGTTCCACGTGGACGCCTCCATCGTTACCTTCTCTATCATGTCGCCGCCGTAGAGGAACGGGTCCATGGATTCGAGAAGCTCCGGCCTGCCGTAGAGGAGCCCCGTTCCGGTCGGGCCCATCATCTTGTGTCCCGAAGCGGCCAGGAAATCGCAGCCGATGTCGGTCACGTCGAGGTCCATGTGAGGGAGCGACTGTGCGGCGTCGACGAGGACGAGCGCGCCCGCTTTGTGGGCCTCCTCCGTGATGTGCTTCACGGGGTTCACCGTGCCGAGCACGTTAGACGCGTGCGTAACGCCGACGAGCTTCGTCCTCCGGCCGAGGAGCCTCGGCAGGTCGTCGAGCACGAGCCGTCCGGCGCCGTCGACGGGGATGTAACTCAGCTTTATGCCTATTCTGTCGCGGAGCATCTGCCACGGAACGATATTGGAGTGGTGCTCCATCAGGGTTATGAGCACCTCGTCGTTCTTTTTGAGAGTGCGGAGGCCCCAGGCGTAGGCGACAAGGTTTATAGACTCTGTCGCGTTCCTAGTGAATACGACGCTCCGCCAGTCGTGAGCCCCGATGAGCTGCGCGACCTTCTGGTGGGCATCTTCGTACATGAGCGTCGATTCGTAGCTGAGCGTGTGGACGCCCCTGTGAATGTTGGAGTTGTGGTTCTCGTAGAAATTCCTGAGCGCGTCGATGACGGCCCTCGGTTTTTGCGTTGTGGCCGCGTTGTCGAGATAGACGAGAGGCTTCCCGTGCACCTTCCGCATGAGTATAGGAAAGTCCTCCCTCAACTTCACGGGATCGAAATTAATCGGCTTTTGCTCGGCTCTCGCCATCGTGTTTACCCCTATACGCTCAGGCTCATTATGATCAGGCGGTCCTGGACGCGAGGAGCGCCTTCTTCAACACCTTTACGCCGAGGAGCGCGCATTTGAACCTCACGGGAGATATGGGCATCCCGAGCGCCGAGAGAACCTCTTCGTCCTTGAGCGACATTATCTCTTCCACCGTTTTACCGCGCGCGCTCTCGCTCAGTATCGAAACCGAGGCCTGGCTTATCGCGCATCCCGCGCCCGAGAACTTCATGTCCTCGATAACGCCGTCTCTGAGCTTCAGGTCTATGCGCACCTTGTCCCCGCAGGAGGGTATTCCTTCCTCGAACGAGGCGTCCGCGCCCTCTATCGTTCCGTAGTTCCTCGGGTTCTTGTAGTGGTCCAGTATGAATTCGTACTGATCGGGTTCCATTTTCGAGAGTTTCCCGGCGGGGCGGCGTATAATTTTATTATACCAGACATTGCCCCGCGTCCACCCGCGCCGGACGGCGTCACGAATGTATCGTGCTTATCCTGGTGTCCAGCTGGCGGAGCGCCTTCTCCACCTCGCCGAAGTTGCATTTGACGACCCAGAAATAATAGAGCTTCCTGTTCTCCGGGGCCGCACTGAACGACAGCACCTTTTCGGAATTGTTCTGTATTATGTGGAGCACGTCGAAGAGCCCTATGCCGTCCGGCATCTGCACCTCGAGCCTCTGGGGCTTCTCGTGGAACCCGAGCATCTTGAGGAGCGCGTCGAGGAGGTCCGTGACCGAGAGGATTCCCACGAGCTCCCCCTTGTTCGTGACGACGGGGAGCGCGTTGAACTTGCCCCTCCTTATTATCTCGGCCGCGCCCTCGACGGAGGCGTAATCGAGTATCGTAACGGGGTCCTTCGCCATTATATCGCCGACAGCGGCGCCGCTTCCTCCGGCGAGCGAAGTCCTCAAGTCCCTGTCCGTCACTATGCCCACGAGCTTCCCGTCCTCGACCACGGGGCACTGTCTGAAATTGAGGTTCTTCATGAGTTCGAGTGTCTCTTCGGCGCTCTTCTCAGGAGCAACCGTGACCGGGTTTGGCGTCATAAAATCCTTGACGAGCATCGCTCACCTCCGCGTTTTAATTAAGAGGCTGTCCCGCAGCGCGGAACGGCCTATATTATCATACAGAAATATTCCGAAAGCGCTAATCTTACCGGAGAAATTCCCGCGCCGTGTGCGGGCCTCCTGTATTCTTGACAACGGTGCGCCGCTTCGGTTTTCTTTACACGACGTCATGAAAGAAAAAGGCACCGTATATCTTATAGGCGCGGGACCCGGAGATCCTGGGCTCCTGACAATCAGGGGAAAAGAGGTCCTCGGGAGATCGGACGTCGTCGTTTACGACTACCTCGTGAACCCTAAGCTCCTCGCACTCGCCAAAGCCGACGCGGAGATAATCTACGTCGGCAAGAAGGCGGGCAGCAAGGAAAGGTCTCAGGGAGAGATAAACAGGCTCCTCGTCGCCCGCGCGCTCAAGGGGAAGACGGTCGCCCGTCTCAAGGGGGGCGACCCATTCGTATTCGGGAGGGGCGGAGAGGAGGCGGAGGCATTGTCCTTAAAAGGCGTACCGTTCGAGATCATTCCGGGCGTCACTTCCGCTTCGGCTGTCCCCGCATACGCGGGGATACCGCTCACACACAGGGACGTAACGTCCTCCTTCGCGGTCGTCACGGGGCACGAAGACCCGAGCAAGGAGTCCTCGAACATCCCGTGGGACGCACTCTCGAAGATAGGGACTGTGGTCTTCCTCATGGGTGTGAGGAACATAGGGAAGAACATGCGGAAGCTCATGGAGCACGGCAAACCGGCCCGGACCCCTGTCGCCGTGATAACGTGGGGCACGTACCCGGCGCAGGTGACCGCGACCGGGACAGTGGGAACTATCGAGCGTGTCGTCAAGAAAAGAAAGGACATCGCCTCTCCCGCTATCGTGGTGACCGGCGAGGTGGTGAACCTCAGAAAAGCGATAGACTGGTACGAGAAAAAACCGCTATTCGGAAGAAAGATACTTGTGACGAGGGCGAAGGAACAGGCGGGCGCGTTCGCCGCGCTCCTCGAAGCAGAGGGAGCCGAGGTGATAGAGTTCCCCGTGATAGAGATAACACCCCCGAAAAGCTTCGGGGCCATCGACGAGGCTGTCTCTAACGTAAGAAGCTACGACTGGATCGTATTCACGAGCGTGAACGGAGTGACGAGGTTCTTCGAGAGGCTCGCGCGCTCTGGCAAAGACCTGAGAGAGCTCTACGGCATAAGGATCGCTGCGATAGGAGAAATAACGGCGGGAGAGATTGAGAAGCGAGGCATACATGTCGAGCTCAGGCCGGCCGAGTACGTGGCAGAGGGCCTCATAGACGCGTTCGGGAAGGAAGGCATGCGCGGAAAGCGAGTCCTCATACCGAGGGCGAAAGAGGCGCGCGACGTGCTGCCCGCGACTCTCAGGGAAATGGGCGCGGAGGTGGACGTCGTAACAGCTTACGAGACGAAGAGACCGGCGGCGGGCGCCGCGTCCGGGATAAAGAGGATGTTAGACGCGGGCGGGATAGACGCCGTCACATTCACGAGCTCTTCGACCGTGAGGAACTTCCTCGGCATATTCCCCGGATTCAAACCCGTACGCGGGAAGCCCGCGCTTGCGTGCATAGGGCCCGTTACGGAGAAGACGCTCCGTGACTCGGGCCTCCGCGCCGCGATCACGCCCGACGAATATACCGTCGAGAAGCTCGCACAGGCGATCGCCGAACACTTCGGGAATCGTAAGCGCAAAAAGAAGAAATAAACGGCCGGCCCCGGGAATAATTCCGGTAAGCCTGATATTGCATTTGCAACCATTTCAGAGAAACCACGATGCCCAGATTCCCCGTAGATGAAAAAAAGATAGAGAACGGCAAGGCGTTTCTCTCGGGTACAGATTACAAGCACGTCGTAAAGGTTCTGCGCATGAAGGAAGGCGACGCGATCACGCTCTTCGATACGAGCTCGGTCGAATACGACGGCAGGATCTCGCATGTGGGATCGAAAGAGGTCGTCGTCGATATAGTCTCGTCCCGCAGGGTCGAGACGGATTCGCCTCTCCGCTTAACCCTCATGCAGGGCCTCCCCAAAGGGGACAAGATGGATTACATAATCGAGAAGGCGACCGAGCTCGGCGTACATACGATAGTCCCTGTAGTTACGGAGAGGTCACAGGTGAGGACGGCCGAGAAGAAGAAAAGGTGGGAGAGGATCGCCATCGAGGCTTCAAAGCAGTGCGGCAGGACGAAGACGCCTGCCATAGAAAATACTTTAAATTTTGATGAGGCTATAAAACATAAAAATGACAATGAGTTAGCGTTAATACTGCATGTCGGCAGTCAGGTATCACTCAAAGATTTTCTAAAAAACACTTTACAACATCCCACGAATATTATAGTATTGATAGGACCGGAAGGTGGATTTTCGGAAAAAGAAGTCCTCCTTGCTACAGAAATGGGTTTTACCTCCCTGGGTCTGGGTCCCAGGACTCTTAGAACGGAAACCGCGGGAACCGCGGTCCTTTCTATAATCCAGTTTCAACATGGAGACTTGTGATCACAATCGCAGTCTCCGTGTAACTTCGACAAGCTCGGCCTTCTTCGAATCCCTTATTTCCCTGTAGCTCGATTCGTCTATGCTCCCGGCCTCGTAGCCGTCGTCGAGCGCGGCGATCTCCTTTATGAGCACGCTCCTTCTCGCGACGAGCCACTCCCTGTTCCCGGCCGCCGGTTTATCTCGCGCGGGCTCGCGTCTCCCTCTCCCCCTGAGCGACGAATAGAGAATGCCTCCACCGACCGCGATTATGAGGACCGCGATGCCTCCCCATTTGATGATGTTGTCCTTGAGCGCTCCGGGGTTGACGAATTTTACCGTGATCCTGTGTCCTGGCTCGAGGTTTTCGCCCGACCATCTGATGAAATCCTCGTTCTCTATTTTTACGGTGTCCCCTCCGTCGAGGCCGTCGACCGTGACCTGGTCTTTTGTCTTCGAGACGAGAAGCAGGAAGCTCCCTGTCGGATATTCTATAGTCTTCTCGAGCGTGCCGCTGCCGGAGCCGAGAGGCATAGTATATGCGAATACGACTCTTTTGGGTCCTGGCGGAACGCTCGCCGTATCGGAGAATCCGGTCGCCGTCCTGACCACGCCCTCGGGCGTGAGCCCGTGTATGAAGTTGAGATTGGCGGCTTCTTTCGGGACGCTGAATTTGAGCGTCTCCTTTTTGCCGTCCGCGAGCTCCGCGCCGCCCACGTACATCCTGTCGCCCTTGCTGTCGAATGCCGAGAGGTCGGCTACGGAAAGACCGCCCTCCACGACCTCGACTATCATGTGCGCCTCCGAGATGCTTATTCCGGCGCTGCTGTCGGTCGGCTCGTAAACGGGCAGATCGAGCGTCTTTACATCCTCGTCCGGATAAAACACCATCTTGTCCGTCGAGTACTCGGCCCCGTTGTGCTCGACCGTGACCATGTAGCTCCTGTCCCAAGGAAGCGACGCGAACGTGAACGAGCCGTCTCCAGAAGTCTTTGAATCCGTGCTCCCCGTCTCTTTATCGCCCATGAAGGACGTAAGCTTGACGGCCGCCTCGGATACCGCCTTGCCGTTCGTCTTGTCGACCACCTTCCCCGTAATGGTTCCTCCCTTCCCCGTGTCGGGCTTCACCTTCACCGTGAGCAGGTAATCCGCTATGGCCTGGGCCGCCATGGGGTGTATGTCCATGGGAGGCATCGGGGGATAGCCTTCGTTGACGGGCATCTTCCCCGTCGCCTGATAGACCTGCTGCGGGTTCTCTATCCATTTAATAAGATCCTCGCGCGTGTACTTATCACCCACGCCCGAGAGGTCGGGTCCGACGAACCTCCCCCTTCCTATCGTGTGACACCTGACGCAGCGGTTCTCGATGAACTGGTCCCTGCCAATCGTCTTCATGTCGTGCGGGTTCTCCTGGCCCTGCGTGCCCTGCGCGTATGACAGGTAAGAGCCTGTAAAGAAAATTTGCGTGAGCAGATACGCGAGCACTATGAGTGCGCTAAAGCGGCCTTGCATTTCGGTTCTCCGTCAACGGACTTAGTTTTGCTCCGCACCTCGAGCAGTAGAGATCGCCCGAGCCGCAGGCCGATCCGCACTTCGGGCAGTACCTGTCCGCGGGTTCGGCCCACGTGGCCTCCCTCGCGCGGAGTATTTCCTTCTCTATCTCCTCGTCGTCGTAGGGCGTGAGGAACTTGTTCCTCTCGGCGCGTATCTCCTTCTCTATATCGTCGTCGAACCTGTCGACGGGCGCGGGTCCGGCCCCGCCTGCCGAATCTATCTCCTTCAGGAGCGACGCCGCTTCTATCCTGTATTTCCCGTGGAGCTCCTCGAAGTCCTCGCGTGTCAGTTTCCCGAGCCCGTAATCGAACTCAATGTCCTTGATAGCGGTGAGGAGGGAGTCCTTTCTGGAGTTGAGCTCCTTCAGCTTCTCCGTGCGCTTGTCGGGGAAATATTCGTCGCCCGGCCGTTTGCCGGTCCTCAGAAAAAAGGGCAGTGATATGAAGATAGCCGCCAGTAGAGCTATAATCAAAGCCGGTATCGTTTCCAATATTGTTCCTTGTATGAACGGCGCTCAGCGGAGCCGCCGGGAATTCTCACACCTTAGCTGTCGTGTCCCTGCCGTGGAGAGTGTACCTGACGAACACCTCGTCACGCTCTTTCCTTCCGCCCGGCCACATGGTCACTATAGCCCCGATGAGGAGCACCACTCCGCCCGACCATATCCAGCTCACCATAGGGTTCACCATCACGCGTATCGTCGCCGTGCCGTCCTCTCCGTAGCTCATGAGTATCACGTACAGGTCGTCCGTAAAGGTGGACCTCAGCGCGACCTCCGTCTCCTGGTTTATCTCACGGTTCCCCTCGTACTTGTATACGTTCTTCTCGGGCGAGATGTCACCGATCGGTTTTCCGTTCTTGAATCCATCCAGTTTAGCCACAGTGGCGTTCTTGGCGTCTGTCGTGTACTGCTCGAGCCCCCGGTACGTGAGGGCGTACCCGCCGAGCTCGACCGACTGGCCTTTCGTGAGCGTCGCCTGTTTTTCCGTCACGAAGACGGAGGACGAGGTAATGCCGAGAACTATTATCACGACTCCTATGTGCACTATGTATCCGCCGTACCTGCGCTTGTTCCGGGAGACGAGCCTTACGAACGCGAGCGCCGGGTTCTCGCCCCTCCTGCTCCTCACGGATGCCCCTCGGAAGAACTCCGTGAATACAGTGCCCGCGACGAACGCGCATAGGGCATACGAGAGGAGCGCGTAAACGTCCCTCACCCCGAGCGCGACGAGCACGGCCGCCGTGACCACGCCCAGTATAGAAGGCACGAGAAAATTTCTGACGAGGTTCTCTTTCGAGGCCTTTCTCCACGATATGAGAGGGCCCACGCCCATGAGGAATATCAGCACGAGAGCTATCGGAACGTTCACCTTATTGAAATAGGGGGAGCCCACGAGTATCTTGTGCCCCGTGAGCGCTTCCGACATTATCGGGAATATCGTCCCGAGGAACACGGCGAAAGCCGCCCCCAGGAAGAGCAGGTTGTTGAATATGAACGCGCTCTCACGAGAGAGTATCGAATCGAACTTGTTTTCGGATTCGAGGTCCCTCACCCTGTAAAGGAACATCGCGAAGGAAAAGAGCAGTATGAACGCTATGAAGCCGAGGAAGAGAGGGCCGATGTCGCTCTGCGCGAACGAGTGCACGGAGGAAATGACGCCCGACCTGGTGATAAACGTGCCGAATACGGCGAGGAAGAACGTGATTATGATGAGGGTCATGTTCCATTTCTTGAGCATGCCCTTTTTCTCCTGGATCATGACCGAGTGAAGGAACGCCGTGCCCGCGAGCCACGGCATGAAGGCCGCGTTCTCGACAGGGTCCCACGCCCAGTATCCGCCCCAGCCGAGTTCGAGGTATGCCCAGCGCGCGCCCAGCAGCAGCCCGACGCTCAGGAACGTCCAGGCGAAGAGCGTCCATTTCCGGGAGAACTTTATCCAGTCGTCTCCTAATTGACCGCTGAGAAGCGCCCCCATCCCGAACGCGAAAGGAACGCTCACGCCGACGTAGCCGAGGTACAGCGTGACCGGGTGTATGGCCATGTAGGCGTTCTGGAGTATGGGGTTGAGCCCCCTGCCCTCTGAGGGAATCATGGGGAGCGTTTCGAACGGACTCTCGACGAACCCCACGACGAACGTGAAGAAGACGGAGATCGCGGCGAGCACCGCTATCACGTAAGGCATGAGGAGCCTCGACCTCGAGCGCGTGTCCAGCACGACGAGCGCCGAATATATCGACAGTATTAAAGACCAGAGTAAAAGCGAGCCCGCCTGTCCCGCCCAGAGGGACGTGAACCTGTATACTACCGGCAGGTCTGTGCTCGTGTTGAGCGCCACGTATTTAAGGCTGAAATCGAGGTTTACTAGAGAATGAAGGAGGGCTATGGTCGCGATCAAAAGGAGGAAAAAGACGGCGTACACGCCGTTCCGGGCGCTCTTCACGAAGTCGCTCTTCCCGGACCTCGCGCCGTAAACGGACGCGAAGACCACGTACACGGATATAGCGAAAGCCAGTATGACGGATATTCTTCCGGTCTCTACCATCAGTAGGTTTTAACCCCTTTGCCGTCCGGGCCCGCGTCTTTGTAGAGCGCCTCGGTCGACTCGTATTTGGTCGGGCACTTGGCGAGAAGCACGTCGGCTGAGAACACGTTGTCCTTCCCGTATTCCCCTTCCACGACGGCCTCGACGTCGTCCTTGAATATGTCGGGCACTATGCCCGAGTAAGCGACGTTAACGTTGCCCCCTCCGTCATATATGGTGAACTCGAGCGAGCCGTCCGGGCCGTGCTTTATCGAGCCTGGCAGCACCTTGCCCGAGACCCTGACCCTCTCGCCGTAAACGGACGGGACCCTGCTCTTGAGCTCCTTGACCGTAAGGTAATAGACCATCGTCTCTTTTACGCCGCCGTAAACGAGGTAGCTCACCGCGAGCGCGATGACCGCTATGGCTATTATGAATTTTAATTTCCCTTTAAGCATTCCCTCACCCTTTCAGGAGCACTAGCGCGAAAATCGCAGTTTACGTATTCCTCCCGAGCGCCTGGAGCTCGAGCTTCAGCCTTTTCTGTTTATCGAGCAGGTAATAAATATATATAATGAGGACTATCCAGACAACCGCGTGCCCCCAGAAGAGGTAATCGAGCCTGAGGGGCTGCGTGACGAGCATCACGTCGTCGATCCAGACCTTGCCCTTCCCGTCGACGACGAGCGCGAGCGTGACGCTCTCGGGCGCCACACCCTTATCCGCGTAAACGACCGTCTCNNGGGAACCTCGTAATATGCATATCCTTTTCCGCGGAATCGTAGCACGAAGCGGCAGCGAGGAAGAACGGGACCATCAGTATAAGAAAAAGATTTTCTCTCACGGCAAAACGAATCATCTACTCCCTCTAAGATGATACCCGCATGGCCGGATTATGAAAATATAATTCTCGCCGTCCGGGTCAGACGCCGTAAACATTTAGCAATCCTAATTGTCACGGATAACTGTAAGGCGGTCAATGACTAACTTTAGTAATAAACTCCGGGAGGTTAACCCGCTCTTACTCCTCTTTGTCCGCGTCCGCGGGAGCTTCCTCCCCGCTTCCGGCATCCTCTTTCTCCGGTTCTTCCGGCACGGGCTCCTCTTTCCGGGGGAGGGTCATGAGCTGTATCACGAGGCCGAAGACGCCCAGCCCGAACCAGATGATGGCCATCCTGTAGAGCTGGTCCTCGCTGAGCGTGTTCAGGAACTCCGGGTCGAGCGGGTCGAAGTTCCTGAGCAGGAGGTATGCGACCCCCGTTACGGCCGCGTACGCCCCTCCGAAAGCCGTCGCCAGTATGAGCATCGGCTTTTGCAGTATAGCGGCGAGCACGCCCCCCAGAAGGGCCGCCGCTACGAGCACTATCATCACGGGGTCCGCGTTCATGATACCGAACACGTACGAGGCGGTCATAAAGCCGAGCGCCGCGCCTATGGCGAACACCCCGACGATATAGAGCGTGTACATGATGAAGGCCCCGGCCAGGCCTCCGGCGATACCTGCTATTATCGAGATTATCTCGCTTCCGTCGCTGAGCTCGTAGCCCATGCTCCCGCACACTACCGCGCCCGCGATAAAACCCAGGACGCCCAGGAGGAACCTCAGTATCCTGTAGCCGAAGAAGCACTCGATGAGACCGACGGCCACGGCGGCCATAATGTAGTAGTCGTACATCTCGGCGTGGATGTTCATAGGCGCATATCCGTATGACAAGCCGGGAATAATGGATATATAACAAATAATAACAGCATGTTACTCTGTATTATTAATGTATATAATCAGCGTCCGCGGGGCCGTCCGAAGGCCCCTCAGGAGGGATAACCGCGGCCTCAGCCGTCCCGTGTCTTGAGCAGTAGAAGCTCGTCGCCCATGCGCTCGAGGTCTATCCTTTCGAGAAGTAGGACTATGAAGAGTACGGTGCACGCGGCCAGGTTGACGAGGAGCGCGTGCATCATCCCGGGCTCTATGCCCCCCCCGCCCGGGCCGAAGACGACGGGGGATATGCCCCTCATGACCCGCACCGAGGCGTAAACGAGAGGGAGGTCGATGAAGGCTATGATGCCGAACACGGCGGCGAACTTCGCCTTCTTGGTATCGCTCCCGGCCGAAGACCTGAGGACGAGGTAGACTACGTAAAGTATCCAGAGTATGAAGGTGGTCGTGAGCTGAGGGTCCCACGTCCACCACGTGCCCCATATGGGCTTGGCCCAGATGCTGCCCGTCAATATGGTTATCGTGAGGAACACGACTCCTATCTCGGCCGAGCTGTAAGCGAGTATGTCCCACTTCCTCGTCCCTTTCCAGAGGTACATCACGCTCGCGGCGAACACGAGTATGAACGCGACGGTCGCTACCCACACCGTGCCCATGTGGATATAGAATATCCTCTGGACGTGGCCCATCTTGGGCTCGGTGGGCGCGTAAACGAAGGCCGCGTACATGGACGCCGCCATGCCGATGAAAGCGAGTACTGTCAGCGCTTTTCTCATTCCCGTATTCCTGTTTTTTCCGCGTGCTCAGGATTCCTCTATCACGTATTCGAACACGACCGCGCACGCGGCAATAAAGATTATATCGAATGCCGCGAGGAGTTGTAAAGCGGATGCGCCGGAAGAGAGGGGCTTCCCTTCGAGGACGAGAGACGAGAGCTTGACCGCGCTCACGATGAGCGGGATTATGATCGGGAAGAGCAATATGGGGAGAAGCACCTCGCGGAGCCTCGTGTTGACGGCCATGGCGGCGAAGAGGGTCCCTACGGCGACGAACCCGAGTGAGCCCAGGAAGACGACCGGGACGAGCGGCAGTATCGTGTCAGAGAAACCGAGGTTGAAGAAGAGCACGAACATCGGGACGATTATTATCCCGACCACGAAAACGAAGAGCGTGTTGCTTATCATCTTGCCGAAATAGATGAGGCTCCTGTCGGTTGGCGTGAGAAGCAGGCCGAGCACGGCGCTCCCTTCCTTCTCGAGCGCGAACGATCGGGAGAGGCCGAGCACTCCAGCGAAAGTGAACGTTATCCAGAGCATCGCCGGAACCGCGAGCCTCGCGGCCGAGGTCGAGAAACCGAAGGCGAAGCTGAATATGACGGTTACCAGGAGCGAGAACGTGAGCATGGACGTGAACAGCTCCTTCGTCCTCAGCTCCGTTATGACGTCCTTCCTTATTATCGCCCAGATCTTGTTCAAGCTTTTATATGCTCCAGAGCTAATCAAGCTAATTGCTTACAACCAATATCTCATACAACACATTATCAATAATGAGCGACCGCTCATGCCTCACTAAAGCTAAACGAAAAGCGGCTCAGGTCACGCTATATATAACATTAATTATCCATTCTTACATCCTGCAATTATTAGTATATATCTCGTAAATAAATTTAAAGCACATCGACTGATACCGGGCGTATCAGACATTCTCGACTCCGGATATATATATCTCCCGGAACTCCTCCTTGCCCACCCCTCCTGGGCCGCTCTCGTATATCATCCTGCCCCCTGCGAGGATACCGACGCGGTCGCTCCGGTCGAGCCCTTCGTCTATGTTGTGTGTCGTCATGAGGATCGTCCTTCCGTCAGACTTCAGCATGGAGAGCATATCGCCGAACACCCCGGCCCCGTGCTGGTCGAGCCCCGTGTATGGCTCGTCGAGGAGGAGGATGCCGGGGTCGTGCACTATCGCCCTCGCGACGGCGAGCCTCTGCTTCATGCCCCGGCTGAATGTCCTTACGAGGTCGTGCTCGCGCCTCCCGAGCCCTACCCTGTCTATCACCTCGCGCGCTCTACCGCGGGAATCCTTCACTCCGTAGAGGGTCCCGAAAAACATGATGTTCTCGAACGCGCTCAGGTTCTCGTAGAGGAATGGGTCGTGCGAAAGCACCCCTGTTACGCGCCTCACCCTGTCGGGCTCCTTCACGGCGTCGTGCCCCGCCACTGTGAGACTCCCGGACGAGGGCTTTGCCAGGGTGGAGAGTATCTTGATGAAGGTCGTCTTTCCCGCGCCGTTCGGGCCGAAGAGCGTATAGAACTCGCCCTTCTTTATACGGATGTCTATGCCGCGCAGCGCCTCGTGGCCTCCGAAGGACTTTTTGAGAGCTTCGGCCTTTATATCGAAAACCTGGTCGGAGAGAGAGTCACTCATGTCAGAGCTGAGAAAGCTACATCATACGGATATTACTTTCAAACGTGGGGCGTCCCGTCAGGCGCGCTATTTCAAAAGGGCTTCCGTACCGCCTAAGAGCTTCACCCAGTCCTCCATCTCCTTCATCCCCTGCTCGAGATCGACGGACGGCTTGTAGCCGAGCTCGCGTTTCGCTTTTTCGATAGAATAGCTCCTGCTCCCTGCGAGCGCGGCGACGGCGAACCTCGTGAGCACGGGGGGTTTTTCGGAGCCCCTGAGCCTGAAGATGAATTCGAGGAGCGCGGCTGAGGCGTAGGCGAGCTTGTACGGTATCGAGAAGCCGGGCTTCCAGTCTATGCCGCACGCTTTCAACTGCTTCGAGAGAAAATCCGTATAGCTGATCTTCACTCCGTCGTTTATGAAATAGATATTGCCGGGGGCCTTTTCGTTCCGGGCGGCGAGGAGCATCGCGCGGGCGAGGTTATCGACGTGGCACGGGGTCACGGTCCTTTCGCCGCTCCCCATAGGGTAGAGTATCCCCTTCCTTGCGGCCATGGCGACGCGGGGCATTATCACGGTGTCGCCCGCCCCCCACACGTTGGACGGCCTCACGACGACAGTGCCGAGGCCGTTCTCCCTGCCGAACCCGAGTACTAGCCTCTCGGCGTCGGCCTTGGATTCGTTGTAGTAGTCGTTGTACCTGTCCCTGTAGGGATAGGTCTCGTCTATATCGTTCAGGTTGTGAACGCTCCAGAAATCCGACTTCCATACGACGGTCGAGGAGCTCATGTGGACGAATCTCTTTACGCCCGAGCGGAGCGACGCTCTCAGCAGCGTCTCCGTCGCCTCCACGTTATATCTCCTGAACACATCGCGCGGCCCCCAGTCGGTCACGTGCGCGGCCACGTGAAAGACGACGTCCCCTCCCTCGGGAAGCCTTTCGAGACTGTCTCTATCCCCCAGGTCTCCGTGGAGGAGCTCCGCGCCCAGCTCCTTCAGCATCTTCACGTCGCTCGTGTCCCTCACGAGACACCTGACCTCGTACCCGTTCGATACGAGCTCCTCGACGAGCCTCCCTCCTATGAACCCGGTCCCGCCTGTGACGACGGCCTTCATATATCAGCTCCTTGAGCGCTGAAATTTCATAAACCTGCGGACTAATATAAGAGGACTAATATACTTCCAAAGGGCGGAGCGAGTCAAAGGGGGTTCGTCACGGACGGGCGGCAGAGCGTGGGTTATCAGTATTGTTCAGTGTATAAAAAAGAGCCGCACCGGCGCAGCCGCTTTACGTGCGCCGGTGCGGCTGGTATGGGGTGTCGGATTTTATGCTCTTTCTTGAGTGCTTGCGAGCCAGTTTTCCATCCACGCCTTGGTCTTCTCGGCGAGCTCCCTGGACGAAGTCGTGGAAATCCTGTTATCGTTCAGGAATACTCCCCAGTACGTTATCGGGGCGTGCACGCTCTCGATGTGGAGGTTTTTATCTGAACCTACGGCATCGGGCGAACAGTCGCACGTCGGATCGAACGTATACGGTACTATCTTAATGTCCATTCTTTGCTACCTCCTTTCGAATTTTACGGCTCATATAAAATATATATGCAATTTACATGCCAGTATATACGCTAATCACCAATCCTTTGATTTCAAGGGCTTACAAATTCCAGAATCAAAGCAGATGCAAAAATGTGCAAGAAAAAGCGACATGCATACAATGGATTAAGCCTGAGCATACGCAACAATCGCACGTATGGCTCCGTGAANNGGTGTAGGCAAGCACAAAGAGAAGCTCACGAGTTTCGAAATGGCCCTCAGAGACGCGGGAATAGAGGCGTATAACCTCGTAAAGGTATCGAGCATCTTCCCTCCCAACTGCAAGCTGGTTACGCGCACGAACGGCCTCAAAAACCTGAGCGCCGGACAGATAGTCCACGTCGTGATGAGCGAGAACGCCAC
>JRYK01003049.1_pt1 | contig 15361 bp, 12 predicted proteins | sample 235381 | NCBI WGS metagenome assembly JRYK01 (sample SAMN03074220, study PRJNA261476) | activated sludge metagenome | biome: Wastewater Treatment Plant; feature: Wastewater; material: Activated sludge; isolation source: activated biomass of a wastewaster treatment plant treating hydrocarbon... ... | reverse complement strand
ATCGGGCAAAGACTAGCGATCGTGCTTGACGGCAAGATCAAATCCGCGCCCACGATACAGGAGAGGATATCGTCTCAGGGAAGGATCACGGGAAGCTTTACGACGGAAGAGGCGAAAGACCTCGCGCTCGTGCTCAGGTCGGGCGCACTGCCTGTCCCTGTAAGCGTGGAGCAGGAAAAGACAGTCGGCCCGTCTCTCGGTAAGGATTCAATAGACAGCGGGAAGCTTTCGATGATAGTCGGCGGCGCCCTCGTGATCGTCTTTATGGTTATTTTCTACAAGCTTCAGGGCGTCGTTGCGGACATTGCGCTCGCTCTCAACATGCTCTTCATCATGGGGTTCCTTTCCGCTTTCGGCGTCACGCTTACTCTCCCCGGTATAGCCGGGCTAGTTCTCACCATGGGTATGGCGGTCGACGGAAACATAATCATCTTCGAAAGGATTAAGGAAGAGCTCCGGGCCGGCAAATCCCCCTTCGCGGCGATCGAGGCAGGGTACCAGAGGTCGTTCCCGACGGTACTCGACGCGAACGCGACCACGCTCATAACGGGGCTTATTCTATTCTGGTTCGGCACCGGGCCGATCAAGGGCTTTGCCGCGACCCTCTGCATCGGTATTCTTACGACCTTTTTCAGCAACGTGATCATTGCGCATGTTATCACGAGCTATATATACCAAAATAAAAAAGTGACGGCGCTCAGCATCTGAAGTTCGATCAGGAGGACCATTCGACTTGGATTTAATTAAACCTAATACGAAAATAGATTTTGTCGGGAAGATGAACAAGGCGGTGGTTTTCTCGGTCATCCTGACGATACTGGCCATCGGCTCGCTCGTATATCACAAGGGGCCGAACTGGGGCGTCGAGTTCAGGGGCGGGACGGAGATCCATATGAGATTCGCCAGCACACTGAGCACCGCGGACTTGACGAAGGTCTTGAACGAGAGCGGTTATCACCCTGAAGCGGTCCAGAGACTCGGTTTTGAGGGGGACAGGGAGTATCTGCTCAGGTTCTCCCCGGATGTCGTCAAATTCGATCAGATCCAGGCTTTCCGCGTGGAGTTGGAAAAACTGATAAAAGAAAAGCCCGAGTTAACCGGGGCGACGATACTGAGGATCGATTACATAGGTCCCAACGTGGGGAAAGAGCTCGTCGGTAAGGCCATAATATCCGTCCTTCTCGGATGTGTGGGGATAATGATATACGTCATGCTGAGGTTCGAATTCGTATACGCCCTCGGCGCGGTGATAGCGCTTGCTCACGACACGATTATGACCATGGGAGCGATATCCATAACCAATAAGGAATTTACGCTGACCATTATCGCCGCCCTCCTGACCATCATCGGGTTCTCCGTTCACGACACGATCATCATATTCGACAGGATCAGGGAAAATTTAAAAAAGAGCGGGGGCGCGAAGGGATTCACCCAGGTCGTGAACGAATCCGTTAATCAAACTCTATCGAGAACGATCTTGACGAGCTTCACCGTGTTTCTCGTTCTCCTGTCTCTTTATCTGCTCGGCGGGACCGTTATACACGATTTTGCGTTTACGATGATCTTCGGAGTTTTGTTCGGCACGTATTCTTCTATATTCGTCGCGAGCGCGATCGTGATATACTGGAAAAAGTGGACGGGGACGCTCACTTAATACCTTCGATTTCTTTAAACAAGGCGCTCGCGCTGGGAACGGCGCCGGAGCTGACCGTTTTTCCGTTTACGATGACCGCCGGTACGGGGTGCCAGAGCAGCAAGGTCCTCAAACCCGATGCCAGGGGCTCCCGGCGTTTGATTATGTCCCTGAGCACCCTGGGCAGGACGTAAATGTAGTCTTTAGGCTCGATCTGTATTATCTCCACTTCCTCTTCCCCGTACTTCTCCCGCAGCTCCCTGTGAAGCCTTCCGCATTCCCCGGCGGATTCCCTTATCTCGTGATAGGAGGGCTCCTTCTTCGCATGCTCGCCCATGCCGCCGGAGCAGCAAACGCATCCGCTCCCCGTATCGCTCTCCCTCACTATGATAACCGTTGATTCGCTAATCGCGGGCCGCCTCCTCGGGATTTATGTTCCTCTCTTTGCGCTCGGCCGGGAGCGTTTTCATCCAGACCCGGATCGAGTCCGCGATAATTATAACGGCGCATGCCATCATGACGGCCGTGAAAATGATGTTGACGTATCCCTGCACCGCGAATCCGTCTTTCTGCGTGAGCGGTAAGTAATTGTTTTTTATATTGAGCCAGGCCGCCGTCAGCGTCGTCGCCATAACGAATGCCATCGGCACGAGCGTAACCCACATATAGCGCGCCCTCCCGAGCTTGATTATGAACGTCGTGCCGACGCAGAGCGCGATTCCCGCGAGGAGCTGGTTCGCAGTCCCGAACATCGGCCAGATAGTGCTTATGCTGCCCGTAAGCACGAAGTACCCCCACCCGCATGATATGAGCGCGCTCGATATAACGGCCGAAGGCAGGTTGTCGACCCTCTCGAAAGGCTTGTAGAACCTGCCGCCGAATTCCTGAATCATGAACCGCGCGACTCTCGTGCCCGTGTCGATAGTCGTCAGTATGAAGAGAGCCTCGAACATGATCGCGAAGTGGTACCAGTAATCCATGAGGTGGCCCATTCCGGGAAGGGCCGTGAATATCTGGGCCATCCCAACGGCGAGTGAGACCGCCCCGCCCGTCCTCCCGTTCAAGGTCTCACCGACCTGCGCAGAAAGGTGGTCGAGGTTTACGGTATTGAGGCCGAGAGTCTCGAAAATCGGCCCCGGAACGTTTATTGCGAAATAGTCGGCCGGGAAAAGAGCGGTTGCCGCTATGAGCGCCAGTATCGCTATAAATCCTTCGATTAGCATCGCCACGAACCCTATCGTCTTGATGTCCGATTCTTTCGAAACCATCTTTGGGGACGTACCCGACGCGACGAGCGCGTGGAAGCCCGATATGGCGCCGCAGGCGATGGTTATGAACGTGAACGGGAACAGCGCGCCCGGAATAATCGGCCCGCCGCCGTGTATGAAGCCGGTGAACGCAGGCATCTTGAGCTCGGGGTTGACTATGATTATCCCTATCGCGAGGAACACGATCGTTCCTATCTTCATGAACGAGCTCAGGTAGTCCCTGGGGCAAAGCAGGAGCCAGACGGGCAGTATGGAAGCTATGAAGCCGTAGACTAGGATGAAGATCGTGATCTTGGTTTTCTGGATCGTGAAATACGGCGCGAGCGGGGAATGGGCGATGTCTTTCCCGAAATAGACGGCCAGTATCAGGAGTATGACGCCGATTGCCGTCGCCTCGACTATTCTTCCCTTCCTGAACCTGTACATGTAGAGTCCCATAAAGAACGCGATAGGCACCGTGCAGCCGATCGTGAACATTCCCCACGAGCTCTCGGAGAGTGCGTTCACGACCGCAAGCCCGAGTCCCGCGAGCGCTACCACCAGAATGAAAAGGATGGCGATCGAGGCTATGATCCCCGAAAGCGGGCTGATCTCCGTCTTCGCTATCTCCGCGAGCGACTTCCCGCCGTGTCTCACCGAGGCGAAAAATATGATGAAATCGTGCACGGCCCCCGCAAGCACGACGCCGATGAGTATCCAGAGGTAACCCGGTAGCACGCCGAACTGGGCTGCGAGCACCGGCCCGATGAGGGGCCCCGCGCCCGTTATGGCCGCAAAATGGTGGCCGAAGAGCACCCATTTGTTGGTCGGATAATAGTTCTGGCCGTCGTACATAGTGTAGGCCGGCGTTTTCCTCGAATCGTCGAGCACCGCGACCTTGGCCGCGATAAACCCGTGGTAATACCTGTAGAAAATCGCCATTACGCAGAGCGCCCCTATGACAAGGGGCATGGCATGTATGGTCATGCGCCTAACCTCATTCCGGGGCGGAAAATTCGGCGGACGTCCGGGACGGGAACGGCAGTCCTGTGTGTATCATCGTTATTTTTTCCCCGTATTTTGTCCGGAAAACATATCAACGTCTTATGAAGATACAGCAAATGAATTATAAACTCAAAATCGGGACGGATTTTGAGGAAAACGGCTGTTTTTAGATTTGGCTCCCGTTCTCCTTGACTTTATTAAGCATTCTGATATGTTTTCCGCATCCTTCAGGAGGAATGAGGTTATAGACCGCCTTGGTTCGGGTACGGCCGCTCATAGGGGTGTGTCTGCCGTAAATATATGATCCGCTCGTATTTTTATTTTATATATAGACAGCTCCAATTTCCCTGCAAAGGCCCCCGTTTATCCCTCATATTCCTTCGGGACGTAAATAAACTGAAAATAAATCAATATTGTCTATAAAACACAAGGAGATTTTGATATGGAGATAAGCAGCCACACGCTAATTTTGTTGGTCTTGGGTATTAGTGTGCTTTCTCTCGCATTCGCAGGATATCTCGCTAAATACGTGCTCAGCTCCGATATGGGCACGTCCGCGATGCAGGAGATTAGCAACGCAATAAAGGAGGGGGCCGAGGCGTTCCTCAAAAGGCAATATTCGACGATCATTATGATGAGTCTAGCTCTCGCGGCCCTGATGTTTCTCGTGTACTGGTTCCTTGCCGGAGACAAGGACACCGCCTGGCGTACGACCGTCGCGTTTCTTTTCGGAGCGGGATGCTCGGCGCTTGCCGGTTATATAGGAATGTGGATATCGATAAGGACGAACATACGCACGGCGAGCGCCGTGAGGTCGAGTCTCGACAGGGCGCTCCGTATCTCTTTCAGGGGTGGCGCGGTATCGGGAATCACGATCGTCGCCATGAGCCTCCTCGGCGTCGGGATACTGTTCGTTCTCTACGGCGGTTACAGCGCGAATGCCGAAGAGCTCAAGAGGGTACCCTATCTCATAGTCGGTTACGGATTCGGAGCGAGCTTCGTCGCGCTTTTTGCACAGCTCGGTGGAGGTATCTACACGAAAGCCGCCGACGTGGGAGCCGACCTCGTCGGTAAGGTAGAGGCCGGAATACCGGAAGACGACCCCCGGAACCCCGCCGTTATAGCGGACCTCGTCGGCGATAACGTTGGCGACTGCGCAGGCCGCGGAGCCGACCTTTTCGAATCTACGGCGGCCGAAAACATAGGCGCCATGATCCTGGGCGTCGCCCTTTTCCCCCACTTCGGTATAAAGGGAATACTCTTCCCGCTCGTTGCCCGTGCGTTCGGGCTCATAGCGAGCATGGTCGGTATCGGCATGGTCAGGCTGAAGAATGAGAATGAGGACCCGATGGGGGCGCTGAACCGCGGATACTACATCACATGCCTGCTCGCGGCAGCCGGATTCTTTCTCGCGACGTATCTCCTCCTCGACGGCAATCTCTATCTGTTTCTGGCGGGCGTGATCGGCATCTTGACCAGCATCGCGTTCGTTTACATCACTCAGTACTACACCGAATACAGGTACCGTCCGGTGAAATTCATAGCCGAAGCTTCCCAGACTGGCCCGGCGACGAACATCATTGCCGGTCTTGCGGTGGGCCTCGAGTGTACGGCTCTTCCGGTGCTCACGATCTCTGCCGCGCTCGTCAGCGCTTATTACTGCGGGATTTACGGGCTCCAGGAGTTCAGCGACATCTCCCGGAATGCGGCCGGCCTCTACGGCACGGCTATCGCCTGTATGGGTATGCTCGGTACGGCGGCGTACATCCTCGCGATGGACACGTTCGGNNAACAAGACCGACAGGCTCGACGCCGTCGGAAATACGACCAAAGCGCTCACGAAGGGATACGCGATCGGCTCTGCGGCGCTCGCTGCATTCCTTCTCTTCTCCGCCTATATGGACGAGGTTACTCACCTCACAGGAAAGCTCTTCGACACGGTCGACATCGCTCAGGTGCAGGTATTCGTCGGCGGACTACTGGGTGCGATGCTCGTGTTCGTTTTCAGCGCGCTCGCTATAAGGGCGGTTGCAAGAGCCGCGTATTACGTTATCAGCGACGTACGCGCCCAGTTCAAGGAGAACCCCGGCATACTCCAGGGCACTTCCAAGCCTAACTACGCAAGATGCGTCGATATAGTAACGAAGGGCGCGCTCAAGGAGATGATACCTCCCGGTCTTCTCGCGGTCTGTATGCCCATCGCCGTCGGGCTTGTATTCAAGCAGTTCGGCCTCGGGGCTGAAACCGTGGCGGCGTTCCTGATGGTGGGAACGATAGCCGGCATCCTGCTCGCGACGCTCATGAACAACGGAGGCGGCGCCTGGGACAACGCGAAGAAGTTCGTCGAGATGGGGAATTACGGCGGCAAGAAATCGGAGACGCACAAAGCGACGGTCGTCGGAGACACGGTCGGTGACCCGTTCAAGGACACGGCGGGCCCGTCCATACACGTGCTAATAAAGCTGCTCTCGACGATCACGCTCGTTCTCGCGCCATTGTTTATCTAGTTTTTCGATAGTAATATTCAGGAGACCTGTCTATGTTAAAGCAGCTCCTGAAACGTAAAAATATAAGCCAGATAATGCTTGAAGCGGACGACGAGCACCACGGTCTCAAACGTGTGCTCGGTCCGCTCAATCTGGTGAGCCTCGGCATCGGCGCCATAATCGGTGCCGGTATTTTCGTGCTTACCGGCCAGGCTGCTGCCCAGTATGCCGGTCCCGCTATCTCCCTTTCGTTCGTACTCTCCGGTTTCGGCTGTGTGCTGGCGGGTCTTTGCTATGCAGAGATGGCGTCCATGATCCCAGTCGCCGGGAGCGCGTACACATATTCCTACGCTACACTGGGACAGCTTATAGCGTGGATAATAGGCTGGGACCTGATTCTCGAATACCTCTTCGCGAGCTCGACGGTCGCAGTCGGCTGGTCGGGCTACATTGTAAGCTTCCTCAAGGACTTCGGCTATATCGTTCCCGACATAATATCGAAAGCGCCTTTATCGTACGACACTCACACGGGATGGGCGTTCACGGGAGCCGTCATCAATCTCCCGGCCATAATAGTCGTCCTTATCGCTACGACCCTCCTGGCGATAGGCATATGGGAATCAGCCGCGGTTAATAGCCTGATCGTCATTCTTAAACTAACAGTCCTGCTGCTCTTTATCGGAGTCGGGTTTTTTTATGTAAACCGTGAGAACTGGGACCCGTTCATACCCCCTAACGAAGGTATGTTCGGCCATTTCGGCTGGAGCGGCGTGCTCAGGGGCGCGGGTGTGATATTTTTTGCATATATAGGTTTCGACGCGGTTTCCACGGCCGCCCAGGAAACGAGAAACCCGCAGAGGAACGTGCCTATAGGAATCCTGGTGTCGCTGCTCATATCTACTGTCCTATATATAGTCGTGTCGCTTGTCCTGACGGGTGTTGTGGATTACCATCAACTCAAGGTCCCGGACCCTATTGCGGTCGCCGTCGATGCGATGGGAGAGAAGCTTTTCTGGTTCCGCCCGTTAATTAAAATCGGAGCGATCGCAGGTCTCACGTCCGTGATTCTGGTGTTACTCCTCGGGCAGACGAGGGTCTTTTATTCCATGGCACGGGACAAAATGCTTCCCGACCGCTTCTCCAAAATAAATCGCCGCTTCCGGACGCCTGTTTTCACTACGGTCGTGACCGGTATAGCCGCTTCGTTCTTTGCGGGCTTGCTGCCTATAGGCATTCTCGGAGAGCTGGTCTCGATAGGCACCCTCCTCGCTTTCTTGATAGTCTGTGCGGGTGTCCTCGCCCTCAGGTATACGGACCCGGGCCTCCCGAGGCCTTTCAGGGCGCCCTTCTCGCCCTACGTCCCCATACTCGGCGCGGTCGTGAGCTTCATCCAGATGGCGGCTCTACCCCTCGATACGTGGCTGAGGCTGCTCATATGGATGGTTATAGGGTTCTTTATCTATTTCCTCTACTCCCGTAAACGGGCCTTAAGCTAGTTGGGTCCGCCGTACATCCTGACCGTTCCATAAGCTCCGGTCGGCTAAATATCCGATTGAAAATTCGGCATTGCGTGTAAATCTATTTAGGCTATGGATTACGTGATTCTCGCATTCTATCTCCTGTTTTCGCTCGCCGGTCTTATCTCTCTGATATTCGGTCTTCCGGGAAACTTCGTCATACTCGGAGCCTCGATGCTCTACGGATGGTACGGCGGCTTTCAGGAGATAACCGTGAAGATAATAATCATACTGATCGTTCTCGCCCTCGTCGGGGAGCTTATCGAGTTCCTCCTGGGAATCCTCGGGTCGAAAAAATATGAATCCAGCAACAGGGCGATAGTAGGCTCTATTATCTTCGGCATTATAGGCGCTGTGCTTGGGGCGCCTTTCTTCTTCGGGATAGGAGCCGTCGTGGGGGCCTTTGCGGGGGCTTTTGCCGGTGCAATAATCGTCGAGCTCTCTCAGGGGAAGAAGATGGACGAGGCGTTGAAATCCGGCTGGGGCGCGTTCATAGGCAGGGTGGCCGGGACTATATCGAAGGGCGCTGTCGGGATTGCGATGATAGCCGTAACCGTCATTGCGGTGCTGAATAAATAGCATATCGCCATGGCCGGGGTCAGGCTCGGACACATGTTCGGTGATTCGGCCGCCGGAGTAGATGTAAATTCTCGTTATGGTAGATTATTGTCCGGATTTCGATAGCTTTCCCGGAGTCGTATAGATGATAGAGATGCTCGAAGACGTTAAGAAACAGGCCGAGGCCGAGCTGAGCTCGGTGAACGACGAGGTTACGCTTCAGAACCTGAAGGCCAAGTTCGTCGGCAGGAAGGGCGTCATTACGGAGATTCTCAAGGGCATGAAGGACATACCCGACTCCGACCGCCCTCGCATGGGGAAGCTCATTAACGAGACGAAGACGTTCGTCGAGGGCCTCATCGACAACAGGCTCGACGCCATAAGGGAAGAGAAAAAGCGGCGGTCGCTCCACGAGGAAAAGATTGACGTCACGCTTCCGGGAAGGGGCATGCCCATAGGGGCGAGGCACCCCATATCCCAGGTCATGGAAGAGATAACCGCGATATTCGAGAGGATGGGGTTCGAGGTCGCGGAAGGCCCTGAAGTCGAGACCGACTACTACAACTTCGAAGCGCTCAATATCCCCAAGAACCACCCGGCGCGCGACATGCAGGATACGTTCTACATATCCGACGAAATAGTCTTGAGGACGCATACATCTCCGGTTCAGATACGCGTCATGGAGAAGCGTAAGCCGCCCGTGAAGATCATCGCCCCCGGCAAGGTTTACAGGTGCGACAGCGACATATCGCACACGCCCATGTTCCACCAGATAGAGGGTCTGCTTGTGGACGAAGGCGTGACGTTCGGGGATTTGAAAGGGGTGCTGACCGAATTCGTCAGGCTCGTTTTCGGGGAAGGCGTCGGAGTGAGGTTCAGGCCGAGCTTCTTCCCTTTCACGGAGCCCAGCGCCGAGGTGGACATCGCGTGCCTTATATGCGGAGGGAAAGGGTGCAGGGTGTGCAAGAATTCGGGCTGGCTCGAGATACTCGGCTGCGGCATGGTCGACCCCGAGGTGTTCAAGAGCGTGGGCTATGATCCCGAGAAGTATTCGGGCTTCGCCTTCGGCATGGGCATAGAAAGAATAACCATGCTCAAATACGGCATAAACGACATAAGGCTCTTCTTCGAGAACGACCTCCGCTTCCTTAAGCAATTCACCTGATCGACCTCGCTTTTTTGTCGTTCGATTCCCTCCTTCCCCCCGATTGAGTTAAATCCGCGCCTGTGGTAATATGCTTTTCCTCTAAGCATCATAATCCACATCATCGGGAGCAAGGAAATGGGAGTTAAGTCTGACACCTGGATAAGGAAAATGGCAAAGGAACATAGCATGATCGATCCGTTCGTCGACGGTCAGGTGAGGGAAGGGGCGATCTCTTACGGCCTCTCGGCTTACGGATACGACATAAGGGTGAGCGACGAGTTCAAGGTCTTCACGAACGTCTATAACACTGTAGTCGATCCGAAGCATTTCAACGATAAATCGTTCGTCGAGATCACGTCTGACGTCTGCATAATCCCGCCCAATTCCTTCGCTCTCGCAAGGACGGTCGAGTACTTCAAGATTCCGAGGAGCACGATAACCCTATGCGTCGGGAAGTCCACATACGCCAGGTGCGGAATAATAGTGAACGTCACCCCGTTCGAGCCCGAGTGGGAGGGTTTCGTCACGCTTGAGATATCGAATACCACCCCCCTGCCTGCGAAAATTTACGCCAACGAAGGCATAGCGCAGGTGCTGTTTTTCGAGGCCGACGAGATGTGCGAGGTCTCCTACGCCGACAAAAAGGGCAAATATCAGAAGCAGGTCGGGATAACACCTCCCAAGGTCTGAGCGTTAACGGCCGGAATACCCCGTCCTGACTTGAAAAAATGTGACAAGCAGACGCCTTGCCTCCGGTTCAGGAATTACTTCGATAAATATACTAAAACCCCTTGATTTTACTTCCATTTTTTGCCCCTCATGGTATACTATTAATTCAATAATTTCCCCCCTGTAAGTATGTTCGGAGGTAGTCGGTTTTGGAAGTAAAATCAGACCTGAAAAAAGAGTCTCGGACTAAGGTAGACAGCTCGTACACAGCAGAAAAAATTAAAGTCCTTCCCGGCCTCGAAGCCGTGAGGAAGCGTCCCGATATGTACATCGGCGATACGAGCACGCGGGGCTTTCACCACCTCGTCTTCGAGGTGCTCGACAACAGCGTTGACGAAGCCCTTGCCGGCTATTGCGACAGGATCGGCGTTACCATCCACGTGGACGAAAGCGTCACGATTGAGGACAACGGGAGGGGCATACCGGTCGATAAACACAAGGAGACCGGCAAGTCGGCGGCCGAAGTCGTCATGACTATGCTCCATGCCGGGGGCAAGTTCGAAGGGAAGGTCTATCAGGTTTCGGGAGGACTCCACGGAGTCGGCGTCACGGTCGTGAACGCGCTTTCCGAGTACCTCAACCTCGAGATAAGGAGGGACGGGAAGGTCTGGTTCCAGGAATACGAGCGCGGCAACGCAGTTTCCGAGCTCAAGGAAACGGGTAAGACCGACAGGACGGGCACGAAGATAAGGTTCAAGCCCGACCCCCAGATATTCGAGATATACGAATTCAGCTACGACACGCTCGCCCACAGGATAAGGGAGCTCGCGTTTCTCAACAGGGGGCTCGTCATACAGCTTGCCGACGAGAGGACGGGAAAGAGCCAGGAGTTCTATTACAAGGGCGGCATAGTCGCCTTCGTCGACGAGCTCAACAAGAACAAAAAGCCCCTCCACCCGGAGCCGATATACGTAACAGGAGAAAAGGACGACATTATAGTCGAAGTGGCGCTCCAGTATAACGATAGTTATACGGAGACGATTTTCTGCTACGCCAATAACATCAATAACATCGAGGGCGGTACACATCTCACGGGTTTCAGGGGCGCGCTGACGAGGACTATTAACAAGTACGCGGAAGATAAGGGTCTTCTCAAGAACGCCAAGGTCACTCTCAGCGGCGACGACACGAGGGAGGGGCTCACGGGAGTGATCAGCGTAAAGCTGCCCGATCCGAAGTTCGAGGGACAGACCAAGACCAAGCTCGGGAATACCGACGTAAAAGGAATAGTGGAGACGCTTCTCAACGAGAAGCTCGGGACGTTCTTTGAGGAGAATCCTTCGGTCGCGAGAAAGATAATTGAAAAAACCGTCGACGCAGCACGGGCGAGGGAAGCCGCGAGGAAGGCGAGGGAGCTCACGAGGAGAAAGAGCGCTCTCGAGTCGGGCTCTTTACCGGGGAAGCTCGCCGATTGCCAGGAGCGCGATCCGGGGCTCTGCGAGCTCTTCATAGTCGAGGGCGAATCGGCAGGCGGCTCGGCCAAGCAGGCGAGGGCCAGGTATAACCAGGCGGTCCTGCCGCTCCGCGGGAAAATACTCAACGTCGAGAAGGCGAGGTTCGACAAGATGCTCGGGAACGAGGAGATAAGGACACTCATCACAGTCCTCGGTACGGGCATAGGGGGCGATGACTTCGATATCGCCAAGCTCAGATACCACAAGATAATTCTGATGACCGACGCCGACGTAGACGGCTCGCACATAAGGACGCTCCTCCTCACGTTCTTCTTCAGGCAGTTCGCCGAGGTAATAGACAAAGGCCATCTATACGTCGCGCAGCCGCCTCTTTACAGGGTAAAGCGCGGGAAGGAAGAAAAGTATCTCAAGGACGACCACGAGTATGAAGACTATTTCCTCAATCACGGCACCGACGGAATAGTATTGAACGTATCGCCAAACGGCAACGGAACGAAGGAGATAAAAGGGTCGAGGCTATTCGACATCATAAAGAAATCCATTTCGTACGGTAAGGCGCTCGAAAGGATAGGGAAGTGGGGGCGGGACACGAGGATAGTGGACGCCTTCGCGAGCAGGGAAGGGATCAAGAAAGGCCATCTCAAGACGGATAAGGCGGAGGAGCTCGACGCACATCTGCAGGCGATCAAGGAATGGCTCGAGAAGAGACACCCTGAAATCACGGGTCTTGACTGGCAGCTTCTCGACGACCCCGAGCACGGCGCCTCCAAGGTTTCGTACAGCTTCAGGGAGAGCGGCAGGCAGAGGAGCACGCTTATCGATTTCGATTTCCTCAATTCGCCTGAGTTTAACGAGATAAGGAACCTCCGCGAATCCATAAAGGCCGTCGGTGATCCGCCCTACGGCATTCACGACGACGAAGCCGCGGTCGAGCTGCCTAGTCTTTCGGCGGTGACCGAGCACATTCTCGCGCGCGGCAAGAAGGGCATGACGATACAGAGGTACAAGGGTCTCGGCGAAATGAACCCGGAGCAGCTCTGGGAGACGACTATGAACCCCGAGACGCGTATCCTCAAGAAGGTGATGGTCGAAGACGCCGTGGACACGGACGAGATATTCACGATCCTCATGGGGGACGAGGTCGAGCCGAGGAAGGAATTCATCGAGACGAACGCCCTTAACGTCGTCAACCTCGACGTATAACCTCCAGATCCACAAACCCGGAATGAGCAATATGGCCGAGTCTGTAAAAAATATAAATAATATCCCCGCGGAGAAAGTGAGCGCCGGGAACGCCACGTACAGGCAGGTGCTCATAGGCCCCGACGAAGGCCCCAATTTCGCCATGAGGCGGTTCATAATGGAGCCCGGCGGCGGCATTCCTCCCCACACGAATACGGTAGAGCACGAGCAGTACGTTCTCCGCGGCCGCGCCAAAGTAGGCATAGGCGATAACGTTTACGAGGTGAAGGCCGAGGACGTCCTCTACATCCCTGCAGGGGTCCCCCACTGGTACGAAGTCCTCGGCGGAGAGAACTTCGAATTCCTCTGCATGGTCCCCAACCGTGACGATCAGATCACATTAATTGAATAAGTTGAATCAATGAATTGAAACAGAAGGGTACGATTTATAAAAATAGTAATTTTGACCTAACAAATTTCTTATTGCTTCCCATCAATACAACGCCATAAAGTACATAAATTTAGCTATTATTATAGCACGGCAATCTTTAATTTATTGATTTGAATATTAGCATTGTGCTATAATTTGCTTTGATTTTGGAAATTAAATGGAATCATAAATTTAAGAATGGAGCAGGTTCATTTTACATCAGTCCGTTTTATTCGATACAAAACATTTCGTGAATACAATATAACTCTAACTAGATTCAATATTCTTGTAGGGCCAAATAACTCGGGTAAATCAACGATTCTCGGTGCCTTTAGAATATTGTCTGAAGCAATTAGAAAAGCTCGTAGGCTGAATCCTACTTATGTTGATGGTCCCCAAGGTCAAACCTTGGGATATTCCGTTGAATTACGCAATATTCCAATTGCTACTGAAAATGTTTTTTTTGATTATGACGATTCCGAACCGGCTTTAATTCGCTTTAAGATATCAAACGGTAACGAACTAATTCTTTTTTTTCCAACACAGGGAGCCTGTAATCTCATATGCGAGACAAAAGGTCGTTCTGTTACATCTACATCAATTTTTAAATCTCAATTCAATATTACTGTAAGTTTTGTTCCTATTCTTGGGCCAGTCGAACATGAAGAGCAATTATACCTACCGGAAGCTGCACGTTTAGCACTTTTGACGCATGGCGCGGCCCGTAATTTTAGGAACATATGGTATCACAATTCAGATGATTTCAATGAATTCAGGTCATTAGTTAAATCAACTTGGCCTGGCATGGATATTGAACGTCCACAAGTTGATTTAACTCATAAAAAACCTCTGCTTAGAATGTTTTGTCCTGAAGAAAGGATTCCCCGTGAAATCTTTTGGGCTGGTTTTGGGTTCCAAGTTTGGTGTCAAATGTTAACTTATATTGTAAGGGGACAAGATTCATCTTTATTTCTTATTGACGAGCCGGATATTTATCTCCATGCCGATTTGCAGCGTCAGTTATTAGGAATTCTCAAAGAACTGGGCCCAGATATTCTAATAGCTACCCACTCGATAGAGATGATTTCTGATGCTGACCCTGGTGACCTGTTGATAATCGACAAGAAACGCCGTTGGGCTAAAAGGGTCACAGATCTCACTCAAGTTCAAAGTATTTTTCAAGTCCTTGGCTCGAATATAAATCCAATTTTAACACAACTTGCGAAGACTAGGCGTGCATTATATGTTGAGGGTAAGGATTATCAGATTCTTTCGAGGTTTGCGTTCAAATTAAATTATAATCAAGTCGCAAACCGATCGGATTATGCTGTTATTCCGGTTGAAGGTTTCAATCCAGCGAAGGTACAGAGTTTTACACAAGGCATTGAAAAAACGTTGGGTTCTAAGGTTTTAACAGCAGTAATTTTTGATAGAGATTATAGGTCACAGGAAGAATGTGAAAAAGAGCAAAATTCCCTTAAAAGGCATTGCTTCTTCACGCACATTCATCAGAGAAAGGAGCTTGAAAATTTTCTCTTAGCGGAACAGCCAATTAGACGCGCTATAGAAAGGAGGGTTACTGAGCAGAAGAGAAGATCCAATTCATCTATAACTTTTGACGAAAGTGTAAAGGACTTATTTGCACTATTAACTGATCCATTAAAGTATGACGTTGCATCGCAGTATCTTTCAAAACGAAGAACCTTTGTAAAATCGAAAAACTCCAGTGTCGATAATAGCACAATCGATAAGAATTTAATGAAAGAATTCGATGAGATATGGTTTGATATGGAACAACGGCTGCTAATAGTTCCTGGCAAAGATGTTATCGCAGCGCTTAACGAGTATCTCCAGAATAATTATGGAATTACTATTACAACAAGATTGATTGTAGAATCATTCCAGAAAAACGAAATTCCGGTTGAGATGGTTACTTTGATTGAGAAACTTGAGGAATTTCGAAGCCAGCCAGTATCCTGATTTTACACCTTGAAGTAGCCGTAGTTCTGAAG
>JRYK01005245.1_pt1 | contig 15363 bp, 13 predicted proteins | sample 235381 | NCBI WGS metagenome assembly JRYK01 (sample SAMN03074220, study PRJNA261476) | activated sludge metagenome | biome: Wastewater Treatment Plant; feature: Wastewater; material: Activated sludge; isolation source: activated biomass of a wastewaster treatment plant treating hydrocarbon... ... | reverse complement strand
AGCAGGGCGTCCACGGCTGCCGCCAGCGGGGTCCCCACATCCAGGGCCAGCACGTCGGTGCGCGGCACCATCAGCTCGCGCGCTGTCAGGTCGCCGAAGTCGAAGACGGCGTGCAGCATATCGCGCTCGGTGTCCTCGATCACGCCGCTCTCCTCGGAGGCCTCCACCAGCAGCTTGAGCTCCTGGACGGAATAGGCGCCCTCGGCCTCCGAGGAACGGCCCAGGCCGAGCAGGCGCAGGATCAGGTTGGCGGAGGCGTTGAGCGCCCAGATGAAGGGCCGGGCCACCGCCCCGGTGAGCAGGAGCACCTGGCTGACGGCCAGGGCGACGCGCTCCGGCACGGCATCCAGCCCGAAGGCGACGCGGCCGTTCTGGGCGAAGCGGCTCATGTTCCAGCCGTTGCCGCAGCCGATCTCCAGGATGCGGCGCACGTCGGGCCGGGCCAGCGTCTCGCGCTCGGCGGCGAAGTAGGGCAAGACACGATAGCGGCTGGGGGACCAGTTTTCGCCGAAGGTGGCCGGTTTGCGATAGTCCATGGTGCGAGTTGACTCCCGAATGAGCCGCTAGGCCGGCTCCAGGGCCAGCGAGATGACGCCGGGCGCGGCCCCGGCCGCCCCGGCGCGAATGGCCCGCTCGACCTGCTCCCACCAGCGCTCGCCCGGCCGCCAGGCCACGCGCTGACAGCCGGCCAGGGCCGCGCCGACGATCGCCCGTTCCTCGGCCGCCCAGTCGCGGCCGCCCCAATGGGCCAGCTCGCTCAGCAGCAGCGGGAAGGGCTGGAAGCCGAGCGCGGCCTCGCCCTCCGCCAGCAGTTGCTCGATGGCCGAAGCCCCCTGGCCGCGATCGACCCACAGCAGCAGGTCGGGCGTAGCCGTGGCGGCATAGGCCAGGCCGGGAACCAGCTCATGGAGGGGGTACTTGGGCTGGGGGATGAGGCGTTGCAGGGTGGTGTTGACCGTGGCCACGGGCAGGCGGCGGTTGCTGAGCCACAGGGCCAGGCGACGCACTGGCCGCGAGTAGAGCCAGCGCTGCAACCGCAAAGCCAGGGCTGTGCGGCGGGCATCGCCGGTGGGGGCCATGTCGCGGCGGGCGGTGACGGGCTTGGGGAAGGCCAGGGCGCGGCGGTCGCGGGCCAGGAGGACGCGGTCATCGCCGAGGAAGGCCAGCCGCCCCTCTTCGCATAGCCGACCGAGGCCGTAGCCCACGTCCGGCAGGCCGGCCAGCAGCACCGCCCGGCCGCCCGTCTCCGATGGGGCGACGACGCCACCCAGGCGCGGCAGGGCGTAGCCACGGGTCAGCAGCAGCCAGCGCAGCACCGGCTCGACGACGTTGGTGTAGAGGAAGGCCGGCGAGGTTTCCAGCAGGGGCGAGACGACGATCTCGGTGAAGTCGCCGGGGATGACTGTCAGGCCGAAGCCGAAGCGTCCCAGGTGCTCGTCGTAACAGATGGCCTGGGGGACGCGGCTGGGCGTGCCGTGGCGGTCGATGCGCACTTGCAGGTCGATGCGCGATGGGGCGTCGGCCGTCTGGAAGTGGGCCAGGTCGGCCAGCGGCACCTGTGAGGCCACGGCCACCAGGCCGTGGATGTCGTAATAGGTGCTGGCCCGCGGCCGCATCATCAAGCCGCGTGTCCAGATCCACTGCTCCGACAGGGCATAGTAGATGAAGCCGGCCAGCAGCACGGCGATCAGCCCGGCCAGCGGGTAGGGGACGCCCAGGCGGACGGCCAGCAGCCAAATGGCCGGCAAGTAAATGAGGGTCACAAAGAGCGTGCCCAGCAGCAGCACGCCCACCAGCCGCCGCCGCTGCGGGCCGCGCGGCCGGTCGCTGAAGACCCAGGCTTCGCCCAACAGGACGCCCAGCACGGTGACGGCCCCTGTCACGGCGGCGGCGCGCATGACCGGCCAGCCCGCGCCGCCGGCCAGGGCCAACAGCAGGGCCACGTTGCCGACGATGACCGCGGCCACCAGCACCAGGAAGCGGATCAGGTGTTGGTTGACCGTCAGGCGCAGGCGCGTCAGGTGGCGGAAGAAGCGCATACCCTCGTGCAGGTCGGCCTTGCTCTGGCCGTCGTGGCGCGGCGCGAAGTCGAAGTGCAGTTCCGTCACCCGCAAGTCGGGATGGCGGACGAGCAGTTCCAGCAGAATCTTGAAGCCCTCTGGCTGCAAGGCCGCCGCGTCCACCGCCGCCCGCCGGGCCAGGAAGAAGCCGGTTAGCGGGTCGGAGACGTTCTTCAGGACGCGCGGGAAGACCATGCGGGCCAGAATGGTTAGCGTCTGCGAGGTGAAGGCCCGCGCCCGGCTAAGGCCCACCGGCCCCAGCAGGTCGGCCTGGCGGCTGGCCACGACGATGTCGGCCCCGGTGCGGTTGGCCTGGGCCAGCAGGCGAGGGATGAGTTCGGGCGGGTGCTGCAAGTCGGCGTCGAGGACGCACAGCCAGCGGCCGGCGGCGGCGGCGATGCCCTCGACGACGGCCCCGCTGAGGCCGTTGCGGCGCTCTGGCGGCCTGGCGATGAGGCGCACCGGGAACGGGCGCGCCGCGGCCTCGGCGGCGATCACCTCCGGCGTGGCGTCGCTGCTGTCGTCCACGAACAGCACTTCGAAGGAGCGACCGGCCAGCGCCGCGCCCAGCCGGTCTAGCAGCGGCGCGACGTTGCCCCGTTCGTTGCGCGTGGGCACGAGGACGGTTAGCTCAACGGTGGGCGCGTCGGCGACAGGCGCGGGCGGGGCCGGCTGTTCATCTCCTGTGTGCATGCTTCTCTGCCGCTGGGCGGCCGGCGGGCCGGCCGCGAGATAGGGCGATGATAGCACAGCGGCGCGGCCGATGCGACTAGGCGAACGGGCCGCGAACGGGTATCATCTGGCGACGGTCGGCGCAAGCACGGCCGCAATGCGATTATGGCTCAAAGTAAATACAGCATCTCGGCCTTCTTCCCGGCCTACAACGACGCCGGCACAATCCCCAGCATGGTCATCACCGTCCTGCTGACGCTGCGCCAACTGACGGACGATTACGAGGTCATCGTCGTCAACGACGGCAGCCAGGATCACACGGCGATCGTGCTCGACGAACTGGCCCGGCTCTATCCCGGTGAGGTGCGCGTCATCCACCACCCGCAAAACCGCGGCTACGGCGGCGCGCTGCGCACCGGCTTCTCTAGCTCCACCAAGGACTGGATCTTCTACACCGACGGCGACGCCCAGTATGACCCGCGCGAGCTGGCCAACCTGGCCGCGCTGGTCAGCGACGACGTGGACTTCATCAACGGCTGGAAGATCGAGCGCAACGACCCGCTGCATCGCATCATCATCGGCCGCATCTACCAGTACATCATTAAGCTGTCCTTCGGCCTGCGCCTGCGCGACGTCGATTGCGACTTCCGCCTGATGCGCCGTGAGGTCTTCGAGCGCATCCAACTACAATCCGACAGCGGCGTCATCTGCGTCGAACTGATGAAGAAGACGCAGGACGCGGGCTTCCGGCTGACCGAGACGCCCGTCCATCACTTCCATCGCGCCTATGGCAAGTCGCAGTTCTTCCGCTTCCGGCGGCTGGCCCAGGTGGCCCGCGACCTGACCAAGCTGTGGTATCGCCTGGTGTGGCGCAAAGAAGCCCTCCTGGCCGCGGGCGAACCCACGGCCGCCCACGTTCAGCCTTATGCCGACCGTTCCCACTGATCACCTGGCCTTCTTCGGCGACAAGCGGGTGCTCGTCACCGGCGGCCTGGGCTTCATCGGTTCCAACCTGGCCCATCGACTGGTGGAGTTGGGGGCCGACGTGCTGCTGGTCGATTCGCTCATCCCCGAATATGGCGGCAACGTCTTCAACGTCAAGGGCATCGAAGACCGCCTGCGGATCAACATCGCCGACATGCGCGACGAGCACGGGCTGCGCTACCTGGTGCAGGAGCAAGACCTCATCTTCAACCTCGCCGGCCAGGTCAGCCACACCGACAGCATGACCGACCCCTACACCGACCTGGAGATCAATGCCCGCAGCCAGCTGTCGCTGTTGGAGGCCTGCCGCCACGGCAACCCGGCCACCAAGGTCGTCTTCGCCAGCACGCGGCAGATCTACGGCCGGCCGGAGTACCTGCCCGTGGACGAGCGCCACCCCTTGCGGCCGGCCGACGTCAACGGCATCAACAAGCTGGCCGGCGAGTGGTATCACATGGTCTACCACCAGGTCTACGGCCTGCGCACCGTCTCCCTGCGGCTGACGAACACCTACGGCCCGCGCATGCGCATCCGCGACGCCCGGCAGACGTTCATCGGCTGGTGGTTCCGGCTATTGCTGGAGGGCAAGACGCTGAGCATCTACGGCGACGGCCTGCAAGTGCGCGACTTCAACTACATCGACGACGTGGTGGAGGCGTTGCTGATGGTGGCGGCCACGGAAGCCGCCGACGGCCAGATCTACAACCTGGGCAGCGACGACCCCATTAACCTGGTCAACCTGGCCCGCTTGCTGATCGAGATCAACAACGGCGGCTGCTACGAACTGCTGCCCTTCCCCGCCGACCGCAAGCGGATCGACATCGGCGACTACTACGGCGACTACCGCCGTATCCGCAGCAAACTCGGCTGGCGGCCGCTGATCGGCCTGCGCGACGGCATGACGCGCACCGTCGACTACTTCCGCCAACATCTGGAGCACTACGTCTGATGGCCGAACCGCAACGCATCGCTCTGGTGACGGGGGCCAACCGTGGCATTGGCTTGGAGGTCTGCCGCCAGCTGGCCGAGTGCGGCCTGCGCGTCGTCCTGACCGCCCGCGACCCGCAGGCCGGCCAGACGGCCACGGCCGAGCTGACCCGCGCCGGCCACGACGTGACCTTCTGCCCGCTGGACGTGACCGACCCGGCGGCGGCCGAGGCGGCGCGGGCCTTCGTCGCCGAGCGCTTCGGCCACCTGGACGTGCTGGTCAACAACGCCGCCGTCTATCTGGACGACGACGTGAGCATCTTCGACGTGCCCCTGTCCGACTTCGCGGCCACGCTGGCGGCCAACCTCTACGGGCCGCTGCACCTCTGCCGGGCGTTTGTGCCCGACATGCGGCGGCGGGGCTATGGGCGGGTGGTCAACGTGTCCTCGGAGTCGGGCCAGCTGCGCAGCATGGGCGGCTACAACGGCGCCTACGCCATCTCCAAGACGGCGCTCAACGCCCTGACGCGCGTCGTGGCCGCCGAGGCCGGGCCGGCGGTCAAGGTCAATGCCGTCTGCCCCGGCTGGGTGCGCACCGACATGGGCGGCCCGCACGCCAGCCGCAGCGTGGCCCAGGGCGCGGCGGGCATCGTCTGGCTGGCCACGCTGCCGGACTCCGGCCCCAGCGGTGGCTTCTTCCGCGACGGCCAGCCCCTGGACTGGTAGCCGGCCCATCATGACCACCATCCCCCTGGTTGACCTCAAGGCCGCCTATGAGCGCCTGCGACCGGAGATCGACGCTGCGGCGGCGCGGGTCATGGCCGGCGGCTGGTACATCCTCGGCCCGGAAGTGGTGGCCTTCGAGGCCGAGTTCGCCGCCTACCTGGGCGTGCCCCAGACGGTTGGCGTCGCTTCGGGCACGGACGCGCTGCTGCTGGCCCTGCGCGCCCTGGGCGTGGGGCCGGGCGACGAGGTGATCACCGTGGCCCACACCGCCACGGCCACCGTGGCTGCCATCGTCCTCAGTGGGGCCACGCCGCGCTTCGTCGACATCGACCCGGCCACCTACACCCTGGACCCGACCCAACTGGCGGCGGCCATCACGCCGCGCACGCGGGCGATCGTGCCCGTCCATCTCTATGGCGCGCCGGCGGACATGGACGCCATCCTGGCCGTGGCCCGCGCCCATGGCCTGCTGGTCGTCGAGGACTGCGCCCAGGCCCACGGCGCTCTTACCCGTGGCCGCCGCGTCGGCACGCTGGGCGACGCCGCCGCCTTCAGCTTCTACCCCACCAAGAACCTCGGCGCGCTGGGCGACGGCGGGGCCGTGGCCACCAACAGCCCCGACGTAGCCGAGCGCGTGCGGCTGCTGCGCCAATACGGCTGGCGCGAGCGCTACGTCAGCGACCTGCCCGGCTACAATAGCCGTCTGGACGAACTACAGGCGGCCATCCTGCGCGTCCGTCTGCGCCACCTGGACGCCGACAACGCCGCCCGCCGCCGGCTGGCCGCCCGCTACGACGCCGCGCTGGACGGCCTACCCCTGACCCGGCCCGTGGCCCGACCCGACGATTGCCCGGTCTACCACCTCTACGTGATGGCCGGCGACGACCGCGACACCCTGGCCGCCCACCTGGCCGGGCGCGGCATCGGCACGGGCGTGCATTACCCCGTCCCGGTGCATCTCCAGCCGGCCTACGCCGCCCTGGGCGACGGGCCGGGCAGCCTGCCCATCACCGAAGCCGCCGCCGCGCGCATCCTGTCCCTGCCCCTGCACCCCGACCTGGCCGAGGCGAGCGTCGAGGAAGTGGCCGCGGCCGTCAAAGAGTACTACGGACTACGAGGGATAGACGACGGACGACGAACCACAGACCGCGGCCAGAAACTGCCGATCACTGGCAGCTAACAACGAACAACAGCTTACTGACCACTATGCCCCCCCTCTCCTGCTCCCTCGGCATCATGGCCCACAACGAGGCCGCCAACATCGGCCGGCTGCTGGCGCGCGTGGCCGCGTCGCGGCTGGAGCGGGTCGAGGTGGCCGAGATCATCGTCGTGGCCAGCGGCTGCACCGACGACACCGAGGCCATCGTGCGGGCCGCGGCGGCGGCCGACCCGCGCATCCGCCTGCTCAGCCAGCCGACGCGCGAGGGCAAGGCCTCGGCCATGAACCTGTTCCTGGGCGAGGCCGGCTGTGACATTCTCATCCTCAGTAGCGCCGACCTGCTGCCGGCCGAGGACGCCATCGAGCGCCTGGTGGCCCCCTTCGCCGACCCGGAGATCGGCCTGACCGCCTGCCGCCCGGAGCCGGTCAACGACCCGGCCACGTTCATGGGCTTTGCCGCCCATCTGCTGTGGGACCTGCACCACGAGATGAACCTCCAGGGCTTCAAGGCGGGCGAGATGATCGCCTTCCGCAAGGTCTTCCGGCGCATCCCGCCGCACACGGCCGTGGACGAGGCCAGCGTCGAGCCGCTCATTCGCGGCCAGGGCTACGGGGTAAGGTATGTACCGGAGGCCATCGTCTATAACAAAGGCCCGGAGACGGTCGAGGACTTTCTGCGCCAGCGGCGGCGCATCTACGCCGGCCATCTGGAGATGCAGGCCAAACTCGGCTACAGCGTCAGCACGATGAGCGGGACGAAGATCGCCGGGCTGTTGTTGCGCCACATGGACTGGCGGCCGCGGCCGTTCGTCTGGACGTGGCGCGTCGTCGCTCTGGAGATGTGGGGCCGCTACCTGGGCCGCCGCGACTACAAGGCCCGCCGCAGCCACACCGTGTGGGAAATCGCCGCGACGACCAAGGAGTTAGAGACACCGTGAATTCCATGGCGGGCGTACTGGCCCGTGTACCGCTATTCCAGGCCTACCGGCGCTTCGGTTGGCCCAAGCTACTGCCGCTGAACATCACCCTGTCGCCCTCGCCGCGCTGCAATTCGCGCTGCCTGACCTGCAACATCTGGATGAAGCGCGAGAACGAGTTGAACCTCGAGGAATGGGATCGCGTGTTGGCCTCGCTCGGCCGCGCGCCCTACTGGTTCACGATCAGCGGCGGCGAGCCGTTCATGTTCCCCGGCATCGTCGAACTGGCCCAACTGGCCTACAAGCACTGCCGGCCGGGCATCATCAACATCCCCACCAATAGCATTCTGAGCACCATCCCCGACAAGGTGGAGCGCATCGCCCGCTCCTGCCCGGAGAGCCAGCTCATCATCAACCTGTCGCTCGATGGCGTGGGCGAGAAGCACGACCTCATCCGCGGCGTGCCGGGCAACTTCATCCGCTTCGAGGAGCGCCTGCGGCAACTGCTGGCCCTGCGCGACCAGTTGCCCAACCTCAACATCGGCATCCACTCCGTGGTCAGCGTCTTCAGCGTTGGTCACCTGGACGAATTGATCGCCTACGCCGAGCAGTCGGGCGCGGACCAGTTCATCACCGAGATCGCCGAGCCGCGGGTGGAGCTGGACACCGTCGGCCTGCCCATCACCCCCAGCCCGGAGCAGTATCGCGCGGCCATCGACCGGCTGATCGCCTACGTGGAGAGCAAGCGCTATAAGGGCGTGGCCCGCATCACCGAGGCCTTCCGCGTGGAGTACTACAAGCTGGTGAAGCGCATCCTGGAGGAGGAGGATCAGGTCATCGACTGCTACGCCGGCTGGGCCAGCGCCCAGATCTACGCCGATGGCACCGTCTGGCCGTGCTGCGTCCGCGCCGACAAGCTGGGCAACCTGCGCGACCACGACTACGACTTCAAGGCCATCTGGTTCGGCGACAAGATCAAAGAGGTGCGCCGCAGCATCGCCGCCAAGGAGTGCTACTGCCCGCTGGCCAACGCCTCCTACACCAACATGCTCATCGACCCGCCGACGCTGACGCGGGTGGGGTTGAAAGTCATTTCACCGGAGTAGGGGCCAGGTTCCAGGGGCCAGGGAAAAACCACTGACCCAAAGACAAGTGGCAACTGCTGACTGACAACTGGCAACTGTTAACTGCTTACTGCCATGTCCCCCTCCCTCGCCGACCTCCGCCGCTTCTTGGCCGACCACTTCAACGATGAGGAGCTGACCGGCCTATGCTTCGACCACTTCCCGGAGGTCTATCGCAACTTCGGCGGCCAGATGACGACGACGCGCAAGGGGCTGGAACTGTTGGACTACTGCCAGCGCCGCGGGCGCTTGCCGGAGCTGCTGGCGGCGCTGGAGCGGGAGCGGCCGGAGCCGTTCCAGCGCGTCTTTGGCCGGCCCGTGGCCGCCGCCGACGCCCGCGTCAACCTGAACACGGCCGCGCCGGAGCAACTGCGGCAACTGCCCGGCATCGGCCCGGCGCTGGCCGCGGCCATTGTGGCCGCCGACGCGGGGCTGAAAGGGGCCGACGTCCAGCTGAACCAGCTGCGCCTGGGCGACGGATTGGGCGGCAAGGGGCTGGCGCTGTTCGCCGGCCTGGTGGCCGACGTCGAGGCCGCCGTGGCCATTGGCGGCGACGCCGTCGCGGCCCACGTCGTGCGGCGCGTGGTCATCGCCCAACTGCACGGCGAGATGTGGCCCAACGTGGACGGCAGCGGGCGCTTTGGCGACCACTTCGGCTGGGCGGCGACATAAGAAGACCTCCCGAATGATTCTTCTTCCTTCAGGACTAGCAGTATGCAACTGGCAAGGGTGATCGGGACAGTGGTAGCGACGCGGCAATACGTGGGCCTGGCGGGAATCAAATTCCTGATCGTCCAGCCGCTCAGCAAGACGCAGCAGCCGACCGGCGAGCCGGTCGTGGCCGCCGATGCCACGGCCCAGGCCGCGCCCGGCGAATTGGTCTTCATCGTCGGCAGCCGTGAAGCGGCCCAGGCGCTACCGGAGACGTTTGTCCCCGTCGATCACGCCATTGTGGGCCTCGTCGATGACGTAGCCCTGAGCGAGTGAGTCCCAGCTATGTACATCGGGCGTGTCGCCGGAACCGTCGTGGCGACGATCAAGCATGAGGTCTTCGCCGGGCACAAGCTGTTGCTGGTGGAGCGGCTAGACCTGGAGGGGCAAGCGACGGCCGATTACGACATCTGCGTCGATATGGCCCGCGCCGGAGTGGGCGACCGGGTGCTCGTGCTGGACGAAGGGAATGGCGCGCGGCAGGTGCTCAACCGCAAAGTCGCTCCGGTCCGCGCCGTCATCGTCGGCATCGTCGATGACGTAGAGTTGAGAGGCTAGGCCGCGGCGTGCCCGGCCATCGCCGGCTTCCCTCAGCGTAACGCGGCCAGCACGGTCGCCGCCGTGGCCACGTCCGGCGCGCGCACGATAAACGACTCCCCCTCGGCCTGCAAGAAGCAGATCGCCTCGCCGCGCACCCAGCAGTCGCTGCCATCGGCCTGCGCCTGTGGCTCCACGCCCAGCAGCCCGCGCGGATACTCGCGGTAGGCGTCGGCGAACTCGCTCGCGTCGGCGGCCGTGTCCCACACCAGCCGCAAGACCATGAGCAGCCCGCCCGTGGCCTCGTTCCAGTAGACCGCGTAGCGATCGCCGCCCCAGCCCATGGCCGCGCGCTCGGCCACCGTGGCCGCCACCTGCTGATCGAGATACTCGCGCAGGAAGAACTCGCCCAGGATGTCGCCCTCCACCTGCTGCCACCCCTCGCCCAGCGCTTCGCCCAGCGGGGGCAGCGTCACCGTCTGTGGTTCGTCGCCATCCAGATAGCGCTCGGGGTGCAGAATCTGCTCCGTCGAGCGCGGTGGGTCGGCCCAGGCGGCGTCGATGGCCGCGAAGCCGCCGTCGCGGTAAAGCGCCTCGACAAAGCGTGAACCGCTGTCGTAGGGAAAGGCCAGATTGCTGAGAAGGATCGGCGGCATGTCATCGAAGCTGTCCTGGCCGGCCTGCGCGTCCATGTCGGCCAGGATTTCGTCCACCTCGGCCTCGCTGAAGTAGTCGCCCTGCGTCAGGTAAAGGTACTGCACCAACTCGGCCTCGCCCTCGGCCAGGGCGCGCACGGCGGCCTGGGCTTCCGAGTCGACGCTGTCGTCGGTCAGCGCGCCCAGGTCGTAGTGCTGGTCTTGCAGGGCGTGGACGAACTCGTGGGCGTGCGTCCATTGCGCCGGAGCGTCGAGCAGCGCGCCGTCGTTGACGATGACGAACTCGGCCGTCTCCGGGTCGTAATAGCCCAGGATGCCCTCGCTCTGGATGTCGATCAGCGCCCCGTAGAGATCGTAGTCCGGGGCGATGAAGTCGAAGGCGCTCAGTTCCAGCACGTCGCCGCGCGCCTCGTCGGGCGTCGTCTCGGCTTCGCTCTCCGCGATCAGGCGCTGGCGCAACTCATCGCGCGTCAGCACAGTCGGCGCGATGGGCGACAACAGCGACAGGCCGCGCAACTCGCTGACGTTGGCCTCGACCTGGCTGCGGATGGCCGCGTTGCGGGCCTCGGTGTCCTGCACCTGGATGGTGATCGTCTCCGGCTCGCTGGCGACGCCGTTGAGGTTGGTGGCCATCACGGCCAGGGTGTGCTCGCCCTCGGCCGTCGGGGCAGGCCAGGAGATCGTGCGCGCGTAGAGCGTCTCGCCCTCCAAGGCGTACTCGGTGTAGCTCTCGCCGTCCACTTCCAGCGTCAGGTTGACTAGCCCGGCGGCGTCGGAGGCGACCAGGACGATCTCCACCGGCTGGTCGATGGGCAGCGTTTCGCCGTCGGCGGGGGTGACGATGTGGGCCACCGGCGGCCGCGCCGCGCTCGCTTCCTGGGCCTGGGCCAGCTCCTGGCGCAGCCCGTCGGCCTCGGCGTCCAGCGCGGACGTGCGCGTGGCCAGCTCATCCACACTCTGCTGGCTATCGACCAGTTGCCCCTCCAGCAAGACGCTCTCGTGCTCGGCCGTGGCCAGCGCGCCGGCGGTGGCGTCGCGCGTGGCCTCGGCCCCGGCCAGCTCCAGCTCGGCCGCGGCCACTTCGGCGCGCAGCGCGTCGTTGTCGGCGTTGATGGCCCGGGCCTGATCGCGCAGGCGCACACCGCCTTGCAGCAGAAAGACAAAGCCGGCGGCGGCGACCAGCAGCAACATCAGCAGCAACAGGATCGTCACAGTGGCGGTTCGTTTCATAGCGTTTGGTTCACCCCCTCAGATGCTACCTGAGCGAGGGCCAAAGCGCAATCGGGGAAGCGCTCACGCCAAGGTGATAGCAATTGGCAGCATTTCGGCGCTATATTCCGCAACGGTAGACCCCGAAATCGGTTTTCAATCACAGAACTTGCGTGGAATAAGGAGAGCATGGGCGTGGAAAAGGCTGTGCAGCAGAAGACTTCGCGCCTGCCCGGTTTCTACAAGCTATCGCCGGCCGAGCGCGTGGCGATGGTTGGTGACTGGGCGGGGTTGAGTGAGGCCGAGCGGCTTGTCCTGGGTGGTCAGGGATTGCAGCCGGCGCAGGCCGACCTGATGATCGAAAACGTCGTCGGCACCTATGGCCTGCCGCTGGGCATTGCCGTCAACTTCCTCATCGACGATCGCGACTACCTCATCCCCATGGCCGTGGAAGAGCCGAGCGTCCTGGCGGCCATCAGCCACGCCGCCAAGCTCATCCGCGCCGGCGGTGGTTTCCAGACCGAGGCCACCGACCCGATCATGATCGGCCAGATTCAGGTGCTGGACATGCCCGACCTGGAGGCGGCGCGCTTGGCCGTGCTGAGCCACAGCGCCGAACTGATGGCCGCGGCCGACGCGTGCAGCGCCAGCATCGTCGCCTATGGCGGCGGGGCGCGCGGCATCGAGGCCCGCCCCTTCCCCGATACGCCCGTCGGCCCCATGCTGGTCGTCCACCTGCTGTTCGACAGCCGCGACGCCATGGGGGCCAACACGGTCAACACCGCCGCCGAGGCCATCGCCCCGCGCCTGGCCGAACTGACGGGCGGCCGCACCAACCTGCGCATCCTGTCCAACCTGGCCGACCGGCGCACGGCCACCGCCCGCTGCACCATCCCCGCCGCCGAGCTGACCCTGCCCGACATCCCCGGCGGCGACGTGGCCCGGCTCATCGCCGAGGCCAACGCCTTCGCCGTCGTCGATCCCTACCGCGCGGCGACGCACAACAAGGGCATCATGAACGGCATCGACGCGGTGTGCATCGCCACGGGCAACGACTGGCGGGCCATCGAGGCCGGCGCGCACGCCTACGCCGCGCGCCACGGCCGCTACACGGCCCTGACCGATTGGCACGTCGACGCCAACGGCGACCTCTATGGCGCCATCACCCTGCCCATGGCCGTGGGCACGGTTGGCGGGGCGACCAAGGTGCACCCGACGGCCCGCGTGGCCATGAAGATCCTGGCCGTGGAGTCGGCCGGCGAGCTGGCGCGGCTGATGGCCTGCGTCGGGCTGGCCCAGAACCTGGCCGCCATTCGCGCTCTGGCCACCCACGGCATCCAGAAGGGCCACATGCGGCTGCACGCCCGCCAGGTGGCCCTGGCCGCCGGCGCCGGCGAGGGCCAGGTGCAGGCCATCGCCGACCAACTGGTGGCCGAGGGCAGCATCCGCGTCGAGCGCGCCCGCGAGCTGCTGGCCGGCCAGAATGGCAACAGCTAACTGACAACAAGCGCGTGTCGGGCCGCGCCCGGCACTTCCGAGGACTTCTATGACTGATTACGATCCCAAAGACGGACTCCTGAAACCCGACCGCCCCGTGGGCATCGTCGGCTACGGCGCCTACGTGCCCCGCTACCGGCTGCCGGCGACCGAAGTCGCCCGCATGTGGAAGGGCGGCACGGGCGGCACCCCCATCGACGAGAAGGCGGTCAATGGCCTGGATGAAGACGTGGTGACCATGTCGATCGAGGCCGCGCGCGACGCCCTGGCCCGGGCGCAGATCGACCCGCGCGAGATCCGGGCCGTGTGGGTGGGCAGCGAGAGCCACCCCTACGCCGTGAAGCCGACCAGCACCATCGTGGCCGAGGCCATCGGCGCCGTGCCCACGACGCAGGCCGCCGACTGGGAGTTCGCCTGCAAGGCCGGCACCGAGGCCATGCAGGCGGCCATGGGCTTCGTCGGCTCGGGCATGGCCAAGTACGCCCTGAGCATCGGCATGGACACGGCCCAGGGCCGGCCGGGCGACGCGCTGGAGTACACCGCCGCCGCCGGCGGCGCGGCCATCCTCATCGGCCCGGCCGAGGAGTCGGTCGCGCTCATCAACGGCTCCTTCTCCTACGTCACCGACACGCCCGACTTCTGGCGGCGCGAGCACGCCAACTACCCCTCGCACGGCGACCGCTTCACCGGCGAGCCGGCCTACTTCAAGCACATCACCGGCGCGGCCGAGCGCCTGATGGAGCTGCTGGGCACGACGGCCGCCGACTACCGCTGGGCCGTCTTCCACCAGCCCAACGCCAAGTTCCCGCAGCGCGCGGCCAAGCTGTTGGGCTTCAACGACAAGCAGATCGCCCCCGGCCTGCTCAGCCCGCGCATCGGCAACACTTACTCCGGCTCGACAATGATCGGCCTGACGGCCATCCTGGACGTGGCCGAACCGGGCGACCGCATCTTGATGGTCAGCTACGGCTCGGGCGCCGGCTCCGACGCCTTCGGCCTGACGGTTACGGACCAGATCAACGCGCGCCGCGCCCGCGCCCCGCGCACCCGCGACTACATCGCCCGCCGCACCGAGATTGACTACGCCATGTACACGCGCCTGCGCGGCAAGCTGGTGATGAAGTAAAGCCGGCGCCTCCCCGCTCCATTCAACCCGTCGGGCGTGAGGCCCTGCCCTCCGCCGGAATAACCCATGAACCGCAAATCGCTTGTGATCGCTTTGAGTATCGCCGGCCTGGCCGGCCTGGCCGCCTGCGCCTCGACCCCGCCTGCTCCTGCCCTGGTGCAGGGCGACGCCTGGGATTACGGCCTGACGACGGCCGACCTGCCGGCCGGCTGGTCGTTGACCGACCAGTCGGCGCAGACCGCCGCGGACCTGGCGCAGCCCCAGGCCGGCCTGACGGCCACCCTGGCGCTCACGCCGTCGGCCAGCCTGCAGAATGTCCAGCAGATGTACGCTGCCCGTTACACACCGCCGGCCGCCTCAGCCTACGCGGACTTCACGCTCCAGGTCCTGCTCTATCCCGCCATCGCCGACGCCCAGACCGGTTTTGGCGCCGAGAGCCCCGGCGAAGGCTGGCATCCGGTGGAGGCGCCGGCGGTGGGTGATGAAAGCCGCGTCTGGCGTTACCAGGACCTGGTGACGGACACAACGCAGGGCCTGTACCGGGTGGATTTTCGCTACGGGAACGCCATCGCCTCGCTGACGATGCTGGGTTCGGTCGAGGCCCTGCCAGGGCCTGAGGAGCCGTTGCGCTACGCGCAGACTGTGCTGGCCAAGTTCACGTCCGGCGCCGACCCGGCCGCGTTGCGCCAACTGCGCGCCGCCGGCCTGCCGGACCTGCGCGCCCACCTGCTCGGGCAGGCGCAGCTCGCCGCCCTGGATCCCAGCCTGGGCGATCGTTGGGTCATCAGCAGCCAGCACCTGGGCGCATGGACCTTGAACGAGGACTTTGACGAGCCGGCGCGCGCCACGTTGGAGCGCCTGGGGCGGGTGACGGGTTATCAACTCTACCTGGTGAAGCCCCTGAACAATGATGAAATCGCCCAGGTGGCCGGCTGGGCGCTCTTTCAGCAAATCTCGGCTTACCGGCAAGCGGATAAAGCCGCCTTGGGGTTGCAGGCCATGGTCGGGCTGCCCAACGTCTCCGAGTCGCCGGCGCCGCCGCCGGTGGGCGAGGGCAG
>JRYK01009809.1_pt1 | contig 15374 bp, 17 predicted proteins | sample 235381 | NCBI WGS metagenome assembly JRYK01 (sample SAMN03074220, study PRJNA261476) | activated sludge metagenome | biome: Wastewater Treatment Plant; feature: Wastewater; material: Activated sludge; isolation source: activated biomass of a wastewaster treatment plant treating hydrocarbon... ... | reverse complement strand
TTTGGAACTACTCCAAAAAGGTATTTCTGATGAAATCATCACTTCGGTTTTGGCGGCTGATCAGACTGATGAGCTAACAATGCTGCGCGAATTGATTGCAAAAAAACGGCGCCAAAGCCGCTACCAAGACCAAACTAAACTTATGCAGTATTTGGTCCGTCAGGGTTTTAGCTACAGCGACGTTAAAGAAGCGCTAAAAGAATCCTAAAATATTTAGCCAGCTAAACTGGCGGCAGGAGCTCCAGTTTTGATCCTTTCGGTGGGGTCTTCGATAACGATGCGGCGGTTTGTGATTTCGATAATTTGTGACCGATCAATACTAAGTGTGCCGCCGGCAAAATTGCGAATCACAGGCTGAGAGACGTAGATTTTTTGAATATAAAAGTTGTCGGTTTCGAAGGCAAAGTCGCTCACCTTGCCATAATTTTTACCGCTTTGGGAGGTAACTTTAAGTCCATGCAGGCTGAAATTCAATTTAAGAACATCTTTTAAACGCACCAAGTCATCTTCATCGGCTAAAACTTCGTGGTCATCAATGGCAATGCCCTGCGGGATAATGTCGCGAATATCTTTGGATAGCAAAATCAAGCGGGTGCGGCTGCGACTATCTTCAACGTGCCAACCTTCAATAAATAGATTGTTCGGGTTGATAATCGGCGCCAAAGTAGCAGCTACCGGCCCACCGACTCGTAGCGATAACACCTGTGTCCCCTGAAAAGTTTCGTACAACTTAAGCATCCGTATAAACATTATACAGCGGATTTGCGAGACGATAGGGGCTAAAGCTACAATAGCGGGAATGGAACAGACGTTTAGGATTGCAACCGCCGACGATATGATGAAGTTCGGCGAGCTACTAGCTCAAAAATTACGTGGCGGCGAACTGCTGCAGTTAGTCGGAGATGTGGGAGCTGGCAAGACTACTTTCGTGCGCGGTTTGGCGGCGGGTCTAAATGCCAAGGAGCCGGTTTCTAGTCCAACGTTTACAATCTGCAACAGCTATCATGGGCGGCTGATTATTCATCACTGCGATTTTTATCGGTTACATGATGACAGTCTTATTGAAAAAGAACTGGATGAGTTGGTTGACCCAGCGGCGGTGGTAGTGCTGGAATGGGCAGAAAATATTCATTTTACTGATAAGATTGAGCATGTGACGATCCAGATTAACGTTGGCGAAAATGACTCACGAGAAATTATTTTAAGTGCGCCCAAATCACAAGGATACCTTTTATAGTGATACTCACGCTTCGCACTGACAATCCAACTGCTGAGGTAGGACTTTTTTCAAACGCGGGCAAAGAGCTTGGCTATAAATCTTGGTCGGCTCACCGCGAACTTAGTAACACTATTTTGAAGGTGATTGAAGAACTGCTAAAAAGCCAGCCGGCGTCTATGGACGAAATTAGCGGAGTAGTTTTTTATGAAGGGCCAGGCAGTTTTACTGGCCTGAGGATCGGCGCCGCGGTTGCCAATGCGCTTGAAGTACCAGTAGTAAATGTGACAGGCGAAAATTGGGTGCTTGAAGGTTTAGACAGGCTAAAAAACGGCACTGCCGACCCGCTTGCCCTGCCCCACTACGGCGCTGAGCCGCACATAACTAGCCAAAAAAAATAAAATTGTATTGCCGAGTTTTTTGGCTTCGTCGTATACTTATTATGTAGTCAGAGTATCTAGATTTGTTCATACAATCAGGCTGACAACTTAAAGATTTACCAACCATTGTTAATACATTCGACGATCGAGTTAAAGAGGTGACAATCAAAAAGCGCTAATTGTAGCTAATGAAGTGATAGTGACGCTACGTATTTTAGCCGGTTTGAATAAACCAGACCGATCCCGATAGAAAAGGGGAATGCCATGGATCCAATAACAATCCTATTGGTTATTGCTGCAATTGGCGCCGGATACGGGGCGAGCACATATACAACCAAAAAGAAAATAGGCACGGCCGAAGTTCAGGCCGAAAAAGAGCTGGAAAAAGCTAAAAAAGAAGCCGACAAACAACTTCAAAAAGCACGTGATGAAGCTGCTCAGATTGCTGAAGCTGCCCGAAAAGACGAAAAAACCCGTCGTAATGAATATAAAGAAATCGAGTCACGTTTGTTGGCCCGCGAAGAGGCGCTTGATAAAAAACTGGATAGTTTAGACAAGCGCACCGAGCAGCTTCGTAAGGGCGAAGACGAAGTAGAAGCCCTGAAAAACGAGATTCGTGATATTCGCACTCGTCAGCAAGACAAGCTTGAAAAAATCGCCAAATTAACCAAAGCTGAAGCCGCCGAAAAATTAATGGCCATGACCGAACGTGATATTAAAGGTGATCTGATGGGCCTTGTGTCTAAGATCCAAAACGAAGCCAAAGATCTGGCTGAAGAAAAAGCCGCCGTTATTATTACTGAAGCCATGGAGCGAATGGCGAGTGAAGTGACGGCTGAGCGCACAGTTACTTCCGTGAAGTTGGACGACGAAGAAATGAAAGGCCGCATTATCGGAAAAGAAGGCCGTAATATTCAGGCTTTGCAGCGTGCAACTGGCGTCGACATAATGGTTGATGATACACCGGGTATGATAATTCTTAGTTCATTTGACCCTGTCCGCCGAGAAGTTGCACGGGTAGCGCTCGAAATGCTCCTAAAAGACGGACGCGTACATCCAGGCCGAATTGAAGAAGTGGTTGAAAAGGCACAGAAACAAGTTCAAAAAGACGTTATGCGCACAGCCGAAGACGCTGCTCGTGAAGTCGGTATTGTTGGGATCCCAAAAGAAATTTTGCAGTACCTTGGTGAACTCAAATTTAGAACTAGCTATGGGCAAAACGTACTGAAGCACAGTACGGAAATGGCGCACATGGCCGGAGTGATTGCCGAGCAAATTGGCGCTGACACCAAAACCGTTAAATACGCAGCACTGCTGCACGATATGGGCAAGGCTTTGACCCACAAGATAGAAGGTAAGCACCACCACATTAGTGCCGAAATTGCTCGCAAGTACGGCGTGCCAGAAGAAATTTGCCACGCTATCGAAGCGCACCACGATGATATCGAAGCTACGACTATTGAAGCGTTGGTTGTACGGGTAGTTGACGCTATTAGCGCCGCACGACCTGGCGCTCGGAACGTTAGTGCTGAGAATTTTGCCGAAAGAATGCGCGACCTTGAAAACGTTGCAACTGGCTTTAAAGGTGTTGAAAAAGCCTACGCCATCAGCGCCGGCCGCGAAGTGCGGGTATTTGTTAAGCCGACAGACCTTGATGATTTAGGTGCGATCAAATTGGCTCGTGATGTTGCTAATAAAATTGAATCAACCATGCAATACCCAGGCACCATTAAAGTAAATGTGATTCGTGAGACAAGGGCGATTGAGTTTGCAAAATAGTTCATGAAGATTCTCTACGTCGGTGATGTAATGGGGCAAGCCGGCCGTGAAACGCTTGCCAAAGTTTTACCAACTATCAAAATGCAGCATGCAGTTGAGCTTGTAATCGTACAGGCCGAAAACAGCCACGACAACGGCAAAAGTCCGTCAGCTTCTGATGTTGCGGCCATGCAAGCAGCTGGAGCTGACTTTTTCACCGGCGGAAATCATAGTTTTGCTAACAAAGAAACCAACGTTTTATATGATGATCCTGACGCACCGCTAATTCGCCCGGCCAATGTGGAGGACGTGCATGGTGCAGGCTATAAAATCATCGATTGCGCAGGAAAAAGGCTACTGGTCTGCAGTTTACTGGGTCAAATCGTAGGCGGGCAGAAATACAAAGTCGCCAATCCATTAACCGCGGTAGATGATATCTTAGGTAAGCAGTACGGTAATTTCGACGTGGCGGTAGTTAACTTTCACGGCGACTTTTCGAGCGAGAAAGTAGTGATCGGTCATTACCTAGATGGGCGAGTAGCGGCAGTGATCGGCGATCACTGGCACGTGCCAACCGCTGACGCCATGATTTTGCCAAAGGGCACAGCGCATATCACTGACGTTGGTATGGTGGGGGCGCTCCATTCATCACTAGGTATAAAATCGGAGGTAATTATTGAACGCTGGAAGTCTAACTCGCAGTCAAAAAACGAGATGGAACTAGCCGGTCCGTTTCAGTTCAACGCAGTATTGATAGAAATAGATCCAGCTACCAACCTCTCCACCTCAATAACCCACCTCCACCAAGTTATTGAATAAATCCTTCGTTTAGCGTATACTTACCCCTGTTCTGCCCCATCGGGGTGTGGCGCATTCGCTGTCCAGCGAAGGCTAGCGCGTATGTAAAGCGAAGCGGGGCCGAGACACGGCTGAAGCTTGTCTTCACCGAGATTGTGGCCGTAAGATTCGCCGATTATGTATGCGATATATTAGATATTACTTATCGGGATGTGGCGCAGTTGGTAGCGCGTACGGCTGGGGGCCGTGAGGTCGCAGGTTCAAGTCCTGTCATCCCGACCATTTATTAGAAGGCATGCTATAGTAAATTCATGATCGAACAAAATAAAAAAGTAATTATTAACTACACTAATCGCAAACACGACACTCGAGATAGGGTGGTTGTGCCTAAAAATATATGGTACGGAGTATCTAAGTGGTACGATAACGGTGATCAGTGGTTTCTGACCGCATATGATCTTGATAAAGAAGAAGACAGAGAATTTGCACTTTTAGGGATAAATAAGATAAGACAGTTTTCTGAGCTCTTAGACAACGGGCCATCCGCCGTAGCAGAGGGCAATTTTGGTGAAGTAAAACTGTTTACTGACGGTGGCTCACGCGGTAATCCGGGGCAGTCGGCTATTGGTTATGTTCTCTTTGATATGGAAGACCAAGTGCTCTTGAAAAAGAGTAAATATATAGGAATCACAACCAATAACCAAGCGGAATATCAAGGCCTGAAAGAGGGCCTAGAGTATTGTAGTAAAATGAATGTTCACACCGTTCATATTTATATGGACAGCTTGCTTGTAGTTAATCAGATCAAGGGAATATTCAAGGTTAAAAATCGTGATCTTTGGCCAGCCTATGAGTCGGTCAAGGAACAGCTATCGCATTTTAAGCATTTTACGATTAGTCACGTACCTCGAGAATTAAATAAGATTGCCGATGGCATGGTCAATGAGTGTCTCGATACTGAGTCGCAATAAATGGTATAATTAAAGGTGTTAGATTATCGGCCAATCGCCGTCCGGAGGAATCCGGAGGGAGGAAAGTCCGGGCAACACAGGGAAGGGCAGTTGCTAATGGCAACCAGAGGTAACTCTAGGGAAAGTGCCACAGAAACAATACGTCCAATCGTTGGTTGGTCACGGTGAAACGAGTGAGGTAAGAGCTCACAATCAGCCAGGGTGACTTGGTTGATAGGTAAACCCTGCCTGTTGCAAGGAGAACGGTCTTCACCGCTTACAGCGGAAGGTGTCCCGCCGAGGATCGTTTATAAAATCCGCTTGACCACGGCAGCAATGCTACGGCTAGATAGATGATTGGCTCCTGCCTAGCTTTATGCGATGCAGGGACAAAACCCGGCTTATAGATAGTCTGACAAAAAAGATACCCGATGCACATAGCCTCGGGTATTGTTAATTTAAAGGGTTATTCGTTTTATTTTGTAGCGGTTTTTACAACTGCTTCAAAGGCCTTTGGTTCGTTTACTGCCAACTCGGCAAGTATCTTACGATCGAGGCTTACGTTATTCTTTTTTAGACCAGCGATCAAGCGGCTATAAGTTGTGCCGTTGAGTCGGGCTGCGGCATTTATGCGCGCATTCCATAAGGCTCGGAAGGTTCGCTTGCGGTCTTTACGATCTCGCGTTGCATTTACAAGAGCTCTTGTGACGGCCTGTTTGCCTCGTCGTACGCTTGAGCGATTTGGCCGTGACATACCCTTGGTTGCTTTGCGGATCTTCTGGTGTTTTTTATGGCTTGGAACGCCTCTTTTTACTCTCACTGATTATACTCCCAGCTTTCGCTTGATATTCTTAACACTCTTACCGGTAACATCTTCCAGTCCTGCAAATGTACGCTTAGTGCTGGCGCTTTTTTTCTTGAGGAAATGGTTTACAGCCGTATGGCGTCGCTTCACCTTGCCGGTTTTTGTGATTTTGATTCTGTCCTTGGTACCGCTATGGGTTTTTAGTTTTGGCATTGTTGCTCCTTATAACGAAAATTAGTTGTTTGCCGGCAAGTTGAGGTTGTTGATCAACCGCTATCGACTCACCGAGAANNGAGTTCACGTCCTCGGTAAAAAATGATAATTTTTACCTTATGGCCTTGCTCCAAGAACTGACTAGTCTTTTTGAGCTTGATTCCCAGATCATGATCGCTAATTTTTAAGCCGAAACGCATCTGCTTAACTTCAAGTGACTTAGAATTGCGCTTAGTTTTTTGTAGCTGTTTTGTTTTCTGGTAATTATATTTACCCCAGTCAACAATCTTTGCTACAGGCGGGTTGGCGTTGGGCGAGATCTCGACAAGGTCAAGTTCTCGGTCTTGAGCCAATCGCAGCGCTTCTTCTTTGGACAGAACGCCGATCTGGGTTCCGTCTTCGTCAATCACTCGTAGGCTTGATGCTCGAATTGCATGATTCAAGCGAGTGGTTTTACTAATTTCTTCTGTCTCCTTAGTTTTAGCAGATGGTTTGCTTAATTTTAACAGATGTACGAACAGAGGTCAAATATTGTTTTATCAAAAGTCGATCGGTCGTTTGCGGTATTGTAATGCTTCACTAATATGTTTGGGGTGTATATTGTCGGAATTTTCAAGATCAGCGATAGTTCGAGCTACCCGCAGAGCTCTAATATACGATCTGGCCGACAGTTGCATTTTCGACGCCGCAACATTAAGGAGATCGAGCGCTTCATTAGAGCTACCAAGAAGCTTTTTTAAATCTCGGTTAGAAAGTTGACTGTTTAATTTTTGCGACCTTTTTAGCTGTTTACTTCTGGCTGCGGCTATTTGTTGCTTATAGGCACTTGTTTCAGATGATTTATTAGTCTCGGCAATAATTTTTGCATGTTCTACTTCTTCAACATCGACATATAAGTCGATACGATCCATTATTGGACCCGAAAGTTTACGTTGGTATTTGATGATTTGCGTAGGCAGGCAGCTGCATTCTTTTTTGCTGCCAAAGTAACCGCACGGGCAGGGGTTGGCGGTAGCGATCAGCAAGAAGTGCGCCGGGTATTCTACGGACTCTTTAGCTCGGGAAATACTTATAACTCGGTCTTCGATTGGCTGCCTTAGTGATTCAATTACACTCCGGTTGAATTCTGGAAATTCATCAAATAGCAGAATGCCGTTATGGCTCAAGCTTATCTCGCCCGNNATGGACGGGTAGTTATTACAGAATCATAGTTTCGACTGGCTAAGCTATGGAGATGCGTAATTTCTAGCATCTCTTCCTGGGTAAGCTCGGGCATTATACTTATGATCGCTTTAGCCAGCATACTTTTCCCGGTACCTGGAGGTCCGTTAAGCATTATGTTGTGATGTCCGGCCGCCGCAATCGCTAATGCTCGTTTTGCTTGTGCCTGACCGACAACGTCGTCTAAGGACAGGGTTTCTTTTCTGTTATTTGGGGCTACAGACACTGTCTGAGTAGGTCGGAAAGCCTCCAGAGCACCCGGATCAGCAAGTAGCTTACGAATGTCTTGTATAGAGCCAACAGGGTAGATTGTTACATTAGGTATCAGTAAGGCCTGATCAAGATTTCCCGCGGGAATAAAGAACTTAGTAATGCCCAGTTTTTTAGCATTAAGAATTTTGCCGATTATTCCTCGCACTGGTCTTACGGCACCGTCCAAACTGACTTCCCCTATAATAACTGACTTTTCGGGTGGTAGATTGCCGATAATGCCACTGCTGGTTAAGATCGACACAAGAATAGGTAAGTCAAATGAAGAGCCTTCTTTGGGAATATCTGCTGGCGCTAAATTGATCGTAATTCTTTTTTTAGGCAACTTAATATTGCTGGATGCTAGTGCACCGCGGATGCGTTCCTTGGCCTCGTCGACTGACTTATTAGCGNNCAATATCAATCAAAATCCCATGACTGCCGCTATCCAGAATACTTCTAATTTTTCCCATGATTTGTATGTAAGGGAGTATATTGGAAATTTATGAAAAGGGAATTGGTTAAGCTTTAAAATAAAAGAACCCTGCGTATTTGCAGGGCTCTTTTTTGCGGTTTTATTGTATTGGTTTTTTCATTAACGTCGTCCCTTTAGTATGGAACAACGGCTTGCGAGAAGCCGTTGTTAACAGAGACGTTTTTGTTTTTGAGCACTTTTTTTATTCAAGTGCTAAGCCCATCTTATAAAGTACTGATAAACCTGTCAATCACTAATTTTTTTAAACCTGTGCATAAGTACTTAAGCTTATTAACTATTTACTATTTTTGTATTCAATTTTAGACATAATCTACTGGCCCAAACTTATTAAATTGAGTGCCTTTTTCATGTCAAAAAATCAATCATTAATTTTTTAATTAACCAAAAAATATGTGTCCGAAAAATCAGAAGCTTTGGGTTATAAAAAAATGAAAAATCATAGTATCGATGTGGGCTAGTTTTTTATCATTATGCATTTCATAAAGTTCGAAGCTTAAAGTTCACATGAATCACTATTAATTATATGCCCGACCAGGACTCATTAGCAGGGCCGAGTTGGTTTAATAGCCAATGCAACCGCAATATGCAATATTTCATAAAAACTCGAACTTATTTACGATCAAGATCATAAAACTTGTTTAAGCTTATAATTGAAGGAATATCAACCATATTTATTAGTAAATTAATACAATTAAGTATCCTTCATGAAATAAATTAAATAAGTAGCTTGAGATATTTACAAAAAAATTTCTTATTATTTTATGTTTGATTTTAGCTATCAAAATATTCATTTGAATGATAAATTCGACTTGTTCTTTTTTAAAATAGAGATATAAAAAACAAGCCTACAAGTCATTAAAATAGGCAAGAGTAGTGAACAAATTAAATATGTACTCAGAAAAGCATTGTAAATAAAACTACTATATATTTTTATATTTTACCACTGTAATGTAGTATATATTTCTACAATCATTATTGACATAATCAACCTTTTGTAGTAGTATGAAACCATAAATGTTAAACATAAAAACATTTAATACCGGCTAAAACAAACAGCGCTCAGAACTGCCTAAAGCAGCAATGAGCGGTCAGTCAAGGTCTACGGACGATAAGCGCTAAATAGTTTATTTAAAAGAGCGGATTTATCGTCCTAGCCTCAATCGTAATAAATAAAGTACCCTGTACCATAAAAATAGGGTACTTTATTTAATTTATATACTCCTTATGTATACTTATGGTTAGGTCCTTATTCTATGAAGAGAGCTTTAATTTTATTTATAGGGTTTCTTGTAGCTAGTGCACTATTCTTTACCCTAACTGACCCATCGACACTGCCTGTGGGCATTCTGATGGTGCCAATATTGCTAATATTTGGGCTAGTCGCAACATTTATGTACCTGGTTATGAAGCTATGGCTTGGAAAAAACGGAGGATATAAGCTAATTCGTTCCACCGCCATACTAGCGGGCTTAGCAGCATCGTTAATAGTCTTATTTCAGTCAACCGGAGGAATTGTACTGGCTGACGTGATTCTGATGGTTTTTATGCTTATCGTCGTCTACCTATACATACATAAATACTAGAAGGTCTATCTGGTATAATACTGATTAGAAGTTTTACTATGAATAATGATCAACCAGAGAATCAGCCAGCTCAATATGCGCCAATTCCTGCGCAGGCTAATCCAACAATACCTGAACCCGCAGCGACTTCTCAGCCGGTGTCTATGCCGCCATCGGATCTTACCGCCCAGATCAGTACATTGCCACAAGAAGCTAATGATATAGATTTAATCGAAAAAGAATGGGTGACACACCTAAAAATGATAGTAGCTCAAACAGCCGACAATCCATACTTACAACAACAAGAGATAAGTAAGGCCAAAGCTGACTACATGAAAAAACGCTACAACAAAGACATAAAGATTGCAGAAGGTTAGCTGAAATGGTCGCTGTATTGATAGTTATTGTCAGCCTAATTTTATTCTTAGTATTGACGGTAGTGCCGGTTATATTTTTCCAAACTCGAAAAAACCTGAGGGAACAAAAAAATTATGAGCGTGGCTTAAAGATGGTTACGCTTCTTATTCACTTGCCGCCACCAAGTGATGATACGGACATTGGCTCACGTGATATTCGTGACGTAACAGATGAAAATATCTCAAAAGCAGAATTTATTTACAACATTATTTCCAGTACCTTAAGCACTGGATTTAAGAGTCAATTTTACGGTCAAAGACATGTGGGTTTTGAGATTGTTTGCTTGCACGGGGTGGTAAATCTGTACGCCAGTGTACCAGTGGCCTTAATTGAGGTTGTCAAGCAAGCCATTGTCAGTGCTTATCCCTCGGCTAGGCTAGAAGAAGTGGCGGACGTCAACATCTTTAATAAAGTTGGCGGTATACCTGGCACAATTGGTGGGGAACTGTCTTTAAAAGAGAATTTCGCGTATCCGATCGCCACTTATAGGGATATTAAGCGAGATCCGATGCAGTCAGTTTTAAATGCACTTTCATCTTTAGATAAACAGGATGGAGTAGGCATTCAGATTCTGTTAAGGCCGGCCAAACAGGGTTGGGGCAAGCAGGCATCGGCTTTTGCCAGTAAAAAACGTAAAGGTGAAGAAAGTAAAAAGGGTTCATCTGCAGCGTTTTGGTGGGTTAAGCAAGTCGGTGTGGCACTTACCAAACCACCCGAAGATAAAGCAGGTGATTCTCCTGGCGGGGGTAAATCCCTCTCCTCTCATGAACAAGAAGTACTCGATTCGATAGATGCAAAAACCAGGCACTCAGGCTTTGAGACGGCGATAAGGATTATTGTATCTACTAATGTTCACCAAAGATCGCAGGAAATTCTCAGTAATGTCGTAGCTAGCTTTTCACTTTATGACGCTCCGGGAAGAAATGGTTTCAAGTGGACGCCTTCCGCCAATATAGAAGAATTTACAACGTCATATATAATGAAATTCTTCCCACAAAATCATGATAAAAATATTCTTAACTCTGTTGAGCTTGCTACTTTGTTTCATTTTCCACAACAAGAAGATATCCCCACCTCACAGCTTACGCGTCAAGATTCGAAGCAGGTTGACGGACCAAGAAACGTGCCTGAGCACGGTCTGCTACTCGGCTATAACGTCTTTAGAGGTATAAAAAAGCCTATCCGCTTGGCCTTAGAGGATCGACAGCGACATGTCTATGTAGTGGGGCAGACCGGAACTGGTAAATCTACATTTCTTGAGAATTTAGCTCTACAGGATATGTTAATGAATAATGGCTTTGCCTTTATCGACCCGCACGGAGATACCGCTGAAAAGCTTTTGTCTATGGTGCCTAAGGAGCGCACAGAGGATGTAATTTATTTTTGTCCGGCCGATACTGATTATCCGCTTGGTTTGAATGTTTTTGAAGCGGCTACAGAAGACGAAAAAGACTTTGTTATTCAAGAAGTTATCAACGTATTGTATAAGCTTTACGATCCACAACGGACAGGTATAATTGGCCCGCGCTATGAGTCTATGTTTAGAAACGCGGCCTTAACAGTAATGGCTGATCCTGAAGGTGGTAGCTTTATTGATATTCCCAAGTTATTTAGGGNNAGATAGGACGGTATTGGATTTTTGGCTGAAAGAAGTTCCGCAGTCTCGACGCTCGAACGATTTTGGCGAAGTAGTTAGTTGGTTTGTTAGTAAGTTCGGTGCGTTTTTGAGTAACGGAATGATGCGAAACATAATCGGGCAAATTCAGAGTTCGTTTGATCTGCGCGACATTATGGACAATAAGAAAATACTAATCGTAAACCTCAGTAAAGGCCGGACCGGAGAACTTAACTCTAAATTGCTAGGTATGATTTTTGTTATGAAATTTCAGGCCGCAGCGATGAGTCGAGCAAATATTCCAGAATCTGAGCGGGTAGACTTTTGTTTGTATGTCGATGAGTTTCAAAACTTTTCAACCGATTCGTTCGCTACGATCATGTCTGAAGCTAGAAAATATCGACTCAACCTCGTAGTCGCAAACCAGTTTACAACTCAGTTAACAGAGGAAATTCGAGACGCTGTATTTGGCAATATTGGTACCACTGTTGCGTTTCGAATCGGCCAAAATGATATCGACGTACTGTCTAGGTACTTCCAGCCGTTATTCGATGGAGATGATCTTCTCAGAATACCTAACCATAACACTATTGTGAGAACATTAATTGGAGGAGTGCCCACTCAGGCGTTTAGCATGGCTACAATTGCACCGCTTGGTACACCTAATAAAGACCTAGGCGATGCTCTGAAACAACTTTCGGCTGCAAAATATGGTCGCCCGCGACAAGTGGTTGAGAAAGAAATCTTTGCCCGGATGGATCCCGGTCCGTCTCTAGATGTGGATAGCTATGGTGGCGCGAGTGGTCCTACCAGACTGGATAATCGTCCGCCTACAGCTGCGGCACCCTCTAAATCATCCTCAGGCTCTTCTTTTCTAGATCAGTGGCTAGAAAAACGAAGCAAGACGGGATCTGCTTCTGCGACCCCCAGTTTACCTGATAAGCAAGCGAATTCCAGCAAGCCGCCGGCTAATTCTAGCCAGTCCATATCGGTCGATGATAAGGTAGATGAAAATAGGGTTGGTCCTGGAGAGGGACAACAAGATCAGGTGCCTGCTGACCCGGCTCAAAATTCGAACTCAACTGAGCCGTTTTCGGATAACGAACTGCGAAGTCTACATGAATCTGCGAAAGATGACGCCATGGCTAACGAAGAAAGTCAAAGTAGTAGAAAAGACGAGAATATTTCACCGAACGAAGGCGTCATACATTTACGCTAAAGAAACTAGCTTTTTGGCTTCAACAAACTCAGAGCAAACTCGACTAAGCAGCCCAGAATGTAACCTATGAAGTAACCAGCTACTGGAAATAAGTAGTTAAATTCATAACCGTAACGACTAGCAATAATAAGCGCAATAATAAATCCAATAAGCGCAAATATCCCGCCAAATAGGATGCCGATGGGCCTGGCTATCGTGGCAGCCAGACTGTCGCCAGCAACCTCAATGTACGGTCGATGTAGTATACGGCTGGCAAGACGGACAGGTGCATTCAAGTCTTGGCGGGCATGTCTGAGCGCACTGGAGCTTGTCTGAGATCGTTTTTTGGTTGATTGCGGTTGCGGTAGCGCTCTTTTGCTAACGGCTGCATTATGTGGCTCTGGAAAAGGATTATTGTGTTTATCGCCAGAATAAGTAACAGCAGGTGTTTTTTTAGTAGGTCGACTAGGTGATTTCATCTATTATTTATTCCTATGTCCGGTTTGGTGAGCCCGTTTAATTAATTTTGCTTCAGTCAGGAAAATTCTGCTACGCAGGTAAAACACTCCGCTTATAAAAATTATTCCGCCGAAAAACAATAGGGCTGCGAAGCCGGTTAGGGAAGGCCATTTTTCTGTCTGTTTTATAGCAGGACAAAGTAGCTCTATTTCAGTTGTGTTGCCGTATTTATGCGACATGCGACAGTCATAAGCCATCGATAGTGTCGCTTGATTTGTACTAGGTACGGTGTTTTTTAGATCAATAGTGTATATACGAGTTATCTCTTCGCCGGGGGGTATTGTTAGGTTTTTCCAGAATATTTCTTTTGTCTTAGTGTTATATTCGCCGCCGTTTATTTTTACCAGTTGTTCTTGCAATTTACTGTAATCGAGTAAGTCTCCGATGTAGGTGCGCATTTCATAATTGCTGATGGGAGTTGATGAAGAGTTATATGTGCTTAAGCTGAACTGTATCTGCTCGCCACCCTTTAATTGCTGTCGGGAATTTATAGGTGTCTTGTTGTTGCCGTTAATTAACGCAGCTGAACTGGATATACTTGGTAGATTGGAGGTTGTTTCAGGTAAGGTTGAGCCGCATCGCTGCGGTAAGATTGTGGCGCTCGGAGATTTTATTTCTATGAATTTACACACTTCATTTATATTCGAACTTGAAACCATAGTGATTTTATAAATAGTAGAGTATGAATCCTTAGAATATGCGGCAGTCCCGATTTCCTGAGATAACTTGCCTTCAGGTGTTTCAATTAGTTCTGAAGGAGTGGTGAGTTTATAAATTGTTGGGGCGGGGCTAAACGTAACGGTTATGTTTTCTGCCAAGCTGTCGGCTGTCAGGTTGCGATATTCTACCAATAAGTCGTATGTTACACCGGCCATCAACTCATTTTTAGCCGGTCGAGTAGTTACCGCGGTTTGAAGCGACGCTTTTTTATTAACTTTACCTGAAATGAGATTGCCGGTTTGTCCGGTAGTGCTACTTCGGCCTTTAAAGGCTTTATAGACAGTGGTTTTCTGCGTGATGTTCCAATTGACAAGTGGTCGGAAGTATACGCTAGGACCATCAGTTACAACCGTGACAGTTTTTTTTGCGTCAGCCGGGGTAGTGTGTAACGTCGATCTATTTACAAACCAAAAGTTGTTAGCCGAACTAGCTACAATAGCTTCGTTAGGGCTTTGGCTCAAATTACTAATATCTTGCCTTGAAACACCTAACTTGCCATATATCGCTGGTAAATCGCTATCAGGGCGGTCATATTGTGACAGTAAATCATTCTTGGTAGCTATACCGTTTGCGAGATAACTGTCTGAGTATTGAAGGGAAGGCTCGCTACCTGTTATGAAGGTATAGAAGATAAGGCCCGCTGCAATTAAAATCAACAGTAGACCCATGCCTCGCCAATGAGTTTCCTTTTCTAGCCGTTTGATATATCGGGCAAACCTCACATATGCGCTTGGAGATGTAGCCATGTCCGAGAGGTGCTTGCTAAACATTCAGTTTTTTATTTATCCTCAAATTAAGCTTATGGTTATTTAACCACGAATATTATAGAGGCGACAAGAAAAGAGCCTGCGTAATCGGAAACTTACTGCTCCTTTGATTGATGTTTTAAGGAGTTTGACATATAATATATGTAAGAAAAACCAATAAAAACTCTATTTAGAAATTTTTTTCTGTAGAGATTTGGAGAGAGGGAAAATAGTTTAGTGTCAAAAAAATCTGACTATGATTCAAGTTCGATACAGGTACTTGAAGGTCTCGAGCCTGTACGTAAACGGCCGGGTATGTATATCGGTGGGACAGGGGTTGAAGGTTTACACCATCTAGTTTGGGAAATAGTTGATAACGGTATCGATGAAGCACTAGCTGGCCACGCCACGGAAGTTACGGTAACCTTACTGGCTGATGGCGGTGTCACTGTCTTTGATAATGGCCGAGGCATCCCAACAGATGTACATCCAAAAACTGGCAAAAGTACAG
>JRYK01000855.1_pt1 | contig 15402 bp, 10 predicted proteins | sample 235381 | NCBI WGS metagenome assembly JRYK01 (sample SAMN03074220, study PRJNA261476) | activated sludge metagenome | biome: Wastewater Treatment Plant; feature: Wastewater; material: Activated sludge; isolation source: activated biomass of a wastewaster treatment plant treating hydrocarbon... ... | reverse complement strand
ACTTTTAATCCCAAGGTCCTGGGTTCGAATCCCAGACGGCCCATCCCCGGAACGCACGCCGCCGCGCAGGGTCGTGCTCGGCGGGCGAGCGGCGCGCAGGCCCCCGTGCCGGTGCGCGGTCAGGGCGCGACGCAGCGCCAGGTGACCTGGGCCGGGGGAGTGAGCACGTCGTCGGCGTCGCGCAGCTGGTAGGCCAGCTCGAACGTCGTCGTGACCGGACTCGTGCTCGTGCCGCCGCAGGCGGCCCCGCCGGGCACCACGAGCGGGTTCGCCGGGCCGTCGAAGGTGGTCGACGAGCCCCTGAACCGCACGCCGGCGGGCGCGCTCAGCGCCCAGTAGCTCAGCGTGACCGGGAAGGTGGGGTTCCCCGCCCAGGAGACCCGGACGTCCTGTGCCGGCCCGTTGTAGACCGCATCCGGGCGGGAGACCGCCGTGATCGTGAACGTCACCGCGACCTCGGCCGGCTTGAGGCCCGAGATCAGGCCGGCCAGGTCCCCGAGGGCCTCGTCCAGCAGCCGCCGGTCGCTGGCGACGGTCCGGATCCGGAGCTCGTTGGCGACCCCGAGCCCGCGGGCCCGGGCCCATGCCCGCTCCAGCCGGCGCTCGGCGGCGTCGAGGGCCTGGATGAAGGTGCGCGCCTGAGGATCCCGCCGGGCGGCGCGCGCCAGGTCGGCGCGGAGGTGGCGCATGGCCGTGATCGCCTCGGCCGAGGCCGCGAGGCGCCGCGAGATCAGCACCGCCGGCGCGTCGGCCCGCAGGGCCTCGAGGGCGGCGGTCTGACGGGCGAGGCCGGTGATCGTGCGACGCGTGCGACGGGTGAGGTCGCCCTTGTTGCGCAGCAGCTCACGAAGCGGGCGGACGGTCACCCGGCGGAGCCACCGGATGACCGCCGTGCGGCCCAGGAGCTCGAAGACAAGCCCTTTCGGATCCACGCGGAGCACGATGCGCGCCAGCACGGAGTCGATGCGGCGGTTGACCCACAGCCGGAGCGCCCGATCGGCCGACCGCAGGTCGGAGAGGGCCAGCCCGGTCAGCTCCCGCAGCCTCGCATCGGCCGCGGCCCGCAGGTTGGCCTCCGCGAGCCCTCGCACGCGGGCGAACGCCGCGGACGGGCCCTTCCCCTCGAGCAGCGCGGAGATCCAGGTCGCGAGGTACGGGTCGGACGTGCGCGACGCCGCCTCCTGCGCCAGGAAGCTGCGCAGGCCCGAGTCGAGCTCGGCGGGACCACCCGTCCGCGCGACCGGGGTGACCACGCCGGGAACCCGCCGAAGGTCGAGCAGCCCATCATTCACCGCCGCCACCGTCTGCCCGATCAGGGCGACCTCCGCGGCGCTCGGCGCGGATGCGCCCGGCGACGCGTACGTCGCCAGCGTGGACGACAACGCCCGCCCGTCGGCGAGCAGGCGCTCGGCCACCGTCTTCACCTCGGCGACCCGCGCGCGCGCCTCGCCCCGGGTGGCGGGCGGGGCGCGCCCGGCCAGGGCCCGGACGGCGGCGCGGTCCTGCTCGCCGGCCCGGGCGTGGGCCTCCAGGCGCTGCTGCCCGGCGCTCGCCGCGTGGCCGGATGCGGACCACGCCGCGAGGCCGGACGCCAGGCAGAGCAGCATCAGGACGAGCGCTGGCATTCCGCGTCGCATGTCCCGAGGATCGTCCTCCCGCCGCCGGCCCCCAACCGGGAAGACCCCCTGGCCCTCCGGGGGCGAACCCGCGTGCCCCGGGCCGGCCCATGGGGCCGCCGGGCCGGGCCGGTCGGGAGCCGTCGCCGGGGGTCGGCGCCCGGCCCTCGCGCAGGGCATATTTCGGGGGGCCAGTCGCGACTCACCGGAGCCACCGATGGAGGACGTGGACTACGTGATCGTCGGGGGCGGGACGGCGGGGTGCATCCTCGCCAACCGCCTGACGGCGTCCGGCCGGCACCGGGTGCTCCTCATCGAGGCGGGCGGCGAGCCCCGGAGCCCGTTCATCCGCATCCCGGCCGGCTTCGGTCACCTCCTGCGCAGCCGGCGCTACAACTGGGGCTACGAGTCGGTGCCCGACCCGGACACCGCGGGCCGCCCCATCCCCGTGCCCAGCGGGCGCGGGCTGGGCGGGTCGGGCCTCATCAACGGCATGGTCTACGTGCGCGGCCAGGCCGCCGACTACGACGGGTGGGCGGCCGCCGGCGCGACGGGCTGGGCCTTCGCCCAAGTCGAGCCGTACTTCCGGCGCATCGAGGACTACGCGCAGGGCGGCCCGGGCCGGGGGCGCGGGGGGCCGCTGCACGTCACCCAGGTCCAGGAGCGGTTCCCGGTGGCCGACGCCTTCCTGCGCGCGGCCGTCGAGGACGGGGGCCGCATCACGCCGGACTACAACCTGGATCAGGCGGGGTTCGGCTACTACCAGCTCAACCAGTTCCGCGGCCGCCGGTGGAGCCCGTACGACGCCTACCTGGCCCCGGCCCGCAGACGGCGGAACCTCACGGTGATGACCCATGCCCACGTGCTGCGCCTGACCTTCGAGGGCAGCCGGTGCACCGGCGCGTGGGTGCGGCGCGGGCGATCGGTCCACCGCGTGCGCGCCCGGCGCGAGGTGATCCTGGCCGCCGGGGCGATCCGCTCACCCCAGGTGCTCGAGCTCTCCGGGCTCGGGCGCCCGGACGTGCTGGCCCGCATCGGCGTCCCGGTGCGGCACGAGCTCGCCGAGGTCGGGGAGAACTACGCCGACCACTACGCCCTGCGCATGAACTGGAGGCTGCAGGGCGTGCGCAGCCTCAACGAGTCCACCCGGGGCTGGCGGCTCTGGCGCGGCGTGGCCCAGTACCTGGTCCGGCGCACCGGCATCCTCACGCTGGGACCGGCCCTGTGCCACGGCTTCATCGCGACCGATCCGGAGGCCGACCGCCCGGACACGCAGTTCCTGTTCATGCACGCCAGCTACGCGGACGCCGCCAAGCGCGTGCTGGACCGCCTGCCGGGCATGACCATCGGGATCATCCAGCAGCGGCCGCACTCGACCGGGTCCATCCACGCCGCGGTCGCCGACCCCGTGCGGCCGCCGGCCATCCGGCCACGCTTCCTGAGCGCGCCCGAGGACCGCGCCTGCGTGCTCGCGGCCATCCGGCGCGCGCGCCGCCTGGTGGCCCGTCCCGCGCTGGCCCCGCTCGTCCAGCGCGAGATGAACCCGGGTCCCGGCTCGGACGAGGACGCGCTGAACTGGGCCCGGGCGACCGGCCAGACGCTCTACCACCCCTGCGGGACGTGCCGCATGGGCAGCGACGACGGCGCGGTGGTGGACCCCGGCCTGCGCGTGCGCGGGGTGACCGGCCTGCGGGTCGCCGACGCATCGGTGATGCCCGCGATCACGTCGGGCAACATCCACGCCCCGGTCATGATGATCGCCGAGCGCGCCTCGGACCTGATCGCGGCCGACGCCTGAGGGCGACCGCGCTCGGACGGCGCGCAGCTGCATGTCCTCGTATCCGAAGTGGGCTCGGTGCCTCTGGGCTGGCACCCCATTGGCACGCCAAGGAGCCGAGATCGCCTGGCAGTGAGGCCCCTCGACGGGACAACTCCGGAACGCGCCTGACGCCGGCCTCCTTCGCTGTGCGGGGGCCGGTGACGGGACGCGGAGGCGCGGTCGAGGTCGTGCTGGGGGCGTCGGCGGCGCTCGAGGAGGCGCCGCTCGCACACGTCACCGGGCTACAGCACCTCGTCGAGGAGCTCGTCGTCACCGAGCCTCACCACGCACGTGCGGGGGCCCAGGTCGAACTGCAGGAGAAGAGCATCCCCCACCTCCGCGCCGACGCGCCGCAGAAGGCCGCCGAGGCGCCAGACGCTCGTCCGGTCGACTGCGACCTCCCCGGGCTCCGATTCCACGCCGAGGATCCGGTACCGGCCATGAAGCTCACGCCTGACCCCGGAAGGGATCCCGAGGACGCCCTGGTCGATCGCCGGTCGCGACAGCCGGTAGGCGATCACCAGGCACCCGTCGTCCGCCCATCGCCACCCGCGCTGGACCCTGACTCGTGGGCGCGGTGGCAAGTCGAGTGCGGTCAGGGCGACGCCCGCGCCGCGAAGGGCATACCGATTCGACGCGAGACGCTGGATCACGGGCGACCAGCCGAGGTACAGCGACGCCGTGCTCCGGTTCATGCCCCTCGCGGCGGCGTGCTCGATCACCGCCTGGCGATCGAGCACGGGCCCGTGCTCGCGGAAGACCTCGACCAGCGTCGCCTCGCCGTGATCGAGTACGCGCCCGGGATCCAGGCCTCCCCGTGCGCGGACGCACCCGTCACGCACCTCGACCCAGTCGAGTGCATCACAGATCCCGACGACCACCTCGCGGGGAAGGGTGACCGCGCGCATGCGCTCGTGGCGGCGGATCCCCGAGCGGACGTCATCGACCCGCATCTCGGGGCTCACCGAGAGCATCTTCCGAAGCTGCCCCTCGACCCGGTTCCGCGGCGTGGGCATCCAGAGCCACTCACCGGCGCCATCCACCCACCGCGCACCGGGCGGCAGGGCCATGCACCGCCTGACGAGGAGACGGCGGCCGGGGTCGTCCTTCCCGTCCCCCCCGAGCGCCACCATCACCCACGAGACGCTGGCGGCGCCGTGGTGTTCGACCCGACGTCGTGCGACCGTCGCGACGCGGTCGACCATGACGCGCTCACCCGGTATGAGGAGCACCCCGTCATCGATGACGAGCTCGCAGGGAACCCCGGCCATCCGGGTCGCCGAGAGCACGCCCTCGGGGGCGAACGGACCGCGGGTGATGCCCTCAACGGCCAGCCGTGCCGCGGCGACCTCCGACCGTACGGGGGTGAGCGACGCGAGGAGGCGGACCGCCTCGCTCGTCACCGGGAAGGACACCAGGACCTCGCCGAGGCGGCCCTGGAGCCGCGCCTGGAGCTGGCGGACCCGCTCCCGGGTGAGGCCCGCCGCCTGCGCCGCCTCGGCGAGGGTGGACCCACCGCCCCCGTCCCATCCGAGCCGCCGAGACAGGGCGGCCAGGTGGCGCTCGCTCGCCCCGCAGAGCACGAGGGCGTCCCTCAGCTCGTCCTCCAGCACCCGGCGCTCGAGCAGGTCCGTGAGCAGCCCCTGCCCTGGGCGCGGTTCGCGCACCACGGCCGTCACGTCGAGTAGAGGGCGGCCGCCCGGCGCGCCACCCGGTCCACCGTGTCGCGGATCTCATAGAGGGCGTCCGCGGTGTCGCCGAAGTAGCTGCGCTCGTCGAGCTCTGCCGCGAGCGCGAAGGCGTACTCGGTCAGGGCGACCTCGTAGGCCAGGCGGCGGAACACCGGGTCCCCCACGTCACGGTTCGCCCGTGCCGCCCGGATCTGCTCGTGGTCCAGGTTGATGAGGATGGTCCGGCGGTCGCGGACGTACCGGGCGCGCCGCTCCACCCGGCCGAGCGGCGCGAACTCCACCGAGAAGCCGCCCCCACGGCGGCCGGGGCGCTCGCCCGCGCCGGCCGGGCGGCCGATGGGCTCGCCCTCCGGGTCGGGCCGCGCCTCTCGGTCCTGCGAGGACGGCTCCGCGGTGACCGCGCCTCCGGGGGCTCCGCCCGTCCCGGCGGGGTCGGGCATGGCCGGCTGGTCGCCCCCGACCAGGAGGTCGTCGCCGGGCTCCGCGCCCTGGCCGGCGGCGCCACCCGGGTCCGGGCCACCCCCCCTGTGCGCCCGCACCCGGGCGATCTTCGCGCGCCAGTCGGCGAAGTCGGCGTTCAGCACGTCGGCGATGCGGCGCGCCTCCTCCGCCAGCCGCCGCGCCTCCTGCGTGGCACGCTCGGCCCGGGCCTCCCTCACCAGCTCGCTCCGCACGTGCTCCAGCGAGCGGCCGATAAAGGGGATGAGCACGCGCACGAGGGGGTTCGACCGGTTGAGCTCCTGCCGGCGGCTCGCGTCGAAGGCGGGGAGCACGTGCGGCCGGTCGAGCGCCGGGATGTCGATCTCCCCGAACAGCCGGTCCCCCAGCTCCTTGCGCTCGACGCCGGCCAGCGTCGTCTCGTGCCACACGCCGCTGGCGAACACCGACACGCCGCGAAGCTCCTCAGGAAGCGGCGCCTTGGCCACCTTGACCAGCAGCTCCACGTCGCCCAGCACCTTGCGCTCGTCCGGGCTCGGCCCGAAGTGATGCTCGCTCCGCACGCTCGGCTCCACGTACTCACACACGTGGCCGTTGACGACCACCTCCACGTCCCGCGGCCAGCGAGCGAGGTGGCGCTCGACGTAGCCGTGCACGGCGTCCACGTCGAGGCGAGGGAGATGGATCCCCTCGATCTCGACCAGGGTGCCGTTCGGCTGGTCGCTGACCACCTCCGCCTCCAGCACGCGGACCGGCACCGACCCCACCGGACCCGATGCGCTGCGCGACGCCTCGACGTCGGCGCGGGTGAGCTCCACCCGGGACCGTCGCCCGCGCCGAACCGACGTGACGCGCAGGACGTCGGCGATGCCGAAGGCCGCGGACTTGCCGGTCCCGAAGAGCCCCCGGCCGGGACGGCCCTGCTGCCGATCGACGTTCTCGCCGTGCATGACGAAGAAGTTGCCGAGGCCGTGGAGGTCCATCCCCCGGCCGTTGTCGGCCACGGCGATGCGCTTGCGCCGAGAGTCGAGCACCACCTCGACGCGTGGCCGCGTGCCCGGGTCCACGTACTGGAGCCCGTTGGACACGTACTCCCACACGACGAGCTTCTCGTTCTTGAACATCCCGGCCGACTGCAGCAGGTCGCGCGCGGCATCGCTCACCACGGAGATCGGCCGGCTCATTCCCGGCCTCCGGGCTCGATCCGCTCGGCGAGGCGCCGGACCACGCTCCCGATCTCGGGGTCGTCGCCATGCGCCGCGACGACCGCGGAGACCCGACGACGACGCTGCGAGCCCCGGATGTAGGCATCCACCCGGAAGAGGTCCTCGATCTCCCGGTCCGTCGGCGGGTCGCTGCCGGCCCTCGCCTTCCGCATCGCCGCCGACTCGACCATGCGCCGGCGCTCGAAGGCGTGTCGCTCCCGGTCGGCATCCCCGTGGGGGAACGCGAGCGCGAGCTGGCTCAGCCGCATCGCGGCAAGGCGGGCGCCCGCCGGCGTGAGCGACCACCCGGAGCGCCCGGAGCCGACGACGAGCTCACCCTTGCGCGGCTTCTTGGCGTCGGACAGCGCGACGCGGACGAGGTCGAGGTTGATCTGCTCCGGGTAGCGGCGCCAGGCGAATCGCCCCGGCGCCAGATCGGCCGCACGCACCGCGACGTCCTCGGTGTCCACCGCGTGAGCGCCGCCGCCAAGCGTCGCGAGGGCGATGACGGCGACCTCATGGCTCGGAAGGCCGGACACCTCACCGCTCGCCTCATGCCTCGTCAACACACCCGCCAGGCCGAGTCCCATCTCATAACATCCTGCACTGTGAGCATCGCAGCGCCGGGCCGATGAAGGCAAACAGCTACTCGCTCTCGACGGTGTTCGGGAAGGACGTCAGGTATGTCGTCCCCCTGTACCAACGCCCGTACGTCTGGGAGCGCAGCACGCACTGGGAGCCGTTGTGGGACGACTTCCGCGCTCTCGTGCACCGGCTGATCGTGCACGAGGTCGCGCCGAACGGCGCCGGCGCCTCCGCCCCGCACTTCATGGGCGCGATCGTGCTGGAGCAGCAGCCGGCCCCGGTCGGATCGCCGGACACCCGGCTGGTCATCGACGGCCAGCAGCGCCTGACCACCCTTCAGCTGCTTCTCGCGGCCGCCGCCCGCGTCGCCGCCGAGCGAGGCTTTGCGCGGCACGGCAGGCTCATGAGGGCGCTCGTCGAGAACAACCGCGACCTGGTCATCGAGGAGGACCAGCTGTTCAAGGTCTGGCCGACGAACGCCAACCGCGCCGCCTTCCGCGCGGTGATGGCCGCGGAGGGACCACCGGCCGGGCACCAGGACGACCCCGAGAACCTCATCGACGAGGCGCACGCCTACTTCGTCGAGGCGATCGACGAGTGGCTGTCCGACCTCGACGACCATGAGCGGGCGACGCACGTCGACGCCCTGGTGCGCGCGGTGCGCGAGCTGGTGAAGATCGTGGTGATCGAGCTCGAGGAGGGCGACAACGCCCAGGTCATCTTCGAGACCCTGAACGCCCGGGGGACGCCCCTGCTCGCCGTCGACCTGGTCAAGAACCTCGTCTTCCAGCGGGCGTCCTCGGCGGACATCGACCTCGACCGCCTGTACCGGGAGCGCTGGGCCCCGTTCGACGGCCAGGACTGGCGTCAGGAGGTCCGCCAGGGCCGGCTCCGGCGCCCGCGGGCCGAGTTCTTCCTGATGCACTGGCTGGCGATGCAGCGGGGCGACGAGGTGAGCGCCTCGGCCCTGTACCCCGCGTTCCGGCTGCATCTCGACGCCCAGCAGGACGTGCCCATCGAGCAGGTGGTCGAGGAGTTCGCGGGCGACGCGGCCCTCTTTCGGAGCTTCGAGCGCCGCCAGGACCCCGATGAGCGCCGCTTCTTCGCCACGATGGGCGCCCTGGACACCTCGACGGTGTTCCCCCTGGCCCTGGCGCTCCTGCGCATCCCCGAGGAGATCCTGCCCGCCGACGCCCGGCGCCGAGCGCTGCAGACGGTGGAGAGCTTCGTCGTGCGCCGCATGCTCTGCTCGCTGACCACCAAGAACTACAATCAGATGTTCTTGAGCCTGGTCCGCGCGGTGCAGGAGGAGCCGCTCCAGGCCGACGAGGTGATCGCCGAGGTCCTGGCCGCCGCGTCCGGCCCGACGGCCGCCTGGCCCCGGGACGACGAGGTCGTCGCCGCGCTCCGCGAGCGCCCCGCCTACGGGTGGATCGCGCAGGCGCGCCTGGTGGTGGTGCTCGGAGCGGTCGAGCGCCGTCTCCGGACGCCGCTGAGCGAAGCGGTCGACCTGCCGGCCGGCCTCACCATCGAGCACGTCATGCCCCGAAGCTGGCGCGAGCACTGGCCGGTCGAGGTCCCGGGCGACGTGCTCGCCGAGCAGCGGCGCGAGCAGCACGTCAACCGCATCGGCAACCTCACGCTGGTGACCGACAAGCTCAATCCCGCGCTCTCCAACGCCTCCTGGGCCAAGAAGCGGGCGGCCCTGAACCAGCACAGCGCGCTGCTCATCAACCGGCGACTGGCCGACGAGCATCCCGACCACTGGGACGAGGACGACATCGACCGCCGCTCGGAGGCGATCGCCCGGCTGTGCTGCGAGATCTGGCCGGGCCCGCCCGCATCGGAGAGCGCCGGCGTCGTCGTCGCGCGGCCCGACGGGCACCAGGCGAGCCGCACCTGGCGGGGCGTGCGGGTGGACGACGAGACGGGACGGCTGCTCACCCGCCGCTACCACGAAGAGCGGGTGTCATTCGGTGACCTCGCTGCGGAGCACGGCCTTCCCGTCGCCGTGGCCACCCGGGCGGTGTGGGCGTGGGAGCCGGTCGTCTACCCGCACACGCGGCTGGTGGCCACGCCAGCGGACGTGGTCGCCGCCCGGGACGACGCGCTTCCCGGCGACCGGCTCATCGAGGGAGAGCCGACGCCGCTTCGCTGGGACCGCATCGCCGAGCGGGCCGGGATCACCCGCCGCGAGGCGAAGGCGCTGTACGACCAGGTCAAGGGACCCGGGGCCGCGGCGCGCACGTACACGGGGCGCGGCCGCAGGTACGCCGGCATGGACTGAGCACCCGGCCTCCTTCCGTCGAACAAGGGCGCCACGAGCGCGTCCGACGAGCCGCCCGTGCGAACGGCAGGCGCCGATGGTCCCCGCGGGAAGCGACGTGACGCCCCGCGGGTCACGGGCTGGGGCTCAGGCGCGGGCGGTGCCGACCGGCTCCGAGGCGGTCGCATCAGCCCCGGCCGGGTCGAGAGCGCGAGCACGCGCCACCGCCAGCGCGAGGCTCCGGGGCAGGGCGGCGGCGAACTTGAGCTCCTCCGCCTCCCGCACGACGTCGACCTTCGCCTCCACACCCGGGCCCACGCGTGCGGCGATCGCCCCGAGCCCCGACTGCGGCGCGAGCGGCACGCCCAGGTTGTCGGGGCTGCGCGACGGGTCGCCGAGCGTGCCCAGCCGCGCGGCGAGAACCCGGTTGGCCCTCGCGCCGGCAAAGGTCCACCACACCTGTCCGTCGCCGTCGCTCACGATCGTCGTTCGCCCCTCACGCGCCCACCAGGCATCCTGGCGAAGCCGCTCCAGGCGCTCGACCCCGCGGCGGGTGAGGCCCTCGGGGGTGGCGGCGCGCGCCAAGACGCTCCGCATCGCCCGGCAGAGCGTGCCGTGGAGCGGTTGGGGGTCACCACGCCACCGGGAGCGGCCCCCTCCCGCCGCCGGCTCGACCTGGGCCGCGAGGCGGTTCCAGTCGACGTGGCGCACGCGCCAGCTTCGGCCGGCGAGCATCAGCACGGTGGGCTCATCGCCCCTGGCCCGGAACGATGCGGAGTGGACCGCCCCGAGCTCCACCCGCCCGTGCAGCACGCGCACCAGCGGGTCTGAGGTGAACGCCGAGGTGAGGTCGGCGAAGTGCCGCCGCCCGAACTCCTGCTCGCCGCCGGCACCCATGCTGAGCAGGCCCCCCTCGTCGAACAGGATCCCGGACTCCACCAGGTGGTCGATGATCCGGCGGAGCTCCCCTGGCCCGGCCCCGAGCAGTGCCGGCGTGGCGCCGAGCCAGGTGTCGGGACGGCCCCGCTCGACCCGCCCCTCCTGCAGCACGAGGGCGAGCACCTGCTGGGCCACGATGTGCAGCGGACAGGGCGGCGGCACCACCGGCTCCACGAACCCGCGATGCCACAGCACGAGCAGCGCGGCGGCGCGAAGCAGCGCGTCGTCGGTGGTGGCGAGGAACAGGCAGTTGCGCACCGTGCCGGCCCGCCGCCCGGAGCGCCCGAGCCGCTGCAGGAAGCTCGCGACCGTCCGGGGCGCGTCGATCTGGATGACCCGGTCCAGGTCGCCCACGTCCACGCCGAGCTCCAGGGTGCTGGTGGCGACGATGACGCAGTCGGCCTCCTCCGCGAAGGCCCGCTCCGCCCGCAGGCGCTCCTCCCGGCTCAGCGAGCTGTGGGACACGAACGTGCGAACCGCGCGCCCGCGAAGCTGGCCCGCCAGCTCCTCGGCGCTGGCGCGGCTGTCGGCGAACACCAGGCGCTTCTCACCCGTGTGCAGGCGGGCGATGAGGGTCGCGGCGTTCTGGATGGAGCCCACGTGGTCGAGCTGCACCTCGGGCGGCGCGCCCGCCGGAGCGGGCGGCGCCACCACCTCGCGCGGACCCCGCGACGACCCCACCAGCCAGTCGAGGATGTCCTCCGGGTTCCCGAGCGTGGCCGAGAGGCCGATCCGCTGCAGGTCCCGGCCCGCCACCCGCGCCAGGCGCTCCAGCACGGCCACGAGGTGCCAGCCCCGGTCGTCGCCGGCGAACGCGTGCGCCTCGTCGACGACCACGGCCCGCAGGCTCCCGAGCAGATCGTCGTGGGCCACCCGGGTCGAGATCAGCATGGCCTCGATGGACTCGGGCGTCGTCAGCAGCAGGTCCGGCGGCTCGCCGAGCATGCGCCGGCGCAAGGAGCCGCCCACGTCGCCGTGCCACACGCCCACTCGGCGCCCGATGAGCCCCAGGTAGCGCTCCAGCCGCTGCACGAGGTCGTTCGCGAGCGCCTTGGTGGGCGTCACGTAGAGGGCTCCCAGGCCCTCCCAGCGCTCGGCGGCCATCCGCGACATGAGCGGCAGCACCGCCGCCTCGGTCTTCCCGCCGGCGGTGGGAGCCATCAGGAGCCCGTGCCGTCCGGCCAGGATGGGGGCCACCGCGGCATCCTGCAGCGGGCGCAGCGAGCGCCACCCGAGCGAGTTGACCACGTGGTGCTGCACCGCCGGGTGCAGCAGGTCGAACCCGCTCACCGGCTCCCGCAGAGACGAGTTATACTCCTCGTATGACTCATCGCGTCGGCCCGAAGGGCCAGGTCGTGATCCCCAAGCCCATGCGTGACGCGCTCGGCCTGCGCCCTGGGGACGAGGTCGCCTTCCATCTGGACGGCCGCACCGTCCGGATCGAGCTCGCGGGCCGCGTCCCGTCGCTGATGGGCATCTTCGCGGGCAGCGACCTCATCGGCGACCTGGAGGCCGAGCACCGCGCCGAGCGCGTGCGCGACGCCCGCCGATAGCGTGGCCTGCCTCGACGCCTGGGCGGTGCTCGCGTGGCTTCAGGGCGAGCAGCGCGCCGCGGCGAAGGTGGACGCCGTGGTCGCGAGCGGCACGGCGATCATGAGCTGGATCAACGTCGGCGAGGTCGCCTGCATCGTCCAGCGCCGCCACGGCGCCGAGGCGCGCGCCCGCATCGTGACCGGCCTTCGCGCCTCCTGCCGCCTGGAGGAGCCAACCGCCGGGCGCGTGCTCGCGGCGGCCGAGATCAAGGCCCTGAACGGCGTGTCGTACGCCGACGCCTTCGCCATCGCGACCGCCCGGGCGCACCACGTGCCCCTGCTCACCGGCGACCCAGAGATCCTGATGGCGGTCGAGGAGTCCGAGGCGGTCGACCTCCGGGCCTAGGGGCCTGTCAACAAACAAAGGGCGGCCTCCAGGCGAGCGAATCCCAAGCAGGGCGACGACCGCAGGACATCGGGCGTACTGGTGGTACGTGCGATTCCGAGGGTGGCGGCCTGCGCCGGGATGCAGCCGCATGGTGGGTGGCCGACTTTGTGGGCAGGCCCCTAAGGGACTGTCCAACAACCGAGGGCGGCCAGCCTGCCTGCGAATCGCAAGCAGGTCGGCGACCGCAGGACATTGCGCGTACTGGTGGTACGGGCGATTCCGAGGGCGCTGAGATGTGCCGCGATGCAGCCGCAGGGTGGTCGGCCGACTTGTTGGACGGTCCCCTAAGGCGCGTCTCACACCTCGAGCTCCACGTCATCCGGCCCGGCCGGCCGGCGGGCCGCCCGCTCCTCGGGGGTGAGCTCGGCGTCCACCACCGCCAGGGCGTAGTCGCGCCGGGGGTCGAAGTCGGGGAACTGGTCCACCCGGTCGAGCACGTCGCCCACCAGCTTGCGCAGGAACACCCGCGGCACCACGCCGACGCGGCCGCCCAGGTCGCCGGCCACCGCGTCGGCGAGCGCGCCGATGTAGGCGTCGTCGCACCGGGTGGCGACGCGCTCGGGGGCGTCGGCGCCGGCCGCGTAGACGTCGCGCACCCGCCCCCCGACCTCGACCAGGGTCGCCCGGGAGAAGGCCGGCAGCCGCACCTGGGGCGCGCGCGGGTTGTCGAAGCGCGCGTCGGTGGTGAAGTCGGCGTGCAGGCGCTGCTCCAGCGGGGGCAGGCGGGTGACCCCCATCGGGCCCTCGAAGAACGCGGGGGTGCCGGTGATGACCAGGTAGAGGCCCGGGAAGCGGCCGGCGTCGATCTCGTCGATGAGCTGGCGAAGCGCGTTCAGGCCCTTGTCGCGCACGTCGGACCGCACCCGCTGGAGCGTCTCGACCTCGTCCAGCACCACCACCAGCCCCGGATGGCCCGAGTCGCGCAGGGCGATCAGCAGCCCCTGCAGGAACCCGAGCGCACCGAAGTGGTCGACGTCGCCGCGCACCCCGGCCGCACGCTTGACCCGGGCCGCGACGTTGGGCTGCCCGCCCAGCCAGGCCAGGAGGCCCTGCGCGAGGTCGCGGTCGCCCTCGGCCTGGGCCGTCCGCCAGGCCCGCAGCACCGCGGCAAAGGCGGGGGCGGTGCGGGCGATCTCGCCCAGGCGCCGCTCCATGAGGTCGTTGGTCGCGGCCACCAGCGCGGCGGCGTCGTCCTCGCGCACCCTGCCCTCGGCCAGCACGTCCTCCTCCAGCGCGAAGAACCAGCCCTCCACCACCGCGGTGAGCGCACCGGATTCGACCTCGGCCGTGGACAGGCGCTCGACCATGCGCCGGTAGACCGTCTCCAGGCGGTGCAGCGGGGTCTCGGCCTCGCTGATCTGCACCTCGCTCGCCGCGAACCCCTGCCGGCGCGCCCGCTCCGACACCCAGCGGGCCAGGAACGTCTTGCCGCTCCCGTACTCGCCGCGGATGGCCTTGAAGCCCGCCCCGCCGCGGGCGACGGCGGCGAGCTCGTCGTCGAACGCCGGTGCGAACCGGTCGATGCCCACCGCGAGCGCCTCCAGGCCGCGCCGCGGCACCGTCCCGCGCCGCAGGGCGTCGACGATCTCCCGCCGCCGCTCCGGGCTCACCCCCGCCCCGGCGCTCACAGCCCGAACTGCTCCTCCAGCGCGCCCCGGTTGAGGCTCACCTCGCCGTCGTCGGCCACGGCCACCACCGCGTAGCCGTCCACGTTGAGCAGGCGCTGCACGCCGCGCAGCACGCCGGGCAGGCGGATCTGGGGGATGCCGGTCTGGTTGACCAGCGCGGCCTCGCTCATGCGCCCGCCCCGGTGGGTGAGGGCGGCGAGCACCGCGCGCACACGCTCGTCGTCCGGGGCGCTCCGTGCCGCCCGCTGGCGCTGCTCGGCGTAGAGCGGGCTCTGCATGAGCCGCTCGATCCACTCCCCTGCCGCGGCGGCCTGCACCTGGGGGTCGAAGAACGAGGTCTGCTGCTCGGCCCCGGATGGAGGCGCCGGGGGCGGCTCGGCCACCACAAGGGGGGCGTCGGCTGGCGCCGACCACCAGGCCGGCGGCCGCTCCACCAGGTCGCGGTAGCCCGGCACCTCGTGCAGCGCGCTGGCCAGCACCCGCACCGGCACGAGCATCTCCTGCGGCGTCGCCCCGCCGTGGTAGCCCGCGCGCTTGGGCGCGTAGCGAACCCGCTCGGTCGCGGCGGCCACCACCCGCCCCTGGCCGAGCGCCACCCGGGGGCCGCGCACCAGCACCTCGTCCGCCTCGGGCGCATCCCCCACCCGCCAGCGCTCGCCGCCCCCGGGCTCGGGCTTCCGGAACGCCATCCCCAGCTCCAGCACGTGGCCGTGGTCTGAGCACATCACCACCACGCGGCCACCGGCCCGGGCGGCGTCCAGCACGCGCCCGAGCAGCGGAAGCTCGGCCACGCCCCAGGCCGGGCGCACCTCGTCGCCCTTCATCAGCATGTCGTCGACGGCGTTCACGACCACGCCCACCACCACCTGCGCGGGATCGGCGATGGCCGTCTGCGCCCGCGCCGAGAGCCCGCGGCCGGTGTCCTCCAGCAAGTCCGCCTTGTGGAACAGCACCGGCGGCACGCCGCGGCGCGAGTGCCCGACGAGCCCTGGGTGCGCGGCGAAGGCCCGCTTCTCGTGCGCCTGGTCGCCCCGGTCGATGCGCCCGGCGAGCAGGCTCGCGCGCGACACCTCGGTCACGCTCGGCACCACGGCGAGGCCCGCGATGGCCGAGGGCCCGTCCACCGGCTGCTGCGGCTGCCAGGAGAGCCGGGCGACGTCGGCGGCGAGCTCGCGCTCCACCGCCATGCTCATGCCGTCCATCACCAGCACGAGCACCGGCAGGCCGGCGGCGGC
>JRYK01000078.1_pt1 | contig 15490 bp, 34 predicted proteins | sample 235381 | NCBI WGS metagenome assembly JRYK01 (sample SAMN03074220, study PRJNA261476) | activated sludge metagenome | biome: Wastewater Treatment Plant; feature: Wastewater; material: Activated sludge; isolation source: activated biomass of a wastewaster treatment plant treating hydrocarbon... ... | reverse complement strand
TCACGCAGGCCCGGGTGGCGGTCGGCCAGGCCCAGGCCGCCCCGGCCGCCCGGGCTCGGCAGGCGCTCGCGACCCGCAACCAGACCCGGGCGCAGCAGATCCGCGACGCCAACCAGGGGATCGCGCAGGCGCTCAGCACCAACTACCTGAGCAAGTTCGACGAGCAGGCGAGCGCCAAGCTGGACGCCATCCGGGCCAAGTACGAGGACGGGGTCACCAAGATCGGCGACACCTTCCAGGTCATCCCGGGAATCTTCAGCCAGATCGAGCAGCGCACCAAGGCGCAGACCGACGCGGTGCAGAACCAGCTCAAGGCCGACCTCGACGGCATCGAGGCCAAGTACGCCGGGATGTTCAAGGGGCTGGAGGCCGAGCAGAAGGCCGCCGGCAAGGCGATCGAGGCCAAGTACCGGCAGCTCGGCAAGGACCTGGAGGCCCAGGCGGCGGTGCTGACCCCGGCCGAGGCGATGCTCAAGCAGCTGGACGACGCCCAGAGCGCCAAGGACACGCTGTACGAGGTCACCGACGCCGAGCAGGCGCTGCGCGAGGCGATCCAGAAGCAGATGCCCGAGGCCGAGGTGCGCGACCGGATGCGCGCCGTGGAGCGCGCCCGGTACCAGGAGCAGCGCGCCGGGCTGGAGCAGACCGCCTCCGCCGAGCGCGAGGCCGCCAACGCCAAGCTCGAGCAGATGCGGCAGGACCTGGCCGACCAGCAGGAGGCCGAGCAGGAGGCCTCCGACGCGGCCTTTGAGCAGCGCCGGGCCAACCTGGAGGCCCAGCAGCAGCAGGAGACCGACGCCGCCAACGAGCGCGCGGCCGCCCAGACCGCCGCCATCGAGGCCGCGGGCGCGGCCGAGCGGGCCTGGCAGGAGCAGCAGCTCGCGGCCGAGACGGCGCACCAGGAGGAGGTCAACNNATGAACGACGGCAACTTCCGCACGATGATCGCCCAGGCCAACTGGTTCGCCGAGGCGCTGGGGGCGTCGGGCCAGACAGCCGGGGAGATGCTGGCGACGGGGCTCCGCGGCAAGCTGCCCCGGATCCGCGACGCGGCCAAGGAGGTCGCGGACGAGCTGCGCAAGTACCTGGAGCTGCACAGCCCAGCGGAGAAGGGCCCTCTGTCGGACATCAACCGGTGGTGGGAAGCCATGCCCGCCACCCTCTCCGACGGCATCCGGGCCGCCGACATGGAGCGCGCGGCCGCGTCGGCCGCGGCATCGGCCGCCGACGCGGGCGGCTCCTACCGCGGGCGCGCGGCGGCGGGCGTGGTGGTGCACCTGACGGTGGTCGACCAGACGATGACCGGCATGAGCCGCCAGCAGGCTGACCGGATCTCCGGGCAGTTGCAGGCCGGGATCGACCGCAGAATCCGCATGCGCTGATGGCGGTCGCCACCTACTCAGTCCAGATCGCCTGGGCCACCGGCGCGAGCAACGGCTTCACCCTCGATGTCTCGGCCATCGGCGGGACCGACGTCCTGACCTCACAGTTCTCGACGACGTTCTCGGGCACCTATGACGACGTGACGGCCGAGACCAGGTCGGTGTCCATCAAGCGGGGCCGGGACGACAACCTGGACGCCATGGCGGCCGGCGAGGCCACCATCGTGCTGCGCGACGAGACCGGCAAGTTCAACCCCAAGAACGCCAGCAGCGTGCTGGCCGGGAAGCTCTTGCCCATGCGGCCGGTGCGCGTTCGGGCCACGTTCTCCAGCACCACCTACGGGCTGTTCTGGGGCTTCGTCCGCTCCATCGAGCACCACCCGGCCGACTACGAGACGACGGTCGCCTGCATGGACCTGTTCCTCTGGCTCTCGCGGGTGACGCCCATCATCGCCGCAACCGGGCCAACGACGACCGGGGCGGCGATCGGGAAGGTGCTGGACGCGGTGGGATGGAGCGACCCCGCCTTCCGCGACCTGGACGACGGGGACTCCATCCCCGACTTCTCGGCCGACGGGAGCAAGTCGGCGCTCACGCTCATCACCGAGCTGCTGGAGACCGAGCGGGGCGTCTTCTACATCGACCCCTCAGGGATCGCCACCTTCGACAACCGCAACGTTCGCTCGCTGGTCGCCAGCTCGGGCACGCTGGCCGACGTCGCGGCGTCGGTGGGGGCCGCCACGGACATCGACCGGGTCAAGAACCGCGCTCGGGTCACGCGCACCGGGTTCACTCAGCAGGAGGCATCTGACGGGAACAGCGTGGCCACCTACGGGTGGAGCGACTTCCCGGAGATCGACAGCCCGTACCTGAACAGCGACGACCAGGCGCTCTCGCTCGCCCGGTGGCTCGTGGCCAGGGGCAAGGACCCGACGCCGCCGCTGTGGGCGCTGGAGCTTCCGGCCAACCGCACCTCGGCCCTCCTGACCCACGCCCTGGCCCGCGACCTGGGCGACCGGGTGACGGTGACCGACAGCCAGAGCGGCACATCGGGCGACTTCTTCATCGAGCAGATCACCCACGAGGTCACGGCCGGCGGCAAGGACCACCGCACCTCGTGGTCGCTGTCGGAGCGCACGGGTGGCGAGGCCTTCCAGATCGGCGCCAGCACGGTCGGCGGCACCGACGTGATCGTCTACTAAGGGGGAGCGGGTGGCCAAGACCTACAACACGGTGCCGGACAAGGCGGCCGGGGACACGTTCACCGAGGCGATGTGGGACGACTACGTGAAGACGAACGGCAACAACCTCATCGTGCCCGCCTCCTGCCGGGTCACCCAGTCGGGAGGCACCAGCCTCTCGGACAACACCGAGACCACCGTGGCCTTTGCCTCCGAGGCGTGGGACACCGACTCGATGCACGACACGGTGACGAACAACTCCCGGATCACCATCCAGACGGCGGGCGTGTACCTCATCACGGCCGGCCTGGGCGTCACGGTGGCCACCGAGGTCCTGGCCGCGATGCTCCGGGTCAACGGCAGCACCTACATCGCCCGCAACCAGGACGCGATGACCACGTCAGCGTTCGCTCAGTACGTCACCGTCGTGGCAGCCTACTCGTTCGCCGCCGCCGACTACGTCGAGTTGCGAGCGCTGCAGGACAACACCGCCAACACCTCCCGGACCACGGACACCACCTTCACGTGGATGTCGGCCGTGTGGCTCGGCAAGGCCAGCTAGGGGGGCGCGGGCGATGGCCAAGACCTACACCACCGTGGCCGACAAGAGCGTCGGGGACGTCTTCACCGAGGCGATGTGGGACGACTACATCAAGACCAACGTGAACAACCTCATCGTGCCGCCGTCCTGCCGGGTCTACAAGGCGGCCGCGCAGTCGATCAACTCGGGCTCGGATACCGCGATCCAGTTCGACAACGAGCGGTGGGACACCGACTCGATGCACGACACGGTGACCAACAACACGCGGATCACCATCCAGACGGCGGGCATCTACGTGGTCACGGGCCACGCACTCTTCGCCGCCAACGCGACCGGCGTGCGGGCGCTCTACATCCGCCTGAACGGCAGCACCCGCATCGCCCAGCAGGGGTCGATCAGCAACAGCGCCGGCAACGACACGGCGCTCTCGGTGACCACCGTCTACGAGTTCTCCGCCGCCGACTACGTCGAGCTGATGGCCGTCCAGACCTCCGGCGGCGCGCTCAACGTCCTGCAGTCCGGCAACTACACCCCGGAGTTCGGGGCGATGTGGCAGGGAAAGTCCTCGTGAGCGCCGCCGACAACGGCGACCCCCCGCTGTACCGCAACCCGACCGAATGGCGGCTGGACGCCCTCGAGCGCCGCGTCACCGCGATGGAGCACGGCGAGGCGCGCAAGGAGGAGCTGCTTGCGCGCATGGACGAGCGCCAGCAGGCCATGCAGCGGGAGACCGCCGAGCGGTTCTCCGGGATGGAGCGCTCGCTTCGCAACCTGACCCGGGTGTTCTACTCGACCGGCGTGCTCATCCTCGCCGCGGCGCTCACCCTCATCGGCGACCTGATCACACGAGGCTAGGGAGGCCTGCCAGTGGACGTCTACCCGGGCGCGATCACCGCGTACCGCTCGCCCATCGACCACCCGCGCCGCACCGAGACGCTGGGGGTCTGCATCCACAACACCTACGGCTCGCACGACGGAGACCTCGCCACGCTGACCGGCGGGTCGGTCGACTGCGCGTTCTACGTGGACAAGCGAGGCCGCGTCTACCAGCTCACCGACCCGGACGTGGCCACGTGGACGGCCTACACGACGGCCAACCACAACAGTGTCCACATCGAGCACGAGGGCATGCGGGAGGTGCCGTGGACGACGGCGCAGCTCGAGGCCAGCGCCAAGCTGACCGCGTGGCTCTGCCGGCGCTACGGCATCCCGGTCCGTCACGTCGACCCGCCGCGCGAGTGGCACGGGCTGTTCGACCACCGCGACCTCCAGGGCATCGACGGCAACGACCACGGCGACGGCGTGCCGGTCGGCACCGGCTGGCCGGTGTTCCTCGACCGCGTCCAGCACCACAAGGACGGCACCGAGCCGCTGCCCTACGGCTCGACGCTCCGCCTGGTGGTCGAGGACCGCAAGTGGTCCGGCTGGGAGCAGAGCGCCGGGGCCCTGCGCTGGATCGCCACCAACGGGCTCAAGCGCGGCACCCGCTGCGCGCTGTCCTGGCGCGGGTCGGTGTGGCGCGGGCCCAAGGACGTGACCAACGTGGCCAAGAGCCTCGTCCGCAACTACCTCGGAGCGTGAGCCCGTGTCCTGGTTCCCCATCCGCAAGGTGGCCGCTGCCGCGATCACGGCGCTGGTCACCGCCCCCGCGCTGCTCGCCTGGCTGGCGGGCACCACGAGCGATCTGGACTGGCGCTCGCTGCTGGCGGTCCTGCTGGCCGCGGTCGCGCCCGTGGTCGTCGCCTACCTCGTTCCGCCGGCGACGGTCCCCCCGGGCGGCGAGCCGCTGACGCCGGGCGACAAGTAGGCCCCCATGCGCGTCATCCGGGCCCCCCTCACCCGGTACGCCTACGGGGACGAGTTCCGCCTGTACGGGCTGGGCGACCTGCACCTCGGTTGCCCGACAGTTGACGAGAAGGCGCTGCGGGCGCTCGTCGGGCGCATCGCCGACGACCCACACGCCCACTGGATCGGCATGGGCGACTACGGCGACCTCATCGACGCCCGCGACAAGCGCTTCGGCTTCCTGCCCATCGACCAGCGCTACTGGGACGCGCAGACCGCCCCGGGCGGCATCCCGGCTGAGACCACCGCGCACGTGGTCGAGGTGCTGGAGCCCATCCGGGACCGCTGCCTGGGGCTCCTGGAGGGCAACCACGAGACGAGCGTGTACGCCCGCACGAACTACTCCCTGATCACCGCGATGGCCGAGGCGCTGAGGCTCCAGCACCTGATCCTGGGCTACGAGGGCTTCGTCGTGTGGCCCTTCGCCCGCAAGCACGACGGGGCGAGCAAGGCCAACGGCGCCGGGGCCTTCGCCGTCACGATCCAGGCCGCTCATGGTGCGGCCGCGCCCCGGCGCTCCGGGTCGCTCTACAACAACGCCGAGGTGCTCAAGTCCCGCTACCCGTCGGCGGACATCATCTTCCGCGGGCACGGGCACCAGAAGGTCGGCGCCGTGTACGACGCCGTCGTGCCCGGGCACCGGCACGTGCGGCCCCGGCCGTGGGCCTACTGCATGACCGGCACCTTCAAGCGCGGCCGGTACGAGGACAAGCCCGGCGACGCGCCCACCAGCACCTACGAGGCCCGCAAGGACTTCTTCCCGACCACGCAGCTCGGGCCGCCCGAGGTGATCATCACTCCCAGAGTGAACAACGGCAAGGAGATGAACTTGCCGCCGTTCGACCTGACGGTGAGGGTGTGAGCGGCCAGCAGCCGCACGTCGAGCGCCCGGCGGGCGACGTGTGGCCCTTCGTCCAGGCCGAGCTGGCGCCGGCCTACCGCGAGGTGCTGGCGGCGTGGCAGGACCCGCCGCCGGGGCTCTGGGCGGCGCTGGAGGCGCGCTTTCGCCGCGGGCAGGCGGACTACGGGCACACGAACGAGTGGCTGCGCTGGCCGCCCGAGCGCTTCGACGCCGAGCGGTGGACGGAGATGCTCGACGAGGTGCTCTACACCGCGATGCGCAGGGTCGTGCATCGCGACGCTAAGCCTCCGGAGTGGTGAGGCTCTAGGGCGCGCTCAGGCAACGCTGCAGCAGCGTCGCCACCTGCAGCCGGACCTGGCGCTCGTCCGCGGCGACCAGCACCATCCGCCCGCCGATGCGCGCCCAGCGCGCGGGCTCGGTCCTGATGCAGCGTCGCAGCCACGCCGCGGTGCTGTCCTCGCGCGCTCCCTGGTCCGCCTGCGCGGCCTCCAGGTAGGCGACCCGCTCCTCGAGTATGCCGATGCGTTCCGAGTCGGTGTCGGGCGCCATCGCGGTGCCTGCGGTCATCACCCCGGCGCCGAGGACGAGGCCTGCCAGGGCTGCGGCGAGGGGCTTCATCAGATGCGGCACCTCCGGACGATGGCGGCGCCCTGGTCGGCGTGGCGGCCGGCGGCCCGGAGCGCCGCTGTCGCCTGCGCGTAGTGACCGTTCTGGAGCGCGAGGCCGGCGCGCACCCAGTCGAGCGCCGTCTGCCTGAACATCAGCCCCGCGTCGATCACGCAGTCCCTCCGGGCGGTGCGCATCTCCCGCTCGACGGCGCTGTTGGCCCGCAGTCCGAGTGAGACGATGCTGGTGCCCTCGCGGCGCAGGCACCGGCTGTTGGCCTGCCGGGCGCAGGCCGAGATGCGGTCGCCGTGGGCGGCAAGATGCGGCGACCAAATGGCGATGCTCGCCAGGGTGGTCACATCGTCCCCGTGGGCGAGGCCTGCGCTGAGCATCAGCGACGCCGCGGTCGCGATCACCACGAGCACCGAACGCACGGACCCTCCAGAAGTAAGCTGACGGCAAGGGCAGAAAGCCGTCCGACCCTCATCGTATCCTCACCGACCCCCCACCGTTCTCGTCCCGGCGGTGCAAGATGGAGTTCCTCGCCAGCCTGTCCCCCGGCGCCTCCGATGAGGAGATCGCGGCGGCCCTGCTTCAGTTCACGCTGACCGTCGACCGCGTCGCGCGCCCGGGGTCGCCGTTCCGGTCTTGGGCTCGAGAGCAACGTCCTGAGCTTCATCGTTGGCTGGTGGACGGCGAGGCACCGTCACCATCCGCGGACCCGAAGCCCGAGCCGTCTCGCCGGCCGATTCTGGTGCTTCTGCCCGGCGGGGCTCACGCACATCAGTGAGCCCCCACAGGTAGTCCATCGAGCAGCCGAAGGTCTGTGCCATCGCGGCAAGCCTGGTGGCGCTCGGGATCGAGCCCTTGTCGTAGTCATAGATCTGGCCGGCGGTGACGCCAATCGCTGAGCCGAGGTCCGTGGCGTTGAGGCCGGACCTGGCCCACTCCTGCTTGAAGCGTGCTGTGAACGTCTCTTCTCCCACGGGGCGACGCTAGCCGGAACTCGTCGGGTTCGCACTATGGGTCCGCCATCTTTTCTGCCCGCCACGACGGAACAACTCAACTGGCGCACCCGGGGGGTTGACCTTTCGGGTTGACCCGATAAGCTGACCCCATGACGTCGACCGCATGGGCGCCGGAGAAGCTGAAGTCGGCCAGAGAGGCAGCCGGCATCTCGCCTGAGCAGGCGGCCGCGGCGATCGGCGTCCACCGCACGACCATCTACGACGCGGAGCGCGGCAAGCACGTCCTCCGCGCAGACCGCGCGGCGAGCCTGGCGACGCTCTACGGCGTCTCGCTCGAGCAGTTCTTCACGCACGAGGCCGACGGTACTTCTGCCGCCCCGGCCCGTGGAAACAGAACGCCCCGGCGGCGCAGCAACGCCCCGGGGCCCGGCTCAACGGAGGAACCCCGTGAGCAGTCAGCAGTCTAGCGGGCGCCGAGGCGCCCCGGCCGGGAACGTGCGCGCCGCGACCCCACGCCACCACCTGGACACCATCCGCCTCGCGATGGTGGACCTGCGCGGCCACCGGGACCAGCTCCTGCGCCGCGCGCAGCGCCGGGCCACGCGGATGCGCGCCGACCTGGCCGACTACCGCGAGGCCCGCAGCCAGGCGGCGGAGATCGACGCGCTGTGTGAGGAGATCAGCGAGGCCCTGCACCACATCGACACCGGCACGCGCAAGGCGGTGGCGTGATCCTCGCCTGCACCACCGCTGATGCGGTCGCCTGCGGGACCTCGGACGTCATCGACGACTTCCACCCCATGGCCGACCGGTGCAACACGTCCACCGTGGGCCCGATCGGGGCGTTCACCCTGGAGCCGGGGTACATCCGGTGGACTCCCGAGGACCAGGCCCGCGACGACGCGTGGAACCGCATGTACGTCTTTGCGGATGAGGCGATGCGGGGCGGCTACGTGTGTGGCGACTCGCCAACCCGCCGCATGGCGCTGGCGCTGTTCCGCCAGGTCGAGCGTGGTCAGGCGGAGGTTGCCTGATGGCCACCATCCTCCGCTTCACCCCGGCGCCCCTGACGCCCGCCGAGCGCCACCGGCGCACGGTGGAGATGGTCGTGCTCGCCGAGCTGCGCGACGCGAACGGGCTGCGGCTCGTCGACATCCTGCGGGCCATCGAGGCGGGTCACTACCCGGCCATCGAGGACGACGTGACGCCCGCGCAGGTCGCGGCGGCGCTCGAGCGCCTGGCCGGCAAGGGCTACGTGACCCCGGTGTGGCGCATCGCCTCCACGGAGGGCCACGACGCCGCCGAGCGGGCCGTGCGCCTGCTGGACGGTGACGCATGAACGCCACCCTCGACGCCCTCATCCGCGAGCGCCTGCCCCGCGTCATCGCCATGGCCCCCGATGGCCTCGACGAGTGGGGCGTCCGGGTCCAGGGCCGCGACCGCATCTCCCAGCACGGCTTCCGCTGGCCCGGCCCGGGCGAGTGGGCCATCGCGCCGGGGAAGCCCGAGAGCGACCTGACGCATGTGTGCGCCCGGCACCCCGGCGACGGTATCCACGTCGCCCGCGAGATGAGCGGCACATACTCCACCGTGCCGGTGGACCGCATCGCCATCGTGGGGTGGCGCGAGGCCGACGTGCTGGGCGCCGACGCGCACAAGGTCCGCGTGCGCCGCGCGTGGGTGGGGGCGCTGCTGACCATCCCGGCCGCGCTAAGGATCCTGTACGGGGCCAAGCTGTACGGGGCCTACCTGTACGGGGCCGTGGGCGTGCCAGAGTGGGCCCTGAGCGCCGCGGAGGTGACGCGGTGAGCGCCCTCACGGAGCCCGGCGGAATCGCTGTCACCCGCGAGGAGCTGGCGGCCGAGGTGGTGCGCCTGCGGGGCGCCCTGTCCGAGATCGGCCGCATGCCCGGCGCGGCGGCGTGGCTCATGGACAACCCGCGCGCCTGGGAGGCGGCGCGGGACTGCGCGGCGGCCGAGGAGGAGTTCTGGCGCCTGGTCCGGGCCGCCAACCCGGACGCCTACGGGCAGCTGCCGGCCGGAGCGTCGGCCGTGCCCGGCGTCTACGAGCGCTGCGCGGCGCTGTCGGAGGAGTTCGCGGCGATGGACGAGGCGACGAGCGAGAGGGGTTGGGGATGAGCACCGAGATCGCACGCCGCGTCGACACGGCGACGGGCGAGATCACCGAGTCCGGACCGTTCGCCATGACGGTGCAGCAGACCGTCGAGATGATGCGCCAGGTCCAGGAGGCCAAGGAGCGGGTGCTCATCGACGGCAGCGACTACGCCGTCATCCCGGGCACCGGCAAGAAGCCCGCGCTGCTCAAGCCGGGCGCCGAGAAGCTCACCCACCTGTTCGGCTACCGGCTGATCGCCATGCGGCGCACCGAGACCTACGCCGACCCGCTGGGCTACGCCTACGAGGCCACGCTGGCCAACCGCGACGGACAGGTCGTGGCCGTCTGCGAGGGCATGTGCGACGCCTCGGAGAAGGGGCGCTCGACCAACCCGCGCAACACCCTCGCCAAGATGGCGCAGAAGCGCGCCCTGGTCGGGGCGGTGCTCATCGCCTGCGCGGCCAGCGCGCTGTTCACCCAGGACATCGAGGACTACGCGGAGGGCGAGCACGCCCATGCGCCGAAGCGGCCGGCAAAGGGCGGGACCGACATGACGGCCAAGGTGCCCGTGTGGCGCCACCGCGCGGACCAGCTCCTGGCCCGCGGCGAGCGCGAGGTGGTCATCGGCGCCATGCAGGAGGCCGGGATCACCTCGCAGCAGCTCGCCGACGACGAGACGTGGGAGCGCGCGCAGGAGGCCGTCAGGGCCGCAGTGCTCTTCCCGCCCGTCGAGGGCGAGGTGGTGGACGAGGGCCGTGACCCCGGGGCGCCGGGCTACGGGAACGAGGCCGAGGCATGAGCGCTTCCGCCGTGAACCCGGCGACGGGTGAGCTCGTGGACATCGGCCACCTGGCCCGCGAGTACGTGCGCCTGCGCCAGGCCGAGGAGGATGCGGTCATCGAGGCCGCGCGGGTGCGCGACGCCAAGGAGACGGTGGAGCGCGAGCTGGCTGCCGTGCTCCCCGCCGACGCCACCGTGGACACCGGGACGCACATCATCGGCTGGGCGCCGCCCGCGCGACGGCCGGCCAAGCGCGCCGACATGCACTACGCCGAGCAGCACCGGGAGGTGCTGGAGGACCTGGGCTTCGCCACCCGGCTGGCGACCATCAAGGCGGCCGACGTGGTGGCGCAGGCACTCAAGCTGCGCGCAGCCGGCGTGGACCCCGAGCGGCTGCTGCCCGACCCCGGGCCCGGGCGCGCGGAGCTTCGCGTGGAGGTGAAGGGGTGAGCGCGATCGAGTGGACCGACGTCACCTGGAACCCCGTGACCGGCTGCACGAAGGTGAGCCCGGGGTGCAAGCACTGCTACGCCGAGAGGTTGGCCCCGAGGGTGTTCGCCGGGCAGCGGGTCGAGCAGGCGATCGAGGACCGCGATGACTCGATCGTGCTCGGACGCCCCCGCCGCTTCACCGACGTGCGCGTCCACCCCGACCGGCTGGACGCCCCGCTCCGGTGGCGCAAGCCGCGCCGCGTGTTCGTGAACTCGATGTCCGACCTGTTCCACGAGGACGTGCCGGCGGTCTTCATCGCTCAGGTGTTCATGGTGATGGCCGTGAACGGTCGGCACACGTTCCAGATCCTCACCAAGCGCCCGGCGCGGGCCCGGGCGCTTCTGAACGGTGAGGAGTTCGTCGAGTACGGACTGTCCCTCGATGACTATGTCCGCGAGGCCGTCCGCCTTGCCAAGACCACGGAGACATGGCCCCTGCCGAACGTCTGGCTGGGCGTGAGCGTGGAGGACCAGCAGCGCGCCGACGAGCGCGTGCCGATCCTGCTCGACACCCCGGCCGCCGTCCGGTTCGTCTCGTGCGAGCCGCTGCTCGGGCCGGTGGACCTCGGGTGCTACCTGCACCCGCTCACCGTCCACTGCCCACGCTGCAACCTCAGCGCGTCATCTCCTGCCTTGTGCCCCTGCGGGTGCCACAACCGTGACCGCCTCGACTGGATCATCGCGGGCGGCGAGTCCGGCCCCGGGGCCCGCCAGATGGACCTCGCCTGGGCGCGGTCGCTGGTGGCGCAGGGGCGCGCGGCCGGGGTGCCGGTGTTCGTGAAGCAGCTCGGGGCGCGGCCGTACGAAATGGTGCGCGACTGGCGTACCGGAGAGGACGTGCGCCAGGACTACGTGGCCGCCTTCCACGGGAAGCTCGACCGGAAGGGCGGGCTGCCCCACGAGTGGCCGCCGGACCTGCGGGTGCGGGACTGGCCGGCATGACCACCCTCCCCGTCAAGCTGCCCCGGGATCACAGCCCCGGGGCCCCGGGGTGCCGGGAGTGCCCCGGGAGGGTCGCCGACGTGGACGGTGGCCCAGGGGTCGAGCGCGCCGGGGACCGGACCTCCCCGGCCGCGCTCCCCCGCGTCACCACGCTGCGCCGCTCGCGCGTCAACGCGGGGGCGGTCGTGTTCGTCACCGCGGCGCTCGTGATGGGCGCGGTCGGTGCCGCGTGGGAGCTGGTCGAGGCGGTGGTGCGGTGAGCACCGCCACCAGGGACGCCCTGCGCGACTACCAGTCGGCCGCGATGCGCGTGGCCGAGGCCCGGGCGGCCGGCGCGAAGGCGCGGACCCACGTGGAGCGCTGCGACGCCGCCGAGGTGGAGGCGCTCGCCCAGGTACGGGACGCCGTGGGGCGTCTCGGGTCCGACCCCCTGCGCATCCTACGTTCGATGGGCCGCAAGGGGTCCCTGCGCGGGTTGGTGCTCGCGGCCCTGCCCGGGACCTCCGAACAGGTGGTCGAGCGCACGGGCCTGGACATCAAGCAGGTGAGCAACGCGCTCAACAAGGCGCACCGCGACCGGCTGGTCGTGACCGACGGCGCCCCCGGCCGGGCCGGGGTGTGGCGCCGCATCGACACAGGGGAGATCGCATGACCGGACGCCATCCATGGGAGATCCTGCCCGACCTGGTCGGCGCCGAGATCCTGACCCGCGATGAGGCCCGCGGCATCGTGCTCGCCCACGAGGACGCCAACCGCCGGGCCCTGCAGGAGATCCACGCGCTGCTGCCCGAGCTGCTGGCCACCGACCTCATCGACCCCAAGGGCGCGCAGAAGATCCAGCACGTCGTCGTCGGCGTGACCCGCAACGCGATGCCGGACCTGTAGGCGGTGAGCGCCACCGTGGACGTGCCCCTGACGCCGTGCGCGACGCGGCTGCGGCCCTGCCTGCACCGCTGCGCGTCCTGCGGGGTGCTGCTGGTCCACTGCCGGCGCACCGACGCCGGGGCGCGGATGTGCTGTGGCGGCGACTGCCGGGCCTGCGCCCAGGTGCGGGAGACGACGGAGGACGCCCAGGCGGTGCGCTGGCACGCGCTGCTGGACGCCGCCGGGGAGGAGGGGCGCGATGGCGAGTGACCCCGTGGTGGCGCTGCGGGAGGCATACGAGGGCCTCTGCGCGGTCGTGACCACGCTCACGGTGTGCTCGTGCGACGAGGACCGCGAGCACTGCGCCTTCTGCCGGGCAGTCGATGCGGCAGCAGGCGCCCGCCGCGCCCTGGGGGACGGGTGAGCGGCGCGCTGCTGACCGTGGCCGCCACCGCCCGGATGCTCGGGCGCTCGGAGTGGTGGGTGCGCGACCGCATCGCCCGGGGCGTGATCCCCGCGGTGTTCGACGGGCGCACGCATCAGGTGCCGCTCGCGCGCCTCGAGGCGTGGCTGGCCGGAGAGGACGCGCCCGCGCCCGCGCAGGTCCACCGCGTCCACGCACTCAGGCCGAAGGGGGCTCGGCGAGTTGCCTAGCCGCGTCCTCCAGCACGCCGGCATCCAGGGCCGGGCGGCGGATCAGGTGCCCGTACACGCGCAGCGTGAAGGCGCCGTTGGCGTGACCGAGCTGGTCGGCCATGTAGACCAGATCCTGCCCGGCCGCGATGCGGAGCGCGGCGTTGCTGTGCCGGATGGCGTGCAGGCCGGCGGGCGCGACCTTGGCGCGCACCAGGGCGTCCTGCCAGTAGTGCAGGAGCGTGGAGTAGGCGATGGGCCACGCGCGGTCGCCGTCGGGCGCGGCCATGAGGATGGCCACCGCCTCGTCGCCGACGTCCACCCGGCGCCGGCCGCGGTCGGTCTTGGTGTGCTCCACGATCTGCCCGGTGCGGGTGTTGACCTGCCGCGCCACCACGAGCTGCCGTCCGTCCAGGTCCGCGCGCCGCACGGCCAGGAGCTCGCCCGGGCGCAGGCCGTGGCGCGGCGGTTCGGGAGGTGGTCGTGATGGGTCGTCTCGTGCGTCAGTTCCCGCGCGTCGAGCCGCTGACCGACGGCCGGGTGGTCATCCGGTTCCACGAGGGCGACATGGGCCACTACGTGCAGGAGGCCGACGTGGAGCGCTTCGCGGCCGACCTGCGCGGGGCCGGTGAGCGGGCCAAGAGGGCGAAGCCGCTCTACCAGCACGTCCGCGCCGTGCTCGACGGTGAGGCATGAGGTCCGCCCTCCTCCTCGCCCTCGCCGCGCTCGTGGCCGTGGTGGCCTACCGCTGGGTCCGGGCGGCCGCCGAGCCGCCGTGGCCCGAGGACGCGTGGGAGTGGTGCCAGTGACCCACCACGGCGCCAACGGGGCCGCGTTCGAGCGCCAGGTGGCCGAGCACCTGCGCGGGCGCGGCTGGTGGTGCGTGCGCGCCGCCGGAAGCCACGGCGCGGCGGACGTGGTGGCGCTGCGTGAGGGCTGGGACCCGGTGCTCGTGCAGGCCAAGGCGTCCGGGGTCATCCGGCCGGGTGAGTGGGACGAGCTCTGGGAGGCGGCCCGGCGCGCGGGCGGGAACGCCGTGGTGGCGGACCGGGTGATCGACGACAGCGACCGGCGCCGCACGCGCATCCGGTTCCGGGTCCTGCTCGGGCCCCGGACGCCGGGGGACGCGCGCAGGCGGCCGTGGGAGGAGTGGAGCGCGTGAGCATCTGGTGGAGCGCAACGGCGGGGACGCACATCCTCATGACGCCCGTCGAGTATCCGGACGTCTGCCGTGACCACGGGGGGCGATGGTGCTGGGGCGGCCCCAACCTCATCCTCATCGGCCACTCGTCGCGCCCCGGCTTCGACCGCTGGCGCTTCGCCTGGACGCGGGCCAAGCACCTGCGGCGTGCGGCGGAGAAGTGGCAGGTGTTGCAGGTCGCGGTCCACCTGTCGGCCTACGACACGGACGTCAATGACACCGGCGAGTACCTGACTGTGCTGCGTCGGTCGACCGGTGCCCGCGAGATGCGCGACGCCTATTACGAGGCCGCCGAGCACGCGGAGTGGGGGACGCGGTGAACTGGATGCAGCGACACGGCTGGCGGCCGGAGCTGACCTACAGCGGCGACCCGCGCCTGTACCCGGTGGCGCGCGGCCTGGGCGACCTCGGCGTCTACGGCTCCCGCCCGGGCATGGTGGCGATCGAGTTCATCGCCGAGTTCATCGAGGCGCCCGAGGAGGTGGTGACCAACCCGTGGGCGGCCGCGCGCTGGTGGCGCGAGCTGGCCCACGAGATGGATGCGTCCATGGAGCGGCTGGCCCGGATGTGGCTCGAGGAGTACCAGCGCGCACAGGCCGCCGAGCGCGAGCGCGACGCCTACCGCGACGAGGCTCGGTTCTGGAAGGCGACCAAGGTCGCGCCAGCAAGCATCGGAGACGGGGGCCCGGAGTGAGCATCCCCCGCTACCGGCGCCGGCAGATCACCGCCGCGCTCGAGCTGCTCGAGGACGCCGCGCAGCAGCTGCGGTGGGCGCTGGAGGAGGAGCGCTCGGACGCCGACCGGTCGCTGCGGTGCTCGCTGGCCGTCCTGCGCGTCGAGGTCGCGCGCGTCGAGCTGCGCCGGGTGCACCGGCACTACGCGCGCGTCACGGGCCGGGAGCCGCTGCTGTGATCGGGCACCCGGACCTGGACTGCTGGACCTGGATGCAGGAACTGAGCGAGCACCGCATCGGGTCGCTGGACGTGGCCCACGATGCGGACTACCTGCTCTGCCTGTGGGGTGCGGTGTGAGCGGCCCCGTGGTCGGCGCCCTGCTGTTCGCCGTGGTGTTCATCCTCGC
>JRYK01005303.1_pt1 | contig 15593 bp, 9 predicted proteins | sample 235381 | NCBI WGS metagenome assembly JRYK01 (sample SAMN03074220, study PRJNA261476) | activated sludge metagenome | biome: Wastewater Treatment Plant; feature: Wastewater; material: Activated sludge; isolation source: activated biomass of a wastewaster treatment plant treating hydrocarbon... ... | reverse complement strand
GCTCGCCGGGCAAGATCGTTCCATGAGCACGACACGAGACATTCGGCGCACGGCGCGGCGCCGGCCGAACGAGGGCGCGATGGCGGACGATGCCGTGATCGCCGCGGCGCTCGGGATCCTCGAGCGGCGCATCCGGGCCGCCGAGTGCCTGGCCTCGCCGCAGGCGGTCCGGGATTACCTGCGCCTGCGCCTTGGTGCGCGCGAACACGAGGTTTTCATGGCGGTGTGGCTCGACGCGCAGCACCGGGTGATCGCGACCGAGGAGCTCTTCGCCGGCACGCTCACGCAGACGAGCGTCTATCCGCGCGAGGTCGTCAAGGCGGCGCTGCGCAACAACGCCGGCGCGGTGCTCTTCTGCCACAACCACCCGAGCGGCGTGGCCGAGCCGAGCCAGTCCGACCAGCTCCTCACCGAAACGCTGAAGCGCGCCCTCGAGCTCGTGGATGTCAAAGTCCTCGACCATTTCATCGTCACCTGCGGCGCGGCGATGTCTTTTGCGGAACGTGGACTGATCTGAGGGCGGCGACGCGCGGCAGCGCTGCGTACCGCCCCGCCGCGCGCGCTAGGCACCCGGACTCACGACGCCATCCCCCGGACCGGATTCGGAGGCATCGTCCGAGGGCGATGGAGACCCGACTAAACGAGGCGTGCTGCCTAAGTACGCATTCGTTATTTGCCGGCGACCGTGACCCAGCTCTTCGGCCACCAGGAGGCGCGCGAGGCGGTCCGCCGCCGCAGTGGGCGGAGGTCCTGCCCGCACGGGCGCAGGCACTCCGGCGAGCGCCTCGTAGCGCTCGGCCGCATAGCCATGCCGGAGTCCGTGAGCGGTGACGCCGAGTGCGCGCCGGGTCACGCCGAACTTCTTCAGCACGTTGTGGAGCCGGTCGAGGTTCTGCTTGAGCGTGCGCGCCGGGTCGGCGAGCGGTTGCGCGTCTGAAGCGACGAGGGCTTTCGCGGCATCGAGCGCGGCGCGCTTGGCGGGCGAGTCGATGGGAACGAGGCGCGGCCGTCCGCCCTTGGTGCCGCGCGCGACCTCGAGCCACTCGCCGGGCGTGCCCGCAATCACGGGCGCGCCGGTCGTGGATCGCTCGGCGAGCCGGGGCTGGAGCATCACCGCCTCCTTCACCCGCAAGCCGAAGGCGCGCGCGAGGCGCAGCTCGGCGCCCACCCAGGCGTCTTCCCGGGCGATGGCCTCGACCAGGGCGTCCGGATCCGCCGTCCGTGCGGACCAGCTGCGGTCCGCCGTCGCGGCGTAGCGGCGCGTCACGCTCGCGGGCGCAGACACGTACGACTCGGCCGGACGCACCAGCCCCGGCTTCCCGATCCACCCCGCGAACGTCCGCAGATGCGAGAGCTCCGTCTGTACGGTGGCCGCGCTGAGCGTCGCCCGCCGCGCACGCGGCGAGGCAGCGGTCCAGTCCGCCATCAGCGCGGCGACGTGGCGTCCGCCGAGGCGATGCGGGTTCTTGATCTTGAACCCGAGCGCATGTAGATCCCGAAAACACCGGAAGAGCGCGCTCGCGCGCTCGGACTGGGTTTTCGCGCTCACGGCTTTCGGTTTATGGGCGTGCCGATCGTTGTGCGCCCACACGATCTCCTGCAGGGTGCGCTTCCAAGAACGCACCTCGCGCCCTGAGCGTCCCGGCGTAGCGCGCACACCTTCCAACGACGCGCGATCGGGGCTGCGCTTGGCGCGGCGGCCACGCGTGCGCTGTCGCGGCGCGGGCGATTGCTGCAGCGATGCAATCAGGTCGGTTCTCACTCGCATGACATCGGTCTCCCACAAAAGCCCGCGCGCGGCGGGTCGGGTTCGTCGGTGGCGCGCACGAGCACGTGGCCCGTGCGGGCGCCTCGCACGGGCACAGTGCAGCGTTCGGTGATGCGCGCCTTCCGTCCGGCGACGCTGCGCGCGCGGACGGCGCAACCGATCCGGTTCGCCCCTCGCGGGGCCGGCAGTGCTTAAAAATATGCGCGCGTGGGCGCGGCGGATTTCCCGCACGTCGCTCACCCGGCCGATGCTCGAAGGCACCTGACGCCGGCGCCGCGCCTCGAGGGACGCGGCGGCATCCGGGTCCGTCCCGGATCCAGCCAAGCTGGCGTTCTCGTCCGACAACCCCCGATGCGGGATCGTCCGCCCTTGCCAGCGGGCGGCCACTCGGTGCGCGGTCGGCTTCCGGGGCTCGTCGAGCGAGCGATTGCCGGACAACTGGCGTGCGAACACGCCGGTACCGCGCGGGGGTTGTCGCGCTCGGGGGCCGTTGACACGGCACCCCGGGTGATGCGTCGGTCGAGCCGACGCGCGGCGCGCGCTCGAAGGCGCACGCGGCTTCACGGACAGGGGCGCGGGTGCGCCCCAAGGAGTCGGCCAGGAGCGTGACGCTCAGCCGGCCGCTACGATCGAAATGCTGACTTCGCTTGTTGAGAGCGGGGACGTCAGCTCCCCTGTGAGCCCCGAGGGCTCGAAGTGCGCCGCGACGATAGCGATCACGTTTTCGGGCGTCAAGAGGAAATGCGGGTTTTGGTGGGGTAAAGAGGTGCTTCTGCCGGAAAGGGGGTTGAACGGGCTGGGGATTCTGGTACCTCGGGTTGTGAATCGGCGCGCATGCTCACGATCGTGCGCTGCGATCTGCGCGGCTGCGCACATGCCAACGCGTCATCTTGCAGGCGTCCCTCGCACCGCGCGCAAGCGCCGCGGTGCGCAGGCGATGTGAGGGCGCACCGCGAGCGGCCGCAATCGAGTTTGAGACCGTGCGAGATGCGCCGACGCTGCGCCGGTGCAGCGCCTGACCGCGCGTCATCCACAAAGCGCCATCGCCCGACCGGGCCTTCCCGCCAAAGGCTCGCGCCGCCACGAGTAGGGTGGACGCATTCGAACTCCCGGAGCGCCCCCATGTCCCGCTGCGTCCGCGCCATCGATGTCGGTTACTCCTGGACGAAGTTCGTCATTGCCGGCGACCGGGTGGATCAGATCCGGTGCCGCGCCTTTCCCTCGATCGCGCCGCGCGCGAGCGGGCGCGATCTCGCGCTCGACGGGGTCAGCCAGCGACAGACGGTGCAGATTGCCGTCGACGACCTCTTGTTCGAGGTAGGCCCCGAGGCGGCGCTCGTCCAGGAGACTGTCCACGCGCTCCCGCTGGACGACGCCTATACCCAGACTTCGGAGTACCTGGCGCTCGTGCGTGGGGCGCTGCGGCTGATGCACGTGAGCCATGTGGATCTTCTCGTCGTGGGCTTGCCGGTCGCGCTCTTTCGGCAGCAGCGGCACGCGCTCGAGGAGCGCCTCGTGGGCACGCATCCGGTTGGTGGCAGCGATGCGGTGACGGTCGCGGCAGTGCGCGTTCTCGCGCAACCCGTCGGAGCCCTCCTGTCGGCCGCATTGGAAAACGCGTCGCTCCGCCACCTACGCGCCGCACGCACGCTCATCGTCGACGCGGGCTGGCGGACCCTGGACTGGGTCGTGACGAGCGGGCCCAAGATTCTCGACAAGCGCAGCGACTCGGTCGCGAAGAGCATGTTCGACGTCGTCGACGCGATCGCCCGCGCCATCAGCCGGGATCTCGGCACGCAGCTCGGACCGTTCGACTACGCCCGGATCGACGAAGCGCTCCGCGTCGGTGAGCCGATGCGCGTCTTCGGCAGGCCGGTGGACCTAGCGCCCTATCTGCCGCTCGGGCAGCGCGTCGCCGATGAGGCCGTCACCGCCATGCGACGGCTCGTGCAGGACGGCACCGACATCGACGCCATCGTGCTGGCGGGCGGCGGGGCGGGGTTTTTCGCGGGTGCGATCGGGCGCGCCTACCCGAAGCACACGGTGACGGCGCTACCGGACGCGTTCTACGCGAATTGCCGGGGGTTTCAGATCGCGGGCCTCCAGCACGCGGAGAACGAGCAGCGGCGTGCGGCCGCGATTCAGCGCGAGAATCAGGCGTGAGGCGTCGACCCGGTCCTGGCGAGGCGCGCGCTCCGCGCCCGCCTGAGCGAAGAGAGATGCTGGTTACGGTGCGGCTATTCCCGCAGATTCACGGAGCGCTAATCGAGGAGCTCGGCAAGGCCTCGCGCGGCCTGCGAGCCGCTCGGGCCATCTGTCTGATGACCGTGGGCATGACGCACGAGCGGGGCCATGGGGGAAGCGCTCCGCCGGCAGGTGGAGCGAAGGCGTCGCCTGTCGCATATCCCCCCTCGACCCAATCGATCACTGCCGAAGACGAGTCATTCGTCTCCGCGCTCCTCGACGCGCACGACCGGTGATCGGTGGACCACCGCGATAAGGACGGCGCTCGCCACNNCTCTGTACGGCCAGAACCAGACGTTGGGGAGCAGGAGCAGGCGCAACGCACCAAGACCACATCCAAAATCTAAAAACGTCTTCGACGCGCGTTCCTGCGGGCAAAGTACTGCTGAAAGCCAGCAGGTTGCAGAGGCGTTCGTTGCAACGCCAAAGACCGAAGCTGTGCGTTGTATCGCTCGACCAATTCGTTAACAGTCCTCGCGAACTCATCATAATCACGAGCGCCTTCCGGTCCCTTACCGTGGTGAATTGCAATGAAGTCACTACGCGGGAATGGTGCGACGTACATCGGTTCATCGGGACGTCTAGCGAGGAGCCACCAGAGCGTCGGCCCATTGCCGAAATCAAAGAAGATGGGGGCATGACTGCCTGACCATTCCCGAAGCAACCTGCAGTCATCCGGGTGAACTCGCCGGACAAGTGGACTCCCACCGACCGATGTACTTGTTTCCAACGCTTTTGTGAATTGCTTTGGATCGCCCTTTAGTCGCGTTGCATCCACGACCCACACCAACTTTCGATAAAAGATATCGCGAGATCGACGCTCTTCGGACTTGATGTACGAATGCTGGAACTCGATCACCCAACCATGAGCGGTTCTTACATCCGCGATGTGCTTCTCGCCGTTTTCGCCTGGATGGACAACCTCCTGCCAGTCGACGGGGAACTGTCCCTTCCAATCGCGGTGCCATTCGGTTTCGTTCTCCCACCAAAGGTCACAGAGGCGCCTTCCTCGGTGAGCCCAGTGCCGAGTCCTGACTTCTCCGCATTTTGGAACCATCGGATCACCGCACGCCGGACACTTACCTGAGAGATTAGGCAGCGCCTCTTCGCGTTGTCCATTGACGAGAGCAAATTTCATCTGGGCGTTTGCCTAGCCGAATGTACCGTGGGCTCTCCCTACCTGGCGATGTCGGCCCTATTGTTGGGGGCACTCAGGCTCATCCGGTGAGCCAGAATCCGATTTTTTTCGGAACGTCGCCGCCGCCGGCCGGCGAATGGCGCTTCGGGGTCGATAGCGCCATCGAACGACCGATTTCGGCGACGGGGCCATACATCCGCTTGTGGTCCGAGAGCGGCCCGTAGCTCGGATCAGCCGACGGCCGACCCGCCACCTTACGGGTGAAGTGTGGCGAGTCGCCGCTATGCGGCGGTGACGGCGACGACGAAGAAGCGCGCCGCCGGACGGGCGTCTCCGACCGCCCTCCCCGCCCTCCAGATCCCTCTCCCTACCCTACGCTCCGTCGCCGGCCGCGGGGGTTGAAGAACCAAGCTCGTCCGGTACGTTGCGAGAATGGCAACAAACGGGCGACTCCGCGACTACCTCACGAAGGACGAGGTGCGGGCGCTCCTGCGCGCGGCGAGGAGCACCAGGCGCTACGGGGCAAGGAACCACGCGATGGTCCTCCTCGCGTACCGGCACGGGTTCCGGGCAAGCGAGCTCGTGGAGCTGAGGGCGTGCGATGTCGATTTCCGCGCGGGGACGATCTACTGCCGGCGAAGGAAGGGGTCGAAGTCGACCGTGCACCCGATGAAGAAGGACGAGCTTGAGGCGATCGGGCGGGTGCTCCGCGATCGGGAGGTCGATCCGAGGGATTACGTCTTCAGGTCGGAGCGCGGGGAGAAGCTCACGCGGTACGCCTTCTGGCGCATCGTGTCGGAGGCGGGGAAGCGCGCCGCGTTACCGATGAAGGCGTATGCCCACCAGCTGCGGCATGGGTGTGGGTACTACCTCGCGAACAAGGGGTGCGATCTCAGGTTGATTCAGGATTACCTCGGGCATAAGCAGATTCAGAATACGGTCCGGTATACGGCGCTCAATGCGGACAGGTTTAGGGGGCTTTGGTGAGAATGACTGGCGCGCCCAGCCAGATTTACGACCGCGATAACTTGCCGCAGACGGGATAGCGTTGTCGGGCGTCACCGCATGATTGGCAAAACGATAGCTGGAAGGTCGGCCGATCGCGTAAGAATTGTCCGTTGGGCTGGAACCAGCACGCCATCGGCCCGAGCCCGAAGCCCTACGAGGCGCACTCGATCGCCAGAAGCAAGCGACGTCACACAAGCGTGCGTGCTTGGATTCAATGGAGCGATCTGGGCGCGTCGGCGTTCCTCGCTACCGGCCTGGATATCGACCGCAATAGCTCGTGCGGCACCGACGTGGATCTCCACAGGTCTTCCGGCGAGGGTGCCTTCCACGGCTGCACCGTCCAGTTGGCCAGACCACGCGGGCGATGAGGATTGCCAAAAAGACGGGCAGATGAGCTTATAGGGGCACCAGCGACAGCTGTCGGGCGACGGTGTCGCAAAGTCCTCCGGCGCCGCAGCCGTGCGCAGCATCCCCTCGTACGAATCGAGAAGAGCTATGGCTTCGTTCGCCTCGCGCGCGCACTCGGACGGTTCGAGCGAAACTTCAACACCCGGGCCCCCAAGCGGAAGCAGAATCCCGCGCCGCGGCCACCAGCCGAGCGCCTGCTTGACCAAGTATCCGTATGTGCGGAGCTGCCGCACGTACGAAGCTTTTACGACATCCGTCTGCGTAGCAGCATCGTGCTCGAGGATCGCGCCGCTCTTATAGTCAACCACTTCGTCGGAGCGAATCACATCCGGACGGCCGAACAGCCTGCCGCTGAACGCGTTGAACTCTTGCTCGCGCATTGTACTGGACGGTCCCGTACCCGACAGCTGTTTCGTGCCCAGTTGTTGCGCGGGCGTTCCACCGGCGATTTCCTGAGCCCGAAGCAGTACGCTCGCATGCGCGACGTGGTAGCCGGGCCACTCCGTCGGCGGACCAAAACGACGATCGAGCACATGGGCGCCAGCGCGGTTCTGCTGGGAAGCGATCGCTTGGTTCCACAGGCGCTCGACAGCGGCCTCGAGCGACTCCTCTCCGAGGCTGACCCCGGCGATCTTCTCAAGCAATTCGTGGTACGCGGTGCCGAGCCATGCTTTCGGATTCCCGAGCACGAAGTCGGAGCCGCCGGTGGCCTTGGAAAACCCGGCGCGAAGCAGGCATGCCCGCATGGTCTCCGCCAGCGTAGGGCTGGTCGCGCGGATCTCCGGCAGCTCCAGCGTCAGCACGATCAGAAGGGCCTCCGCAGCACTTCGAAGATCGACTTCATCGTGACCTGGCAGCCGGCTGCGACCGCCTGCGCGTAGGCCGCCGCGAGTTGCGGGCCGGCGAAGTTGGGATACGCGTTCCACAGCGGATGGGTCACGATCTCAACTTTGTTTCCACGCCGCCCGGCCTGAAGACCACCCAACGTGACCTGCTGCCAACCGGGCATGGCTGCGAAGTACGGGCCGGCGACCGTAGCATCGAGGCCCTGCCAATAGGAGACGGAAAAGTCGATCGGCGCCGTTGCATCGAGCGCCAGCCGCGCAAGATCGAGACCCAGCCGCCAGTCGAGAATGTTGTGGTACGCGAGATTGCTGAAGTCACGGAGACAGTCCGGGCAGGAGGTCCTGCACAGCACCCCGTGCGACGCGTTCCCCTGCGGATCCACCTGAGCGACGAGGGGACCGTAGAACGTATTGCTCGTCTGGCCCACAACGAAGCGCAATAAGCTCTCCGCCTCGGCGGGGGTACCGAAGTACGAGCTATATCCAGCACCGTTCTCCAGGCTATCCGAGATGAAGATCTGGCCGATGACCTGCCCGTTCAGATCCTGCATCACACGAAGTCCGACCTTCAGTTCACGTTCGTGGATATCGAGTCGAACCGCCGCGGCACGACGCAGCAGGAAGCCGAGAGAGTAGAGTGCGGCCCGACCCTCGACCCGGAGAGGAACAGCATTGACGCCAACCGGCCATGTCCGGATCCCGAGGACGAGAACGTCGGTCGGCTTAACGGAAGCGAGCGCCCGCCGATCGGGCGCACCTGGCGCCAGAGAAGGATTGTTCACCCCTATCTTCGCAAGCGCCTCGCGTGTCACCCAGGTTTCACCCTGCGCAAGCTTTTCGAAGTCGAACTGTCGGGATTCGTTGTCGTTAATTACGTACACGGTGTCCTGACCACTCCAAATCTCGAAGTTGGCAACAGGCGTCATTCCGATAGGTGTCACGCCAACTTTCGGGCGTGATGCACGCGCAGTCCATTCAAAGACGCCGTCGAAGTCACGGCTTCCGCCAAACCAGGGACAGGTCGTGAAGCCTCGCGGTTGCGACAGGTTCACCAGTTCGTAGTCGGGAGGCGCCGCTCCGCATACGGGGCACGTCTGCGCAGGAATCTGGGATCCATCGACCGCCTGGCATCGCCGGCACAGTCCGATCGGGATCGGTGGGCCGAGCGGGTTCGGTTGCTCCACAACAGAGTTTCCCTGGGGCTGATAGTCGACGACGCCGACCGCGGTGTGGATGACACCGTCCTTTACCGTCTCGGATGAGGGAGCAAATTGACTTATGGCAATGTCGAGCTCGCGATCGACGACGCCGTCTGGTGGCCACTCGTGGGCTCCGCCCGGCCTTTCGTGGAAGAGATATCGGACGCGCGTGGGGAATCCGAACATCGGTAGCACCCCGACGTTCGCGAGTCGTTCGCTCAACGACCTTTGCGGCAACCGCGGATCGATCGATGCCGCAGTCACGCGCGGCACGAGCTGCGTTTGGACGTAGCCGATTAGCGCCGCCCTCTGCGCCTGCATTTGTGGCGTCGTGAATGACAGCAGCACGTCGCACGTGTGGGCGATGGCAGATTGATTGTTTTGGATCCAGGCATCCACTAACTGCTCGACCGTAATGCCCGGTGGCGTTCCGGGTGGCGGCTGAGCGGGCGGAGCGCCCCAGCCAGCCGCATCTCCGAATTCACCGTGTACGCTGTCGCCCCCCTGCGCCACGAACAGACCGAGTGCCGCGAACGCCTGCCGCAAGACCTCCTTCGCGAGCACGCGCTGGAGAATGGCCTCCCTGCGCATGTCGACGTAGGGCTGCGGCGGTGGGTCCGAGGTGATCCGATCCGGCCGCTGGAAGTAGTAGTCGTCGTGGCTTCGCCCGCGGCAGAGCGTAAGCGCGACCGACAGACCGGCTCCACGGCGCCCTGCGCGACCAACGCGCTGCTGATAATTGAAGCGCATGGGCGGCATGTTCGCCATCATGACGGCGAGCAGAGAACCGATGTCTACGCCGGCTTCCATCGTCGTGGTCACGCTCAGGAGGTCGATCGGATCGGTGATCTGAATCTCGTCCGGCGGTGGGAGGCAGATGTCCTGGAAGAGGCGCTGGCGCTTGCGGCCGTCGTTCTTGTTCGTTTGCCCGGTGAGTTCCTCACAGTTCAACCGAAACAGCGGACCAGCTTGCGTAGCCAAGTAGCCGTAGTAGTCGGACGTGGCTTGGGCACCTGCCAGCGGCTGCGGCGGACCAAGTGGGATGTGGCAATCCGTGCAGACGCCGCCTGCCGCGTGCAGATGAACCCGGCGGCACTGGCCGCATTCAAAGTAGACCGCTCCCGGGCGGACAAGGCACAGGTTCTGGGCAACGAGGACGTGCTGGGTAAGCACGCCGGCGCTGTTGAGGTGGTTGAGCACGTCTGCGGCGAAGGTCGCCGGCGTGAAGCCGTGCAGCTGCGCGACATCCGCCAAGTACTGAGCAACGTAGGCAGGAGGGTTCGGCTGGCTGGCGGCTCCGTGCGTCGACAGCCGGCGCCGCGCCCCGAGCAAGCGAATCGCTCCGTCGGCGGCTTCCTGGACGAGCGCGCTCGGCGCCGGCATGGCGATACGGTCGGTGGTCGCGTACGCCAGGCGCAGGGACTCGAGGCCACGGCGTCCTGACGCGAAGACGACATCCATCACCTCGAGCAGCGACTGATCCTGAATCCTGCGGAGGTGATCGCGCTGCTGCTGGCTGAGTTGCGCTGCCGCTCGCGCCTGGGGAATCGTTCCGGGCGTGCCCCAGGTGTAAAGATCCCGCCAGCTACCCTCCTTTGTTCGCGGAGCCGTCCACAGGACGTCCTGTGTGAAACCGCCAGGGTTTATCCCGTTGGCTAGCAACTGGGCTGACGCGTCCGCCGAGAGCTGCCCAATGTGGAATGGCCCCTGGGCAGCCCGAGCCAAGATCTGTTGCGCCGCCATCTGGCACGTGAGGCCTGGGTGCGAAGGCGACGGCAGCTGTGCTGTCGCCGGGTTGGCGCCCATCGAGAGCGACGCTGCCTCGGCCGGGTGCGTCCCACTAAACGCGGCGGCGAGTGCCTGTTGCTGTGCAGGCACGGGCTGTCCGCCCACCTGAGACGCGAACGCTTGCACACCCGCTCCCTGGACGGCGATCGCGCTCGTGATCGCCTGGCGGAGCGCATCTCGATAGTGGGAGAAGCGCATTCCAGCCGAAAGCTTCGCGGCGTCCTGCCGGCTATCGGAGAACACCACAAGCTTGCGTGACTGGCTGGCGGTTCCGGGCGCGATGTTTCGCAGGAGGGCGTCCGAAAGTACCTGCGCGATCTTCTGGAAGCCGGTGCGAAGCGTACGAACGGGTGACCCGATCTGACGGCGGGACCAGTCTGCGTCACATCGAGGGCAGCGCGCGGGATACGCCTGCCGCGCGCTTTCCCCAGCCGGCGGAGTGGGCGAGTGCATTGCCGGCACGTAGTAGAGATATCCGGGTCCGCCGAGCGCGACCTTGCCGTCGGCCGGTGTTAAGCGCGCGGCTCGCCACGCCCTGGGAACTCCGTCCTGGGTCCACTGTGGCGACGCAGGCGTGACGCCGGCAGCTCCGGGCCAATACACTGCATATCGGAGGTAGTCGCGATCCATCGAGGCCATGTCTGGCGACGCCTCGAGGTCCGGGTGGTCGGGGCTGAGGTACCACTCATTTGGGTTCAGACCCGTGTCTCGGCGGTAGCCACCGAAGAAGATGTCGCCGCAGGCTTCGCAGTAGAGCAGCTCGAGCACGCGCGAGCCGCAACCGCAGGTGAGCGTTGGAACGTAGTGAAGCGCTCCTGCAGGTGCGGCGCCGTTGCGAGGTGGGACCTGCGTGCAGGCCGGGTTCGTGCAGGCCCAGAGGCCCTGCAGGTTGCGATAGACGATGTGCGCTCGAACTGGGAGTGGGGCGGTGCCGCTCGCCCCGCGGGCCGCAGACAAGCCGGCGAGGAGACCTTCTGCCGCTTCGACCCCGTCCGGAAGCGGAAGGCTGGGGAACATGGCCGACGCGATCTGTTCAGGGAATCTCGGTTCCAGCTGAGGAGCGTTGGCCGGACCCGCTGCACACGCCACGCGAAGTGCTTCCCCGGCCATTACGTGGGCAAGGGCGGAGTCGAGTATCAACTCCGGGCTCGCTCCGGCAGGCGCTGCCGGCGCACCTGTTGCGCTTTGGAACGCGGTCGCGGTAGCCGCGGCCAGCGAGGGTGATGCTCGCAGATCGTTTCGGAGTTGCCGCAACGCCGCCACGTTTGCCCGCACCGGGCCGAATGCACCAGGATTGAGCGGCTGCGTTGCGGTACCAACGATCCGAAACCGATTCCGATCGCGGCCGAAGAAAGACTCGAGGTACTGCAGGCCCGCCGCGCCACTCGCCACTGATGCGCTCGAAGCGATGATGCGCAGCTGGTCCGAGTTTGGCGCTAGACCTATACGGTCGAGGAGCACGCGGATGAGGTACGCGACCTCTGTGCCGGGGGTTCCACGATAGGTATGCAACTCGTCGACGACGAGATGGAAAACATTCGAGGGATTCTGCTGGAGCCACTGCCTCGTCTGCTCGAAAATCGGCGCCTCGACGCTGCGCATCAGCATGATATTCAGCATCGAGTAGTTGGTGATTAGGATGTCCGGCGGGTGGTCCTGCATGTCCCAGCGCGACCACATCTCGCCACCGTCCATGTTCGCGAAGAACCGTGCCGCAGGAGTTCCGGCGACGAGCTGTGCATCTCGATGCGCATCAGCGAGCTCGGCGCGCAGCCTGCCGGTGGCCGCCGAGGTGCGGCTCCCTGATACGGGCGTCCGTCCGGTGTAGCGTCCGAAGTAGATCCGATTCCCTGCACGGTGCGCTTGGAGCCAAGCGCGCGCACTAGCGCCGTCAAGGCCGTCGCGCAGGCGCGCGAGCTGGTCCTCGACCAGCGCGTTGAGCGGGTAGAGGATGAGCGCGCGGATAGCGGGCGTCCGGTTTTCGTGCGCCCGCTGAGAAATTCGAGGAGCCCAGCGCCGCCGACTGCCTTGCATCGACCAGTGATTCCACCAGTCCCACTGTGCTGGTCGAGGACCGGGTGCAGGCCAGTTCATCGATTCCCGAGCGAGCTCCGCGGCGATCGGGAGTAGGAAGCACTCGGTCTTCCCCGAGCCGGTTCCCGTGGTCACCACGACGTCATGGCCGCGGACGACGGACTCTTCGAACACGGCACGCTGGTGCGTGTACAGCTCCCTCGGTTGCCCGTTCGGGAGAGTCGGCGGAAAGAGTCCTTGCGACACGAACGTGGACACGTCCGCGACAGCGGACTGGGGCCAGATCTGACCGAGGAGGGCCTGCGCTGCTTGTGAGAACGTCTGCCCACAAAGTTGATAGGCCGGGACCGGCTCGATGAGGGGGCGCCGGTAAAGCCGGCCGTCTGCGTCGAGGAGCGCGCGCCGCTCGGCGACTAGGTCCGGGTACCTCAGGTCAAACGGACTGTCGAGATACCGAAAGTACGTGTCGCGGAGATCCTCGAAGATGGCCAGCGGGTTACTCATCGGAGCTCCTGGCGAAGGAGCGCGGCTGCGATCGCCGCGATGGCTTTCGGAATGTCTACGTAGTGGAGAGCGCCTCGTCGCTGACTGCCTTCGTAGGAAGGCGGCGATCCCGAGCACAGGATGAGGGCCCGCTCGACCAAGAACGGCGGGCGGCAACTTGCCGGCACAGAAAGCGTACGGTTGTGGTTGTCGTAGTGCAGGACCCCGCGCCGACGCCGTCGCAGAGCGAGGTATTTGCCCACCTGGCCGGGAATTCGAGCTGCAACTCGCCGCTCGCAGAAGAGGACGTGGCGCTGGTGCCTGAGCGAGAAACGAAAGAGTCCGCCCGATGCAGCGCGAGCGTCATCGAGAGTTGCAGAACGCCAGATAAGATCATCAGGGCAGAATCGATCGATCTTCCAGTCCGCGCCGAAGGGTAGTTCGGTCTGGTGGCGCACGCTCGGGTCATCCACCGGCGGGAGGCTCGCAAGGAGCGTAGCAGGCGCATCGTGTTGTAAGAAGAAGCCAGCCCGCTTGGCGATTGCCGCCAGCGCGGCCTGAGCGTTGGTGGCGATAAGGATCTGGTCGGGATACGCCGGAAACGCGATCGTCTGGACGTCAGACGCCTCTTTAGCAGCGGCTGAGCGGAGGCCCTCCATCAGCGCGAGCGATCTTGCACCGGCCACGACGCCCAGCCAGCCACGCGCGTGCTGCGTGATCGCGAGGGCAGGAGGCGTGACTCGCCAGGCCGCTCCCTCACCGGCTCCTGCGAAGAACTCGGCGTGCCCGACACGTTGGAGGTTGAACCTGAGCGCCTGATATAGGGGCAGGGCAAACTGATCAGGTGCATCATCGTCCTCGCCGTCGACCTGGACATCCGTCCCGAGGTGTAGCTCCTCCACGGCGGAGCGGAACTGAGCCCAGGAGCCGTAGCGCCGAGCCGACATCCAAAGCAGAAGCGAGTTCGCGCTCATCGCCAGCCTCTCCGGAGTGTCTTTGCGTAGCGCTTATAGGTCTTCCACAGGTCCGCGATCTCGACCCGCGATGGTTCGGTCTGCAGCCCTTTCGTGCCGGCCGCGAGGATGGCAGCGCACCAATCGTGAGTTCGCCAGACTGGTGCACGGCGACGAGGCCCAGCGCCGCGCGTCCTCGACTTATTTTCGTCCCGGGCGACCCCAGTTGGCGGTCCGATCAGGAGCACGCGCGCCGTGCGCTTGTCGCAGTGAAGAGCGTTAGCCGGGATCGCCCAGATGGGCTCGAACCACGGGAAACCGACGCAGAGTTCGGTGCGTAAATCAGCGCGAGCCCTGCAGAGCTCAATCTCGCCCGGCCGCGCTCCGATCAAGATTGGATTTGATGCGGCCACAATCGTCGGACGGCCATCGGGGCGGGCGACCCTTGGCGGGCGAACGAGTACGCCGCAAATAGCGGGCCGCGACTGCGTACCGCTTGCACTCGGTTCGCCCAGCGACCAGGCGTATGCATCCCACGGCTCCCATTCCTCGGAACCGCTCCGAATCGCGTAGGCTCGGGAACTGCTTGTGCACCAAACAGTGTGCTCGCCGGGGGAGTCCCAGCCCGGGACGACGTACCCGCCCTCCGGGGACCGGCACGCCTCGTGTCCGTCGATCATAACTGCGCCGATCGTGCTGGTGTCGCCGAGAAGCTGAATCGCCGGCGGAAAACCCTTAAGCCATGTCTGCCGATCGATTCTGATGCCGCCGTTCAACGCGATCTCGACATCCGGAACCGGCCTGAGTGCGTCGAGGATGTCACCATTGAAGTTCGGAGGCACCGGCCTCCGGGGACGCACGCCGCGCAGGCCAACCCAGCCGGCTGGGATCCCGCTGTCGGAGTTCAAGAGGCCCGGCTCTGGACTCTCGGTGAGGGCGATGGCAGCGCGTACCTCCGGCAGGCGCTCGGTGACGCAGAGAACGACGTGCTCCTCACCAAGGACAAGGCGCGGCGTGCTGACGAAACCGTTCAACTCGCCGTGTCGAGCCAAGACGTAAATGCCCCGACCGCTGAGGGAGAGCCTGCCGGCGCCGCCGTTAGGTAGTGCACCGGCCCACTCGATCCCCTCCATGAGCAGGCGTCCGATGTCTGGCAGAACAACGTCCTGGTACCACTCATCCTGCAGCGCCAGAAGCTCAGGGGGACTGCCCGAGCCCACTACCGCGAACTCGACCGGCATCCCGGTGGCGCGACGCGGGAGCAGCGACACTTGGCAGAAGCCCGCCTTCTCGAACACAAGACGCACCTCGATCGGCGTCGCGCGCTCACGGGCTTCCCGCTCTGCGGACGGAGGCGCCAACGCATGTTGCGCTGCCGCCGCGCGTGCAGTTGGCCGGTATAGCCGTGGTGCTTTCGGAGTGATGCCAGGGGCACCCAGCAGCCCAGTGAGCGGAGCGGCTTGTGGTAACTTGGTCGCTACGTCAGGGCGGCCAACTTCGCCGGGCGCGCCGCGGCCTTCCGCAGCCTCTGTATCCCCGGTCGCAGCAGGTTGCGTCGCCTGACTCGGGTCTGGTCCGTTCTCCGCGCCGCCAATTGGCGCGCTCTCGAGGCCCGTGACACCGCTTCGAGCTTCGGCGCCGGTCCGGGCTTTTTCGAATTCGCGTTGATCCAGCTGCTCCGCGGCGATGCGACCTTCCTCCTCGGCTCGCTGGCGCACCTCTTCG